>Ga0118677_10002351_pt1 | contig 38306 bp, 35 predicted proteins | sample AliMusrvi5mmetaG_FD_86154 | JGI IMG/M metagenome (GOLD analysis project Ga0118677, IMG submission 86154) | reverse complement strand
CGGTAGAGCACTTGCATGGTAAGCAAGGGGTCCGCGGTTCGAATCCGCGACCGGGCTCCATCCACTTCCCGCCTTCCTCTTTCGAACGAGCGCCGCCGCCGCGCCGCGAGGCCTTTGCCCATCAAGGGGCGAAACGTTCTATGCCTCCCACCGTTGACCTGGACGATACTAGTGACTAGGCAGGCAACGAAAGTGCGGGGGAGCAGGGGCGATGACGAAGCGACGCGATCCGGGTGCGGCGCCTGAGGACAGGCCGGCGACCGGCGCGTCCCGCAGCGCGCACGAGGACTTGCGCATCCGCGCCGAGCAGGCGCTGCGGACGCTGGGTCGCGCCGACGCGCACGGACGGACTGACCTCGAGCACGTTGCGGAGCTTCTGCACGAGCTTGAGGTCCATCAGATAGAGATCGAGCTGCAGAACGAAGAGTTGCGCGAGACCACCCATCGCCTCGAGACTTCGCGCACGCGCTACCTCGATCTCTACGATCTGGCCCCGGTCGGCTACCTGACTCTCACCAATCGGAACATCATCCGCCAGGCCAATCTCACGGCCGCCGAGAAACTCGGCGTCCCGCGGGCCGACCTGATCGGCAAGCCGCTGACCAAGTTCATCGTCGCGGACGACCAGGACACGTTCTACCTGCGGCGCAAGGCGCTCTTCGCGACGGATCAGCAGCAGAGCTGCGAACTGCGCCTCCTGGGCGCGGACGGCGCCTCGCTCTGGATGCACGTTGACGCCGTGCTCGCCGACGATGGTCCGGGCGGCGACGGCGCCTATCGTGCGACGCTGACCGACATCAGCGCGCACAAGCAGGCGGAGGCGCAGGTCCAGCAGCGGAACGAGGAACTCCTGCTCCTGAATGGCGAGCTCGCCGCAAAGACCGCGGCGCTCGAGATCGCCAACGCCACCATCTCCCGCATCGCCGCCAGCGACCATCTGACCGGGCTCGCCAACCGGCGGCACTTCTACGAGTCCCTCGAGAAGGCGATCTCCATGGCGCGGCGGCACGGCACCCCGCTGGCCGTCGTCGGCCTTGACCTCGACGGCCTCAAGCTGGTCAACGACACCGCGGGTCACGCAGCCGGCGACGAGGTGCTCACGCGGTTCGCCGTGCTCCTCCGCTCGTTGTGCCGCACCGAGGACCTGCCCGGCAGGCTCGGCGGCGACGAGTTCAGCCTGCTCCTGCCGGGTGTCGATCTGGACGGCGCACGCCACTTGGCGGACCGCGTGCTGACGGCGGTACGCGCGTGCTCGCCACTCGAGAAGTGTGGCGTCACGGTCAGCTGCGGTATCGCCGCCTGGTCGCGAGACGAGCGCCCAGACGATCTCCTGCGCCGCGCCGACGACGGGCTCTACGCGGCGAAACGAGAAGGCGGCGACTCCGCGGCCGGCGACCAGTGAGGCCGAGGTAGCGGCGGCGTCAGCCCCGGCGCGCCGACGGGCCCGCTAAGTCTCGGGCAGCTCGAAGTCGCCGCTCGCAAGCACCCGCTCGCAGGCGTCGACCGCGTCCGGATCAAACAGCGTCCCGCGATTGTCCTTGATCTCGCGCAGCGCCGCGTCGAGGCCGAGCGACGGACGGTACGGCCGGTCCGAGGCCATCGCCTCGACGACGTCGGCGACGCACAGGATCCGCGCGGCCGGCAGGATGTCGTCGCCGCGCAACCCCAGCGGGTAGCCGGAGCCGTCCAGCTTCTCGTGGTGCTGACGCACGATGGTGGCCACCGGCCACGGGAAGGCGATGCCCTTCAAGATCTCGTAGCCGGCCTCCGCATGCTGGCGCACGAGCGCGAACTCGTTGTCCGTCAACACGCCGGGCCGCGAGAGGATCTCGATGGGCACCTTGATCTTGCCGACGTCGTGGACCTCCCCCGCCATGTACAGCCCGCGGATCTCGTCGTCCTCGAGACCCATCTCCTCGGCGATAGCCCGCGCCAGCGCCGCCACCCGCTGCTGATGACCCATGGTGTACGGGTCCCGACTTTCCACCGCCAGGGAGAGCGCGTGGACCGTGGATTCCAGCGCCTGTTCGAGTCTCTCCCCGCTCTCGCGCAGCTCGCTCTCGGCACGCAACTGCTTGCTCACGTCCCGAGCCACCACGACGTGGGCCACCGCCTGGCCCTGCGAGTCGCGCACTGGGGACAGGCGCAGGTCGAACGTCGTCTCGGCACTGTGCAGACGCTGCTCGGCGACCTGGCTGGACCCGGCCGACATCGCTTCCGGGAGCGGCTGGACGTCCTGTGGCCATGTGCGCAGGCGACCGCTGTCTTGCTGCCCGGGCAAGAGCCGGTCGAGAAGCTCGGTGCCCGATGGATTCGAGTAGAGGATGCGGCCGCCCCCGTCCATCACCAGGATGCCGTCAAGCAGGCTGTCGAGGATGGTCGTCCGCGACACGGCCAGGACGTCGCCGACGCGCAGGCGGGTGAGGCTGATGGCGAGCAACAGTGCTCCGACGCAGAACCCCAGCGGGCCGAACGCGACCGAAGGGTGGACTGGCGGCGCGAGCAGATCGAAGACATCAGTCGCCCAAGGCAACAGGACGGCGATCAGGAGCGCGATCGCCTGGCCGCGATAGAGGCGCCATGACCGCCGGAACAAGCCGAGCAGCAGAACGGTGCCGATCGCGAGAAGCGTGTACGAGTACACCGCGTGCACTGCGAACGCCGGTCCGAAGTCGGGCTGCAGCGACAGGTACGCGTCGCTGCTCGGCACCGAGAAGCCCTCCCAGAAGAGGTGGTGAGCGCCGTTGGTGAGCGCGAGTGCAAGGCTGACGGTGGGTACAACGCAGAGCAACGCGATCACGCGAGGCGTAAGCCAGCGGCCGCGTCCCGTGTAGAGGATGGCAAAGGCGAGCCACAGCGTCGGCACCGCCACTATGCCGACCGTCAGCAGCTTCTCCCAGGCGATCTTGGAACCCACGGCAATCGTCGTGAACTCGAGGCCGTAGGCGGCCGAGTTGAGGGCGAGGGCGAACAGCATGAGCGCCATGACGCGCGCGCCCGGGACGTGGACACGCAGCCAGACGACGACGCCGGCAACGCACATCACGAGCGCCGTCGCAAGAAGTAGCGCGAGATTGAGGGTGGCCTCTGAGGACATCTCACTTCGGAGTATCGACCCGCGGCCGGCAGAACTCCACTGCGGGACACCATCGCGAAGCTCCAGGTCGCGACGGGTCCCGTCCTCCTCCACCTTGGCCACTCGACGGGGCGGAACGTTCCATGCGCCCCGCCGTTGACATGGTCGATACTTATGACCCGACAAGCAACGAAAGCGCGCGGGAGCAGGGACGATGACGAAGCGACGCGATCCGAGTACGGCGCCGGAGGGTACGCCGGCGACCGGCGCGTCTCGAAGCGGGCACGAGGACTTGCGCCGCCGCGCCGAGGAGGCGCTACGGACGATGGGTCGCGCCGACGAGCACGGACAGACCGACCTCGAGCAGGTTGCCGAGCTTCTGCACGAGCTGGAGGTCCATCAGATAGAGCTCGAGCTGCAGAACGAAGAGCTGCGCGAGACCACCCATCGCCTCGAGACGTCGCGGACGCGCTACCTCGATCTCTACGATCTGGCCCCGGTCGGCTATCTGACCCTCACCGGGCGGAATATCATCCGCCGGGCCAACCTCACGGCCGCCGAGAAGCTCGGCGTCCCGCGAGCCGACCTGATCGGCAAGCCGCTGACGAAGTTCATCGTCGCAGACGACCAGGACGCCTTCTACCTGCAGCGCAGGGCGCTCTTCGAGACGGGTCGTCCGCAGAGCTGCGAGCTGCGCCTGAAGAGCGCGGACGGCGCCTCACTCTGGATGCACGTCGACGCCGTGGTCGCCGACGACGGTCCGGGCGGCGACGGCGCCTATCGCGCGACGCTGACCGACATCGACGCGCACAAGCAGGCCGAGGCGCTGATCCAGCAGCGGAACGAGGCGCTCATGCTCCTCAACGACGAGCTCGCCGCGAAGACCGCGGCGCTCGAGATCGCAAACGCCACCATCTCCCGCATCGCCGCCAGCGATCATCTCACCGGCCTCGCCAACCGGCGGCACTTCTACGAGTCTCTCGAGAAGGCGGTCTCCATGGCGCGACGCCACGGCAGCGCGCTCGCCCTCGTCAGCCTGGACCTCGACGGTCTCAAGCGCGTCAACGACACCTCGGGTCACGCGGCCGGCGACGAGGTGCTGGCACGGTTCGCCGTGCTGCTCCGCTCGTTGTGCCGCGCCGAGGACTTGCCCGGCAGGCTCGGCGGCGACGAGTTCAGCCTGCTCCTGCCGGGCATCGATCTGGACGGCGCGCGCCACCTGGCGGAGCGCGTGCTGGCGGCGGTACGGGCCTGCACCCCGCTCGAGAAGTGCGGCGTCACGGTCAGCTGCGGGATCGCCGCCTGGGCTCATGACGAGCGCACCGACGATCTCCTGCGCCGCGCCGATGACGCGCTCTACGCGGCAAAACGAGAGGGCGGCGACTCCGCGGTCGGCGACGAGTGAGGCTTGGGTAGCGCCACCAGGCGAAGTCGCCCGCTGGACAGAAGCTTCAGGCGCTGTCTTCCTGAAGCACTCGGCGCAAGGTATCGGCCAATGGCGGAAGATCATCGCGGATCGTGGCGGCGACGATATCCAGATCTACGTCCATGTACGCGTGGATCACCCGGTTCCTCATGTCCAGCATCTCCCGCCACGGGACATCGGGCAGACTGGACCGCGTGTCCGCCGACACCTTCGCAGCGGCCTCTCCGACGATCTCGACCTAGCGCACGATGGCGAGGCTGGCGGTGCGGTCATTCTCGAGCTGGCTCCCGTTTCGCTCCGCCGCCAGCTCGATGGCTTCGAGAGACGCGTCGAGCATGTGCCGCAGACGCGTCGCGTCGTCTTCAGGCAACATAGGCCACCTCGGCTTCGCGCGCCACGCGATCGCGGAAGTAGCGACTGAGCCCCTTCCGCGTGCAGAGATCGACGGGGCGGCCAAGCGTCGCCGACAACTCGTCCTGCATACGCGCGATAGCGAAGAACCCGACGCGCGCCTCCGGATCGAACTCCACGAGAACGTCGATATCGCTGCCGGGGCCGAAATCGTCGCGCAGGACAGAGCCGAAGAAGGCCAGCCGGCGGATCTGGTTGCGGCGGCAGAACTCGGCAATACGGTCGTTATCGATCGGGATGCGCACCATGGCCTTCATTGTACAGCCGGCGGCATCGGCAGAAGGAAGTGCGGCGCCCCGGCCTGCGGACACGCCCTGACGGAGCGAGCGTCAGCCCGGACGCGCCGTCAGCCCTGGCGCGCCGCCTTGCGCTGTTCCATCGAGCGTCCGGCCTCCGCCACGAGCGTGACGATCACGAAGATCCAGGCCGCGAAGAACAACCACCACAGCGGCGCGTACCAGCGCATGAGGAACATGCCGAGCACGTACAGGCCGACGGCGAGGAACATCGCACCGGTCCACCACATGCGGGCGCGGCGCTGCCACAGCTGCCAGACGCCGAGGCCGAGTGCGAACGCGCACACCAGGAGCGGGATCAGGGGCCCTGTGCGCAGCGTCACCGTGAACAGGATGAGGCCGGCGAGCGTGTACTTGAGCCAGCGGGGCATGACCGGCCGCGGCGGCGCGGCGGGCTTGGGACGCGACGCAGGCGGCTTGCCCGCCGGCGCGGCCCGCCGCTTCTGGGACGCCGGCGACCGCTTCTGGGCCGACGCCGGCCGCTTCCGCGACGCCGCCGGCTTCTTCTGGGATCCGGTCCCTGACTTTGCCACCTTGCTCCTTTGATCGAGCCGCGGAGGACGCGGCGGGCCGTGAGGCCCGCTAGCAGATCCGCGGCAGCAGTTCTCCTACCGGCATGTCGAGCACGCGGCGCGTGCCGAACTCCGTGCGCAGCGCGACGCGCCCCGGATGCGCGGCGGTGACGAAGCCGATCCGCCGCGCCTCCCGCCCGTGCTCGGTCTCGCGCACGGCCGCGACCACTGCATCCGCCGCCTCGGGCGCCGCCACGATCACCATCTTGCCTTCGTTGGCCAGCGTCAGCGGGTCGTAGCCGAGCAGGTCGCACACCGAGCGCACCGCCGGCGAGACGGGGATCGCGTCCTCCGCGACCTCGATCCCCAGGCCAGACTCCTCGGCGAGCTCCGCGAGGACCGTGGTGAGGCCACCGCGCGTGGGGTCGCGCAGGAAGCGGATGGCTTCGTCGCCCGCGGCCTGCCGCGCGCCCATGAGCGCCGCCGCGACGACGTCCCAGAGCGGCGCGCAATCGCTCTCGACGGCGGCGCTGAAGTGGAACTCGCCCCGCGCCGCCAGTATCGCCACGGCGTGATCGCCGATGCTGCCACTGAGGATCACGGCATCGCCATCGCGCACCGCGGCGGCGCCGAGCTCGTGCGCGACCACGATCTCGCCGACGCCCGTGGTGGTGATGAACAGGCCGTCGGCGGCGCCTCGCTCCACCACCTTGGTGTCGCCGGTGACGATGGGCACGTCCGCCTCGCGCGCCGTTGCCGCCATGCTGGCGCAGACGGCGCGCAGCTCGTCCATGGCGAAGCCCTCCTCGATCACGAAGGCGGCGGCGAGCGCCAGCGGCCGCGCCGCCGCCGTGGCCAGGTCATTGACCGTGCCGGCGACCGAGAGCCGGCCGATGTCGCCGCCGGCGAAGCGCAGCGGCTGCACGACGTGACTGTCGGTGGTGAAGGCGATGCGGCCCGACGGCGCCAGCGCGGCCGCGTCGTCGAGCCTGTCCAGGACCGGGTTCGCGAAGGCCTTGACGAAGACGTCCTTGACGAGGTCGCGGTAGAGCTTGCCGCCGCTGCCGTGACCAAGGAGCACGCGGCCGCCGCCCGCGGCATCGGGCCTCGCGGCCTCCCGCCTCTGCACGTCGTCAGTCATCGATCCCCCGAAAGCGGTAGCGGGCGGCGCAGGCGCCCTCGCTGGACACCATGCAGGCGCCGACGGGGTCTTCGGGCGTGCAGCGGACGCCGAAGAGCGCGCAGTCGGCCGGGTCGGTGACGCCGCGCAGCACCTCGCCGCAGCGGCAGCCGGCCGGCTCCAGCGACGGGCCGGGGTCGACCGCGAACCGCCGCGCGGCGTCGAAGGCGGCGTACTCCTCGCGAATCGCCAGCCCGGAGCCGGGGATCACGCCGAGGCCGCGCCAGTCGGCGTCGCTCGGCGCGAACACCTGTTCGAGCAGCCGCTGGGCGACGACGTTGCCCTCCGGCTGCACGGCGCGCGTGTATTCGATGGCGATCGCCGGCTCGCGCTGGCGCACGAGCATCAGCAGCGCCTCGAGCACGTCGTGCGGCTCGAAGCCGGCCACGACGCCGGCGACGCCGTAGTCGCGCGCCAGGAACTCGTAGCAGGCGGTCCCGGTGATCACGCTCACGTGCCCGGGCAGCAGGAAGCCGCTGACCGGCGTCTCGCCGAGGTCGAGCAGAGCCTTGAGCGGCAGCGGCATCGTCTTGTGCAGGCTGAGCAGCGAGAAGTTGGTGAGGCCGCGCTGGCGCGCCTCGAGCAGCGCGGCCGCCGTGGTCGGCGCCGTCGTCTCGAAGCCGATGCCGGCGAAGACGACCTCGCGCTGCGGCTCGCTCGCCGCGATTTCGACGGCGTCGCGCGGCGAGTACACCACGCGTACGTCGGCGCCGGCGGCGCGCTCGGCCGCGAGCGTCGTGCGCGATGCCGGCACGCGCACGAGGTCGCCGAACGTGACCAGCGTCACCTCCGGCAGTTGCGCCAGCGCGACGGCGCGGTCGAGGTCCGCCATCGCCGTCACGCACACCGGGCAGCCCGGCCCGGAGACGAGGCGCATGTCGTCGGGCAGGAGGTCGCGCAGGCCGAAGCGGGCGATCGCCATCGTGTGCGTGCCGCAGACTTCCATGAAGGTGAGGCCGGGCCGGGCCTCCGCGGCCAGCTCGCCGGCCAGCGCGCGCAACGCGTCAGCGCGCGTCATCGTCGCTCGACTCGCCGCCCCGCTCGTCGTCCGGGCCTTCGTCGAACGCCCCGATCTCGCGCAGCAGCTCAAGGGTCTCCCGTGCCTCCGCCTCGTCGATCAGGTTGATCGCGAACCCGGCGTGCACGAGCACGTAGTCGCCCACCCCCGCCTGCGGCACCAGCAACACGCTGCAGCGCTGCTCGAGGCCCGTGGCGACGATCGTCGCCACGACGCCGTCGACGGCGGTGATGCGCATGGGGAGCGCGAGGCACATGAGGAGTCCTGTGGGGTCGGGCGCGGCGAGCTAGGCGAGGTCGCCGCGGCGTTTGAGCACAGTATAGCCCGCGACGGCGGCCTGCCCGAGCGAGACGCCGCCGTCGTTGGTGGGCACCAGCCCGGCGGCGAGGACGTCGAAGCCGTCGCCGGCGAGCGCCGCCTCGCAGAGGCCGGCGAGCAGCCGGTTCTGGAAGACGCCGCCGGCAAGGGCGACGGCCGCCAGACCTGTCGCCTCGCGAGTGCGGCGGCAGAGGTCGAGCACGAGCGCCGTCATCGTCGCGTGCAGACGCGCGCCGATCACTCCGGCCGGCGCGCCCGCCTCGACGTCGGCGAGCACCCCGGCGAAGAGCGGTGCCAGCCGCACGACCGCCGGCGCCGGCCCGGCGGCGCCGGCCGCGCCCGCCTCCGCCGTACGCCGCGGCGCCGAGGCGTCCACGTCGCCGTCGATGTCACACGGGTAGGGCGCCGCCGGCCCCGCTCCCGTCGACCACATCTCCAACTCGATCGCGGCCTGGCCCTCGTAGGTGATCTCGTGGCGCACGCCGGCGAGCGCCGCGACGGCGTCGAACAGGCGGCCGCAGCTCGTCGTGAGCGGCGCGTTCACGCCGGCGTCGATCTGAGCGCGCAACGCCTCGAGCGCTTCGTCGCTCGGCCCGGCCGGCCGCTTCCGCGCCGCCGGCCCACTCCCCGCGGCCGGCGCCTCGAGTCCCGCGGCGCGCGTGCGCAGCGCCCGCGCCGCCCGCTCGAACCCCTCGTCCCCGAGCAGCGCGTAGCTCCAGCCGAGCGCCGTGCGCCACGGGCGCGCGATGGCCGCCGCGCCGCCCGGCAGCGGTAGTTCCTCCAGGTGCGCGACGCGCCGGTAGCCGAGCAGGTCGCAGACCAGCACTTCCCCGCCCCACAACACGCCGTCGTCACCGTAGCCGAGGCCGTCCATGCTGACGCCGATCACCGGGTCCTCGCGGCCGTGCTCGACCATGCGCGCCGCCACGTGCGCGTGGTGGTGCTGCACCGCGATCTTGAGCTCCTGCGGCAGCGAGAGCGCGTGCTTGGTGGCCAGGTACTCGGGGTGCAGGTCGTAGGCGACGACCTCGGGCGCAAGCCGGAAGAGATGCTCGTACACTCCGATGGCGGCCTCGTAGTGCTCCAGGGTCTCGAGGTTCTCGAGGTCGCCGATGTGCTGGCTGAGGAAGGCGTTGGCGTCGCGCGTGAGGCAGAAGGTGCTCTTGAGCTCGGCGCCACAGGCGAGCGTCTGCGGGAGAGGCCGCGGCAGGGCCACCGGGAACGGGGCGTAGCCGCGGGAGCGGCGGATCAGCCGCGGCCGCCCGCCGCTCACCTGCGCCACGGAGTCGTCGTAGCGCACGGCGATCTCGCGATCGTGGACCAGATAGGCGTCGGCGATCGGGGTGAGCCGGTCGATCTCCTCCCATCCTTTCACGATCGGCTCCTCCGCCAGATTGCCGCTGGTCATGACCAGCGGCCGCCCGGCCTCGCGCAGCAGAAGGATGTGGAGCGGCGTGTACGGCAGCATCGCGCCGAGGTACCGCTGGCCGGTCGCGACCTCGGGGTCGACCGGCGCGGCGGCGGCGCTTGCGGGTTCGGAGGCGGCGGCGGCGTCGGCGGCGTGAGCACCTCCGCCCGGCGCCGCTTCGTCCGCGCCGCGCGAACCGGCAGCGCCCGCGGCTGCCCCCAACTCCGCCCCGACCTCGCCGGACGGCCCGATCTCGCGCCAGTCGAGCAGCACGATCGGGTGCTCCGGTGAGAGGAGCAGCGCCGCCTCGGCCTCGTCCGCGGCGCAGTGCTCGCGCAGCTGATCGAGGTCGGCGAACATCACCGCCAGCGGCTTGTGCGGCCGCCGCTTGCGCTCTTTGAGGCGGCGCACCGCCGCGCCGTCGGTGGCGTCGCAGGCCAGGTGGAAGCCGCCGAGCCCCTTCACGGCGAGGATCTCGCCGCCGCGCAGCAGTTCGGCGGCGGCCCGTATCGGCGCGGCCGGGTCGGGTTCGCCGCCGGCCGCCAGCTCGATCTCCGCCCCGTCGGCCGCGCGCCGCAGCAGCCGCACGCGCGGCCCGCAGACGGGGCAGGCGTTGGGTTCGGCGTGAAAGCGCCGGTCGCCCGGGTCCTCGTACTCCGCCCGGCACGCCGGGCACAACGGGAACTGGCGCATCGTCGTGCGCTCACGGTCGTAGGGCAGGTCCTCGATGATCGTGAAGCGCGGCCCGCAGTTGGTGCAGTTGGTGAACGGATAGTCATGACGCCGGTCGCCCGGGTCGAGGAGCTCGCGACGGCAGTCGTCGCAGGTGGCGATGTCCGGCGACACGAGCTGGTACGCATCGGGGTCGACGGCGCTCTCGAGGATGACGAAGGCCCGGGCCGCTTGGGCCGCCGGCTCCGCCCCGGTCGCCGTCGCATCCCCGTCAGGTTCCACGGCGACGCGCTCGTACTCCGCGATGTGCGAGCGCGGCGGCGCCTCGAGCGGCAGCGCCGTCGCGAACGCCTCCACTGCCGCCGGCGTGCCTTCGGCGAGGATCTCCACGCCGGCCGACGTGTTGCGCACCCAGCCGGCGATGCCGTGGCGTTGCGCGAGCGAGTAGACGAACGGGCGGAAGCCGACGCCCTGGACGACGCCGCGCACGCTCAGGCGGACGGCGCTGCGCGCGCCCGGGCCCGGCTGGTCTGGCGTCATGACGGGCAGCCTGCCCCGGTCACCCCGGGCAGCTGAACTGGTAGTCGTCCTTGTAGTGGAGCTCGTTGCACTCGGGGCAGCGGAGCTCGTACCAGTAGCCGATGGCGACCTGGTGCGCCTCGCAGAAGCGGATGCGCGCCGCCAGCACCTCGAGCTCGGTGGCGCCGCAGGCCATGCAGGTGAGCAGCACGTCGTCGCCGAGGTCGTACTCCTGCTGCAGGCGCTGCATGGCGCCCGAAGCGCCCTCGTGCGCGGGCAGGTCGGCCTCGTGGGCGCAGGCGTCCTGCCCGCGCGGGACCTCGGAATGCTCGAGCGCGGTCACGAGCCCGGGCAGGTAGGCGAGCGTGCGGCCGGAGTCGCAGAGGTACTTCTGGAAGACGCAGGCCTCGCCGTGCTCCTCGCCCATCAGCTCGCACTCGTGGTGCGAGACCAGATCGTGCCGCGTCACGAAGCAGCGCATGTCGAGGCGCTCCACCGGGACCGGCTCGACGTGCACGGTGCGCGGGCGGCCGCGGCCGCGGTGATAGTCGCTCGGCGCCACCAGCGAGAGGCAGCCGATCGAAGGATCGGCGTCCAGCGCCGCGATCGCCCGCTCGAGCCAGCCGGGCTCGAACTCGAGCGTGTCGTCGACGCGCACCAGGTAGTCGCCCTCGACCAGGCGGAAGGCCCGGTCGAGCCCGCAGTGATAGCCGTGAGCGTCGCCGCTCTCGAGCTGGAAGCCGCTGATGCGGCCGCGCAGGTACTGGCGCACGAGGTAGGTGGCGACCTGCTCGGGGGCGTCGCTGGCGAAGACGACGAGGTCCCACGGGTCCTCGACGGTCTCGCGGATGCCGCGCAGGACTGTGCGCAGAGCCGGGACGCCGTGATCGGTGAAGACGACGATGCCGGCGCTGCTCACGCCGCTTCCGCCGGAGCTCACGCCGTTCCCATCAGGGCTCCCCCCGCTCCCGCCGGAGTTCGAGCCGTTCCCGCCGCTCACGCCGCCCCTACTTCCTCGCGCACGAGCGCGAAGACGCGCTCGGCGGCCGCGGCGACCGGCGGCGAGAGCTCCTCGCCGAACGTCTCTACGTCCTCGGCCTCGATCGCGAACACGGTGACCTCGGCGGGCATGTCGTAGCCGAGCTTGTGCCCGATCTCGAGACATGTGTCGAGGCCGATCGAGTGGGCGGAGCCGTAGCGGTGCCCGCCCTTGAAGTCCTTGGCCTCGTAGCGGTAGACCTCGCCGGGGTGGCGCCCGCTCTCGGCGGGGCTCCTCAGCGCGTCGATAATGATGACGCGGGTGAATCCCCGCACAAGTTCGAGCAGGCGCAGCCCGCCTACCTCGCTCTGCATGACCTCCACGTGGTCCGGCAGCGGCGACTCGCGCAGCCGGCCGGCGACGAGCAACCCGACCCCGTCGTCAGACAGGATCGGGTTGCCCATGCCGAGGACGAGCGTCCCGCCCAACGTCACATGTTCCTCTTGACGCTGGCGACGACGTCGCGCGTCGCCTCGCGCTTGACCGTGACCTCGAGCGGCATGTCGCCGGGCAGCGTGTGCGTGGCGCAGCCGAAGCACGGGTCGTAGGCACGGAAGGCCATCTCGATCATGTTGAGCTGGCCCTCGCGGATCTCGTTGCCGCCGGTGAGGAGGCCTTCGGCGGCCTTCTTGAGCGACATCGAGATCGCGGCGTTGTTGTTGGTCGTGCCGACGATGAGGTTGACGTTGGTGACGATGCCCTTGTCGTCGGTCTTGTAGTGATGGTACAGGGTGCCTCGAGGAGCCTCGACCACGCCCACACCCTCACCGACGATGCGCGTGGGGATGTTGCGCACGTTGGGGTCGATGATCTCCGGGTCGGTGGCGAGCTCGTGGGCGCGCTCGGCCGCGTAGAGCAGTTCCACAAGGCGCGCCCAGTGCGTCGCCAGAGTGGCGTGCACCGGCTTGCCGCCGAGCGTGCTGTAGAAGCGCTCGTACTCGGCCTGCGCCAGCGGCGTGGCCATGCCGTCGGCGGCGTTGAGGCGGCTCAGCGGCGAGGCCCGATAGACGCCCGAGTCCTTGCCGTCGGTGAAGCCCTTCCAGCCGACGCTCTTGAGGTACGGGTACACGAGGTAGCTGTAGGGCTCGACGTGCTCGGCGATGTGCGCCAGGTAGTCCTTGCCGTCGAACTTCTCGTGCTCCACGCCATCGGGACCGACGACGCGGATCTTGCCGTCGTAGAAGTTCACCTTGTTGTTCTCGTCGACCATGCCCATGTAGTAGGTCTCGTGCGTGAACATGTCGCTCTTGATGAGGTCGACGTAGGCGCTGTTGCCGAGCACGACGTCGTCGAACAGCTTGAGCGTGAACTTGGCGAACTCCACCTGCGCGGCCGTGACCTCGACGATGCGGTCGCGCTGCTCGGCGGTGATCGCCTGGCTGACGCCGCCGGGGAGGCCGCAGACCGGGTGGATCTGCTTGCCGCCGATCATGCTGATCACTTCGGCGGCCTCGGCGCGCAGCTTGATCATGGCGCCGGCGGTCTCCATGCCGACCTTGCCGATGACGCCGAGGATGTTGCGCGCCGCCGGGTCGCTCTCCGGCCCCATGATGAAGTCCGGGCCGGCGAGGATGTAGAAGTGCGTCGTGTGGTCGGTCACGTAGAAGGTGTTGTAGAGCAGCTCGCGCAGCTTGCGGCCGGCCGGCGCGACCTCGACCCCGAACACCTGGTCGATGGCCTTGGTGGCCGCCATGTGGTGAGCCTCCGGGCACACGCCGCAGATGCGCGGCGTGATGCGCGCCAGCTCCTCGACCGGGCGGCCGACGCAGAAGCGCTCGAAGCCGCGCAGCTCGGGGATCTGGAAGTAGACGTTCTGGACCTTGTTGTCGTCGTCGACGAAGATCTCGATCTTGCCGTGACCTTCGAGACGCGTGATTGGATCTACGGTTACCTTCTTCATCAGACCTTCGCCCTCCTGAGCAGCGAGACGGGGAGACCGAAGCGATAGAACGTGCCCACCGGGTCGGGGACGGTCGCGGCGATCTCGGCGATCTCCTCCGGCGTGGGGGCGTCGACGATGGACGCCACGGTGCTGAGCATCTTGGCGCCCTGGTCCACGACGCCGTCGGGGGCGCCGTAGCAGCCGCGGCACGGCATGCCGACGCCGGTGCAGCGGGCCCCGCAGCCGGCGTGCGTGGCGGGGCCCATGCAGATCAGGCCCTGCTCGAGCAGGCACTTCTCCGGGTCGGGCAGGAACTCCCAGATGCGCTTGAAGCTGCTGATCTTCTTCTCTTCCTTGACGCGCTTGCACTCGTCGCAGCAGACCTTGGGGGAGACGCCGACGACGGAGCCCTTCGGCGGCAGCTCGCCCTCGCCCTTGAGCGCGGCGGTCACGACGTCCAGCACCGCCGCGATCTGGTGCGCCTCGGGGGCGCAGCCGGGCACGTAATAGTCCACGTCCACCGTCTGGTCGAGCGTCTTGACGGTGTCGTACATGTGCGGCAGGTCGAGCGTGCCCTCGGCGACCTCGTAGGTCTCCTGCGGGTAGATGCCGTCGGGATTGTCGATCGACGGACTGTCGATGTAGACGAGCTTCTTGATCTCGGCCGCGTCGGCGACGTTGGCGAGGCCGGGGATGCCGCCCATGACGGCACAGGCGCCGAAAGCGACGAGGAACTTGCTCTTGTCGCGCAGCACCTTGGCGATGTGCTCGTTCTCGCTGTTGCGGATGCAGCCGTTGAAGAGGCAGACGTCGATGTAGTCGTCCTCGTAGGCCTCGAGGTCCTTGTATTTGAAGTCGGTCGCCGCCGGCCAGAACACGACGTCGTAGTTGGCGTCGACCTCGACGATCTTCTCCTTGATCTCGAGAAGGGCGATCTCGCAGCCGCCGCAGCTGCCGGCCCAGTACATGGCGAACTTGAACTTGCTCATGCCGGCACCGCCTCTCTGGCGGCCTCGGCCGCGTCGCCTTCGGCGGCCTCGTCGTGGAACTGCGTGCCCCAGCCCAGCGGGCCGAGCGCGCGGATCTCCTCGGTGAACTCGGTCACCACGCGCTGGAACTTCTCGCCCTCGGCGGCCGAGACCCACTCGAGGCGCACGCGGCCGTGCTCGAGGCCCATCTGCTCGAGGAGCTTCTCCATGAGCGGATAGCGGCCGGCGGTACGGTAGTTGCCGTTGATGTAGTGGCAGTCACCGGGGTGACAGCCGGCGATCAGCACACCGTCGGCGCCTTCTTTGAAGGCTTTGAGGATGTGCGTGGGATCCACGCGGCCGGAGCAGTTGGTCTTGATGGGCACCATGTTCGCCGGGTACTTGAGACGCGAGGTCCCGGCGAGATCGGCGCCGTTGTAGCTGCACCAGCGGCAGAGGAACCCGATCAGGCGCGGTTCGAACTGATCAGTCACTGTCGTCTCCTTCACTGACGCCGGGCCTCACAGGGCCATGGCCCCTTCGATCTCGGCGAAGATCTGGTTGTCGAGGTAGCCCGCCTGTTGCGGCACGTTGCTGCCGCAGGCGGCGACGCACACCCCGCAGCCCTTGCAGGCGGCGGTGATGACCTCGGCGACCTTCTTCTCCTCGTTGAACTGGATGGCCGTGTGCGGGCACACGCTCACGCAGATGTGGCAGCCGCAGCACTTCTCGGGGTCGATGTACGACACCGTCGGCTCGACCTTGACGGTCGGGTTGTCGACCAGGGCGAGCGCGCACGCGGCGGCGGCCCCGGCCTGCGCGACCGTGTCCGGGATGTCCTTGGGGTACTGGCAGCAGCCGGCGATGAAGATACCGTCGGTGACAGTGCTGACCGGCTCCAGCTTGGGGTGCCGCTCGAGGAAGAAGCCGTTGCCGGAGCAGCCGAAGCCGAAGGTCTGGCTGACCTCCTTGGCGTCCTTGGCCGGCGAGAGGCCGCTGCTGAGGATCACCATGTCGGCCGGGATGCGCCGCACGATGCCGAGCAGCGTGTCCTCGGTCTTGACGATGAGGCGCCCCTCTTCCTCGGGCGACATCGCCAGGTCGGTGACCTCGGCGGCGCGGCCGCGCACCATGTGCACGCCCTCGTCCATGAGGCGCCGGTAGAACTCCTCGTAGCCCTTGCCGTAGCAGCGCATGTCGATGTACAGCTCGTACACCTCGGTGTCGGGCAGGTGCTCCTTGATGAGGTGGCTGAACTTGAGCGAGTACATGCAGCACACGCGCGAGCAGAACTCCTGGTGGTTCTGGTCGCGGCTCCCGATGCAGTGCAGGATGGCGACCGACTTGGGCGCCTCGCCGTTCTTGCAGACGATGTGCCCGCCGGTGGGGCCGGACGCGTTGGAGATGCGCTCGAACTCGAGGCTGCTGATGACGTTGTCCAGCTTGCCGTAGCCGTAGCGCGGGTCCTGGTCCGGCTCCCAGAGCTCGAACCCGGTCGCCATGATGATGGCGCCGACCTCGAGGTCGAGGACCTCGTCCTGCTGCTCGAAGTCGATGGCGCCCGGGCCGCACGCCGTGACGCAGGGCTGCTTGCACTTCTTGCCCTTGAGCGTGAGGCAGTTGGCGGCGTCGATCGTGGCGCGCAGCGGGACGGCCTGCGGGAACGGGATGTAGACGGCGCTGCGCTTGCCGAGGCCCTGGTCGAACTCGCTCGGCACTTTGCGCACCACGCACGCCTCGATGCAGGCGCCGCAGCCGGTGCAGGTATCGGTGTTCACGAAGCGCGCCTTCTTGCGCACCTTGACCTTGAAGTTGCCGACGTAGCCCTCGACCTCTTCGACCTCGCTGTAGGCGAGCATCTCGATGTTGGGGTCCTTGCCGGCGGCCGACATCTTCGGCGTGAGGATGCAGGCGGCGCAGTCGAGCGTCGGGAAGGTCTTGTCGAACATGGCCATGTGGCCGCCGATGCTCGGCTTCTTCTCGACGAGGTAGACCTTCTTGCCGGTGGCGGACAGCTTGAGCGCCGCCTCGATGCCGGCGATGCCGCCGCCGACGACCATCACGGCGGGGTTGACCGGCACCTCGATGGGATCGAGCGCCTCGTTGAACGGCAGACGATGGATCTGCGCGTTGAGGATGCGCATCGCCTTCTCGGTGGCCTCGTCCCTGTCCTCGGTGACCCACGAGCAGTGCTCGCGCACGTTGGCCATCTGGAGCAGGTACGGGTTGAGGCCCGCGTCGGAAGCGGCCTTGCGGAACGTGGGCTCGTGCATGGTCGGCGAGCACGCGGCGACGACGACGCGGTTCACGCCGAGCTTCTGGATGTCGTCCTTGATCAGGTCCTGGCCCGGGTCCGAGCACATGTACTTGTACTCGCGGGCGACGGTCACGTTGGGCTGTTCGGCGGCCCAGGCGACGACCTTGTCGACGTCGACCTTGCCGGCGATGTTGCTGCCGCAGTGGCAGAAGTAGACTGCGATCTTGTCTTCAGGCATCTTCGCCTCCTCCTCGCCGCTCATGCCGGGATCGCCGCGACGACGCGGTCACAGGAGACGATTTGCTTGTCGAGCGCGAGCGCCTTGGGGCTGGCACCGAAGGCCAGGCCCGCCAGCTGCGTGAAGTACATGACCGGGATGTCGTAGTCGGTCCCGAAGGCCTTGTTGACGCGCGGCTGGTAGCCCTCGAGGTTCATCTCGCAGAGCGGGCAGGCGCAGACGATCACGTCGGCGCCCGCCTTGTGCGCGCCCTCGAGCAGCTCGTGGCAGAGGCGCAGGGCGCCCTCTTCCTTGGTCAGCATCATCATGCCGCCGCAGCACTTGGACTTGCCCGCGTAGTCGGTGATGACGTCGGCGCCGAGCGCCGTGAAGAAGGTGTCCATCGTGGTCGGGAACTCGGGGTCGTCGAAGGCGCCCATGGGGCGCGAGTACTGGCAGCCGTAGTAGGGCGCGACCTTGATGCCGGTGAGGCGCCGCGTGACCTTCTCGCCCAGGGCCTCGATGCCGATGTCGTTGACGAGCACGTCCATGATGTGGCGCACCGCCTTCTTGCCGTCGTAGGAGCGGTCGACGGCGCCGAGGGCGCCGTTGACGGCCTCGTGGACCTCGGGGCTCTCCTCGATGTAGCGGTTGGTCTTGGCGAGCGTGGTGTAGCAGGCGTTGCAGATGACGCACAGGTCCTCGTCACCCTGCTTCTGGGCGATGGCGAGGTTGCGCGCCGCGATGGCGAACGAATCCAGCTCGCGCACGTTGAAGTAGCTCGTGGCGCCGCAGCAGTTCCAGTCGTCCAGTTCGACGAGCTCCACGCCGAGCTTCTCCATCATCGCGCGCGTGGAGATGTCGTAGGCCTTGCCCGTCGCCTCGGACGAGCAGCCCGGATAGTAGAGGTACCTCATTGTGTCTTCGCCTCCTGGGCCTCGAGGTAGGCGCTGATCTTGTCCAGCTCCTCGCGGCCCCTGATGTTCTTGGCGAACAGCGGCAGGCGCCCGGCGGTGAAGAGCTTGAGGCCTGTGCCCATGAACTTGAACGGCAGGCCCCAGTCCTTCGTCAGCATGAACTTGGCCATGAGCTCGACCTCGTGGTTGCGGCCGTGCTTGTGCACGCTGTCCACGAAGTACTTGGTCATGGCCGGCGACTTGCCGTCCTTGGGCGCGAGGTCGTACTTGATGGCCATGCGCTTGAGCTCGTACATGAGGTCGGTGATCTTGATCCCAGCCGGGCAGCGCACGGTGCAGGAGTAGCAGGAGGTGCAGAGCCAGATGGTATTGCCTTTGACGACGCGGTCGATCATGCCGGCGCGGAAGGCGGCGATGACCTCGCGCGGGCCCCAGTCCATGAGATAGCTCGTGGGGCAGGACCCGGTGCAGGTACCGCACTGCTGGCAGATGTTGATCTTCTCCCCGCCGGGCATGCTCATGACGTCTTCACAGAACTGTCTGTGAAGTTCTTTAGCTTGGGCTGTGGTCGCTAGCTCCGTCATTCTCCTCTCCAGTTCGTCATCGGCCGGACTGATGCACGGACTCCGCATCCCCCCAAGGAACCGGAGCGTGAAGACGTTCTGCGGGCGCCCTGCGCCGAAGACGGCGTCGAGCAAGACGGTCGCGCTGCGAGGCCTCGATCTCCCCCGTACACACCAGGCAGCGGGCCGCGGGGGGTTCCCCGCGTGACTACTTTCACAAAGTACAAGGTATCACGACAGGAGTCCCGGGCTCTCTCACGTTCTGTACAAAATGTGGAGGCCCGCGGTCCCAGTTGGCGCGGGTTCGCCGGCCCCGCCCGCGCCGCTTTGGCCAAGCCGTCAGTCCAGGCCGACCATGCCCTCGCGGATGGCGTACTTCACGAGATCGGTGACCTTGTGCAGCCCGAGCTTCTCCATGATGTTGCCGCGGTGCGTCTCCACCGTCTTGCGGCTCAGGCACAGCATGTCGGCGATGTCCTGGTTGGTGTTGCCCTCGGCGATCAGCTTGAGCACCTCGCGCTCGCGGGCGGTGAGGTCGTCGGCCGGCTGGTGGACGGGGTGGTCGTGGACGCGCTGCAGGTAGTCGTCGAGGACCGCCTCCAGCGCCTTGGGCTGGAGCACCCGCGTGCCGCCCATGACGAGGCGGATCGCATCGACCAGCTCATCGGACGTGACGGTCTTGAGCATGTAGCCGGTGGCGCCGGCCTGGACGAGCCGGAGCACGCAGTCGCGGCGGTCGTTGCGCGTGAGGGCGACGATCCTGATCTCGGGGTAGCGGCGCAGGATCTGCCCGGTGAGCTCGAGGCCGTTCATGCGCGGCATGACCGTCTCGGTGACGATGACGTCGGGGTGGGTGGTCGCGACCAGGCGGATGGCTTCGAGACCGTCGGGCGCCTCGCCCACCACGGTCATGTCCTCCTGAGCGTCCAGCAACGAGCGCACGCCCTGGCGCTCGATGGCGTGATCGTCGACGAGCAGGATGCGGATGACGGCTTTCGAGCCGTTCACTGACCCCTCCCCCACGCGACGGCGAACGGCGCCGACACGCCGTCGCGCTGGTATGGCTTCCGGCGCCATTCTACGGCGTTCGCCCCCCAGCCGGGTAGGGTCTATCACTGGCCTCGGCGGCAGAGGATGGCGGCGCGGCATGGACAGAAGGGCGGCGGGTGAGCCGCGGCGCGGCGGGCGTGCGGTCGGCGCGGCGCCGGAACGACCACGGGCCGGGCCACCTCGCGGCGCCCGGCCCGTCGCCACACCGATCGGCTCGGCGCGTTGCTCGCGAGGCGGTCTCTAGTTGACGGTGATCGTCTTGACGGCCGACGTGTGCGACGCGCTCAGATGAGTGACGCACACGCGGACCTTGTACTTGCCCGCCTTCTTGGGCGCCTTCCACGTGAGCGAGTAGGCGCCCCCGGAGAGGCTCTTCGACGCGCCGTTGACCCAGGTCTTGGACGTGGAGAGCCGGCTCTGCAGCGTCGCGTTGATCGTGTGTGCGGGCGGCGTCGCTTCCCCACCGGTGATCGTCACGGCACTGCCGGCCGCGGCGCCGGCGGGCGCCACGATGGACAGCTTCGTCGAGTGGCAGCGGGATGTCGTCGCGCTCGTGCGCGGAGCGGCGACGCCGGCGATCAGCATCACCGCCGCAGCGACGACAAGCGTCGCGATGGTGACCGACTTCATACGCGTGGAGACCGCCTTCATGTTCCCCCTTCGGGAATCGTTCGGAGCGCATCAAGCTGCGCCCCCTTGCAGTGCCTGGAGGCTACGCGCTCCGTGGGTACTAGAAGTTGCGAGATGGCAAAGGAACGGTCTAGAGATGTTAGGGGCGTCGGCCGCAGTGACCTTGCCGCGGATGGAAGCTTGTAGAATAATCGAACATGTGTTCGCCATCGACCAGGGAGGACCACCGTGGGATCGTTGATCCAATCGCTCGATTTCGTCGCCATCCCGTCTACCGACGCGGCGCGCACCCGGGCGTTCTACGTGGACACACTCGGCCTGCGCGCCGACGACCACGCGAAGTCTGAGTTCTGGGTGGGAGCGACGTGTTGCGTCATCTGGGAGCCCGCGTCCATGGGCTGGCCGCTCGTCCCGCAGCCGGTCGGCAGCCTCGCCCTGCGCGTGGAGGACGTCCCTGCCGCGAGAGCCGCTCTCGAGGGGAAGGGCATCCAGTTCGTGGGCGACACCATCGACACCGGGGTCTGCCGCATGGCCCTCTTCGCCGACCCGGACGGCAATGGGCTGATGCTGCACCACCGGTACGTACCCTACGCCTGAGCCGGCGGCGGCCGCGCCGGAACGCCCGCAGGCCGGTCGGGCCGGTCGGGCCGGCGCGGCCGCGCGCTCCCGGTTTTGCGCCCGCGGCCCCCGTGCCCTAGAATCCCATGGCTTCTTCAGGGCCGACGTAGCTCAGCTGGCAGAGCACATCACTCGTAATGATGGGGTCCTCGGTTCGATTCCGAGCGTCGGCTCCACTGTGTTTTCGCTGCAAATCGCCACTTCCATCGTGAAGTCAGCAGCGACTTGTACTCCATTTATGCTCGCATCTCGTCAGACCGGGCCGTCGACGAGTGCGGCGACCTTCTGGGCAGCAGCCTCGTGGAGAGACGGGATCGCGAAGCTGTAGGTGTCGATCGTTTGCGCAACTGCCGCGTCAGCAACCGGCACAGGCCCAGAGAGGTGCGCGCCCCGAACGTGACGCGCCCCTTGCCGCGGCGCCGCGTTCCGGGCGCCCACATCTTCGGCGACGCGCCGCCGTCAGTCCGCTGTGGTCAGGATCGCTCCGCCGGTGCCGACCGCCCATCCGCCGGCCGCATCGATGAAGTCGATGGCCTCCAGATCAGCGGCGGCCGGCGAGTATTGCTGCATCCAGTGAACGCCGGCATCAACAGTGCGCAAGATGGTGCCCGAGTAACCCACAGCCCAGCCGTGGCGCGCGTCGGCGAAGGCCACATCGGTGAGGTTCACGGTCGTGCCGGCGTCCTGCGCGTGCCACGTCGCACCGCCGTCCGTCGTCGCGATGATCGTGCCCTCGGCGCCCACGGCCCAGCCATGCTTGCCGTCTGCGAACGCCACCCGGGCGAGATCTTTGCGCGTGCCGGAGCTTTGCGCGCGCCACGTGGCGCCGCCGTTCGCCGTGACGATGACGGCCCCGGACCCGCCCACCACCCAGCCCTGCCGGGCGTTGATGAACGCGGCCCCTCTCATCGACTCCCGGGTCGCCGGCTTCTGGTCGGTCCACGTGACTCCGCCATCGCCGGTGGTGCGAATCTGGCCGCCGCTCACGGCCCAGCCTCTGGTGCGGCTCACAAACGCAAGATCTCCGTAGCCGACCTGCCAATCCCCTGATTTGGCGCTGTAGGCCCACGTCGCGCCGCCGTTCGTGGTCCGCCAGATGATGCCGATGCCCGGGCTGTAGTGCGCGGCCCAGCAGTGCTTGGCGTCGACGGCCGACAGCGCCTCGAACGGACGGATGTAGTCGCGGTGCAAGCACATGCGCCACGTGACGCCGCCATTGACGGTGGCGAGGATCTCGACCGACTTGGTGAGATGGTTGTAGCCGGCTGCCCAGCCGTGCTTGAGGTCGGCGAACGCGACGGCCGTGAAGTGCGTGAATGTGTCCGCGCCACGGCAGTCCCAGGTGGCGCCCGCATCTGACGTGACGAGGAGCGCCGCCCCCGCCTCGTCGAAGCTGCTCGACTCCAGTGCCCACGCGTGCTGGGCGTCGACCGCGCTGACGCTGACGGCGTCACCTTGCGCGAGATAGCGGATCCCGGAGGGACGACTCTGCTTGTGCCAGGTCTCTCCGCCGTCCACGGTCGCAAGGACGTTGGTGGAATCCCCCACGGCCCAGCCGTGCGCGCGATCGCTGAAGGCGACGCTCAGCAAGTCCGCGTAGTCCTCGTTCCCTGCCGCCTTCCGGGAGTAGGACTGGCGCCAGGTGACGCCTCCGTCGCTGGTCACAAGGGCGACGCGCGAGTCGGTGAAGTAGTTTCTGCCCACGGCGCACCCGTGCAGCGCGTCCGTGAACGCGACGGCTCGTAGCGTGCTCGCAGCGTTCTGGGATTGCTGCGTCCACGTCGCCCCGCCATCCGCGGTGGCCAGGATCTCGCCGTAGAGGCCCACCACCCACCCGTTCATGGCGTCGACGAAGGAGGCACCGACGTAGCCCCAATTCTGATCGGGGCTTGGAGTCCTCCAGGTGGCGCCGCCATCTGTCGTGGCAACGATGGCGCCGGACGTTTCGATGGCGCCAGTGTCGTTCTGCCAGGCGCTGAACCCGACCGCCCAGCCGTGCCGAGCGTCGACGAAGCACACGCTGCGCAGGTCGATGCTCGTGCCGGATGCTTGTGGGACCCAGCTGTGCCCACCGTCCGCAGTGAAGAGGATCGTGCCCTTGGCGCCGACAGCCCAGCCGGTTGCGTCGTCCAGGAACGTGACCCCGTACAGGTGCTCCGTCGTGCCTGACGGCTGGGCGCGCCAACTCGAGCCCCCGTCCGTGGTGGCCACAATGGCACCCTTGCCGCCCACGGCCCAGCCATGCGAGGCGTCGACGAACTTCACGCACGCCAGTGGGTTGCCCTGGGGCCGGGGGTTCTGCCACGTCCAGCCCGTGGTGCCAGAAGCACGGTACGCGGACGCCGGTGCCGGCACGGCAGCCGCGAATGTGAGCAGCAGGGCGGCCAGAGCGAGCAGGATGCCCGCGCGGCAACTCGTCACACGCTGCGTCGTCGCTCGCCAAGCGGTGTCCACCGCGTTCTGCCCCATAGGTGCCCCCATTGCCTGGCTCGACGCGGGCGTTGCACGGTCGAGCACCTCTGCCGTGGCCGTCACGACTCCGAACCCTTCCACACACTCGCTGCGAAGGCTCTGCCGCCAGCATAGCGGAGGCGCTCGAGAAGGCGAAGAGGGGGCTGGACTCCATCATCGCCCCGCAGCCCCCTCATGCCGCGACCCTTGAGTCGGTAAGTGTCACCACGAAGCACGAGCACCTCGGCACGACATACGAGACGGTCGACGCGGGCACGCTTGGAGGTGACGTGCGTCGCGCCGACCAGGCCCGTGGCGTCCTCCTGTCGGCGGCCATGACGCCCTCCGCATCGTCGACGGAGACACCGGATGGCCCGGACTCCGCGTCGACCACGGGACACGCGCAGAAGCGGCCCGCCGCGAGGAACAGGGGGTAGCCATCGCGGCGGGCCGGTCGGGGTGCTTATCACCCAGACCGTGTATTCCCCCGCGAAGCCGCATACAACGGTGCCAGCCGTTGCTCCACGCAGAGCGACCCGAAGCTCGGGCAAGCGTCGGGTCGCGGGCGCGACCCAAGTCGCGAGCCGGTCCCTGCGACGAGCGTACATCGCGTCCAACGGTCCGGGACGCGGCTACCTCTCGGTCAGGCCGAGCAGCGCCCAGGTGCCGAGCAGTGCGATCAAGAGAGCGACCATGAGGCTCGCACCTGAGTAGCGCAGGATCACATGGCTCACGCCCGGCGTCGTCCCTGCGGGCCGTCACGCTGGACCGGCGCCCCCGGACGGTTCAATATGTCTGTTCGCCGGCGCGTCAGGGTGAAGGCCACACGCCGGCGACCGCCCGCGGCGAGCCGCGGGCGGCAAAACGGGAGCGAGTCTCGCGACGAAGGGTACGGACCGTGCAGGAGCTGACGAGACGACGTGACGTGATGAGGCTCGCGGCGGCGGCTGCCGTCGCGCTCGCCCTGTCCCTTGTCACGGCCTGCGGAAGCTCCTCCGGGCAGGCCGCCTCCGCGAGCCCCACGCCGACGACGCCGGCCGTCAGTATCGTCATCACGCCGAAGGGCGGCCAGCACGTGAAGCCGCAGAAGCGCATCGTCGTCGAGGCGCTCGACGGGCAGCTCGTCAAGGTCAGCGTCGTCACCAAGGGCGAGCCTGTCACCGGTACCCTCGACCGGTCTTCCACGGTCTGGCGCAGCCACGGCACGCTCAACACCTCCATGCGCTACGTCGTCCACGCCACCGCGCGCGACGCAGCTGGGCGCATGGTGACGGCCAAGCGGACGTTCCACACGCTCACGCCTCACAGCACGTTCACCGCGCAGATCTTCGAGGGTCACGGGCTGACGTACGGAGTCGGCATGCCCGTCATGCTCACGTTCAGCCGGCCGGTCGAGGACCGCGCCGCCGTGGAGCGCGCGCTCCACCTGTGGACCTCCAAACCGCTGGTGGGCGCTTGGTATTGGGACAACTCGTCGACCCTCTGGTTCCGCACGCGCAAGTACTGGCCGGCGCACACCAAGGTCCGCTTCGTCGGCGACTTTGACGGCGTCGAGGCCTCCCCGGGTGTCTACGGCACGCACACGCTCAAGCAGAGCTTCCTGATCGGCGAGTCGCTGATCGCCGTCGCCGACACGCGGACCCACCACATACGCATCTACCGCGACCGTCACCTGTTCGGCAACTGGCCGATAAGCAGCGGCCGGCCCGGCAAGGAGACGCCCAACGGGACCTACCTCACGATCGAGAAGCAGAACCCGGCCCACATGAAGGGGCCGGGCTACGACCTCCAGGTGCCGTGGTCGGTGCGCTTCACCTGGAGCGGCGACTACGTCCACGACGCCCCCTGGTCGGTGGGCTCGCAAGGCTATGCCAACGTCAGCCACGGCTGCGTCAACCTCGCCCCTGCGCACGCCGAGACGTACTACAACATGGCCGTCCCCGGAGACCCCGTGACCGTCACCGGGAGCCCCAAGGCCGGCAAGTGGGACGACGGCTGGACGGTCTGGTTCCTCTCCTGGAAGCAACTGCTCAAGGGGAGCGCGCTGCACAAGGCGGTGCGCACCGGGCCGCAGGGCAGCACGCTCGTCGACCCCTCGACGCTGCATCCGACAAAGACCAAGTCGCCGCTCGGCGGTCCCAAGCCGGGGAACGCCGCCGCGAGCTGAGCGGGGCGAGCGCCGGCCGCCGCCGCGAGCTGAGCAGGCTCTGCCGGCAGACGCCGGGGAGCCGGCGGCCACCGGCCACGCTTGCCGCCGCGGCGGATTCGGACGAGAATCCTGGGCGGCGCATCCACAACCCCCTGAAGGAGACCTTCCATGGCGTACGCAGAGGATTTCGAGAGAGCCCTCCAGGTGGGCCGTCCCCCCACGATCCAAGCCCTGTTCCCGAACTCGAAGGCGCTGATCGTGAGCGGCAAGGTCGTAGACCGGGCGATGCGAGCCAAGGGCAAGGCCATCGCGATGGCCGCCAACGGGCGCAACATCTTCGTCATCCGCGGGGCGCTGCGGGCGGCGCAGAAGGCCAACGCCGCCATCATCATCGAGATCGCCAAATCCGAGGGCGGCCAGAAGGCCTACTGCGCGGTGAACTACTGGAACATGGCGCGCGTCGTCGACGCCCTGTGCAACGAGATGGGCATCACGATCCCCGTGGCGATCCACGCCGACCACTACGGCATGAAGAACGAGAAGGACCTCGCGCAGGCGCTGGTCGAGGTCCCCACGATGTTCGAGGCGGGCATCACGTCCATCGCCATCGACGCGTCCCACCAGCCCAACGACCAGAACCTGCTGGCCAACCTCGCCGTCAACTCGAAGATCCCGGCGTGGGCCGGGCTGGAGACCGAGATCGGCGAGATCAAAGGCTCCACCGGGCTCTCGACGCCGGCTGAGGCGCTCTTCCTCATCCAGGGGCTCAACGCGCACGGCATCTTCGCCGACTGGATCGCGCTGAACAACGGGACCACTCACGGCATCGAGGCATCCGACGCCGGCATCCAGGTCCCGCTGACCGCCGAGGTCCACAAGGCGCTCGAGCCCTACAACGTCAGCGGCGCCCAGCACGGCACGTCGGGCAACAGCTCCGAGCGGCTGCGCGAGATCGCGGCCAAGACCCACACCACCAAGGCCAACGTGGCCACCGCCCTCCAGATGATCTCGTGGGGGCTCGAGGTCAACGACTACGGCAACGCGCAGCTCGACGCCGACGGCAACTTCATCAAGGTCAAGGGCGAGGGCGTGACCGAGGAGATGTGGGCCGAGGTGGTCGCCTACGCCGACGACAAGGGCTGGAAGAAGGGCGACTACAAGAACCTCAACCTCCCGTTCGAGAGCAAGTTCCTGGCGCAGCCCGCGGAGATCCGCGAGCGCATGGCCCAGCGGGTGGAGGACTTCGTCTACAAGATGCTGGCCGAAGTCCTCAACACGGCGGACACCGCTCCGCTCGCCGTCGAGGCGATCCTCGCCGCCGGGTCCTACGACCTCGGCGCCAAGGTCGGTCGGCTCGAGGACCCCGCCGACTGGACCGACGCGAAGATCGTCGAGAAGGCGAAGTCGCTGGACACCGACAAGGGCGCCACAGGCAACTTCGACGATTGACCGCCGCAGGCGGGTCAGCGTGAGGGGCGCCGCAGGCTCACCCCACGCTGAGAGAAGATCGCTCGAGACCTGACGAGGCGCGCCGTCAGGCGCGCCGAACAAAGACGAACGGGGCGGCCGACAAGCTCTGCTAAACGGGCTTGTCGGCCGCCCCGGTCTTTCTCACCATGCCGGAGATGAAGACCTCGACGAGGCCGGGGTCGAACTGCTTGCCCGACCCGGCCCGCAGCTCCGCCACGGCCGCCTCCGGCGTGAGCGCTGGGCGGTACGGCCGATCGCTCACCATCGCCTGCCAGGCGTCGCAGATGGCGATCACGCGCGCCGCGAACGGGATCGCTTCCCCACTCAGGCCGTCGGGATAGCCAGCCCCGTCCCAGCGCTCGTGATGATGGAGGACCACCGGGGCCAGGGCGCTGAGCCGCGTCGCGCTCTCGAGGAGCCGCTTCCCGACCTCGGGGTGCTTGCGGATGGCGACTCTCTCCTCATCACTCAGGTCGCCGCGACGGTTCAGCACGTCCACGGGGATGCCCACCTTGCCGATGTCGTAGACGAGCGCGGCCATGTGCAGCATGGAGCGCTCGTGATCGTCGAGGCCGAGCTCCGCCGCGACCCACTCGGCCGATATCGCCACGTCCTGGGCCCTCTCCTTGCTGAAGGCATCACGCATGTCGATCGCTGCGGCCAGGGTCTCGAGAGTCTCGATGTCGGCCTTCTCGAGGCGGAAGGCCAAGCCTTCGAGCGCCGTCTGGTCCCACTCGACGAGTGACATCTCGGAGAAATCGGCGATCATGTCGCGGCCGGCCCGCTTGGCGAAGAGCAGCGCCGAATCGGCGGCCGCGATGAGGCTCTCGCGGTCTCGCCCGCACGCCGGGTAGTCGGCCATGCCGATGCTGATGGAGAGGCGCGGCGGGTTGGGCACGTCGAGCACGATGTCCCGCACGCCCTGGGCGACGCGCTCGGCGAGCGACGCCGACTGCTTCGCGCTGGTCCCGGGGAGGATCATGACGAACTCCTCCCCGCCGTACCGGGCTGCGAAGTCCGACGTGCGCGCCACGTCGCGAACGACCTCGGCCACGGACCTCAGGACTTCGTCGCCGCGCGGGTGGCCGAGGCGGTCGTTGACGTTCTTGAAGAGGTCGAGGTCCATCATCAGCAGCGTGAAGACCAGCCCGTAGCGCGTCGCGCGCTCGACCTCGGCCGCCAGCGATTCCTGGAAGTGACGGTGGTTGAACAGACCCGTGAGGCCGTCGGTGACCGCTCGCACCTCGAGTTCGGCGGCGTAGCGCGCGTTCTCAAGGGAAGCGGCGGTCACGTTGGCGAAGATCTCGAGCACCTGCAGTGCCTCGTCCGAAGGCACGCGCCCGTCCTCGGGATCGTAGAGATCGAACAGGCCGAGCAGCTGGCCGCCGGCTCCGAGCAGCGGGACGAACAGTGCATCATCCGGGTGGAACCCGCCCGCCACGCGCTCCTCGAACTCTCCGGGCGGGAAGTAGAACAGTTCCTCCTCGGTCCACGAGTACGTGGCGTGATCGACGAAGTAGACGTTGCCGCGGCGGAACTCCTCGCGCAGCACCCCGCGCACGATGCGCGCAGGGATGGGGCGCTCGCTGATCACCGCGTTGTAGGCGTCGTCGCCGCCGAGCGCCGCCCGCGTGTGCAGGAGGTCCTCGTCCTCATCGTAGAGATAGAGGGCGCACTCCCGAAAGGCGAGCGTCTCCTTCACCGCGCCGGCCGCGATGTCGACGACCTCCTGGACGTCGCGCACCGGCCGCAGCGTCTCGCTCAAGGCGAGGATCGCCTCGAGACGGCCGGAGCGCCGCGACTGCGTCTCGGCGGTGTCGTACAGGTCGGCCACGCGCTTGTGCTCGCGCACGTAGAGGAAGAAGCAGCCGAGGTTGAGAGAGATGACGAGCGCGGTCTCGAGGAACGTGGAGAGCCACACGAGACCCGTATGTACGGACGTTTGATCGAGGAAGAGTTCCACGCCGAGGACGGCGGCAAGCAGCGCGGTCGTGATCACGAGCACGGCCCAGGACCCGCGATGCGTGCGCAGGGCGCGGCGGTCGAGGGTGATCGCCCGCGCGGCAAGGAAGAATGCGAGCAGGGCGCCCGCGAAGTTGATCAGTGCGATGATCTGCATGCGTCGTCCCCCCAACGACGATCGACTTTGCCGCGGCCAGTCATTGCCGAGCGATCCAACCCGCGGTCCTATTGCTTCGACGGCGCGGCGGCGCTCCCTGTACCGCAGCCGTCGCGGCGACGCGCCTCAGAGCGGCGTGCCGCCCCGGCGCGCCACGCAGTTGATCGGCAGGGCGAGAAGCTCGGCGATGTTCCGCTTGGCCTCGAGCGGGCTCGGATCGCCGGGGTACGTGGTCTCAGCCTCGAAGACGCGCCCCAGGCGCAGCTCGCCGCGCAGCTCGTGCATCACGAGCGGGTCGGCGAGGTCCGCCACGCCGGCGCCCAGCCGGTCGGCAACGTACTGCTTGGCATCCGCGAGCCTCATGCCTCTTGTCATCTCGAGGCGCGCCACCAGGTCTCCGGCGGCGCGCAGTCCGTTCATCCCCGAGGCGACGGCATGGGCGACCGGCATGCCGAAGATGTCGCCCGACCCGACCTACAACCCGTCCAGCCGCAGGACGTCGACGCAGGCGCGCGAGCAGCGGGACACGGCGTCGACGGGGGCGAAGGCGTTCATCGGCACCCCGCCGACGCCCATCCCTACGTTGGCGTGGACAGGGATGCGCGCTACGTCCATGCAGGGTTTCATGAACGTGAGGGCCCGGGCCGTGTTCCACGCCACGGTGCGACTGGTGTTCACGTTCACGGCCGGCCCGAAGACGGTGGCGCCGGCGTCCTGGACGACCTCCGCCTGGCCGGCCGGCTTGAGTCCGGCGAGGCGCCGGCCGCCGTATTCGAGCTGCCCGTGCGTGCCGAGCACGATCTCGCCCGCCATGCCGACCATGATGCCCATCTCGGGGTACGTCGCGCGCAGGCGCTCGACGGCCAGCAGCGTCGCCAGGAGGTCGGCGTCGCCGCCGGCGCCGGACGTATCGAAGTTGACGCCGTCGGCGCCTGCCTCCCACAGTGACGACGCGACGTAGACCATGTCGTCCACGGCCAGCTCGACCGCCTCTTCCTGCGCGGCGCGCGCGTCGTCGATGCGCATCTGCGGCAGCAGCTCCGACCAGTTGCCGCAAGGGCCATCTGGCGCCGAGTACCTGCCGAGGTCCGGCTGGGCGCCGTAGTGGACCGGGATGACGACCCGCTCCTGCGCCTCCTTCATCGCCTGTTGCTCGGCGCCCACCACGGGCTTGACCGCCTTGTACGAGTAGTCGATGTGGTACAGCTCGCAGGTGTCCGCCGCCAGGCACTGCTCGTACTGGAGCAGTGCGTCGACGCGGCTGCCCTGCTGAGGGGAGCCAGTGCCGTCGAAGCTCAGGACGACCTCGTCGCCGATGTCGACGGCGCTGAAACGCGCCCGCGAGGCGAACACGTCGAGGAGATGGTCGAGATCGGCCGCCGGCAGGGGCTCGAGCTTGATGCGCTCGGCGACCGCTCGCGTGCCCTCTTCGAGTTCAGCACGGATCTCGCTGCGCGTGAGCGCGACGGCCGAGCCGTCGCCCAGCCGCGTGACGATGCGTGGTTCCACCGGCGCCCCCGTCCTTCGGCCTGCCGCCGTAGCGCGGCGCCAGCGGCGCGGGCCCGGCGGGATGTGGGTCGATGCTAGGAGCCGCGGCGCCGCAGCGCAACGGCCGATACTGCGGCAAACTTCGCACGCACCGCAGACAAGCCTTGAGTCCTCGCCGGGGACGCGTGGGGCCGCCGCGGGTCGCCGTCCGGCCTTGACAGTCGCGAGCGGCCGCGGGTATCGTCGCTGCCAGACGAATTAGTTATGTGAATAACTAACACACGACCCGCGCACGCGGGCTTGGGAGGGCCACGATGCAGCGCATCCCCACACGTCTCGGAGACGGCTCCCTCGCGGAGATGACCAAGGCAGAGCTGGAGGCCGACCTCCACGCCGGCGTCGAGGTCGCCGTCCGCCGCGCCAAGGTGGACCCGCTCACCGACGACGAGATCGCCCACCTGCTCGACATCTTCACGTCGCCGGCCAAGTTCAGCTCCGTCGACTATGGGGACGAGGTCGTCCTCAGCTTCGACGGCGCCGGCAACGCCGACATCGACTCCCCGGTGATGGAGCAGATCCTGTACCAGAACCACCACGGGGCCGACTCGGTCGAGCTCTGGCATCACGACTACTCGTACAAGGCGGTGCGCACCGTCCTCTCGTTCCAGGCGCAGATGATGAAGGAGGCGCAGCTCCGGACCATCGTGCCGCTCAACTACGGGGCGATGCCGGACCTCGGCCGCTACTCGCAGCCCGACGGCCCCGCGCCCAACTGGTCGCAGCTGCTGCCGCTCGGCAAGATCGCCGAGGCGCGGCAGGCGCAGGAGGAGGCGATCGGCCACCTGGAGCACGACATGCTCGTGGTCGCCGAGACGATGATCGCCGCCGGCGCCGACGGTCTGGACTTCGACACCGCCGGCGCCGCCGGCGACGCCGACCTGCTGGCGACGCTGCACGTCGTGCGTCAGATTCGCGACCGCTGGCCGGACATCGGCGTCGAGGTCGGCCAGGCGGCCGAGCTCGTGCTCGGCATGCACGGCGAGCTCGAGTACGAGGGCCGGCGGCTCGCCGGCATGTGGCCGCTCGAGCAGCTACGCGCCGTGACCGCGGCCGGGGCGACGATCTTCGGCCCGGCCGTCAACGTCAACACCACCAAGTCGCTGGCCTGGAACACGGCCCGCGCCTGCACACTCGTGAAGCCGGTGACCGCCGAGGCCACCATCCCCGTGCACATGAACGCGGGGATGGGCGTCGGCGGCGTACCGATGAGCCCGTACCCACCCGTGGACGCCACCTCGCGCGCCTCACGCGCGCTCGTCGACATCCTCAAGCTGGATGGGTTGTAGGTCGGCGTGGGGGACCCCTTGGGGATGGCCTCCACTCACGCGCTCGCCTCGGGGATGGGCGGGATGCGGACTGCCGGAGATCTGGTGGCCCGCATGCAGATCACCCGAGGCATGCGCCTTCCGCAGGCCAAGAAGCACGTCGCCGACAAGCTCGGCTGTTCGGTGCTCGACCTCAGCGACACGATCGCCATGCACGACCTGCGCCGCGACTTCGGCTTCGGCCGGATCCAGGTACAGGATCTGACCTATCCGGACGAGCCGGGCGCGATCGAGGCCAAGTTCCACATCGCCGAGACGCTCGAAGTCCCGGTCAACTCGGTGGAGTGCTTCAAGCGCCACACGACGTCTCGGCACGGCGCATCATGACGGCGGGACTCGGCGCAATCGCGGCGGGACTCGGCGCAATCGCGGCGGGACTCGGCGCCTCATGACCTCGCGGCTCGACCTGACCAGGCCCCAGCCGCTGCTACCGCTCGGCTCGGACTTCGAGGTGACCTTCTACGGCCGCGAGCGGCTCGATCGCTACCGCGATGCCGTCCTGCAGGTGCTCGAGCGGACCGGCGTCAGGTTCGCCTCGCCCAAGGCGCTCGCCATCCTGGAGGAGCACGGCGCGCAGGTCGATCGCGCGTCCGGGGTCGTGCGCTTCGCGCCCGACCTGGTGACGCGCGCTCTCGCGAGCGCGCCGCGAAGCTTCTGGCTCGGCTCGCGCGACGGTGCCCTCGACCTCGACCTCGCGAGCGGCGACACCTTCAACACCACCAACGGCTGCGGCACTGAGGTGATCGACTGGCGCAGCGGCGTGCGCCGCCAGCCGACGAAGGAGGACCTGGCGGCGATCACGCGCATGGTCGACTACCTCGGCTCGCTGCAGTTCTGGTGGCCCAACGTCGCCGCCGCCGACTGCGGCGATACGCACACCCTGCACGAGCTGGAGGCGGGCTGGGGCAACACGCGCAAGCACCTCCAGGGCATGGTGCAGGGCGAGCGCGAGGCGCGCTACGCGGTGGAGATGGCGACGGTCATCGCCGGCGGGCCCGAACAGCTCCGCCGCCGGCCCCCGATGAGCGACCTCATCGGCACTGTCCAGCCGCTCGTCAACGACAAGGACGGCATCGAGGCGGCGCTCGTCTTCGCCGAGGCCGGCATCCCGGTCTGCTTCGTGACCATGCCCACGTACGGCACCACGGCGCCGGCGACCAAGGCCGGCGCGTACGTGATGGGCTTCGCCGAGCTGATCAGCGCCACGGTGCTGGTGCAACTCGCCCACCCCGGCGCCCCGGTGATCCTCTTCCCTCTGCCGGTGCACGCCGACCCGCGCACGGCCGCGCTGGTCACGGCTCCGCTCAACCACCGCGGCCTCTTCCTCTCCGGCGAGCTCGTGCACCACTTCGGCCTGCCGGCGATGACGGGGTACGCGGGCACCGACGACGACCTGCCGGGCACGTGGCTGGCCGCGGCCGAGACGGCGCACACGGTGATGCTCGCCGGCATCGTCGGCTCCGAGTTGATGACCACCATCGGCCTCACCAACCGCTACCAGCTGTTCACACCCGAGCACATGATGCTGGACGACGACCTCTACCACCGCGCCGCCAACGCCTTCCGCGACCTCGAGCTCGACGAGGAGACGCTGGCGCTCGACGTGATCGACGCGGTCGGACCCGGCGGCCACTTCCTCGGGCAGCCGCACACGCGCCGCCACATGAAGGAGACGGTCGAGCGCTCCGTGGGCCAGGAGATCGGCCCCGACGGCGTGCACTACCGCGACCCGCTCGAGGTCGCGCGCGAGCGCGGCGTGGACATCCTGGAGAACTACGAACCGGAGCCGCTGAGCGAAGCCAAGGCGGCGGAGCTGCGGCGCATCGTGTCCGCGGCGGACGCGGAACTGCGCGGCTGACGAGAGCGTCTGCGCGGCTGACGAGAGCGTCTGCGCGCCTATCGTCGCGCCCGAGTCCGCGCCCGAGGCCGCGCTTCGAGGCCGGTCGCCGGACGGGATGTGTCGCGCCGCGTCGGCACCAGATTCGGCACTGAATTCGGCACCAGCTTCGGCACTGAATTCGGCACCAGATTCGGCACTGAATCCGGCACTGAATCCGGCACCAGATTCGGCACCAGATTCGGCACCGCCTGAACGGGAGTACCTCAGGCGCCGCCCGAAGCGGCGGCCGCGGAGCTCGCGGCTAGGGCGAGCTAAGAGTCCGTCGTCGCGCCGGCGCCGGATCCGGCGCCGTCGAGGTAGCTCATGATCAGCTGGCGCCAGATCTCGAAGGCCGGGCCGATGTCCAGCTCCGGGTCGGCCTGCACCTGGAGCGCGACGCCGTCGGCGATCGCCACCGTGAGCAGAGCCAGCGGCTCGAGCTTGGCGGGATGATCGGTACCGGCCTGGGCGCCGAGCGCCCAGGCGTCGAGCTTGCGATACCAGTCGAACAGCGCGCTCAAGTGCGGGCGCAGCTCCTCGTCGCGCAGGATGTGCGGGATGAGCTCGTAGAACATGTGGTACGACTCCAGCTCGCGCGCGTACGTCTGGTGCAGCCGAAAGAGCGCGCGCCGGCGCTCCTCCCCCGGAGGCACGCTGGCGAGCTCCTCGATGAGCTCGACGCTCTCGAGATACAGCACCGAGTCGACCAGCGTCGTGATCAGGCCCGCCTTGCTGCCGAAGTGGTAGCGGATGAGGGCGGGGTTCTCGTCGGCCTCGGCGGCGATGTTGGCGAAGGTGAGCGCCGGGAAGCCGTCCCGCGCGAGCACGCGCTTGGCGGCCTCAAGGATGCGCGCCGCGGTCGGCGCCAGGCGCGGCGCCGGATCTTCGATCGGGATCTCGTACTTCGCCATGCCCCGCTCCCCTCCCCTCGGTCACGCCCGGCGTTCCTTGACAGCCGGGGCGCATCTGGTACTGTACCACCTCAATTAGTTATGTGACTAACTAATCCTTCCGACGACGCTGTGGGGGTGCGTGCATGGAACGTGCGGTCAGGACGCGTCTGGGCGACGGGTCGCTGGTGGAGATGACCCCTTCGGAGATCAGGGCGGACCTCATCGCCGGCTCCGAGCTGGGCGCGCGGCGCGCCAAGGCGCCGCTGCTCGAGGACCACGAGATCGACCACCTCCTCGACATCTTCTCGTCGGAGGCCAAGTTCAGCGCCGTCGACCTCGGCGATGAGGTCGTGCTCAGCTTCGACGGCTCCGGCAACCTCGACTCCGGCACCCGCATCGACGAGCTCTACAGCTACCAGAGCCACCGCGGCGCCGACATGCTCGAGCTGTTCGGTATCGACTACTCCTACAAGGCGATCAAGACGATCCTGAGCTACGAGGCGCAGTCGATGAAGACGGCCCAGCTCAACCTCGTCGCGCCGCTGCAGTACGGCGCGATGCCGGACCTGGGCCGCTACTCGATGCCGGACGGGCCGATCCCCAACTGGTCGGAGCTCATGCCGCTCGGGCGCATCGACGAAGCGCGCGACGCGCAGGTGGCCGCCGTGGACCATGCCGTCGGCGACATGGTGTTCGTGGCCGACGGCATGTGGGAGGCGGGCGCCGACGGCATGGACTTCGACACCGCCGGCGCCGCCGGCGACGCCGACCTCCTGGCGGCGCTGACGGCGATCGAGACGATCAAGACGCGCTATCCAGACATCGGCATCGAGCTCGGCATGGCGAGCGAGTGCGTGCTGGGCATGCACGGCCAGCTCACCTACAAGGGCCACCGGCTGGCCGGGATGTGGCCGCTCGAGCAGATGAGGGTCGCACAGGAGGCCGGCGCCACGATGTTCGGGCCGGCCGTCAACGTCAACACGACCAAGTCGATCGCCTGGAACGTGGCGCGCGCCTGCACGATCATCAAGCCCTGCATGGCCGAAGCCGAGATCCCCGTCCACCCCAACGTGGGCATGGGCGTCGGCGGCGTGCCCATGACCCCCTACCCCCCGGTCGACGCCACCTCGCGCGTGTCGCGGGCGCTCGTCGACATCCTCAAGTGCGACGGGTTGTAGGTGGGCGTCGGTGACCCGCTGGGCATGGCATGCAGCCACGCGCTGGCCTCGGGCATGGGAGGGATGCGGACCGCCGGAGATCTGGTGGGCCGCATGCAGATGACCCGGGGCATGCGCCTCAAGGAAGCCAAGAGACACGTCGCCGACAAGCTCGGCGTGACGGTCGCCGATCTGGGCGACCCGGTCGCGATGCACGACGTGCGCCGCGACCTCGGCCTGGGCCGCATCCCGGTCCAGGAGCTCACGTACCCCAACGAGCCCGGTGCGATCGAGGCCAAATTCCGCATCTCCGAGGTCCTCGACGTGCCCATCAACTGCGTGCAGCGCTTCGCGCGGCACGCGGGCCTGGCTGCTCGAGCTGGGGCGCAACCCTCACCGACAGGAGGAGCAGGGTGAAACGTAACCTGCACGCCGGCCGCCCCGCGAGCGGCGGCCTGAGTCTCAACGTCTTCACCGACGCCGAGCTCGACGACATCCATTTCGCCACGCTGGAGGTCCTCGAGAGCACCGGCGTCTTCGTGGAGGACGACGAGGCGATCGACATCTTCAAGGACGGCGGCTGCCGCGTTGACCGGGAGACCCGCATCGTGCGCATCCCGGGCCATGTGGTGGAGGACGCCATCCGATCCTCGCCGAGCCGCTACACCCTCTACGGCCGCGAGCCCCGGAACGACTTCGTCATGGAGCCGGGGCGCGTCGCCTTCACCAACTTCAGCGAGGGCATCCGCGTGATCGACGTGGAGACCGGCGAGCTGCGCGATTCGACGCTGGCCGACATCGCCGACATCGCCCGGCTCAACGACTACCTGAGCGAGTTCGACACGCACGAGATCGCCGTGGGCGCCAAGGACGTTCCGCCGGAGACCGCCGCGGTGCACAACACCGAGGCGCAACTGCTCAACACGACCAAGCCGATCGGCATCGGCCCGCTCTCCGGCATGGAGGCCAAAGCGATCTACCGCATGTGCGCCGAGGTCGTCGGCGGCGAGGACGAGCTCCGCGCGCGCCCGATCGTCTACGGCGGCGTCTGCCCGGTGAGCCCGCTCAAGCTGCCGCGCGACGCGACTGAGGTGATCATCGAGTCGGCGCGCTGGTGGATCCCCAACAACATCCTCAGCATGGCGATGTCCGGCGGCTCCGCCCCGGTCACGCTCGCCGGCACCCTGGTCACCCACAACGCCGAGGTGCTGAGCGGCATCGTGCTGGCCCAGCTCACGGAACGCGGCTGCCCCATGATGTACGGCAGCTCGACGACGGCGATGGACCTCAAGCTCGCCGCCGCCTCGGTCGGCTCGCCGGAGATCGCGATGATCAGCGCCGCGGTCGCGCAGATGGCGCGGCGCTACCTGATCCCGAGCTTCGTGGCCGGGTTGTAGACAGATTCCAAGCTCGGTGACGCCCAGGTAGGGCACGAGAAGACCCTCACCGGACTAGTGGCAGCGTTGGCAGGTGCCAACCTGATCTACGGTGCGGGGATGATCGAGTCGGGAGTCACCTTCGATTGCGGGCAGTTCGTGATGGACAACGAGTTCGCGCGCATGATCAAGGGCGTCGTGGCGGGCATCCCGGTCACGGACGACACCATGGCGGTGGAGGACATCGCCAAGGTCGGTCCGTTCGGGGACTTCCTCAGCCTCGATTCCACGCTCAAGCACATGCGCGAGCTCAGCCAGCCCGAGGTCCTCGACCGCCGCGTGCGCGAGGACTGGGAGGCACGTGGCTCCAGGGAGCTCTACACCACGTGCCTCGAGAAGGCTCGCGACGTGCTGCGCGAGTACCACCCCGAGCCCGTTCCGGACGACGTAGCGGCGCGTGTGCACGCGATCGTCGAAGAGACCGACCGCGCCGCCGGCGTCGCCTGAAGGAGGCAGTCACCATGAAAGATCCACTCAAGCAGGCCGTCATCGACGGCAACATGGACCCCGCCCTGGCGCTCACCCAGGCGCTGATCGCCAGCGGGGCTCCGGCGAGGGAGGTCCTCGACGACGCCCTGCTGCCCGGCATGGAGGTCGTCGGCGAGCGCATGCGCGAGGCCGAGATCTTCATCCCCGAGGTGCTGCTGTCCGCTCGCGTGATGCAGGCCTGCCTCGACCTCCTGCGCCCGCACATGGCGGCCGGCGAGGACGCCGGCATGGGGACCGTCGTGCTCGGCACCGTCGAGGGCGACCTGCACGACATCGGCAAGAACCTCGTCGGCATGATGCTGCAGGGCGCCGGCTTCACCGTCGTCAACCTCGGCACCGGGGTGACCAGCGCGCAGTTCGTCGCCGCGGTCAAGGAGCACTCGCCGAAGATCATCGGCATGAGCGCCCTGCTC
>Ga0118677_10002349_pt1 | contig 38332 bp, 36 predicted proteins | sample AliMusrvi5mmetaG_FD_86154 | JGI IMG/M metagenome (GOLD analysis project Ga0118677, IMG submission 86154) | reverse complement strand
CCATTGCTGTCGGCGGCGACGTCAGGGCGGGGCAGGGGGGCGGGGGAGGGACCGATGCCAAGCGATAAACCCCATGCACCTAGGCCCGGTTTCCTACTAAACGGCGTCAAGCGTGGCGACCCCCGGAACGCGCCCCGATGCGGGGCCCAGACTCGCAAAGGGACGCCTTGCCAAGGCCCGGCCATGAAAAACGGTCGTTGCCGGATGCATGGCGGCGCTAGCACCGGTCCCCGGACCCCCGAGGGCTTGGCTCGTAGTCGCCGCGCGCGTTGGAAGCACGGCGGAAGATCGGCTGAGGCCATATCATTGCGTCGGGCCCTCGCAGCCATCGAACGCGAGTCCCGCCAACGGGCGCAGGAGTGGCGCGCGCTGAGCCCAGAATCGAGGGGCCGCACTGGAGTTTCGACTCTTTCAAACCCGCAAGGCGGTGAACATCTATGACCCAGGACGCTAGAATTATCATTCGTTCTTCAAGCTCCATGCCGGAGCTAACAACCGGCTCGATCCGACTCCTATTTGAGTCGCCGCCATACGAGGCGATGCACAAGTGCTGTGGCCAGCCGGAGTGCTTATCGTCACACACATCCGAGTCGTTCGTGGAACAGTTCGGACGATTTCTACCGGAAAGACTGCGCGTCCTGGCCGACGATGGAAATTACGTTTTGAATTTTCAGCCCCAGGTCTTCACGGGCTTCACCAGTCCCAGCGAGTATTTGCTTCCGCAAGCCGTGGTCAAGAGTGGATTCAAGCTGGTCCAAACCCATGCCTGGGCCAAACCCAACGCTGCCCCGTTCGCGCCAGACCGCCGTCTAAAAAACTCGTTCGAGTTTTGTTGGCACTTTGCCAAGACCGAGCGCTATTTCTTCAACAAGGACGCCGTCCGCGAGGATCACGCCTGGATAGGCCGGGACCCTAGACCCGAAAAATATCATCCGCTCGGCAAAGACCCCGGCACTGTTTTCTCACTGCCGAAAGCTCAGGACGCGACCAGCCTGGGCCATCCCGGCAAGATGGCAATCGGGGTCGCTTCACGCTTCATCAAACTACTTTCCACTCCCGGAGACTTGATTTGCGACGGCTTCACTGGGACAGGCCAGACCGGCCTTGAAGCTCTCGCCCTCGGACGACGGTTTGTAGGTTACGAGCTTCACGCCGAGCGTGCCACACAGGCCCGCGAGCGGATTGGGATCGACGAGTCGGGCCAGGAGGACAAAGTAATGAAACCGTGGATGGACTCAAAGGAGGTGGCCGCCTATACCGGCCTCGCCGTTGCAACCATATACAGCAAAACATCACGCGGAGAGATGCCCGCCCACCGCATCGGCAGGCTGCCCCGCTACCATCGGGACGAGATTGACGCCTGGATTCGTGGCGAAAGGGTTCAAGCTCCAATCCAAACAGCGCAAAGTAGCGCAAAACCCAGTTGACTTCATAGGGGCTGTCCCGCTATTGTCCAATCGTATGGCTTACGGAATCTGGATCCGACGACGCTCACCTAGACCCTCCGAGGTTTGGATTGTCTATCGAGATGCCCAGGGCGGTCGCCGTCGTGAGAAAATCGGGCTGGACACCACCCCGGTCCGGCACCTCGCCAAGGAAGTCCTCGCCAAGCGACGATACGAAATCTCGTCGGGGAAGTTCTTCCCTGCGAGAGCCGGCGAAATCCGCACGTTTCAAGAGCTGGCGGAAAAATATTGGGAACTCTGGGGCCAACACCGGGACGACAGTTGGTTCTATCGGTTAGAAGAATTGAAGAGGGAGTTCGGGCGAAGAAAGATGTCGGAGCTCTCGACCGCAGCGATCCAAGGCTATTACAACCGCAAAGCCGCGGAAACTACCCCCTCCAGCGCCAACAGGAATCTGGCCCTGCTGAAGGCGGTCATTAACCGAGCCGCGGACTGGGGTGACTTCCACGGCGACAGCCCTGCCAACAAGGTCAAACGCCAGCGGGACAACCCAAGCCGGACCCGGTTTCTGGCAATCCAGGAGATAGAGAAGTTCTTGGGTAAATGTGACCCCCGCCTTTACCCCATGGCCGTCTGCGCCATAATGACGGGAATGCGGCAGGCCGAGGTCTTCAAGCTCGAGTGGAAGGATGTGGACCTTGAGCACGGGAACATCCATGTCCACGAGACCAAGTCCGGGCGCTCAAGGGAGATACCTATCACCAGCAAGCTGCGGACAGTGCTGGAGGGGTTAGGACCGAAACGAGATGGTCTTGTCTTCGGGCTATGCCACATGACCTTTCGCCGGTTATTCGATGACGCCCGAGATAAGGCGGGGCTCCCCCCCTTCCGCTGGCACGACCTTCGTCACACCTTCGCCTCGCATTACACGATGAAGAACGCCGACCTTCCAGCACTTCAGAAGCTCCTCGGCCATGCCACACCCTCGATGGTCCTACGCTATGCCCACATGTCCAAGGGGCATCTGCAATCCGAGATGGCGGTCTTTGACTCGGCAATGCCGCAAGTTTGCGCAACTTTGCCCGAGTCGGTCTCCGACGGAATTGGCCACCAAGGAAGCCACCAAGCCCCGACGGGGGTCCTAGGGGAATCGCAGAAAAGTGTTGTAGAATATACTTTGCCGGGCAGTTAGCTCAGCGGTAGAGCACTGTCCTCACACGACAGGGGTCACAGGTTCAAATCCTGTACTGCCCACCATTTCAGCACATCCCGACGCCCCGCCGGTCAATGACGGCGGGGTTCGTACTATAAAATATGTGCGGCGTCATCGGCCTGCGCTGTGAACGCGACCGCGGCGACCTCGGCGAGGTCGCCTGCGCTCTGCTGCGCATGCTAGAGTACCGCGGCTACGACTCCACCGGCGCGGCCATCCAGACCGCGGCCGGCAAGATCACGCTCCTCAAGGACGTCGGCTCGCCCACGGCCGTCACCCGCAGGCTCGGCATCGCCCGGCTCTCCGGACGGGTCTTCTGCGGCCAGGTGCGCTGGGCCACCTTCGGCTCGGTCACCCGCGAGAACGCCCAGCCCCACGAAGTCTCCTGCAAGACCCATCTCTTCGGCGCCCACAACGGCAACATCACCAACTGCGACCGTCTCAAAGACTGGCTGACCAAGCAGGGCCACCGCGTGCTCAGCGACAACGACGGCGAGATGCTCGTGCACACGGTCGAGCACTACTTCGCCCTCGAGCTCAAACACACCTCGGACCGGGCCGCGGCGCTCAAGGCCGCCGTCCTGGCCGCGGCCCGGAAGATGGTCGGCTCCTATGCGGCCGTGGTCGTAGACCCCGTGACCCAGAGGCTCGCGGCCATCAAGGCCGGCAGCAGCCTCTACATGGGCCTCGGCCACGACGAGGCCAAGGGCGCCTTCCACATCGCCTCCTCGGACCTGGCCTCCGTGCTCTCGCGGACCAAGATGCTCCTGCCCATGGCCAAGGGCGAGTTCGCCCTCTACGACCACGAGCGCGCCGACTTCTACGACCTCCGGACCGGCCGAAGCCTGCGCAAGCAGCCGGCGCGCAGCCGCCTCAAGCTCGAGGAGACCGAGCTCAAAGAGCCCTTCCGCTACTTCATGCAGCAGGAAATCTTCAGCCAGCCCGCCGCGGTGCGCAAGGTCCTGGGCCTGTTCCTGCGCCAGTCCGACCTGCTCGCGATTGCGGACCGCTTCGCCCGCCGCCGGCCCGCGCTGGCGCGCCGGACCACGCGCCGCGTGCAGGACCTCGCCGCCCTGACCCACGCGGAGGACCTGCGCCGCGACTTCGCGCGATTCGCGCGCGGCGCGGATTTCACCGCCCTGCGCCGCCTCGCGGCGGCGGCCGCCCTGCCCAACGGGCCCTGCGAGTCCTCCCTGGGGAGCTTCCTGGAAGAGCTGGGCCGGCTCGCCCCGGGCGGCTCCTGGGCCGCCCTGCGCCTGCTCGACGGGCTCTGCCTGCGCGACGAGGCCGATGACGTGGTCCGCCGCGTGCGCCTCTTCGTGCGCCTGCTGCGCCGGACGCGCCAGAAAGGCGGCACGGCCTACCTGCTCGCCTGCGGCACCTCCTTCCACGCCGCCAAGGTCGCGGCCGTCTTCTTCAACCGCATCGCGGGCCTCAAGCTCCACCCCCTGCTGCCCGGCGATTTCCGAGCCGAGGCCGGCGCCTCTCTGGGAGAATCCGACCTGCTCATCGGCATCAGCCAGAGCGGAGAGACCAAGGACCTCATCGACGTCCTGGACCTGGCGCGCGCCGCGCGCCGGGGCGTCAAGGTCGTGACCCTGGTCAACAACCTCAACTCGACTTTGGCTCTCGAGAAGACCGACCTCTGCATCCCCCTCTTCTGCGGCCCCGAGATCGCCGTGCCCGCCACCAAGAGCTTCATGAACCAGCTGGCCGTGCTCTATGCCCTGGCTCTGGCCGCGGCCGGCCCCCAGGCCAAGGGACTGCGCCGGCGCCGGGAGGGCCTCCTGCGCGTGCCGCAGCTCCTGGAGGAGACCCTGGCCGGCGCGCGCGAGGCGGTGGAGCGCGCCGCGGCCGAGCTCTTCCTGGCGCCCAGCATCCACATCCTGGCCACGGGCATGCAGGGCGTGGCCAAGGAAGGCGCGCTCAAGATCCGCGAGGTCGTGCTCAACCACACCGAGGGCTACGAGGCCTCGGAGTTCAAGCACGGGCCCAACACCATCCTGGGCGTCAACACCGTCTTCGGCCTGGAAGCCGTGCTCGGGGCCCTGGCGCAGCCGGCCCGGCCCAAGCCCGAGCTCTTCCGCAGCCTCTACGCCAACTACCCGCTCATCTTCGTCACCGGTCCGGCGCCGCGGGACGTCAACCTGACGGTCTCGCAGATCAACACGCACAAGATCCGGGGCGCCGACCTCTATATGGTAGCCGAGCCGGACCGCGCCCTGCATGAAGCCCTGTCCCGCAACCGCACGGCCCGCCAGGGGCATCCCGGACGCGCCGTCTTCATCCCCCTGCCCCGGACCGCAGACGATCTGCTGCCCTTCTTCACCAGCTCCCTGGCCCTGCAGCTTCTGGCCCTGAACATGAGCGTGCGCAAGCTCGCCCACCTCGACGCCGTGGGCTTCGCGGACCACGGCGTACACCCGGACTCGCCCAAGAACGTCAGCAAGTCCATCACGGTCGACTGACGCGGCGCCGCCGCGAGCCTGTCAAGCCCCTTGCGAGCGGAAAACGCGGCCGTCCGAGCCTCCATCGCGGCCCGTTCTCCGTCGGAGAACGGCCTGTCCTAGGGGGGGACCAAAGGACCCATATGCCCCGTAGGCTCTCCGGTCCTTCCTTTATGTTATAATCGGCCCTGACATGAGCACAGGCCATCGCACGCCCCATCCCACCGCATCCACGCCGAGTGCGCATGGCGAAAACCGGAGGTCAGAATGCTGAAGAAATGGCTCGTCGGGCTCGTTGCCTGCGCGTCTCTCCTGAGCGCCAGGACCGTCGCCGCGGAGAAGATCGACTTCGACCAGGCAGTCGACGTGAAAGGCATCATCCAGTCGCTTCAAACCAAGGTCGCCCAGCAGACCCAAGCCGAGAAAGCCGGCGTGGCGAACTGGACCGTCATGGTCTACATCAACGCCAAGAACAACCTGGAGAAGTTCGGCCTGCTCAACACCAACCAGATGGAGATGGTGGGATCGACCGACAAGGTCAAGGTCGCCGTCGAGCTGGGCCGCATGAACCGCTATGACCATTCCGACGGCGGATGGAAGGGCGAGCGCCGCTATATCATCCAGAAGGACAATGACACCAACCATATCTCCAGCCCGGTGCTCCAGGAGATCGCCAAGGCCGACATGGGCGACTGGCACCACCTCGTGGACTTCGTCGCCTGGGCCAAGAAGACGGCCCCGGCCCAGCACTACATGCTCATCGTCTGGAACCACGGCAGCGGCTGGGACAAGTTCCACAAGGCCAGCGACGTGGTCATCAACGGCATCTCCTACGATGACGAGACCGGCAACCACATGAGCACCCCGGACCTGGGCCAGGCCCTCGCCACCATCGGAAAGACCGACATCTACGCCTCCGACGCCTGCCTGATGCAGATGGCCGAGGTCGGCTACCAGATCAAGGACCACGCGAGCTACATCGTGGGCTCCGAAGAGACCGAGCCGGGCGACGGCTACACCTACAACACGATCCTGGGACCACTCGTGGCCAAGCCCGCCATGAGCGCGCGCGAGCTCTCCAAGGTCACGGTGCAGTCTTATCAGCAGCATTACGCCAGCGGCGGCGACGGCGCCACGCAGTCGGCCATCGATGCGGCGGCCCTGCCCAAGCTGATGTCCCTCCTCGACGGCTGGATCAAGGCGGTCATGGCCGCCAACGAGTCGGACATGGTCAAGAGCGCCCACTCCCAGGCCCAGCAGTTCTACGTCAGCGACAACAAGGACCTGCTCCACTTCGTCTCGCTCGTCGACGCGGCGACGCAGGACCCGGACGTCAAGAGCGCGGGCGCTCAGCTCGAGGGCTTCCTGGCCGACACCGTCATCGTGTCCAACGGAGCCGATGGCAGCAGCATGGCCAACGCCAAGGGCCTGGCCATCTACCTGCCCGACTCAGGCTACAACAGCAACTACGACGAGCTCACCTGGGCCAAGGACGGAACCTGGCCGCAGTTCGTGCAGTGGGTGCTAGGCCTCAAAAGCAGCTTAGCGGTCCGCTGAATCCTCAGTAATCCCAAAAAGCGCGCCCCCATCCGCGAGGATGGGGGCGTTCGCTTCATGGGGATTTCGACCTAAATCGTCGTAGGTCCTAATCCGAAGCCGGAGGGCATGAATGACTCTTAACGGTAGGGCCCATTTCGAATAGAATGTATTATGGATTGGAGGACTGAATGAAGATCGGATTCGCCATTTCCCCAGCCGCCCTATTGGCCGCCATGATCGGCACGGCTTCGGCCCAGGTCGCAGTCGAGACGCCTCCGGCGGATATCCTGCGGACTGCGCAGAGCGCCGCGGGGACGATGCCCTCAGCCACGGGAACTGCGGCCGACCAACCGGCATCCCAGTATGTCGTCCTGCCCCCGTCCTGGGCGGTCAAGACCAAGCTGACTCCCGAGGAATTGAAGAAATTCCTGGACTTGGCGGCCTTTGCCCACAAGGGATACGATTCCATCGAAACCATCTCGGACAACCAGTCTTCAAGATTTTCCGTGCAGGGAAAGATACAGGACGACGGCAGCCTAGTCCTTTACCAACTAAAAGTCGATTACGGCGGGCGGTTCTATCTCCTCATCGCTCCCGATGGCGAATTATCGTTCTGTGCCTACGACCGGGATGACGCTCCCGGCCCGCTCCTCCCTTTACGTTCGAGCCAGGAACTCCTCCAGCGCATGATCGCCATCTGGATGGCATACCAACTCCCACAGTAGCGTCTCGCTAAGCCGGCCGGACTTCCACGGCAATTGCCCCCATCCTCACGGATGGGGGCGTTCGCTTTGGAGGGCCTTGGCGAGGACCTCGAACTGCGCGCGGCTGTTGTAGAGCTGGGCGGAGATGCGCAGGAGCTTGCGGTCCGGCGTGGGCCAAGGAAAGACCGGGACCTCGATGCCGTGCTCCAGGAAAAGCCTCTCCTGAAGGGGGTCGCGACCCGGGACCAGGGCCGGGGGCCCGGCCAGAGCCTGGGGCAAGGGCAAGGCCGCCATGGCGCCGAGCATCCCCCGCGGACAAGGCTCGGGGATGCCCAACGCCTCCGCCAGCATGGAGCAGGCCTCCAACGCCAAAGCATGGTTGCGCCCCATGACTTCGGGCCAGCCGCCGGGCACGGCTCCGGCCAGGAACCGGATGGCGGCCGGGACGCACAGGTACGGGGTCGGATCCGCGGTCCCGGTCCAATCGAACTCGAGCCGGAACCGCGAACGGTCGGTGCGGCGGGAGTTGGCCCCATGGCTTATGACGAGCGGCCGGATGCGCTCCTGACGGTCGCGCCGCACATGCAGGAAGGCCGCGCCCTTGGGCGCGCAGAGCCATTTGTGGCAGTTGCCCGTGTAGTACGCCGCGCCCAGGCCCGCGAGGTCGAGGGGGACTTGGCCCGGGCCGTGCGCGCCGTCGACGAGCACGTCGATGCCCCGGCCCTGCAGCTGCGCCACCAGGGACTCCACCGGCAGGATGATCCCCGTCGGGCTGGTGATGTGGCTCAGGAGCGCCAGTCGCGTCCGGTCCGTGACGCGGGCCAGGACCGCCTGCGCGGCCGCCTCGGGAGAGGGCATCGGGAACGGGAGGCGGGCCGCGACCACCCGGGCGGGGCCGACGACGAGATCCGCGGCGTTGCGGCAGGCATTGTACTCCATGTCCGTGGCCAGGATCTCGTCGCTCGGCTCGAAGCGCAGGCTGCGCAGCACGGTGTTGACCCCGGCCGTGGCGTTGGGCACGAACGCGAGGTCATCCGGGTCGGCGCCCACGAAGCGGGCCAAAGCGGCGCGCGCCTCGTCGAGCCGGCCTTCCAGCTCACGGTCCAAAAACCGCACCGGCTCGGCCTCCATGCGGCGACGCAGCTCCGTCTGCGCCTCCAGCACGGCGCGCGGGCAGGCTCCGAAAGAGCCGTGATTGAGGAAGGCGACCCTCGGATCGAGATCCCAGCCTTGTTCTAGACCGGCCATGGCGGTCCTTATTCTACGAATTTTCCCAGGACTAGGCCTGTCGGCCCATTCCGATATAGGACCTTCGGCCCTGGCTCGCCTGACCTAAAAGACCTATATTCCAATCAGCATGTTGGCCCCAGTCCTTTCCCTGGCGCTGGCCATTTCGCTTTGGGCCGGCGGACCCCGCCTCGATTCCAGAGATTCCAAAGCCTGGCCGCAGCTTCAAGAGCAAGCCTCCGCCTTCGGGGCCCCAGCCCCCCAGGTCCCGGAGGTCCAGGCCTCGGCGATCAAGGTCCCCGTCCATGCCGCGTCCAAGTCCGACGGCAACAGCGCGGTCATGCTGCAGGGTTTCCATTGGCTCTCCTGGCAGGCCGCCCCCTGGTGGGGCGCCATCGCGGGCAAAGCCCAGGATATCGCGGCTGCGGGCTTCAGCATGGTCTGGCTGCCCCCCTCCGAGGACGCGGCCAGCAACGAGGGTTACATCCCCCGGCGCTGGTACGTACAGGACTCGAAGTACGGGACCCAAGCCGAGCTCCGCAAGGCCATCGCCGCCCTGCACAACGGCGGCGTGAAAGCGCTCGCGGACATCGTCATCAACCACCGCGTGGGCTCCACGGGCTGGGCCGACTTCACGGACCCGGCCTGGGGCTGCGCGGCGGTGGCCAGCAACGACGAATGGACGGGCGCCTGCGGCCATCCGGACACGGGCCTGGGCGTGGCCTTCGCCCGCGACCTAGACCACAGCCAGCCCTTCGTGCAGAAGGACGTCAAGGACTGGATGAACTGGCTCAAGAGCGCGATCGGCTACGACGGCTGGCGCTACGATTTCGTGCGCGGCTACGGACCCCAATACCTCGCGATGTACAACGACGCCACCGCCCCGGCCTTCGCCGTGGTCGAGGTCTGGGATGATTTCGACATCAACAACGTCGACGCCCACCGCCAGAAGCTCTGCGACTACATCGACTCCGTGGGCGGGCGGGTCTCGGCCTTCGACTTCACGACCAAGGCCGTGCTCCAGCAGGCGGTCAGCGCGGGCGAGTACTGGCGGCTCAAGGACGCCCAAGGCCGGGCGCCGGGGCTCATCGGCTGGTGGCCGACGCGGGCCGTCACCTTCCTGGACAACCACGACACCGGCGCCTCCACCGGAGGCACCGGCGAGAACATGTGGCCCTTCCCGGCGGACCGGGTCATGGAAGGCTACGCCTACATCCTGACCCATCCGGGCGTGCCCTGCGTGTACTGGCCGCACTTCTTCGATTGGGGCCTGCACGACCAGATCAAGGCCCTCATCGGGCTGCGCCGGTCCGCCGGGATCAACTCCGCGAGCCAGGTCACCGTGCAGGCCGCCGACGCCGGCCGCTACGCGGCGATCATAGACGGCAAGCTCGCGGTCAAGATCGGCCCCGCGGAGTGGAGCCCGGGCCCGGGCTGGACGCTGGCCGCCTTCGGCAAGAACTACGCGGCCTGGACCAAGTAAGCCCCCTCCCGTCGTGCTAGAATAAAATCAGGATGAGTTCTCTCTCCGAAATGGTGGACTTCGTCGCCGATTACCCGGCCGCGCCGCGCGTGCGCGACCCGCGGGTCCTTGCGGCCATGCGGAAGGTCCCCCGAGAGGAATTCGTCCCTCAAGAGGTCCGTCACCTGGCCTGCACGGACGCCCCCCTCGACATCGGCGAAGGGCAGACCATCTCCCAACCCTTCATGGTGGGCTTCATGACCCAGGCGCTGGAGCTCAAGGCCACGGACAAGGTCCTCGAGATCGGCACCGGCTCAGGCTACCAGGCGGCGATCCTGGCCGAGCTGGCCGGCGAGGTCTACACCATGGAGATCCTGGCGCCTCTGGCGCACCGGGCCGAGGCGACCCTGAACCGGCTGGGCTACGGCAAAGTCAAGATCAAGGTCGGAGACGGCTATCCCGGCTGGCCCGAGCACGCCCCTTACGACGCGGTCATCGTCACCTGCGCTCCTGAGCGCATCCCGCAGGCCCTCGTGGAGCAGCTCCGCGAGGGCGGCCGCCTGGCCATCCCCTTGGGCCCGGAGTCGGGACCGTGGAGCGGCCAGGAACTCATCGTGGCGCGCAAGACCGCCGCGGGGCTGCGCGAGGAGACGCGCATGCCCGTGCGCTTCGTGCCCATGACCGGGGCGGCGCGACGCTGACCGGCTACGGAACGAGCCGCGCGGTCTTGATGTAGTCGAGCTGAGGGAAATCCTTCTTGAGGTAAACGTTGCCCTCATGCTGGATGCGTTCCTGATCGGGCCCCAGACCCTGCGGCGCGCCTTCCCCATAGCCCTTATAGAGGCTGTCCACGACGTTCATGCCCTCCGTCACCTGGCCGAAAGGCGTGAAGCCCTGGCTGTCCAGGGACGCGTTGTCGCCGTAGTTGATGAAGAGCTGCGTGGTGCGGGTGTTGGGCCCGCGCGTGGCGTAGGTGATGAATCCGCGCTTGTTGGACTGGCTGGCCGGGTCATCCGGGATGTTGGCGTCCTGCCACTTGGCGCTCACCTGGGGCGAGCTGTGGATGCCGAACTGGACCATGAAGCCGTCGATAACGCGGAAGAAGGCCGCGTCGTCCAGGAAGCCCAGCTTGACCAGATTGTAGAAGCGGTCCGCGCCACGGGGCGCCCAGTCGCGATGGACTTCAACGGTGAAGTCGCCCTTGGTGGTCGCGAACTTGGCCTTGAAGACCGCGGGCGACTGCTCGGTCGCCTGCTCCGGGGCTAGAAGCGCGGCCGGAGCCGGGGCGGCCGCAGACGCCGAGGGCTGGACCGGCGCCGCCGGGGACGGCTGGGCCGACTCCCGCGCGCAGGCGGCGGCAAACATCAGACAGCAGAGAGCGAGGAGGTTTCTTTTCATGCGCATAGGGTGCCACAGTTGCCCGGCCGTCGTCAACAGAGGCCGGCGCGCAGGACTGGAAATATCATTCCCGCAGGGCGGACGGCTTGACGCGATAGCTGTCCACGACTTTCGTGAAATCAGGCAACTCATCCTCGAATCCGCTCTTCGTAGTCCAAAACTCGAATCGGTGGACCACCTTGGTGCCGGGGATATCGTATAAAAGCACCCAATATCGCAGGGAGTGATTGAAGACCGGGTCCCCTGGCGTACCCTCTCTCAGATTGCCCTCGAATAGATAGCCTTGGCCCAATGGCAGTTTCATCCGTTTTAAAAAATGTCCACATTCTCCACCGATCGGGAACCTGGCGATCTTTGGCCCGAGAGTCTTGCACGCTGGATCGTATCGGTCGCAATCCAACTCATTGACATAATCCTGGATATTCCCGATATCCGTCGCCTCGCATATCGGTTTAGCCGGAGGTCGGACATAGGGGATCGCATCTCGCCTCAAACTGATCTCGGCCCATGAGCCCCGATGCTCCTTCCATCGCGTGGCGCCAAAGTAAATGTCCGTGTACAGGTTGCTTGCGGTCTCGATACTCCAGTTTTTTGGGTATTCCAGGGTATACTCCGGCTCGTCCAAAGAGAGGGTCGAAGATGCCGCATCGGCGGGTGGGGTCGCGTCGGGCGGCGCGGCCTCCGGCCGGTCAAGGCGCGGAGGTTCACCCTGGTCCAAAGGGCGCCCAGGCTGGTTCTGGGCCGAGGCAGGCAAGCCGGTCGCGAGCAACTCGCCGGAACGGCTCATGATATCCCGGATGCTCGCCTCCTGCCCCATGAGCCCCCGGACGAAGGCCAACGCTTCGGCCTCGTTTTTGCCCAAAGGCTGCCGGCTGAAACGATCGCGGTCACCCATGAGATCGAATTGCATCCCCGACGTCAGGCTGTCCTCATCGCGCCACAACGAGAGCCACTCCCGGGCCTGGGCCGGCTTATCCGACCTGATGGCAGGCCGAGAACTCGGCTGCGGCAGGCCCGGGAAGGCGCCGAGGAGGATGAGTTTATCCACCAAGAATTCCGGGGAGAGCGCGGGTCCGGCTTCTTCCAGAGCCAGCAAGACTGTCCCGGCGTGCTCCGCGTCGCTGACCAGCGTGATGCGGGCTTGCGCGCGGCTGGCCTTGGCGATGCCGGCGGCGATGGCGCGCAGTCGCACTCTCCTCTGCTCTGCCCAAACCATGCCTTGGGTATGCCAGTCCAGGATGGCCGGTCCCGGACCCTGGAGCTCGGCGAGCAATCTCGCATGCTTGGCCCGGCTCGCCCGCGCGGCGAGCCAGGACGTCCACACGTACAGGAAGGATCTTTGCTCCCCCGCATCAAAGATGGATGCGGCCTCATCTCCGGTGACGAGAATTGGCAGCCGTCGTTTGTCCGAAGGAGTTCCGGCAGACTCCCAGGACGCGATGATCGCGTCAAGATCCTGGCTCCAGGCCTGGATTTCGACGGTCTGGCGTCGCGTGTTCTGACGGATGATGCCAAGAGTCCCCACTGCGATGGCTGCGATCAGGCAGACATTGACCAGAAAGTACAGCGGCCATCTCGAGGCATTCATCGGGGCTCGCCCATCATGCAATCCGGGATGTGGCTAGCAGGATATGATATGCGCGGCCTTGCCGCAATAGCATCTTCTGCGGTGGACGGGAAGGCACGGGCGCCGAAATACTAGAATCCCTACAATGAGACCGCCTCAGAATCGGCCATGAGCCCGGGATACCTGTCCATCGGCGCCTTAGCCGTCATCATGGGGATCATCCTGCTGCTGCCCTTCTCGGTCAAGAGGGTCGAATCGGAGTTGGAAGCCTTCCTCCTCGTCATGGGCCTGGTCGCGGTCACGGTCTCAGGCCGCTGGAGCCTGGGCCTGGTCGGCGACGCGCTGACCGCCCCCGCCGGCATCACCGTCGCGGTCCTGCTGGCCGGACTGCTCTTCCGCCGGGTCAGGCCGCGGCTGCGCCGGGCCGTGGACGATATCGTCTGGCTGGTCGGGCTGCGGCCCGCCGTGGCCGGCTTCGTCTTCCTCCTCGGCCTGGGCGCGAGCCTGGTCACCGCCATCATCGCCGCGCTCATCCTGGCCGAGATCGTCAACGCGCTGCCGCTCGGCCGCGCGGACAAGGTGCGCCTCGTGGTCTTCGCCTGCTACGCCATCGGCCTGGGCTCGGCCTTGGCCCCCTGGGGCGGCCCCTTATCCGCGGTGGTCATCGTCAAGCTCAAGGGTCCGCCGCATTTCGCGGACTTCTTCTTCCTGGCGCGGCTCCTGGGCCCGTGGCTGCTGCCCGGCCTCCTCTTGCTCTCCGGCTGGAGCGCCTGGCGCTTGGGGCCCGAAACCGAGGCCCCGGTCCCGAGCGACGACGCGGCCGAGGCGGGCTCGGACATCGTCCTGCGCTCGGGAAAGGTATACATCTTCGTCATGGCTCTGGTTCTCTTGGGCGCGGGCTTGGCGCCCTTGGCGGAACGCGCCGTAGCCCAGATCCCGGCCTGGGGCCTCTACTGGCTCAACTCGGCGTCCGCGGTCCTGGACAACGCGACTTTGGCCGCAGCCGAGATCGTTCCCGCCCTGAGCGAGAAGCAGCTCCTCTCCGCGCTGCTGGGGATGCTCCTGGCCGGCGGCATGCTCATCCCGGGCAATATCCCCAACATCGTCTGCGCGGCCAAGCTCGGCATCCGCAGCCGGGAATGGGCCGTCGTCGCGGTGCCCCTGGGCCTGGCCTTGATGGGGGGCTGCTTCGTCCTGCTCCTATCCCTCTAAGGCCCGAGGCGCCGGCCGTAAAGAAATCCGTTTGGCCGGCACATGCCTGCCGTAAGGAAGTCCGTCCGGCAGGCACCTGCGGAGCTTCCGATACCGCAGGTGCGGAACTTCCGCTACCGCAGGCGGAAGCCCCGGGCCAGGATCTCAGTGCAGATCCGGCGGTAGAAGCCCAGGATGCTGAGGGTCGCCACGTCCACCTTCACGTCGTAGATCCCGGCGAGGTCCGGCCGGGCCTTGAGGATGCCGGCCAAAGTCTTGTTGTAGCCGCCGTTTCCGGCCGCGCCCGAGATCGTGGTGGGCCGGATCGACGCCGTGACCGGGACGGCGAGGCCGTGCTGGCAGGACCGTCCCCGCACTTCTCCGGCATCCCGGGCTCCGGGCGGGAGCTCGCCGGGCGTGAGCGTCGCGAAGGAGAGCGGGCCCTCCGAGGCGTAGAAGACGACGAGCCCGCCGGGGCTGATGAGCCCGGGCCGCGCCGTGGTCCCCTCCTCCTGCGCCCGGACGGCCGGGGCCGCCAGCAGAGCGGCGGCCAGAGCCCAGATCACGGCTTGGCCACTCTCCCGGTCACCTTGGTGCAGACCTTGGTGTAGAGGCCCAGGAGCACGGAATTGACCTTCATGTCGCACTTGACGTCGTAGAGGATGGCGTCTCGTCCGGCCAAGGCGTTCTGGACGGCCGCGCCGTAGCCCGCATCGCCCCAGGCCATGAGGTAGAGCACGGATCGGCTGCACCCCATACCGCTGACCGTCTCATCCGTAGGCGTGGCCTTGACCTCGGACGGGACCGCCGAGCGGTAGGAGCGCGGGCTGTGGATGTTGGTGTAGAGCATGCCGCAGCCGCACAATCCGGCCGCCGCCAGGAGGGGCAGCAAAGATCTTCTCACCGCCTCAGCCTCCGGCCTTCTCGCCGCAGGAAGAGCAGAACTTGGACCCGGCGACCAGCTCGGTCTGGCACTTGGGGCACTTCACGGCGCCCAGGGGCTTGCCGCAGCTGGCGCAGAAGCGCGCCCCAGGCTGGTTCTCGGCCCGGCAAGCCGGGCAGAGCGCCGCCGGCGCCGGCTTGGCCGCGGCGGCCTGGCCCATGACCCCGGACATCAGGCTGCCGAGGCCCGCGCCCGCGCCGAGACCCATGCCCAGGCCCAGGCCGGCGCCCGCGCCGCCGCCCTCATTGCCGGCCGCCTTCTCCAAGGTATCGAAGGTGCGCTTGGTGTTGTAGCCCGCGCCCATGATGTCCATCTCGGCGCGGTCGGAGAGGGCCTTCTTGAGGCGCTTGACCGTCTCGTCGTCCTCGGAGACGTCCACCGAGTTGAGATAGAAGTTCACGAGCTTGATGCCGTACGCGCTGAAGTCGTCGCCGAGCTTGGCCCCGATGGCCTCGGACATCTCCTCCAGGTGCGCCGCAATCTCCAGCAGGGGGATCTTGGTCTTGATGATGGTCTCGGCGATGTAGTCCTTGGCCTTGGTCAGCAGCGCCCCCTTGAAGTATTCGCTCAAGGTGTCCACCGAGAATTCCCGCATGGTCCCGGCGAGCTTGGTCACGAGTTTGCGGGAATCCGAGACCTGCACGCCGAACTGACCGAACGCGCGCACCGGCAGGAAGACATTGAACTTGGGGTCCTGGACCGGGATCGGGGCGTTCGTGCCCCATTTGACATTGAGGTTGACCGCCCGGTTGATGTAGTAGATCTCCGCGGCGAAGGGCGTCTCTCCGCCGAAGGGGACCTTGATGAGCGTGCGCAGCAGCGGGATGTTGGCGGTCTTGAGGGTGTGCGTGCCCGGCAGCAGGATGTCCAGGGCCTGGCCGCCCGAATAGAAGATGGCCTCCTGGGACTGGTTGACGATGACCTGGGTGCCCCAGGACAGGTCGTCGGGCGGATAGCGCCAGACCAGGATATCGGCGGGACCGTCGTATTTGACTCGATCGATTATAGCCATGAGCGCTCCTTGCCTCCGGGATACGGGGACACTATAGCCTTAGGCCGCCGACTTGTCAACGCGCGACAGGGCGCCCAAGATGTCGTGGGCAAAATCGCTCAAAGACGGGTCGCGCGCGCCCATCACCAGCACGAGGTCCCCCTCTCGGGCCTGCGCGGCGACCTCGGCCACGATGTCCGCCCGCCGCGGCACGTGGAAGGCCTTCCGGCCGCGGCGCCGCAAAGGCTCCACCACGTCGCGCGAGGAGATGTCCTGGCTCGTGGTCCCGCCCACGTAGTAGATGTCGGGCAGCCACAGCCGGTCGTCCGGGCGCAGGGCACGAGCGAAGGCCTCGATGAGCTCGTCTTTGAGCAGCCGGGTCGGGGCGAAGCCGTGGGGCTGATACACAGCCAGGATGCGCGGAGAGCGCAACTGCGCCGCGGTCAGGGCCGCCGCGATCTTGGCCGGGTTGTGGGCGAAATCGTCTACGACCTCGACGCCCCGGGCCGTCCCCAGGCTCTGGAACCGCCGAGCCACGCCCTGGTAGGCGGCCAGCGCCCGGCGGCAGTCGGCAAGGGTCACGCCCTCGTTGACCGCCGCGGCCACGGCCGCGACGGCGTTCTCCACATTGTAGCGGCCCGTCAAAGGCAGGACGAACTCCTCGCCACCGACGCGGAAGCGCGAGGCGCCGGCGGCGAGCTCGACGATCTCGGCCCGGACCGTCCCCCGCCCCACGCCGAAAGTCGAGTCCCCCCGGAAATCCGAGAGGTTCGGGTCGTCCGCATTGACCAGGGCGGTCTGGACGTTGTCCCGAAACTTGCGCAGAATCTCCCTCATCACCGGGACCTCCTTGTGGTCCTTGGTGAGGTTGAGGAAGACGCCCACGGCCGGCTTGTAGTTGAGCAAGGAGCCGTCGCTCTCGTCCGCCTCGATGACCAGGAGCGAAGACCGGCCGCGGAAGGCGTTGCCGAAGAAGCCCCGCTTCTGCAGGGCGAGGAGGTTGCCGCCGGTGATGACCGAGGGGGCTCGCCCCGCGGCCTCCAGGATCTCGTAGATCATGGCCACGACCGTGGACTTGCCGCTGGTCCCGGTCACGGCGATGGTGCGCATCCCGGCCACGTGCTTGGCCAGGAGCTCCGAGCGGTGCATGAGCGGCACCCCCAGCCTCTTGGCCGCCGCGACCTCGGGATTGTCCCCCTCGATGGCGGTGGAGAGCACGGCCAGATCGGTTTCTTTGCTTATCGCGCTGCCGTCCTGCGGATACAGCTTGATGCCCAAAGCCTCGAGCTTGGCTTTGAGGACCGGGTTGCCGCCTTGGTCGAAGAGTCGGTCCGAGCCGGTGGCGGGCGAGCCGTCCATGGCGTGGATCTGCGCCAAGGCGCTCATGCCGAAGCCGCCGACGCCGGAGAAGTGGATGCGCATAAGGACTGCATCATATCAAATGGAAATAGTAAGATTCCGGCATATGCCGCACACCTTCCTGCTGCGCCCCGGGCGGTGGACGGTCCATGGGAAGTTCTTCGACGCCCGCTACCGGCTGCAGGGCGTGCGCGGCGAACTGCAGGTCCGCCACGAACCCCAGATCTGGGCCATCCAAGGCGGCCTGGAACTGGCGGACTCCAAACAGCGCCTGGACTTGGCCTGCTCGGTGGCGCCCTCCGATGGCGGCGCCGCCGCGAGCTGGCTCTGGGCCCATCCCCAGCTGGGCCGGTTCGAGGGCTCCTTCGAGCTCGCGGGCCGGCGCATGTTCTCCACTTTCCACTCCGCGGACGGCCGGCACGCAGGTCAGGCGACCTTCACGCAGAAAGACGCGCGCGCCTACCTGGCCGAAGGCGAGCTGCGCCGGGAAGGCGCCATCGTCTGCTCTTGGGAGCTCGGCTTGCGATGCCGGTAGATCGATAGGGGGGTATGTCCATGGAGCGCATCAAGATCATGGCCTTTGCGGCCGCTCAAGACGTCTGGCTCCTCGTCCGGACTCTCGGCCGCGCGGTGCTGGGGAAAGAGCGCTTCGACAGGCTCATCGACCGGACGGGCCTGCACGAGCTCAAGAACCGGTCCTGGCGCGCCAGCCTCATGCTGCCCGACGGCAACGTGCTCCTCTACCGCCCGCAAGACCCGTCGGTCGTAGACGAAGTCTACGGCCGCGACGTCTATGGCCGGGAGAGGATCCCGACCGGCGGGACCGTGGTCGATGCCGGCGCGCATATCGGCGCCTTCACCCTGATGGCGGCGCGCCGCGTGGGCCCAGCCGGCCGGGTGCTCTCCTTCGAGCCGTCCCCGGGCACCCAGGAGGTCCTGCGGAGCAACGTGCGCTTCAACGGCCTGTCCTGGGTCAAGATCTTCCCGGCCGCGCTGGCCGACGCCTCGGGCACCGCCCCGTTCTACGTGGCCAGCGTCACGGCGGAGAGCCCGTTCTCCGACACCCTCACGCCCCTCCCCGGCCGCGCCCAGGTCGAGGTCCCGGTGCGCCGGCTCGATGACGTGCTCGCCGAAGAGGGCATCACCTCCGTCGATCTCCTAAAGATGGACGTCGAGGGCGCCGAGCTGCGCCTCCTGGAAGGGGCGTCGAAGACTCTGGCCCGCACGCAGCGGGTGGTGATGGAAGTGCACCGGCCGCGGGTGGATCCGGCCGAAGTCCGGCGCCGTTTGGAGGGCCTGGGGTTCTCCTGCCGCGTCATCACCTACGGCGACACCGTGATCCTGGAAGCGGTCCGCCCTCATCCCGCCGACTAGACGGCTCCGGTCAGGACAGCTCGATGACCAGGGCGCCCCAGGTCAGCCCGCTGCCGAAGGCCACCAGCACGACCTTGTCGCCCTTCTTCACGCGCCCTTGCTGCACGGCCTCGGCCAGGGCCACGGCCGTGGAGGCCGCGGACATGTTGCCGTACTTCTCTATATTGAGGAAGACCTTGCCCTCGGCGAGGCTCACGCCCATGCGCCTGGCCACCGCATTGATGATGCGGATGTTGGCCTGGTGCGGGATGACCAGGTCCACTTCCTCGGCGCTGTGCACGCCTAAAGTGTTCATCGCCTCCAGGGCCGCGTCGGCCATGGTCTTGACCGCGACCTTGAAGACATCCGCCCCGTTCATATGAAGATAGTGGAGATGCTTGTCCACGGTCTCATGCGAGGCCGGCAGGCGCGAGCCGCCCGCAGGCAAGGTGATGAGCTCGCTCTGTTTACCGTCCGTTCCCAGGTAGCTGGAGAGGATCCCCCCCGATTCCACGGCCGAGACCACCGCCGCTCCGGCCCCGTCTCCGAAGAGCACGCAGGTGTTGCGGTCGGTGTAGTCCGCGACTGAAGAGAGCTTTTCCGCGGCCACCACCAAGGCGTGGCGCACCGTGCCGGCCTTGATGAAGTTCTCCGCGATGGTCAAGGCGTAAAGGAAGCCCGAGCAGGCCGCGGCCACGTCGAAGGCCGGAATCGGGCGGCAGCCGAGCGCCCCCTGCAGGCGGCAGGCGGTGGAGGGGAATTCGGTGTCCGGGGTGATGGTCGCCACCACGATGAGATCGAGGTCCTGCGCGGTGAGCTTGGCGGAGGCCAGGGCTTCCTTGGCCGCGGCCAGGGCCATGTCGCTGGTGGCCTCGTCGGGCCGGGCGATGCGCCGCTCCTTGATGCCCGTGCGTTCCGTGATCCAAGCGTCCGTGGTCTCCACCATCTTCTCGAGGTCCTGATTGGTCAGGACCCTCTCAGGCAGATACTTGCCCAGACCGATGATGCCGACTCTCTTAGCTTGGCTCATAATGCACATTATAGGAATTCGCGGGCCAGCTTTGATACACTACGGCCAGCACCAGGGAGGTGCCATGAGCGACGCACTCACGATCGGCTTCTACGGCGCGGCGGCGGAGGTGACCGGCTCGCGCCATCTCATCAGCGCGGGAGGCTCGCGCGTGCTGCTCGATTGCGGCATGTTCCAGGGCCACCGGCAGGACGCGCTCGAAAAAAACCGGAGCTTCCCGTTCCCCCCGGAGAGCCTTCAGGCGGTGGTGCTCTCCCATGCCCACATCGACCACTCCGGCGCCCTGCCTCTCCTCTATAAGAACGGGGCCAAAGCCCCGCTGTTCTGCACTCCGGTCACCCAGGAACTGGCCTCCCTCATGCTCCTGGACTCGGCGCGCCTGCAGGAGTCGGACGCCCGCTTCTTCAATAAGATCCACGCCGCCGACGGCCAGAGCATCTCCCCCCTCTACGGCGAGGACGACGTCCGGCGCTGCCTGGGGCACCTGCGGCCCAGGGACTTCGGCTCCCCCCTGGCGGCGGCGCCGGGCGTCGAGCTGAGCTTCGCCAACGCCGGCCACGTCCTGGGCTCGGCCATGGTCCTGCTCGATGTCTCCGCGGGCGGCGGCCGGCGGCGCATCCTCTTCAGCGGCGACCTGGGCCGGCGCCAGTCCCTGCTCATGCAGCCGCCACGCCCGCCGCAGGGCGCGGACTACCTGCTCATCGAAAGCACCTACGGCGGCCGCAGCCACGCCTCCCTGGACGACCTCACGGGAGCCTTCGCCGCCGTGGTCCGACGCGCGCTCGCGGAGAAAGGCAAGATCCTCATCCCCTCCTTCGCGCTCGAGCGCACCCAGGAGATCGTCTTCATCCTGGAGAAGCTGAGCCGCGAGCACGGCATCCCGCCCATCCCGCTCTACGTGGACAGCCCCATGGCTGTGGAGATCACCGGCATCTTCAACCGCCACCTCGCCGACCCCGGTTTCTCACCGGCCTTCAAGGACTACACGGCCAAGGCCGGGGATCCCTTCGGCATGGCCGACGTGCACTATGTGCGCACCAAGGAGGAGTCCCAGGCTTTAAACGAACTGCCCGGCCCCATGATCATCCTCTCCGCCTCGGGCATGTGCGAGGGTGGCCGCATCCTGCACCACCTGCGCAACAACATAGACAAGACCACGACCACCATCCTGATGGTCGGCCACCAGGCCGAGGGCACGCTGGGCCGGCGCCTGCAGGACGGAGCCAAGACCGTCAAAATCTTCGGCCTGGAGCACGCGGTCGCGGCCCGGGTGGAGACCATGCACGCCTTCTCCTCGCACGCGGACCAGGACGACCTCCTGGCCTTCATCCAGGCCCTGGATCCCAAGCCCCGCAAGATATTCCTCGTCCACGGGGACCCTGACCAACAGGCCGCCCTGGCGGCGAGCCTGGAAGCGGCCGGCGTGGCCGGCGTGGTCCGGCCGACGTTCGGGCAGGTCGTCACCCTGGACTAGGGGCCCCGAGGTGAACTGCGGCCGCGGGCTGAGGCAGGCGGCCCTCCTCATCGCCCTCCTGGCCGCGGGCTGGGTCGGGCTGCGGCGCTTCGAGACGGCCAACCTCTACCATCCCGCGCGGGAATTCGCGGTCATCCCCCAGACCTTCGGCCTCCCCCACGAGGAGGTGGCGCTCCGGGCCGAGGACGGCGTCGCCCTGCACGGCTGGTTCCTCCCTGCCGCGCGGGGGCCCCTGGCCGGCCAGGGGCTCGTCCTGCTCTACTGCCACGGCAACGCCGGCAACGTGAGCACCCGCGTCTCCAAGGCGGCCCTGTTCCACCGGCTGGGCCTGAGCGTGCTGCTCTTCGACTACCGCGGCTACGGCAAGAGTGCCGGCAGCCCGTCCGAGCAAGGCACTTACCTCGACGCGGAGGCGGCCTGGCGCTACATCAACGAGACCAAACGCTTCCCTCCGGACAAGATCGTCATCTACGGCGAGTCCCTCGGCAACGGGATCGCCTTGGAAACGGCCTTGAGCCATCCGCCCAAGGCCCTCATCCTGGACAGCGCCTTCACTTCCATCGTGGACATGGGCCGCGAGGTGTTCCCCTGGCTGCCCGTGCGCCTCATGGTGACCATGCACTACGACAACCTGGCCAAGATCCCCCGCATCCGGTGTCCGGTCCTGGTCATGCACAGCCGCGAGGACCGGGTCGTGCCCTTCCGCATGGGCCAGGCGCTGTTCGCGGCCGCGCCGCAGCCCAAGGAGTTCCTGGAGATGACGGGCAGCCACGGCGAAGGATACCTAGAGACAGGGGCGGCCTACCCGAAGACCGTGCTGGCTTTCCTGCGGCGCCGCGCCGCCCCGGGAAAATAGCGCTATCATATACGCATGATCGTCCGCCTCTTCCACGCCGCGGTAGCCACGAGCGTGGTGGCCGGCGCCGCGGCCGCGGCCAGCTACGGGGTCAACCACTGGGCGCCAGAAGGCCGCGCCCGCGACGCCCTGGATCGCTGGGTCACGGCTCCGGGCCAGGCCGTCTACGCCCGCCTCCAGGAGGACCGCTCAGCGCGCCAGAAGGTGGCGGCCGGCCAGGAACGGCTCGAGAAGGCCGGCCTGGACCTCAAGGGATTCCAGGACGCGCTGGTCGGCTATGAGCCGGCCAAGGGCGCGGCCAGGGCCAAGGCCGTGGCCCGGCGCCTCACGCACCTCTACAACGTGGGCGCTTGGGCCGCGGCCGGCTTGGCGCTCTGCCTAACCTGGGCCCTGCTCTTCGATATCGACACCATCATCGACGCCATCGTATTGGGCATCCGGGTCTCTTTGGCGCTGACCTGCCTGCAGGGCGCGCTCATCATGGGCGGGACGCTGGCCCTCCCCAAGCTCGGCGGCTGACCGAGGATCTGCCGCAGATTTAGTAGACTGAATCCATGCGCACCATCCGACTCGCGGTCGCGGGCCTGGGCGTGGTGGGCTCCGAGACCGTGCGCCTGCTCAGATCCCGGCGCGAAAGCCTCTGCCGCCGTCTGGGCGCCCGGCTGGAGCTCGCCGCCGTCTGCGACCGCCGCGCCCCGGCCGCGGCCCGCCGCCTCGGCCTGCCGGCCTCGGTGCGGCGCCTCACGGACCCGGCCCGGCTGGCGGCCCTGCCCGGCGTGGACGCGGTCGTCGAGCTCCTGGGCGGCCTGGGCGCGCCGCGCCGGCTGATCCTCGACTGCCTGCGCCGTGGCCGCGGCGTGGTCACGGCCAACAAGAGGCTCCTGGCCCATTCCTGGGACGAGCTGCGCCGGGCCGCAGCCCAAGGCGGCGGCCGGCTTCATTTCGAGGCCAGCGTGGCCGGCGGCATCCCCATCCTCAAGGCCCTGGACCTGAGCCTCGCCGGCGACCGCATCGAGGCCGTCTACGGAATCCTCAACGGCACCACCAATTTCATCCTCACCCGCATGGCCGAGGGCCTGGAGCCGGCCGCCGCTCTGCGCCGGGCCCAGGAGTTGGGTCTGGCCGAGAAGAATCCGACTCTCGACCTGAGCGGCCAGGACACCGCGGACAAGGTCTCGATCCTGGCCTCGCTGGTCACCGGCGCCTGGCTGCGGCCGGACCAGGTGCGCACGCAGGGCATCCAAGAGATCGGGCTCGAGGACATGGTCTTCGCCGAGACCGCGCTGGGCCGCCGGGTTAAGCTTTTGGGGGTCGCGCGCTTCCCGGCCCACGACGGCCGGGAGCCCCGGGTCGAGGCCTTCGTCGGCCCAGCCCTGGTCCCGATCGAGCATCCGCTGGCCGCGGTCCAAGACGAGTTCAACGCGGTCCTGGTGCGCGCCGCTTCCGCCGGGGACCTCATGTTCTACGGCCGGGGCGCCGGCGCGGGCCCCGCGGCCAGCGCAGTCTTGGGAGACATCCTGGCCTTGGGCCGAGAGCTCCTATCCGGAGCCGCTCCGGCCGCCCAGCGGTCCGGGCCCGCGCCCAGGCTGTGTGATTCGGATTGCGCCTTCTACCTGCGCCTGGGCGCCCTGGACCGGCCCGGCGTGCTCTCCGCCGTCACCGCGGCCCTGGGCCGGCTCGGGATCTCGATCGCCACCATCAACCAGCCCGGGGGCTGCGACCCGAAAAGCGTGCCCATCATCCTCACCACGCACCGGACCAGCCCCGGGACCTTCGGCCGCGCCCTGCGCGACATCCTCGCCTTGCCGAACGTCTCGCGCCGCCACACCGTGATGCGGCTGCTCCCGTGACGAGCCTCATAGACCGCTACCGGGACCGGCTGCCCGTCACGAAGCGCACCCCGGTGGTGTCCTTGGGCGAGGGCAACACCCCTCTGATCCGCGCCGACCGCCTGGCCCAGGCCGCGGGACTGCGGCCGGGCTCGGTGCACCTGAAATTCGAAGGGACCAACCCCACGGGCTCCTTCAAGGACCGCGGCATGACCGTGGCCATGTCCAAGGCTCTTGAGGAAGGCTCCCGGGGCGTGCTCTGCGCCTCGACCGGAAACACCGCGGCCTCGGCCTCGGCCTACGCCGCCAAAGCCGGCCTGCGCTGCGTGGTCTTCCTGCCCCGCGGCGCGGTGGCCTTGGGCAAGCTCATGCAGGCCGTCATGCACGGAGCCGAGATCGTGGAGGTGGCGGGCAATTTCGACGCGGCGCTCAAGGCCGCCCTGAAGATCGCGGCGGAGCAGGGCTTCACCGTGGTCAATTCCTCCAACCCTTACCGCATCGAGGGCCAGAAGACCGCGGCCTTCGAGGTGGCCGAGGCCCTGGGCCGGGCCCCGGACTTCCAGTTCATGCCCGTGGGCAACGCCGGCAACATCACCGCCTACTGGAAGGGCTACAAAGAGCTCGGCGGCGCCCGGCCGCGCATGATGGGCTTCCAGGCCGCGGGCGCAGCCCCCTTGGTGCTGGGCCATCCGGTCGCCGACCCCAAGACTGTGGCCACGGCCATCCGCATCGGCGACCCCTATTCCAAGGCCGGCGCAATGGCTGCGCGCGACGAGTCCGGCGGCATGATCGGCTCGGTGACCGACGGCCAGATCCTGGCCGCCTACCGCTTCCTGGCGCATGAAGAGGGCGTGTTCTGCGAGCCGGCCAGCGCGGCCGGGGTGGCGGGATTATTCAAGCTCGCGCGCGGCGGCCGCAAGCCGCGCGGCAGCGTGGTCTGCGTGCTCACGGGCCACGGCCTGAAAGACCCGGACACCGCGGCGCGCTTCGCCCCCCGCCGCCGGGCCTTCACGCCGGGCCGGAGGTTCAAGTTATGAGCGTGATCCAGAAGGTGCGGGTCAAAGTTCCGGCTTCCACCAGCAACATCGGGCCGGGATTCGACTGCCTGGGCATGGCCCTTCAGCTTTATAACGAACTCGTAGTGGAGAAGCACTCCGAGGACGGACCACCCGTCGTAGAGATCCAAGGCGAAGGCGCGCAATCCCTGCCTAAAGACAAAAGCAACCTCATGGTCCGCGCGGCCGATACGGTCATCGCGGGACGCTTCGCCAACCGCCTGGTCTTCAAGGCCGTCAACCGCATCCCGCTGGCCCGGGGCCTGGGCTCGAGTTCAGCCGCCATCGTAGCCGGCCTTTTTGCGGCCAACCGGCTCCTGGAGCCCTCCCCCCTCACGGATGAGCAGCTCTTCGAATATGCGGTGGTCATGGAAGGACATCCTGACAACGTGGCGCCCGCCATCAAGGGCGGGGTCACGCTCTCCATCAAGGAGCACAAGGCCGTGCGCAACCTGGCCTTGAAGCCCCATCCGGACCTCACGGCGGTGGTCTGCATCCCGGAGTTCCAATTGGAAACGGCCAAGGCCCGCGCGGTGCTGCCCGACACCGTCCTGCGCGAAGCCGCAGTCGAGAACGTCTCTCGCGCGCTGCTGTTGGCCTCGGCCATCGAGCGCGGCCGCTGGGACGACCTGGCCGCGGCCATGGGCGACCGTCTGCACCAGCCCTACCGGGCTGCGCTCATCCCGGGCTTCAAGGACGTGATCAAGGCCGCGCTGGCGGCCGGGACCTGCGGGGCCGCCCTATCCGGCTCGGGGCCGACGGTGCTGGCCCTCTGCCAAAAGGGTCGGCAGGCGCCGGCCATCGGCGAGGCCATGGTCAAAGCCTTCGCCGCGCACCAGATCAAAAGCCGGGCCGAAGTCCTGCCCATCGAACGTTCGGGCGTGCGGGTCTCCTGATCGGTGTCCGGCGTCACGCTCCCAGGTACGCTTTCCTGACCCGCGGATCTCCGAGCAGTTCCGGCCCCGAGCCGGAGAGCTCCAGCAGCCCGGATCCGAAGACATATCCCCGCGAGGCCATGCGCAGGGCCATGTTGGCGTTCTGTTCGACCAGCAGGATGGTGACTCCCTGCCGGTTGATGTCCGCCAGCATGGCGAGGATCTCCTGGACGAGCCGGGGCGACAGCCCCATCGACGGCTCGTCGAGGAGCAGCAGCCCGGCGCCGCTCATCAGCGCCCGCCCCAGGGCCAGCATCTGCTGTTCCCCCCCCGACAACGTGCCGCTCGGCTGCCGGCTGCGCTCCTTGAGCCGGGGGAACATCGCGAAGACGCGCTCATAGCCGCGGGCCGCCGCCGCCCGGCTCCGGCAGGGCCAGGCCCCGAGCCTGAGGTTCTCTGCCACCGTGAGATTGGCGAAGATGCCGCGCCCTTCAGGCACATGCGCGATGCCGCGCGCGGCGATCCGGTGCGGCGGCAGCCCGCGCAGGAGGGTCCCCTCGTGCCGGACCTCTCCGGCGTAGGGCAGCAGGCCGGAGATGGCGCGCAGCGTGGAGCTCTTGCCCGCCCCGTTGGCTCCGACCAAAGCCACGATCTCGCCCTGGCGCACCTCCAGCGAGATGCCCTTGACGGCCTGGATGCCGCCGTAGGATACCGCGAGGTCTTTGACCTCGAGCAGGGCTGGCCCAGCGCTCATGACGCCGACTCCTGGCCGAGGTAGGCTTCCAGGACCCGCGGGTGGCTCTGGATCTGCGCCGGGGTGCCGGCCGCGATGGTGGTCCCGAAATCCAGGACTTCCAAGCGCTCGCAGAGGGACATGACCAGCCGCATCTGGTGCTCGATGAGCAGGACGGCGACCCCGAACTCCGCGCGCACCCGCCTGATGAACTCCATGAGCTGGTCCACCTCCAGGGGATTCATGCCGGCCGCCGGCTCGTCGAGCAAAAGCAGGCGCGGCCTGGTGGCCAAGGCCCGCACGATCTCCAGCCGGCGCTGCAGGCCGTAGGAAAGGCTGCCCGCGCAGGCCGCGGACTGGCCCTGCATCTCAAAGAAAGCCAGCAGCTCCAGAGAATGGTCCCGCACGCGGGCCTCTTCGGCCTGGTAGCCTCCGGCATGAGTCAGGGCTTCGGCCACGCCGCAGGACGAGCGCGCGTAGTGCGCGGTCATGATGTTGTCGAGCACCGAGAGGTCCTTGAAGAGCCGGATGTTCTGGAAGGTCCGGGCGATGCCCGCGGCATTGATCGCGCCGGGCCGCAGGCCCGTGATGTCCTGGCCGGAAAAGAGGATGCGGCCCTCATCCGGGCGGTACGCGCCGGTGATGAGGTTGAAGACCGTGGTCTTGCCCGCGCCGTTGGGCCCGATGATCCCGACCAGCTCGCCCGAAGACATGCGCAGGCTGAAGCCGGATACGGCGGCGAGCCCGCCGAAGCGGTGGCTGAGGCCGGAGACATCCAGAAGGGGGACCTGGGGCCGGGGCTGGGCCGCGGCCGCGACGCCGACCGTAAGGGAATCCGTCCGGTCGGCACCTGCGGAACCTCCGATACCGCAGGCGCCGCAAGGCTGCCCGCCGCCCTGCGGCGGGCAGCGCCGCCGGAACCAGGGGAACTCACGCAGCCCCATGATCCCGCGCGGCCGGAAGATCATGAGCAGCACCAGCAGCAAGGGCATGAGCACCATGCGCCACATCGCCAGCGGCCGCAGGGCTTCCAGCAGGACCGTGTAGAGGGAAGCCCCGAGCAGCGAGCCGCCGATGGAGGCCACGCCGCCCAGGTAGACCATGACCAGCATGTCCGTGGATTTGACGATGTCGAACATCCCGGGGCTGATGTACTGCAGCAGATGCGCGAAGAGCGCCCCGGCCGCGCCGGCGAAGAAGGAGGCCACGACGAAGGTCAGCACCTTCACCTGGCGGGTGTCGACGCCCATGAACTCGGCGGCGGTCTCGTCTTCGCGCACCGCCAGCACGCCGCGGCCGTACCGGGAATAGATGAAGTTCCGGATGACGAAGACCGTGCCCACGGTCCAGGCGTACACCCAGGGCAGCGTGGTGAGCCGGTCCATGCCCAGAAGTCCCCGCGGCCCCCCCGCCGCGTCGATGTTCTCGACGGCCGACTTCACGATGAAAACGAAGGCCAGCGTGACGATGGCGAGGTAGTCTCCCCGCGTCTTGAACGACGGCAGCGCCACGAGCAGTCCCAGCAGAGCCGCCGCGCAGCCCCCGGCCAGGCAGGCGGCCGGGAAGGCCCAGGCCGCGCCATGCGGAAAGACCCGCACGGTCAGCAAAGAGGCGGTGTAGGCACCGGCCGACATGAACCCCGCATGCCCCACGGAGAACTCCCCCATATAGCCGTTGATGAGGTTGAGGCTCAGGCAGAGGATGACATTGATGCCCACATACATGAGGATGAGCTGGACATAAGAGTCGAGAAGCCCGAAGCGGGGGATGGCCCAGGAGAGCAAAAAGCCAACTGCGGTCAGCGCGTAAAGCACGCGCCGATCCCGAAGCAACGCCCCGGCCGTATGCCTGTTCATGGCGGTCTTAGAGCTTCTGCGGCCGAGGGCGGCCGAGGATCCCGTAGGGCCTGAAGATCAGGAGCACGATCAGCAAGGAGAACGCCACGAAATCCCTGTAGGTGGAGGGCAGGGCGACCGCGACCGCGATCTCCACGGCGGCGAGGATATAGCCCCCCAGCATGGCCCCCCGGACATCGCCGATGCCTCCCACCACGGCGGAGATGAAGGCCTTCCAGCCCACCAGCACGCCCATGTACGGGTCGATCACGGGATAGGACAGCGCGTAGAGCATGCCCGCGGCCCCGCCCAGCGCGCCGCCGATGGCGAAGGTGGCGGAGATGACGCGGTCGACCGGCACGCCCAGCAGGGCCGCGGTATCGCGGTCCCAGGACACGGCGCGCATGGCGATGCCCAGGGGAGTGCGCGCCACGACGAACTGCAGCGCGGCCATCAGGCCCACGGACAGCAGGACCGTGACGACCTGTAGGGAGGAGACGGCCAGCCCGCCCGCGCTCCAGGTCACGTTCGCGAAGGCCGGCGGGATGTGCAGCGGGTACGGGCTCAGGGCCAAAGTGAAATGCTCAAGGAAGATGCCCACGCCCAGAGCGGTGATGATGGCGGAGACCCGGGGCGCATTACGCAGCGGCCGGTAGGCTGCGACCTCGACGCCGACGGCCAGCAGGGCCACGCCGGCCATGGAGATCAGCAGGGTGGGCACGAAGGGCAGATGCAGGCGCGCCACGGAGATGAAGCAGAGGAAAGCCCCGACCATGAAGAAATCGCCGTGGGCGAAATTGATCATGGTCAGCACGCCGTAGACCATGGTATAGCCCAGGGCGATGAGCGCGTACACGCTGCCGAGCTGGAGCGCGTTGAGGGACTGTTGGAGGAAGTAAGTCATGGGCGGCTGCCGGTGCGGCCTCTGTGGCCGACCGGGCTGCTAGCTACGGCTGCACGTCCGTGACCCAGACGAACTTATCATCCTTGATCTGCAGGATGACCGCGCCCTTGACCGGGTCGCCGGAGCCGGCGGTGAATCTCATGTTGCCGGTGACGCCCTGGTAATCCGTGGTCCGCGAGAGGGCGTCGCGGATGGCGCGGCGGTCCGTGGTCTTGGCTGCGACCAGAGCCTGCCTCAGCAGGCCGAACGAGTCGTAGGTGAGCGCGGCCACGTCGTCGGGAACGCTGTGGTAGGCGGCCTGGTAGCTGTCGATGAACCGGCGCGTCACCGGGTTGGTGGTCTGCGGCGAATAGTGATTGGAGAGATAGAAGCCGTCGCAGTCCTTGCCGCACATCTTGATGAGTTCCTCCGTGCTCCAGGCATCGCTGCCCAAAAAGGGAACCTTCAAGCCCAGGCGATGCGCCTGCTGCACCTGCAGCGGCACGTCGGTGTAGTAGCTGGGCAAGAAGACGATGTCGGGGCCTGCCTTCTTGATCTTGGTGAGCTGGGCGGAGAAATCCTTGTCTCCGGTGGTGTAGGTCTCGACGGCCACCACCTTGCCCCCCCCGGCCTCAAAACTCTGCTTGAAGAGTTCCGATTGGCTCTTGAGCACCTCGGAGGCCACGTCATAGAGCATGGCGGCCTTCTTAGCCTTGAGCGTCTCAGAGGCGAATTTCCCGAGCACATGCCCCTGGAACATGTCGGTGAAGCAGGCCCGGAACACGAACTGCTTGGGCAGATTGGTCTGGGCGTCCAGCGTGGTCTTGGGGTTGGTGGACCAGGGCGCGATCATGACCACTCCCCCCTTCTCAGCGATCTCGGCAGCGGGCAGGGCATTACTGCTGGAATTGGGGCCCACGATGGCGGCCACCTCATCGCGGGTGATCACCTTCTGCACCGCGGCCGCGGCCTGGTCCGCCTTGGCCGCGGTGTCCTCGATGACGAGCTCGATCATCTTCTTCTTGCCCCCGATCTCGATGCCGCCCGCGTCGTTGATCTCCTTGGCGGCGAGCTGGGCGGCGTTGCGGCAGGAGGCCCCGACTGCGGGGATGGCCCCGGTCAGCTCGGCGATCACGCCGATCCTGATGGTGTCGCCGGAATGCCTGGCGCAGCCTCCCAGCATGACCGCAGCGGCGGCGAAGCAAGCCAGGGGCAAGGGGTTCCTTCTCATGATGTTCTCCTTTGAAAAGCGCAAAACGCAACATGGCCCGCAACGATGCGGAGCGCAGCGTCAAGAGCAAGGATTATATATTTTTGTTTGTAGGAACAACCCCTCTTGAGTCCGTTTCTCTGGATAGGACTGCTGCCGAGCCTCGCCCCTTCCGCCTCTCTGCAGCAGCCGGCGGGACATCTACTGGGGTCGTGTACATGGAGTATCCGGTCTATCCCTGCGCTTTTCCCCTGATCGCGCTGAGGCGCCACTATCAGGCCTATCGCGGGAAGTGAACCCGGCTGTCGCTGTCAGCGATAGCCGTCGATCGTCACATCCACGTCCGCCGTCATCGTGATCGTGTTCCCCCACTTCCGTATCTGCCCCAGCATGATACTTTTCTTCACGATATGCCCGGATCCCGCCGGGCTGTCCGCGGCGGCGTCGCCGCCCGCGATCGTGACGGTGAAGTCCTTGGACGTGCCGCTGGAGTTCTCGCCGAAGAGGGGAGAGAAGTCGTACTTGAGGTTGGTAAAGCTCGCCTTCACCGCGATCCTCCTGCACGCATAAGGCGCTCCGACGCTCGCGGTGAATGTGATATCGAGATCTTCGTTCCAATTATACGCCGGGTTGCCCTGATGCTCGCCGGTCTTCCGCCAGTTCACCCGGACCGAGGATGTGACGGCATGCTTGCCGGTGTTGTCGATCGTGACGTGTCCCTGGTCAAAAAGCGTTTTCGCTCCGTTGTCGTCCCCGAACGATTGCGACATCTTCCCGTTCACCCCGGTGCCGGAGCCGCTGCTGTCTCCATTGACCGCCGTGACGTTCACCGCCATGTCCACCGCCGCGTAGCCGCCGGCATCCGCCTGGTCGGCAAGGACGGACGCCTGGCCCGCCAGGATGGAAGCGGCCGAGGCCGCATTCGCCCGGGCCTGCTCCAACACTGCACCGGGGTCGATGCTCTGGTCTGGGCCGAACCCTGTCTCTCCCCGGGAGATATCGGCCAGGACAGCGGTCGCTAAGATGAGCCCTGCCATGGCGATCATGTTCTTCCGCATAAGCCCTGCCCCCTTGGCCTGCGTCATTATTGACTCTGATATTTTAAACGGATCCCGGTCCTTCCGCCTGGGTCCAAAGACCTTGCCGATCCTTGGGCCCCGGGCTTTATTCGGAAGCCCGACAAAGGATTGGGTATTACGATACCCGGCATGAACGCGGTTTGGCGAAGGCGGTTGAAGGGCTGCTGTTCGCTGGATTGCAGGAAGGATAAGCCGGATCCCGCGCAACAGATTGGGCGTTATCGTCAACGATCGTCCCCCCCAGCCCCCATAGGGGGCTGGCAAACGCTATAACAGAAAACCGCCGCCGGAGTGGACATCAGGATCGGGTGGAGACGGCGTTGACGGCGCCATGCTTCTGCATGTGCCCCGCGATGTCGATGACCCGGTCCGTCATTTCCTCCATGGGGGTCTTGTCGTCGCAGAAGACCTCGCCGCTGTTGATGCCGGCGCGGATCCTGAAGTCAGTCTTGATGGCCTTGACGCTGCTGTTGAAAGTCTTAAGGTTCCTGATCACGTCTTGGGCAGCCCGGATCGCCTGGTCAGCTGAGGCAAAGCAGATCATGGCCCCGTCCGGAGTCCAAGTCGACTTGAGCGCCCGGTTCGTGTTGAGCGCCTTCTCCACGAGGGCCTTGTACTTGCGGAAATCCCTTTCTGCGATCCCGGGATCCTCGAGTTTCTTCATCCCCGTCGAATCGACCACATCGATCGATAGGAAGGCGAAATGCTTCTTATGCTTCTCTAGGTTCTTCTTCGTTTCCGCGTATATCTCTAGGAGCTTGGCCCTGTCGAGCTTGCCGGCCTGCATCTCATGGTGCTTTTGGAGCAGGGCCGCTTCGCCCGTGACAACTGCGCGCTTCTCGCTCCTTTTCCTGAGACGCAGAGCCTGCGTCCGCAGGAATCCGGCCGCTGCACCCAGGGCGATCCAGAAGAAGAATATCCCTCCGACCAGGAACAGCCCTGAAGCATCCTTGCCATTGACCTTGGTCGGGATGTTGGCGCGCAGCCCGGCGAGCATGGGCTTCTCCACCGTCTTGCATATAGCCGCGGCGTGCCGGAAGAGCGGGTATTTGTCGATGTCGTTGAAGTGGGAGAAGACTTCGTTCGCGAAAAAAAACAGGAGCGGCATGAAGATGAGCCATTCCATGCCGCGCACCAGCAGCGATGCGCCCGTCAGCAGGCGGATGGCGATCCGCGAGGGGGCATCCGGGTCCGGTGATGCTGCGGCCTCAGGCTGTGGCGTGTTCGGATTTCATTGAATTTGGCATTGTGGGGTCAATTGCATTCTGCGTGGATCCGTATCTGGCGACCATCTCTTCGCGCGAACTTCGCGACATTCCAAAAAATATTTACACCGAAGCATCCGAATTCGATGATTCCGAATTTTACCAAGTTAACAGGATCTGACCTACCAAAGTAACCCTCTAAAGATTGGGGGAACGCCATACACCGCAGAGTTTGCTCTCTTGGAGGCTAAAAAGCTACAAACAAACTGCACTCAATCCCTTACCCAAGCGACCCGCCAATGATTGGGGGGACGTTATGAGGTGGCGGCGACAAAGACCCCGGCCGAGCATCCCGAGGAAGAAGCCGTACGAAAGGACCTTGGCATTGCACATGGAAATAAAAACTCGTATCAACAACACAATAAGCCTTACATATTTAGGATGGATATGATCGAAATAATCGGTAAAATTCTTCTAGGCGTGGGCTTGATGTTCACGGGCGTTCAAATGCTCTCGTCCAGTCTGAAACAATTGGGCAGCCGGCAGTTCCGGATGGCTGCCGCGCGGTTCGTCTCCTCACGCGGGCGGGCCTTGGTGTTCGGCTTGGTATCCGGTGCCGTGATGCAGAACTCATCGGCGGCACTTGTGATTTTGGCAAGCTTGATCAGCGCCGGCATACTCAATGTCCCGCGGACGATCGCTATCCTGAACGGATTCCTCGTCGGGAACTGCATCTTAGTCTTCATCGTCTCCCTGAACATCGCCGTAGGCGTCATGTTTCTGGTCGGGCTGTGCGGGATCGCGATCTATTTGACAAAAGACGAGAGATACCGGACCTATCTGCTCCTCGGGCTGGGATTGGGGTTGATCTTCTTCGGGATCGAGACGATGGTCACCGCGGTCAAACTGCTGCGGCATGAGGCATGGTTTGCCGGGGCGATGGCGTTTAGCCGCGATTATTCTCTGCTGTCGATCACGGCAGGGACGGCGCTGGGATTCATTGCGCAGTCCTCGACACCCGTCGCGCTTGTGGCCATCGGGCTGGCTAGGGAAAATATCCTGACGGGTCCGCAGGCGTTCCTGTTTATGTATGGCGCGGCGATCGGTTCGGGCCTGTTCAAGGTGGTGCTCGGAACCGCGTTCCGCGGGACATCGCGGCAGCTCGTGCGGTTTATGAACATCTTCTATATATTCGGGGCGGCGGTCTTTATCATGCTCTATTACCTGGAAGTCTATGGGCACGTCCCGCTGGTGATGACGCTGCTGAATTCGCTCAAGCTGGACCTGCAATATCAGGCCGCCTGGGTATTCCTTATGGTCAATCTGACGTCGGCGATTTTTTTCATCGCCATCGACGGGCCGCTGACTCGCTGGTTGGCAAGATCCCTCCCGCCGTCCGAGGAGGAGGGCCTGTCCCATCCCAGATATCTATCGGAATTCCAGCCGCAGGACCCCGACACCGGCCTGGAATTGATCCATCTGGAGCAGACGCGCGAGTTGGAACAGATCGCGGCGTTCGTCTCCACGGCAAGAGAACCCTATGAAGGCGCCGACCTTTCTTCACGTCACGAAGCTTTCCTATCCCTGTCCCGCGAGGTGGCGGCGGCGACGTTAGCAGTGGCCGCCATGCCCATGCAGCCCCAGACGGCCCAAGATCATGCCTACTTTCAGACACGCCAGTCGCTGCTGGATCAACTCGCCGTCAGTGCCGCTTCAGCCGTGAAAATCATCATGCAGGCAAGGGCCTATCCGTCCCTGCATAATCTCTCGGACGTTTGCATGGAGTCGCTGGATTTTCTGCTGGACTTCGCCGCCGAAACCGATAAGACAAATGCGCCGGATCAAGCCCGGATGCTCCTAGACATGAGTTCCCGCAATGGCCAGACGATGGAACAGCTCCGCAAGTCCTACATGGATAGCGACAAGCTCAGTTCGGCCAATGAAAAAGGGTGTCTTTTGGATCTGACCATGGCGATGGAAAAGATCATTTGGATCCTCAATCGTCTGATCAGCCTCATGCCGGCAGTTCAAGCCCAATAAGGATATCGGCATGGGCGGCCCGGCCTAAATGCACCTCGCCTAAGTGACATACCACGCTGCCTCCCACAGGACCGCGCGGTTTATAAAGGATGGCGCGCGGATCTCGGCTTGTGATCTCACAATCGACATGGGTGCATAACAGGGGCTGATGGCTATCGGAAACAGTCAGATGATTCCTCATCCTGCCTGAAAAAGCCTGTTTGTTTTCCACTACGGCGGCGCGGAAAACATCATGTTTCGGCAGCACATCTGACAGGGAACAAATGGAATGATATGGCCCTGTCATCAGTTTTTCCTGGTGGGTGCCCAACTTGAGATAGAACGAATCGACATCCACCGATGCGGATTCATTGAATGCAATGAAGCTGGCGCCGGTAAGACCGAACAACCCCTTGCAGGAGCTATAAGCGATGACATCCGCTTCATGGTGCCCGGTCTCCAGGCCGATGGAAGCGGTGGCGTCCAGCATGAGACGCGAACCCAATCGCCTGGCGATGCTTTTCAGTGATCCGATGGGCAATTTCAAGCCGCAGCCGGTCTCCGTGTAGCAGGCCAAGACCCAGTCAAAACGGCCGGTCGCCTCCTCAAGGCTTTTCCAATCAATACTGACCGCCTCTTTAACCGCTTTCGTGCGGCGCATGGCGGAATCCGCCAGCCATTTCAAACGATCGGAATAGTAACCTGTTGATATGACAAGGACGCGTCCATGCAGGAAATTTAAAGCCGCGATTTCCAATGCCAAGCTAGCGGAACCCTGCAGGCGCACGATATTTCGATGACCGGTCATGGTTTTGAGCGCGTCAAGGACCTGCTCCTCGATTTTGGCGTAGTCCACATCACCCCTGCCGAAGCAAGGGCGCAAGCCGGTAATGTTTTCAGGCAATAGGCTTGGGGGGCCGGCGGTGAACAGCAATTTGCGGTCGTTCTGCTCGGCGACAAAGGCCTCGATTGATTTTTTCTTGCTATCCATGAAAATTCTCCTGCAGGAAGCGCATGAAGTCCTCTTTATTCCGCGATGGCGTTCGATCAGGCCGGCCTAAATCCGGGCGAGCCCCTGTCCTGCATCTGATTTCCAAAAAAGAACTCCCGCCATGTCCCAGCATAACTTTAACATTCGTCATGATCTCATCTGTTGTTGCGGCGCGGGCAATGCGAGCGTATCCGCACGCCTTGGCGATTTGGGCGATGTCGAGCCTCGCGCCTTTCGTGGGCTGGCCGCCTACTGAATCGTGCGCGCCGTTATTAATCACTATATGCAGCAGATTGGCGCACTCGGCGCTGACGGCGAGACTGCCCATATGCATCAATACCGCACCGTCCCCGTCGATACATGCAATCCGACGATCCGGCCTTGCCATGGCGATGCCGGCGGCGATTTGCCCTGCATGGCCCATGCCCCCCACCGTCAAGAAGTCTCTGTGATGCCCGCTAACGGAGGCCTTGCGGAGCTCGAACAATTCACGCGATGCCATGCCTGTCGTAGAAATAATCGGAACATCGGCTGGCAGGGCCAAGAGAACGCCAGCGATGGCCTCTTCGCGCGTCAAAAGATTTTTTTCGTGACCGGATCCCGTCCTCTTGAAAGGAGTGAAAGTCCGCTGCCGCACGACCAGCGCCGTCGGGCCTGACCTTGACATGGCGAGTCCGGTCAATTCTTCGAGGACAGACCCGATCGCCTCCGTGCTGCCGTCAGCAATGCGATAAGGGATATCCAGGATGTCGAGCTGTCTCAACGTGATTTGCCCCTGTTTGACATGCTGGGGCTCATCGTGGATCTGGTCGTCATTCGAGAGGATTTCCCCGCGCCATCCGATCATGAAAAGCATGGGGATCCCACAGACCTGCGGATCGGCAAGAGATGTCACCGGATTGATCATATTCCCGATCCCGGAATTCTGCATATAAACCAGCGCCGGGCGGCCGGTGGCGAGATAATGACCGATGGCCAGACCCACCGCCCCCCCCTCACTGGCAGCGATGACATGCCTTGCGGGCGGGAAATGAGATGTAATGCGGGCGCAAACATCTTTCAACAGCGAATCGGGCACGCCGGCGGCAAAACGGATATCCAGCTTGTCCAGCGAATCGACGAATTCATTCGGATCGATCATTAGCGGTTGCCCGGGATCAAATCGAGGAATTCGCTAATAGGCATGAGCTGAGAATCGACTTCCGCTGCGCCGCCATGGCGGAGGATCTCGTTGGCGACGCGCTGCATGGCGGGATACGCTGCGCGCGAAAGCTGGTTGGAATAGATCACGATATTGAAACCATGCGCCACGAGTTCATCTTCAGTGACAGTGTTGTAGCTGGTGGGTATGCACGCCAGCGGCACATGCGGGAATTCCTTGCGGAAAATGCGGGCGAACTCAAACACCTCATCCGACGTTTTTTTGCAACTATGGATCATGATGCCGTCCGCTCCGGCGCTCGTGTAAGCTTGCGCACGCGCGATGGCATCGTTCATGCCTTGATCGAGGACCAAGCTCTCGATCCTGGCGAACACCATAAAATCATCGCCGACACGGGCTGAAAGTCCAGCGCGGATTTTCTCGCAGAACAACTCGATCTCTTCCTGGGTTTGGCCAACCTCGGCCCCGAGCATGGAGTTTTTCTTCAAGCCTTTTTTATCTTCGATAATGACGGCTGAAACACCAAGCCTTTCCATGGCGCGGACGTTCAATGAAAAATGTTCCGGTTTCCTTCCCGTGTCGCCATCGAAGATAAGGGGTTTGGTGGTCACCTCGAAAATATCGCTCACGTTTGATAGTCGGCTGCGGATGTCCAGTGACTCGATATCCGGCTTCCCGCGGGAGGTGGAATCTGCCAGCGAGCTCGACCAGAAGCCGTCGAACTGCCGCACCTGGCCGGCGGCATGCACGGATGCATGCTCGGCAATAAGGGCGGAAATGGGGTTGTGCGTTTCGATGAATCGGGATATCGGTTTTGCCGACAGCAGCCGCCTTAGGGTTTGCCTCCTGATATCAGGTGTTGTGCCCGGACCCCGCAATGTCGACATGCTTAATCACCTCCGACAGCCAGTAGCCACAACCACGCTTGGCCTCTTCGTGAATATCTATTGAATCATGTTTTCCGCTGTCGAGTCTGTTGCCTCTCCCTGCTCCGCGAGAGCCCCACACAGACTTCTCACTGCTGCGTTGCTTCGTGTCCTTCCGGCATGCCTGCATGACTATGCTCGGGGAGGAGTCAATTCGTGTTAGGGCCGTTTGAAGAATGCACAGAAATGGCCGGTCTTTGATGCTCAGTTTCGCGGCACGGCCCAAGAAGCTGATGCCGGGCTTGCAGGTGCTGCCCAAAGAACTTGCGACGTCACCCCGCTTTTCAGGCCAGTGCCAACTGGTGAATTCCGGGGGCTTTCATATTTAGCATTGCCGTGTGCTGGTCTGCAAACTCTCTAGGCGTCATGC
>Ga0118677_10002348_pt1 | contig 38333 bp, 34 predicted proteins | sample AliMusrvi5mmetaG_FD_86154 | JGI IMG/M metagenome (GOLD analysis project Ga0118677, IMG submission 86154) | reverse complement strand
GCCCTAGGAATCCTGTGGGGCTCTTCGGGCCTCGCTCCACTCGCATCCGCTCATTCCGCTCAACCACATTTTGTCGCGACGATGCGCGCCAAAACGTCGCAGGCCTCCACCGTTAGATGCAAGTCATTTTTGGCGATATATTATATGTTTGCGCGCCCTCCTTGGCGCGCAAAGCCATGACTTTTCTTTTCCACAAGGATATTGTCTTTTGTTTGACTTGTGGATCAACAAGGGCAAAAATGCAGAAAAGTTGTTAAAATATTTGCAAGGTTCTTTCCCCATGCTATAGTGTAGTCTCTGATTTTCAGAGAAATATCATTTCAGGAGGCATATATGGCAATCATCAGACATTTGCAAAAGCTAAAAACAGCCATAAACCGGATGGCATCAGAAGAATTCTTGCTTTTGAATGGGAAACAACTTTCAGAGAATGTGATTTTAAAAAACAATATTGCTTCACTAAATGAAGTTGAGTTTAAAGTTTTTTCACAATGGGGTGATGATGGCATTATTCAATGGCTTGTTAGCAATATTGAACTTCCCAATAAGACATTTATTGAATTTGGAGTAGAAGATTATCGTGAATCAAACACTCGATTCCTGCTAATGAATAACAATTGGTCAGGTTTCGTAATGGATGGATCAGAATCAAACATATCTAAAATTGCCAATTCTGAATATTTTTGGAAATACGATCTGTTTGCAAAATCTGCATTTATTACTACAGACAACATTAACACCCTATTAAAATCATCAGCTTTTAGCGAAGATGTAGGCATCCTACATATTGATATAGATGGAAACGATTATTGGGTATTGAAGGAAATTGCTTCTATATCTCCAATAATACTCATCCTCGAGTACAACAGTATTTTTGGAATAGATAGAGCAATTACTGTTCCATACGATAAGGAATTTCAGCGAACAAAAGCGCACTTTGGCAATTTGTATTTTGGTGCATCTCTTCGTGCATTATATCAGTTGTCTGTTAGCAAGGGCTATTCCTTTATTGGATGTAATAGTGCTGGTAATAATGCATATTTTATCAGAAAAGACAAAATGAAAGAAAAAATTAGAGAAAAGTCACTGGAAGACGGATATGTATTATCGAAGTTCCGAGAAAGCCGAAATAAAGAAGGTAATCTGACATATTTAAGAAGAGGGGATAGACTAGAGCAAATAAGAGGTATGCCAGTCTATAACATAGAAACTAATCAACTTGAAGAACTATAATATTGCAATATGAAAATATTTATCCTTATGTATACCGTTGATACATAAAGCAAAATAATTGCCCTTGCCATCCTTGGCTCGGGCAATTCTTGAAAAACCAAAAATGCCCAGCACCTAACACCGTGTTGCTGCTCCTCCTCGCTTCGCTCGTCGTCGGGGATTCGTCGCTTCGCTCCTCACCCACATGCGCGCAGTAGCGCGCACGTCAGCAACACACAACGTTTGGCGCAATACGTATTGCAAATATTTGGTCTTTTGTGTCAACGCCGATTTCAATTTGCCGGTTTGGGGGTGCGGACAAAATCCTGGACATGAATCGTCGTCAGGAGGTTGTTCGTGTACTCAAGGGAAGATCGAAATAGGGCGATTGAACTTTGGCTTAAGTATGAAAAGAGTTCCACAACGGTAACCAACGAACTCGGTTACCCAAGTCCCAAGATGCTTGCAAGGTGGTACAAGGAATTCCTTGAAGAAAAGGAGACTGGTGTCATCCATGACCACCGTCTACGATTGAGTAGATATACCACAGAGCAAAAAAAAGCGGCGGTCCTGCATTATCTGGAACACGGCCGGTGTCTTGCTAGGACCATGCGGGCTTTGGGATACCCTTGCCAAGAGCTCCTATCCAAGTGGTGCGAGGAATTTGCGCCGGCACGACGCAAGCACTCAAGAGTTGCTGTACAATTCTCCCAAGAGCAGAAGCAGAAGGCGGTTATCGACCTCTGTTCCAGGCGTGGCAGTGCTGAAGATGTTGCCGACGCATGCGGGGCAACAAGGGCATCGCTGTACAAGTGGAAAAATGATCTGCTCGGCAAGGAGAACACCATGGCCAGGGCAGTGAAGAAGGACCAGGATCTGCCGGATGACAAGGACCAACTCCTTTCAGAGATTGAGATGCTCAAGGAGCAGGTACGGCGGCTGAAAATCGAAAAGGATATCCTGGAGGCCGCGGCAGAACTAATAAAAAAAGACCCGGGCGTCGATCTGAAGGATCTGTCAAACCGAGAAAAGACAGCCCTGATCGGCGCCCTGAAGAATGAGCACCCGCTGAAATCCCTTCTGGATAGGCTTGGCCTTTCGAGAAGCAGTTACTATTACCAACTTTGGGCGCAGAGCCTGGAATGCAAGTACAAGGCACTCAAGCACCATATCATCGAGCTGTTCGATTTGAACAACTGCTGCTACGGCTATCGAAGGATACACGGCTTGTTGGCCAAGGAAGGAATCAAGGTTTCGGAAAAGGTCGTTCGGATGCTTATGGAGGAGGCTAGCCTTGTTGCCCAGCCAAAACGAAAGCGAAAATACAGTTCCTACCAAGGCGAGATCACGCCGGCACCTGAAAATCTTCTTGAGCGTAATTTCCGTGCCGATGCACCGAACGAGAAATGGCTCACTGACATCACCGAGTTCCACATTCCGGCAGGAAAGGCCTATCTTTCACCGGTCATCGACTGCTTTGACGGGATGCTCGTGAGTTGGACGGTTTCCACTCGTCCGGACGCCGAAATGGTCAACACGATGCTCGACATCGCGACGGGGACACTAAATAATGGCGTATGTCCGATCATTCACTCCGACCGTGGCTGCCATTACCGTTGGCCGGGTTGGCTTGAACGGATCGAGAAGGCTGCCTTAGTGCGATCTATGTCGAAAAAAGGCTGTTCACCGGACAACGCCGCGTGCGAAGGTTTTTTTGGCCGGATCAAAAATGAAATGTTCTATAACCGGACATGGATCGGTGTCACCATGGATTCGTTCATGGAAACGCTGGATAAGTATCTTCATTGGTACAACAATAAACGAATCAAGATGTCGCTGGATGGCATGAGCCCTGTTCAGTACCGGTTGAGTCTTGGGATGGTAGTCTAGTTATTGCGGGCTTAAATCTGAAGTGCGAATAGAAAGCTAGAGAAACGGCACCACCGGGTCTGGTTGGATGTGGCTACCACACTACATCATGCCAGGAGATCCAACAATGCCTTACCAGCAATTTTGCAGCGACGACCGAGATGCGCATCAAGTCCTCTTGGGTGCTGGTGCCGATAGCTGGATGATTGCGCGGATTCTCGAAAACAGGTCTCAAGCGTCTACCGTGAGCTCTCTAGGAACACAAACTCGGCTTTCTTTCTGTCCCACCATGCGAGTTTCGCAGCGGAGAAGAGTCTCCGTGCATCGCAGAGCAGCCGGAAGCGCGACAACGCGGCACTCATGATGGACATCGAGCAACGGTTACGTCAGGATCACTCGCCCGAGCAGATTGCTGGGTGGATGAAAATCGACAACCCCAAGCAGCCTGGCCGGTACATCTCGTACGAGACGATATACAGGTACATCTACGCCGAAGCGCGCAGGGGTTCCGCCCATGGCACACACGTGCGCCAAGGGCACAAGAAACGACGCCAACGCCTGCCTGGCAAGGATCGCAGGGGAATCATCCCAAACCGCGCCGCTCATCGATGAAGGGCCTGCCATCGAGGAAATGAAGTCGCGCCTGGGCGACTGGGAAGGCGACACAATCGAAGGTGGAGGCAAGAAGGGATACGTGGGGACCTTCGTGGACAGGAAAGCGCAGTTCCTTGTCGCGTTCCCGCTCAAGCGTAAGTCAGCGGCGAAGCTCGTCCCAGGCGTCCACCATGCCTTTGCTGCGATACTCGCCATCCGCAAAAGGACCGCTACGGTCGACAATGGCAAGGAGTTCGCCCGCAATGAAGCCTTAGCGTCAGCGATGGGAGCGAAAGTGTTCTTCGCCCACCCGTATCACTCGGGCTGAATGAACATACTAACGGGCTCCTGCGTCAGTATCTGCCCAAGAAGCTCCCGCTCGACAACCTTTCCCACAGGCATCTTGCCGGAATCATCGAATGGATAAATACTAGGCCTTGGAAATCAAGGGGATATCGAACTCCGCGAGAGGCCTTCTTCAAGCCATTTTTCGCATTTCAGACTTGAGCGGGCCTATCCAAGAAAATGTCCGCACCCCCTTTTTCCCGGGAATTTCAGCTTACATCAAACACCAAGGCCAACAGCCCACGAGGCCTTCGCGTATCTCGCCCACCTGTTCGAGGAGATGCCCCTTTCCCGGACGAGTGAGGATATCCGGGCCCATCTCCCATACCGTCTTGAGAAGTCAAGTTATACCGCCAACGCAGAGTAATTTACGCTTACTCATAATCACTTAAACACTGTGGATAATTTGTTGGCACTACATATGGCTGGGATGGACGAAGGCGGACTGAGTTTCCTAATTCCGCACCGCCGGCGAAAAACGACGCCTGCCGCCTTGAACACCTCATTGCAGTTCTCGTGTACATCGGCCCTGAGATACCTCTCCTTGCTTGCTATCTCGACCTCAACTTTCTGGATGTTGACTTATCCAATCTTTTCGTGGTATAGACTCTTTGGCGCTTGAGAGAAACAAGGATGAAATCCTACCCACGAAACAAAGAAATCCGTAATGGAAGTTACCTTGTACGGCGTCGGCGAAAACGATTTTTACTAATACTGGCATTGGTAATTTCTGTAACTCTGTTTACCGTTTTAGTTGTTCGTACGGGAAAGTCGGAATTATTTACTAAAATGAATACTAGCCATGAAGTGCCCAGACAGAAAATAATCCTGGATTGGGAAGCAAAAAAATGGAACGATGTGCGTGCTGAAGCCAATTTTTCTCTTACTGTTAAACCACTTGATGCATTTTATCTCTCGTTTAGAGGTCTTTCAGCGTATTACAAAGGCATGGATCTTCCCGAAGGCGAGGAGAGAACAGGTCTCCTCGACGAAGCCGTCATATCACTCCGAAAAGCAATTACGACAAAAGGGGAAATGCCGAAGGCGCAGGTTGAGTATGTCCTTGGTAAGGCCTATTTCGCAAAAGGAGATTCCTATTTTGATGAAGCAGTAAAATATATGGAATTGTCTATCGCTTCAGGATATTTCGGAGTTGATAGCTGGGAATATCTAGCTCTAGCCTATGTTAGTCTCGGGTATAAGGCTAAAGCAGTAAAGAGCTTTGAGGTAGCTCTTAGCTGGAGTAGAACGGATCTACTCCTTCTCTCGGCAGCGAAGGCCTATCTCGATTTTGGACAACCAATAAAGGCCGAATCGCTTCTGCTTGAGCTTCTCGCGAGTGGGAAAGATGATTTGGCCAAAGAAAATGGAAGATTTATTATGGGCGATATTTCTAAATCGCGGGGGAATTTATCCAAGGCCGAGGAACAGTACTCATTGATTCTAGCGAAGAATCCATCGTCATCAGAAGCACATTACCGAATTGGAATAATATATCAAATTATGGGAGATTCAATCAAAGCCCGTGCTGAATGGCGTAAGGCTGTCGCGCTAGATCCGATGCATGTGGCGTCACGGCAAAAGCTAGCTGAGAAGTTATAAAGAAAGCTAGGAGGTTGGAAATGGCTTTTCGTAGTATTTTTGATTCTTTTACCCTTGATATTGGCATTGACCTTGGCACATGCAATACCCTTATTTATGTTAGAGGGAAGGGTATTGTCGTCAATGAACCCTCTGTCGTCGCTGTCGAGCGTGGAACCAATAAGGTTGTCGCTGTTGGCTCGGAAGCGAAACGGATGTTGTGGAAAACTCCAGGAGATATTATTGCAAAAAGGCCCCTACGTGATGGTGTCATAGCCGATCCGGACTTGACAGAGAAGATGATTAAATACTTCGTTCAGAAAGTTATTTCTACTCGCTGGTTCGTGAAGCCGCGCATGGTCATCGGCGTCCCATCTTGCATTACCAAGGTTGAGGAAAACGCTGTCATGGACTCTGGTTATAAGGCCGGAGCCCGCTTCGTCAAAGTCATTCCCGAGTCTCTTGCGGCGGCCATAGGGGCGGATATTCCAATTTCAGAACCTGCGGGACACATGATTTGCGACATTGGTGGCGGAACCTCGGAGATTTCCGTCATCTCTCTTAAGGGCATGGTCGTGACCAATGCAATCCGCGTTGGCGGTGACGAATTCGACGAAGCAATCATCAAGCATATTCGAAATGTACACAACTTGATCATTGGTGAGCACACTGCCGAACGACTCAAGATTGAAATAGGAAATGCAAGCCCCGATAAAGTAATCGAGAAGGTTGAGATAAAGGGCACAGATGCAATCACTGGCCTTCCGCGTCGCCTCGAGATCGATTCCGTTGAAGTACGGGAGGCTCTTCAGGAACCAATCACGCAAATTGTCGAAGAAATAAAAAAAACACTCGGTCAGACACCTCCCGAACTAGCTGCGGATATCGTTGAGCGTGGTATTGTAATGGCTGGAGGTGGTTCTCTCCTGAAAGGATTGCCGAAACTTGTCAGCAAAGAAACAGGGGTACCTGTTATTCTAGCTGAACGTCCCCTTGAATGTGTAGCTCTTGGTGCAGGAAAATATTTTGAGACCATGAGGAGCCAGGACAGTTCTCAGAGTGTCTACGATAGTCTAAATATATAAAATCATGTCCGATCAACAGCACAAAGTCGCGGGCCGTGGACGCCGCGCGGTCGTACCGATTTTACTTGCGACCAGTTTATTATGCATCACAATCTCAACGCGTAGTATTGAGGGTATTCCTGAAAGCATCGGACTAACGATTTTCGGCTTTTTCCAACGCGGTTTTTCCGTTGTCGGTGGGTTTATCGCAGATACAGTCTCGTCAATTGCTGAGTTGCGAAAACTTAGGATTAATTACCATGAACTATCCACCAAGCTGGAGAAATATACAAACATTGAACGCGGTCTCGCGGACTTGCGCGAAGAAAACAGAAGGCTCAAAGAGCAGCTTGGTTTTTCAAATGACACCACTTACCAACGTATCGCAGCTCGCATTATTGCCAAAGATCCTGATAACCTTTACTCCACGCTCACGATCAATAAAGGAATAAAAGAGGGGATACGCAAGAATATGCCCGTCATCGCATTTCAAGATGGATTGGAAGGGCTTGTTGGACGCGTGGTTGAAGTTGGAAGAGGGACGAGTAAAATAGTCCCGCTTTATGATATGAAATCGTATATCGCTGCTCGTTTAGCAAGTGGCACGCGCACAGAAGGATTAGTTGGAGGCCAAGGGTCGCCAGACGAACCGCTAATCATGCGATTTGTGAAGAAGCGTACTAAGGATGAAGTTTTATTCGGGGATATTGTTGTAACAACTGGTTATGAGTCCATTTATCCGTCAGAAATTGTCATCGGACGGGTTAAAAAGGTGCGGGTTCTTGAATACCAAACATCAATTGATATCGAACTCGATCCTATTCTGGATTTCTCTCGTATCGAATATGTATTCGTCGTTCGACTTGAAGAAAGGATAGAAGACACCGGCGGATCCGGATCTGTGGGAGGAAGCCGATGATTCGCACTATTGCATTCTCGACTTTGCTCCTGGTAGGTTGCACATTCGCACAATCGACCTGGTTTGGAGGTATTGCGATACTCGGTATCGCACCGGATATAAGCATTCTTGTTCTCATCTGGGTGAGCTATCGAAATGGTCTAGTCGAAGGTTCGGTTTCAGGTTTTATTTCAGGTTTCGCGGAAGATTTTTTATCTTCATCACCCCTGGGTTTTCATGCCTTTATCAAGACAGCAATTGCCATAGTAACTGCAATACTCCATGGTTCATTTTATATTGATAAAGTGCTACTACCTGTGATACTTGGTTTTGTGGGTACGATTGCCAAGGCACTTATCGCATGGGCGCTTTTTCTTCTTTTTGGTGAAAATATTCACGTCTATTCAATTTTTTCTATAGGACTCTGGATTGAAGCCGCTTATAATGGAGTACTCGCTCCCTTCGTATTCCTTCTACTCGGATTATTGAGTAGTATTCTCGAAACGGAACACAGGCGCAGATGAGACGGTCATCAATTCCAGAACGTTTCGAATTTTCCGGTGGATCAGCAGAAAGTAGAATACGTTTTCTTTCCAGACTATGCTTATTGCTGTTTATATGCTACTCGGGTTATCTCCTTTTTATGCAGACAATTAGAGGTGGTGATTTTCGAAATAGGGCTACGAAGATAGCCCAACAAAGTAATCGAATTCCTTCTCAGCGAGGAGAAGTATTTGACCGAACGTATACTCTTCCCTTAGTTCAAAATATTGATTCTTTCGCTATAGATTTAGTTCCCGCTGATTTAGTTGCAGATAAAAGAGAAAGTGTATTTACCCATCTTTCAGCAATACTTGATATGCCAATTGAGGATATTAGAAAAAAAATACCACCAGCCTATTTTCATCTATATCAGCCCATCGAGATTCTTGGATCCGCTTCATATTCGACAGTTGTTGCGCTCGCAGAACGAATAGATGAATTCCCCGGTATATCCTGGCATTCAAAACCTGTTCGAAACTATTTGGACAAAGGTTCACTTTCACATGTAATTGGATACGTCGGTGATATCACTAAAGACGAGCTTAAACTTATGTATAATCAGGGTTACAAATCTGGCGATGTAATTGGGAAAGCGGGAATTGAAAAACAGTTCGATATGACTTTGCGTGGAAAGGATGGTCGAGAATTCCGTACAGTCGATGTAAGAGGTAAAAACATCTCTTCAGAACAAGGAATCGTCGATCCGCCAGTAATGGGATCTAATATAGTATTGACGATAGATAACTCAATACAAAAATTAGCTGAAAAAGCTCTAGGCCTGCGCATTGGATCTGCTATTGTGATGCGCCCTGGAACAGGCGAAATACTTGCGATGGTTTCCTATCCATGGTACAATCCTAATTTATTCACTGGTGTAGACGCCGGAAATGAATATGCGAAACTCCTCGCAGACCGAAACAATCCCTTACTAAACAGGGTTGTGCAATCAAGTTACCCTCCGGCATCTACCTTTAAGGTAATACTTACAACAGGGATTATTGAGGAAAAGGCTTTCCCAACGGATAAAAAAGTGCTCTGCCAAGGTGATATTTCTTATGGAGATCGAGTTTTTAATTGTTGGACAAAAAGACCAGGACATGGATGGCTCAACTTGAAGGGGGCTCTGGAGAATTCCTGTGACATTTATTATTGGACTGTAGGTAGGGATTCCCTCGGAATTGAGCGTATTGTATCGTATGCAAAGGATTTTGGCTTTGGCAAAGCAACAGGTATTGATCTGCCCGGTGAACTCGAGGGATTTGTTCCTACACCCCAATGGAAAGAGCGTCGCTTTCATGAAAAATGGCTAGGTGGGGATACAATGAATCTTTCAATAGGGCAGGGTGACCTGCTCGTTACTCCTCTACAAATTGCAGATATGATGGCAATGATTGTAAATGACGGTATTGTTTATCAACCACACGTTCTCAAGGATATTCGCGATTCCTCAACCGGCGCAGTCGTACAGAGTTCACAATTAAAAATGATCCTTCGATCACGAGTCTCCAAGGACACATTCCAAAGTATTCGGGAGGATCTGCGTGGAGTCATAACCGAGGGAACAGCGAAATTTCCTGTAAACACAAAGGTTGTACAGGTAGCGGGTAAAACTGGTACGGCTGAAGTTGGTTTGAAAGATCACTGGCACTCATGGTTTGTAGCGTTTGGACCTTACAACGTTGTTGATCCTAAAGATAAGATTGTTGTTGTTGTCATGGTTGAAGCTTCCAACCCTTGGGAATGGTGGGCGCCCTACGCCACAAACATTATCTTCCAGGGAATATTCGCCTCACAGAATTATGATCAGGCCGTTGATACGCTGGGTCTTCGCTATCTGATACCCAAACAGGGGCGTATTGAATGAACTCAATCAGGAAAACCGTTTCTGAGATGGATTTCACATTCCCAGTTATCGCAATTGCCCTCACAATACTAGGCATCTTATCGATTTATTCCTCTGGACTTACTGCAGAAGGGGTCCATGTTTCAAATGAGTATATCAAACAAATAGTTTGGGCAGTATCGGGCCTCGTCATCCTTGCCGTCGTTGCCTTAATTGACTATCAACGAATGAAGGACTATTCGCTTTTTATCTACATATTCTTTCTCTTCGTAATTCTCTACGTCCGTTTCTTCGGACACGAAGTCAATGGAGCTAGGTCGTGGATTGGTTTATTTGGCGAATTCGGTATCCAACCTTCCGAGTTCATGAAAATCGCAACTATTCTGTTCCTCGCTCAATACCTATCAGATTCCGAGCACTATGGTACTTTTCGGCGCCTTCTCATCTCATTCGCAATTATCCTCTTCCCTGTCCTCATTATTGTATTACAGTCCGATATGGGTACCGCCCTTGTTTTCTTTCCAATTTTCCTTTTCATAGCATATGTTGCAGGCATTGACCGTCGCTTTATCTTTTTTATCCTCACTGCAATTCTTGCAACATCAGCCCTGACGATTCTTCCTTTTTGGGAACAGTACATACTCAAGACCCCTACAAACTTCCTTTTTATTCTTTATAGAACCCCTTATTCACTCTACTTGGTTGGAGCCTCGTCGCTGGTTCTCTTGTTATCAGCTTGGGGATGGTTTTCATTTAAGAAAAAATATTATTTCTGGATAGCTTATTTTTCGTTCCTTATTGTGGGTTCACTTATTGCCTCGACCATTGCTCAAAAAGCATTGAAAGATTATCAAATAATGCGTCTTGTAACATTCCTCGATCCGAGCATCGACCCACGGGGATCAGGCTGGAATATTCTCCAGTCAATAACCGCAATAGGATCTGGCGGTTTGATTGGCAAAGGATTTCTACAAGGCACTCAAAGCCATTATCGGTATCTGCCACAACAGAGTACTGACTTTATTTTCTCAATCATTGCAGAGGAGTGGGGATTCATCGGTGGTTTTACAGTTTTCACTCTATATTACGTTCTGCTTCGACGCTGTTCAAACCTTTTAAGGATCTTAAAGGACAATTATGCACGGTATATCGTGGCTGGAATAATGGGGATGGTGTTCTTTCATTTTATGATTAATGCTGGTATGGCAATGGGTTTGATGCCTGTCACTGGAATACCGCTTTTTTTCCTATCCTATGGTGGTGCATCTTTGTGGGCAATTATGGTCGCTGTTGGGCTCCTCCTCGGCATCTCCGCCAGGCGGTACCGAACATGAGATATTCTGGACAGCAATTGGTAAATCCACTCACGGACATCGGGAATTTGTTACTCACCGTGGAAAAACCTTCACGGTACCTAGGTGGCGAGGCTAACTCTGTTCGCAAGTACAATAATTCATTACTTTCGATCGCACTCTGTTTTCCCGATCTCTATGAGATCGGTATGTCGAACAATGCCATGGGAATCCTCTATTCCGGACTAAATGCAATGCCCGGTGTCCGAACCGAGAGAGTGTTTGCTCCTGCGCCAGATTTCGAGTCATTGCTTGACAAACTAAATTTTCCGCTCTATACACTAGAAACAGGAATGTCCATTGCCGACGTTGATATCCTCGGTTTATCCCTCGGATATGAACTCGCTGCGACAAGCATAATAACAGTACTTAAGTCGGGACGCATTCCCCTTCGTTCGATTGACAGAGATGAAAAAGATCCTATCGTAATTATGGGTGGCCCTGCTGCAACCAATCCGCATCCCTTTTCCACATTTATTGATGTAGCTTTTATCGGAGAAGCTGAGGCTGGATTCTTTGACCTAGCAGAGGAATTGTCTGGCTTAAAACGGGCGGGTGCGCATCGCGCAGATCTCCTCGATCGTTTGCGCCAGGTCGATGCGGTCTGGTTTCCCAATCGAGACACAATATCAGGGAAAAGAGCTCTCCGATCGGTTTTTCAAGGGTTTAGCTTAACTAAAGTATTGTCCGCCCTCCCGTTACCCACAGTCAAAATTGTCCAAGATCACGGTTCAGTCGAAATAATGCGTGGTTGCCCAAATGGGTGCCGTTTCTGTCACGCTGGTTTTTTTTATCGACCTCAGCGTATCAAACCATATGAAATTATTCGTTCAGAAGTGGAATCTCTGATAAAACACGGTGGATACCGGGAGATAACCCTTTCTTCACTTTCCTCAGGAGATTTCCCTGGTGTCGGCGAACTTCTGGACAAATTAAATGCCGAATGGGGATCTAGGAATGTTTCTTTCCAACTTCCATCACTAAAGGTTAATAGTTTCACATTGCCTATAATTCGAAAACTTGCCGAAGTTCGCAAATCAGGGTTAACATTCGCTATTGAAACACCAGTTGATGAATGGCAACAGAAAATAAATAAAAACGTCTCTTTTGAGAAAACTATTAAAATTCTTGAAGAAGCAAGAAGCGTGGGTTTCAAACAAGCAAAATTCTATTTTATGATCGGCCTTCCTGTCCCCGGACGAGGCATCGGAGAGGCTGAGGCTATACTAGATTTCTTTGCGCGAATTCGTTCTAAAATCAACATCCAAATCAATGTTAATGTAGGTACCTTTGTTCCAAAGCCACACACACCTTTCCAATGGTCGCCTCAGCTGCATGAGGAAGAAGCATTGGAAACGATTAATTGTATTCGGAATGGTTTACGGAAATACAAGAATTTTAAATTCTCATACCATTCACCCTTTAACTCTCAAATCGAAGGTATTATTGCTCGTGGTGATGAGAGGGTAGGGGAACTCATCCTTTCAGCGCATCTGAAAGGTGCGCGGATGGATGCATGGGAGGAACATTTCGATCGAGAACTTTGGAGAACAGTCATTTCTGAAGCAAAATGGCCGGTAATAAATGAAAATTGCAGTTCCAAATCAGAAAAGACTCCTCTAATATGGGACGATATAGGAATGCGGGTTTCCAAGTCCTTTCTTTGGCGCGAATATAGCAAATCTCTTTCCGGCGAAACAACTTCAACTTGTGTGGAAAAATGCACTGAACTTTGCGGTTCATGTAACGACGAAATAAAAATTACTGACACTCCAGACCCAAAAGGCATAACTGAAGAAAAAACTGAATCTCGCGAAATGAAACAAAAACCATCAGGTCGCCTAGTATTTCGTTTTTCAAAAACACTGAGTGCTTCATTTATGCAACATCTATCCATTGTTGATGCTTTTATTCGAGCATTCCAAATGTCAGGGTTATCAATTTGTTTTTCTGAAGGTTTCAATCCAATGCCACGTTTTGAGACCTCGCAACCCATACCTATTGCAGTTGATTCCAAGTGCGAAATTGCCTCAATAATCCTTAGTGAAGAAGTGGATAGGTGTTCTTTTATTTCAATGGTGAACAATTGTTTGCCCATTGGCCTATACATCGAGGATGCACACTATTTCCCTATAATAGAAGGAAAAAAACAGCGAACGATTGGTAGTCTTGAATGGGGTTCGGAGTATGAAGTACGTTACTTGAGTCCACCTACAAGCACGTCTTTATTTCAAAATATGTCCGCGGTTCTAAAGGATCACTCTATCCCTGATTTCACAATTGAACCAACTTTTTCCGGTGGAGTACTCGTTCGTTTACCCATGCCAACCAACAAGGATTATAGCCTCTTAAGAATACTTGAATCCTGTAGTGAAATACGTCCTATCCAAATGGCATTTAAAATAATGAGGACTCAACTCTTTGCATACATCGGCGACGAGGGGCTGCCAATATCTTTTTTCCAGGCCTATGAGTCTGTTAGCTAAGTTTTTAAGATCGGATTTTATTGTATCGGTAGACAGAATGCACATTATACGAAGGGTCCTCAGTTTTCGGGTACGAAGCTACCAGGGAGTGTGTAACTCAATCTTGCTCCTAGCGATGGCAAACTAAAAATTGTGGTAGTTGAAGCGGAAAAATCAAAACCATAAGCGACCGCAAAAAATGATACGCAAATATTTCCTGAAGGACCAATTGTTGGAGTTTTATCAAAATAATCGATATCGAAACTTCCATAACTTGAATTAAACGAATCATGGTTCAAGTTATTCCTAACTAGATAAGTTGGGGCTCCGATTGAATCTGAATAATAATACCATTTTGTCGAACCAATGGGTTGTATTGTAAAAACATTTGCTGTAAAAGGAACATATTCTAATAATGGCATTGTTCCAGATGTCGTAGTTAAACGTACAAAGCCTAGACCCGTAGTCAATTTCTGAAAGGCAGATGCTGGTGTATACAAAGATGTATCCTGGGTGGATGCGATGGTAACCAAATCAGCTTCCGCTTTTGCAGAATAAAAATTTGAATCGACCATATATACACGATAATATACTTCATAGCCAAGAAAGCTCGCATCGGTATTAGCTGTATTATGGGTTAGTATTATCGAGTTTCCTCCGTTAATTAGCGTTGGCGGAGAGTAAAAAACAGTACTATCCAGTCCACAACCAGGAAAGGACACACAGATAATATTTAGAAGTACGAAAAAAACGAGACAGGAGAATAAATTGTTGTTACTCTCCCCTATCACTCCAACGTCATTTCTTGGCATTCCGGCTCATACCTTGTACAAGCGGCGGAGGTGTGATGTCCTCAAGACAGTCTACAAGCTCGTAAATGAGGACGGGTTTATTCTTTCCCTTGACGCGAATATTATCAAGTTCACGTACTAAAAATTGATCCCTGACCAAACCATAAGTGAACTCACTTATGATGACATTAGTACCATACTCTTTATTTGTGCCTTCGAGTCGGGCACCAAGGTTAACATTATCCCCCATGAGAGTATAGTTCATCCTGGAAGGACTACCCATGTTGCCTACCGTCATTATGCCGGAGTTGAGTCCAATGCCGATATTTATCCTTATTGCTTCCGGCCATACCTCATTGAGTTCACGTAGCCTTTGCATCTGCCTAAGGGCGCATTTACAAGCACGTACGGCATGATCAGCTTGAGGCAACGGTGCTCCCCAGAAGCACATGACCTCATCGCCGACATATTTATCCAGGTAACCACCATACTCAAAGATGACGTCAGTCATGGCAGTCAGGTAGGTGTTTAAGTGATTAACCAGTTCCTGGGGAGACATGCTCTCGGAGAGGGTCGTAAAACTGCGAATGTCCGAAAAAAGAACCGTGAGATCCTTGTCGACACCACCGAGTTCTGGCGGGTTCTCGACAAGTTGGTCGACAACTTTTGGCGACAAGTATTTCCCGAATGTCTCTCGGATCGCTTTTTTATCCCTTTCTTCAGTCATCGCACGGTAAACAACAATTATGAGAAAAGTAAAAATCATACCCAAAGCCGGTGAACTAAAGTTTATAAGAGTCGATTTATAATCAAAAACCAGAGTTGTAGCGAAAAAATATCCAATGATCAGCACCAAAGTGCCAAAAAAGGAAAGGATCGTCGGGATTCGGGAAGTCATGAAAGCCACAATGAAAATCAAGACGAGTAACAAAACAAAATCGATCCATGGTGGGACGGATTGAAGGAAATTGTCCATAAGAATGGTATTTAATGCATTTGCGTGCATTTCAATCCCAAACATGAGACCCAATGGCGTTGTTTTCTGGTCAGCGGCCATACCACTCGAAAAAGCTCCAACCATGATTATCTTGTTACCAACGGCCATTGTACGGCGCCATCCAGCTTGGTTTATTCCGGGTGCCTTATCAGCGTAACCTGCATAAGAGCGAACTGGGTAAGTCTGGATGCCATCAGCTGAATCACTAGAAGGCGGACCCATGAAATTAACAAGCATCATACCATTCGAATCAATTGGAATGTCGATTTTATCCAGAACTCTACGCTTGCCTTCCTTTACCAAATTCCCATCCTTGTCAAACTGGTCCGGCGTCACAGTAAGTTCATAGGCCTTGCGTTCACCGGTCTCCGGATCGTAGCGGCTTGGCAAAGGAATACGAACCCTATCTCCAAGGATGACATCAATGTCTTCAACTTTGACTCCAAAATAATTGGCAGCAAGGGTGAGAGTTATTGCCGGGATAAACTGGTCTTGGTATTTTCGTAGAATGTAGTACTGATCACTGGCCTGGCCTGCGGCACCAGTCTCGATTTTCAGGGGCGCTTCCTTGACCATACGCGATTTGAGGGCAGTGAGAGAGTTTTCTGTAAGTGGGGTATCAATATCATGGTAATCCCCATTTTTATCCATCCAAGCTAGGCGTTCAAATTTTGATGTGTCCAACGTATAACCTGGACCAAGCGAGTCTAGACGCACTGTAGTGACAAGATTGCTGAGACGTGCAATCAAAGGCTGTCGTCTAAAAACAGTATCCGGGTCTGGAATGAAATTGGCGTGCCCATAACCTGCCGCTGCCCGCGCATACTCCGCGAGTGGAGGTTCGACACTCAGGAAGTAACTCGTTTTTCGCCAGTCACCCTTCACTTTTTTTATTGTTCCAAGTCTGTTCGCAAGAATCTGTGACCGTAAAGCGAAGTCGGTGGCAGTAGCTGTTTCGTTTGGGTCGCCTTTCAACTGAGTCTCAAGAAAAACTCTACCAGAAGCGGCTATTGTATTGGAGAGCAAACTATCTTCGGCTAGATCCTGATTTGGATCGGCGAAAAGGATATCTAGAAGGATAGCGCTTTCACGTGCGCTTTGGTCCTTAATCCGGGCGAAGGCATTAATAAGATCGGCATGCCTACTTCTCGGAAAAGGCCACCGACCATATTTTGTGAGTGAGTTGAAATCGATACCCACGATCATTATATCTTCGGAAATCCGAGTATTCTTTTCGGAATACACGGAACCTTCTTGAACGGTTTTACCTTTTTGGGCGAGCTTTAGCCTGAAATTTGCGTCGTTTGCTTTGAGTTCGATTACCTGCAACATGCCGGTCCCGTAACTTAATGCAAGGATAACACCTATTACGGTCGCCGCTATGACGAAACCAAAAATACGCGTCTCTAAAAACTTCGCACGTTTCTTGGCCATTTCATGGCCCTCCTATTTTCTACTTTGACTGGCCATGGGATTTCATGAAAATTATACGACTGGTTGCTAGTTTTGTCCAATCGCTCTCAGGCCATGAAGAAACTATTTTCTGGTAAGAAACGAGAGCTGCCGGATAATCCTTCGATAACTCCGCGATCCTTCCTAATGCGAAATATGCGTGTGGAATGCCAATAGTCTTGGAAGGATACGAATCGATCAGTCTTTTGTAATGCAACGTTGCACGGTCAAACGCTCCGAGTTCCTCTGCTGCACCGGCAGCACCCTGTAATGCGATTGGGGCGAGGTAAGACTCTGGATTTGTAGTAAATATCGTAAGCCAGTCCTTCTCCGCAGAGTTCCAGTCTTTTCCAGATTCCTCAAGTTTGGCCTTATAAACCATAGCTTTTTGAGCAGCAAAAGGGCGAGAACCTCTACTGATGATAGCATCTATCGAGATATTGAGATTTTTCGCGAGATCCGCTTTTTTAACAGTATCCTGTTCGCTCGAGTAAGCCAAATAGTCAGCTTCGAGTTTTTCGAGGCGAGCTGTCGAGACTTTTAATCCAGAATCAGAAATAACCGTGCCAATGAAAACACTAACAACTGCAAGTAAAGCAATACCGAAGACAATAAGTACTGGTATGCGATATTTTCGAAGAAAATCTGCAAATTTGACGTATGGAGTCTTCTTTTTCTCCACAGTTTTTGTCTTGGAACCGTGTTCGGGATTGTCCATCATTACTCCTTCTGATTCGAAATATCGAGTTCTTTTATTAGTCGAGAAAGATATGTTCGTTGGATGTTCAGTACTTTCGCCGTCTCTGTCTGATTCCACTGATTGTCTTCTAGGCCTTTTGTAATAAAATGACGCTTAAAGATTAACAGTGCCTCCTTGAGGCTCTTGCCCTTATACTCGTCGGTATCTGTTGAACCCGGTCCAAGGAGAAGATCTTTTGCATCTATCCTTGAGTCCTTAGCGATTACAACTGCTCGTTCAATAGAGTTCTCGAGTTCGCGGACATTGCCTGGCCAAGAATATGAGAGCATAAGTTCCATCGCTGCCCCTGAGAAGCCTGCAAAACGCTTGTTGGTTTCACGGGAAAACTTAATGAGAAAAAAATCCGCCAAGGCAGAAATGTCTTCCTTGCGCTGACGCAATGGTGGTACGTGAACGGGCAGTACGTTTAGCCTGTAGTAAAGGTCTGATCGGAACTCGCCAGTCTCAACAAGCTTTTCAATATCCCGATTTGATGCTGCCACGATTCGAACATCAACGTTTATTGGATCACTCGATCCTATTCTCTCAAAAGTTCTCTGCTGTAAAACCCTAAGAAGTTTGGCTTGAAGTTTCAGTGGCAAATCACCTATCTCGTCCAGGAAAATTGTTCCACCATCAGCCAATTCGAAACGTCCACGTCTATTTTGAACAGCATCAGTGAATGCACCCTTTACATGTCCGAAGAGTTCGCTCTCAAGTAACCCCTCCGGCAAGGCAGCACAGTTTACTCGAACGAAAGGCTTGGTCGCTCGAGATGACCCTAGGTGGACTTGCTCCGCGAACAACTCCTTGCCAACACCACTCTCACCTAAAATGAGAACCGAGGAGTCGGTTTTCGCAACTCTATTGATCAGGTCAAGTTTTTCGATAATTAATGATGATTTCGCGATTAGATTATGCCAACCCTGATCCGCTTGCACTTTATCTCGAAGATAATGTATCTCGTCTTGGGCCTTTTCAAGGTACCGGGCGTTCTCTATTGCAAGCGCCGCTTGAACAGCAAAGATTTCGAGCCAACGAAGGTCATCCTGGGTGAAATATTTTTTATGTTTTTTGTTTAATATTTCGATCAGTCCAACGGTTTCCTCGCGCACACGCATAGGCACCGCAAGTATCGAGTAAGTTGGATAACCTATCGATTTTGAAATGTCAGAATAGAATCTAGAGTCGGTATCTGTGTCATTGACGATCAAAGAACGTCCGTGAAGAACAACCCATCCGGCAATTCCCTCGCCAGGGTTAAGAAGGAACTTTTTTACGTCCCGTCCTTTAGGTCCAAGTGCGATCTCGAAGCGAAGTTTACCGGTGTTTCGATCGTGCAAAATCAGCGACGACGCCTCACCTTCCGCAAGGCGTGTCGCTGATTCGAGTATTTGTGTCAACAATGACGTGGCGTTCCCGTAGTTCGAGTTAATCAACGCGTTTATCTCAACAAGCGTCCCAAACTTCGCGGGGTCTATCGCCTCAAACATCACCGTTTCCGTCGTACCGATTCGACTCTGTCAGTTTGCGACAGGTCCCTAATCGGTCGTAGGCTCGTCGCTTTTCCCCTTGAGCATATCGCCTAGAGTATAACCATCAGCAGAGTCATCCTGCATGAAACGCGATATTTCCTCGCGTTGTTGTCGACGGGCGAGATCACGGATGGAAAGACCAAGCTTTTGACGTTCCGCACTTAGTTCAATGACTATTGCTTTTATCGCCAGTCCTGCCTGGAAGCGTTTTAGCGCGTCATCATATGGTTCGTCCTTGTCCTCGGAGAGATCCTGTTTTTTTATCAGTCCGTCGATATCACCCTGTACCTTCACAAAAACGCCAAAATCGGAAACAGATGACACGATTCCTTCAACGGTGGATCCCATTTTAAAGGCTTTAGCAAAAGATTGCCAAGGATCTTCAGAGAGTTGTTTGACGCCTAATCGAATATTCCGGTCCTGTGAGTCACTCTCAATTATTATTGCCTCGATGTCCTGTCCCACCACGAGGTCTGAGGTATTGGGTTTCGCGTGTTTTGTCCAAGAGAAATCGTCTGAATGCAGAAATCCGTCGATTCCCTCCTCCAGTTCCACAAAAGCACCAGCAGCAGTTATCTTAACGACTTTTCGGATAAGGCGCATTCCAACAGGGTATTTTTCTGATACTTGATCCCAAGGATTGTTCTGGACTTGCTTAAGGCCGAGAGACACTTTCCCTGCTTGTAAGTCGTAGTTCAGGATCATGCATTCAACAGGATCTCCGACGTGAAGCATCTCTTCGGGTTTGTGAACTTTCCGTACCCATGAAAACTCTGAGATATGGGCAAGTCCTTCGATACCTTCCTCCACCTCAATGAAAGCGCCGTAGTCGGTCAACTTGGTGACCTTTCCGTGTACCACGTCTCCAATGTGGTAACGCTCCTCAAAAGTAGACCATGGATCTGGCGTAAAGTGTTTTAAGGAAAGGTTGATACGCCTCTCCTCTGGTTCCATCCTGATAATTTTAAGTTCGATCTCCTGCCCTTTTTTCACGAAGTCCTTGGGCCTTGTCACGTGACCCCAACTCATATCGTTGATATGCAGTAAACCGTCGAACCCACCCAAATCAATGAAGGCCCCAAATGAAGTAAAACTTTTCACCTCACCCTTCACGGAGTCGCCAATCTGGGATTTTTGAAAGAAATCCCCACGGCGTGTCTCGATATCCTCTTCCATCCATTTGCGCCGGTTGAGGACAATATTGACCTTTTTTTCCGAATAGAGTCTCTCGATATAGAACTGTGACTTAAGACCGATAAGCTTGTCACCCTTCTCCACGCGTTGGATGTCGGCTTTTGAAGCAGGCAAGAAACCACGGAGGCCTTGGCCGAGATTGACTTCGAAACCTCCTTTTATTTCCTTGTCAATGACACCATCTACCACCAAATGGTCCCTGAAGGCATTGGAGACAGTTCTCCAGTAGATCTTTTCATCAGCCTTTTTCTTGGAAACGACAATCTCGCCGGAATGCGTCTCTTTTTTTACAAGAATGACACTAACCACCTCGCCCACTTTGGGAGGATTTTCCCCGAACTCGATGATAGGTATCTTGCCTTCGGATTTGTATCCCACATCGACGAAAATAAAATCGTCAGTCAATTGAATGACGTGGCCGTCGACGAGATCTCCCTCCTCCAAGCCCTCAAGGCTCTTGAGGTACTGCTCCTGTAATTGTGTCTGGATGTCGTCCTTGGAGGGGACGACGGCACCCATCTGCACTTCCTTACCGCCCATGGTGTTCCCTTAGATGAAGAATTTTCCCGTATACTTTGTCATAAACTTGCTGTATGGTCAAGTAAGAGCTATCCAAATATTCAGCATCAGGAGCGATTTTAAGTGCACCAACCGACTTGGTTTTATCGATGGTGTCGCGCATCTCGATATTGCGCTTGATATCCACAAGCGATAAACAGCTTGTTCGCTGTTCAAAGCGACGTTTTGCCCTGGCATCGGCACTTGCATCCAAGAAAAACTTGATTTCGGCGTTGGGAAATACGAGCGTGGTCATATCCCGTCCCTCAACAACAGCGTTGGTTGATCCCGCTAATTGACACACTAGTTTATTGACTATCGCCCGAAGAGCTGGTATTGCGGAAAGTTGAGCTACAACCGCATCAACCTGGGCGGACCGAAGATCCATCTCGGCATCAACACCATCAAGGAATAGTCGGCCATTTCTGTACTCGACGTTCGCCTGCCGTGAAATGGAGATAACCTCTTCGATATCTTCGATATTGATCCTACATCGAAGAACATGGAGGGTCATTGCGCGATAGATACTGCCGGAATTGACATAAGTGAAGCCAAGACTATCTGCAATCATACGAGCGATAGTGCTTTTCCCGGTGCCTGCTGGACCATCGATCGCGATAATCACCTGTTTTTTTCTCCAAATTCGCGAAGCGCTTCCACCTCGGAAGCTGAAAGATCTCGGTAAGCACCTTCGACCAAACCTTCGAGGGTCAACCATCCAAACCTGACACGCCGTAGAACTTTGGCCTTTCGTCCATAGTGCTCAAGAACCCGCCGAATCTCCCTGTTTTTTCCCTCTATCAGAATAACTTTTGCTGAAATCAACCCCGTTCTCTCGACTGATAATGCTCGATAGATGATGCCGTCGATTTCAACACCATTTCGAAATCCTATGAAAAAATCGTCACCGAGTGGAGCGTCGGCAGTGATTTCATATTCTTTTTCGATACCTCCAGACGGATGTACCAATAATGATGCCAATTCTCCGTCATTTGTGAATAATAGGAGGCCTGACGACCATTGATCCAGACGACCGACGTTATAAACGCGTTCTTTAATGCCATTAAGAAGTTCGGAGGCAAGTGGACGGTTCAAGGGATCGGACATCGCTGAAAGGTAGCCTGCGGGTTTGAATAGAAGTATGTAGCGTTTTGTCGATTCGGACTCCAGAATACGGCCATCAAGGGTCACAATATCATTAGTCTGGACTCGTACTCCGAGTTCGCAGGATATGGTACCATTGATCGATACACGCCTGTCCAGAATGATTCTCTCACACGCACGACGCGATGCGACACCAGCGTGGGCGAGGAATGCCTGGAGGCGTATTCCTTCGTGGTGTGGAAATTCGCTTGGGTGTGCAGGCCCATCAGTTTTTCCAAGGTTATGCATTGATCGGCCCGATTGGTAACGGCGCTTCGGTTTCAAGCTCAGACGCGCTCGTTGTCGGATCGTCGAAACGATCCTTCTCGAGTGTCCCAAGACGTGGAAGATCGGCTATGGACCCTAGTCTGAAATATTTCAGGAATTCCCTGGTAGTCCCGTATTGAATCGGTTTGCCAGGTGCTTCTTTTTTCCCAACTTCTTTGATAAGTTCGCGTTCAAGAAGGTATCGTATCATGCCGTCGGCCGAAACCCCTCGGATAGCCTCCACCTCAGTACGTGTAATGGGCTGGGAATAGGCTACAATAGACAAGGTTTCGAGAGCTGCCCGCGAAAGGCGATTCTCGTTTTTCTTTCCATAGCGCTCTTTCAGCGACTCCCAAAGCTCCACCTTGGGGGCAAGGATCCAACCCCCACCGGAAATTATTGGCTCCAAGCCACGATTCGGAGCAACACATTCGTTGACTAAGAGTTCAAGCGCAGCCTCAACCACGTCTCGGGCGAGGCCAGTGATTCGCGACAAACTGGCAACGTCAAGAGGTTCCGATTCAAGAAAGAGAACCGTCTCTACAATGGCTGTCTCTTTTTCAAGTCTGGCTTCCATGACCGTCCTCTTTCAGAACAGCGCCCATGTGAGCACGAATCTCAATGTCGCCGAAAAGTCTATGCTGGAAAATTGTTACAATGTGGTATTTCACGGCCTCAAGAATAGCAAGAAATGCGCAGACTATATCCATTGTTGAATGTGGCCTCGTGATGAGATCGGTAAAAGTGAAAAACATCCTCGATTCAAGGAACTCATGAATGAGCGCTGTCTTTTCATTGATGGAGACCTCCTCATATAGATCCATGATCCTCTCCGAAGAAAGGTTGGTGACTAGTAATGAAAACGTGCGAAGAAGATCCCATACATCCAACTCGGCCCACAAATCTTTTTCCTCAGCGAACGGAAGCGGGCGTTGTATCTTTCTCCGCTGGACAGACCACTCAACTTCCATCTCCATATTTCCCATGAGTTCGGAAAGACGCTTGACTTTCTGATATTCTATAAGTTTCTCGATTAGTTCTTTTCGAGGATCATCGAGTTCATCATCGAGCGCCGAATCAAGGGGAAGCAGCATGCGCGATTTTATATAGATGAGGGTGGAGGCCATTAGGTAGAATTCGGTCAGGTCATCCAAGTCGCAACCTTCGATGCCATCTAGAAACCCCAAGTATTGCTCAGTGATGGACCCAATTGGAATATCGTAGATGCTAACCTCATTTTTTTTGATAAGGAAAAGCAAGAGATCCAATGGGCCTTCAAAGTCCTTAAGACGAAAGAGCCGACCCTGCCCTATCTGTCCTTCGAGATTATTGGCGACTCCATCGCCGAGCGATTCAAGTTTGATCATTGAATATAGAATGATAGACGGCTTACTCTAGAAGGTAAATACCCTGACGAGGAAGCGCTTCGTTTATTGCCTTATAGGGTTCTCCGCTCACAGGATCCCTAAGGCCTGGATCGAGGTCGAGTAGAGGGAATAATGCGAATTGCCGTTCTTTTAGGCCAGTATGTGGAATTATCAACTCCGGTTCTGTCAGTATCAGCGAACCATATAAAAGAATGTCAATATCGAGGCTACGTGGCCCTTTTTTACGCTCCCTGTGCCTATCGCGCCCGAATGTCTGTTCGATCGTGTTGATGGCAGCAAGCAATTGCCGTGGAGAGAGTTCACAATCTCCCCCAGCGGCCGCGTTAATAAAATCGGGTTGGTCTTCAATGTAGAGGGCTCGTGAACACCAAAGCCGTGAAAGCCTGGCATCCACAAGGAACGCCGAAAGTTCGGCGAAAGCAGCGCGGATGGTCTCTGCGCGATCACCAACATTAGAGCCAAGGCCAAGATAGACCTTTACCATTGACTAAAAGAGTCCTTCATCTTCAACAGGTATATCTGACGCCAACGATTGTTTTGGAGTTATTGTTTGTTTTACTGGCTTTGTGGGTCCGCGAGTAGCGGCAGTGGATTCAGAAAGGCTCCCCAATTCTTTTGCTGGCTCCGTTTTGGCGATAGTTTGTTTGGGTTCCGGATGTTGGGCTGAGAAGATCAGTTCTCGTACCCGTTTCTCAATTGTAGCCGAAGCTTCTAGGTTCTGTTCCAGATACGACCTTGCATTGTCCCTTCCCTGTCCCACTTTTTCCTCGCCCCAAGTATACCAAGCGCCCTTCTTATCGATTACATCATATTTGACCGCCGCATCCAGCAGTGAACCAGCCCAGGAAAGGCCCTTACCAAACATCAGTTCCAGCTCAACCTTACGGAATGGAGGTGCAACCTTGTTTTTGACCACCTTAACCCGAACCTTGTTGCCAACAGCTTCTTCTTCACCTTTCTCGATCGTTTCAATTTTGCGGACCTCGAGACGGACAGATGCATAGAATTTAAGTGCATTTCCACCTGTGGTCGTTTCGGGATTTCCGAACATAACCCCGATCTTCATCCGAATCTGATTGATAAAGACGAGAATAGTCTTGGATTTGGAAAGTGTTCCAGTGAGCTTTCGCAGTGCCTGACTCATCAGCCGTGCCTGAAGGCCCACGTGGGCGTCTCCCATGTCCCCTTCAATTTCGGCTTGGGGCGTCAGGGCTGCCACCGAATCGATGACAATGATATCCACCGCACCAGAACGAACCAAAGACTCAGTGATATCAAGGGCCTGCTCGCCTGAGTCGGGTTGGGAAACCCAAAGGTCATCAATATTCACTCCAAGGTTCTTGGCATAGACAGGATCGAGTGCATGTTCAGCATCGATGAATGCTGCGATACCGCCTTTTTTTTGAGCCTCAGCAATGGCGTGAAGGGCGAGCGTCGTCTTACCTGAAGACTCAGGGCCATAAATTTCAATCACTCGTCCTCGCGGATAGCCACCGACTCCAAGGGCCTCATCGAGGAGAATCGAGCCTGAGGGAACGACATCAATACCTTTCATGGCATCATGTGAACCAAGTTTCATTATAGAGCCCTGTCCGAACTGCTTCTCGATTTGCAAGCGGGCAACTTCGAGGGCCTTTAGCTTTTCATCCATTTCAGCCGCCAGAGCACCGGCTTGTGTAGTTTCTTTCTTTACCATGATTCCTCCGCTATTGATACGCCTGCAATCGGGTCTGGCGATTGAAGCCGGAAGCATTATACATCAATTTATCCGGAAAAAAAAGTCTGGCGATCCACTCACGGACTTTAGAGTTTTCGAAAAATCTCCAATGGAGTGAGGCGTGACGCTCTTACCGCCGGAATTAATGAAGCAAAAAAACATAAAATCAGACTTGCTCCAGCAACTGTGGCAAGTTCTCCAAAAGGGAAAATCACTGGTATCTTTTCAAGGTAGTATGCGGGATCGAGGAGTTTAATACTTGGAAAAGAAGTAGCGGAGCCTGAAACACTGGCCCAAAATCGTGCAGTACCATTGACCAGATGCTCAACCATCGCTATGATTTCATTGATTTTCCAGGCGATCCAAGATCCAAAGCCGATACCTACCAGCGCTCCAATTCCTCCGATGAAGATACCCGAAACCACAAAAATGCGACCGATCATGCCCGGAGATGCTCCTGCACTTTTTAGAATCGCGATATCCCTCCGTCGCTCGAGTACAAGCATCACAAGGGCCGATCCAACATTGATGGCCGCCACTGCAACCGCCAGAGCCATTACAAGGAGAAGGAGTGCCCTGGTGGTAGAAAATGACTTGTAAAGGTTGCGCTCGGCTTCAGGCCAGGTGACGACGGCCCATTCGGTGGAAAGCGAAGATCGAGCGAGAGAACGATACTTTTCAAGATCTCCGAAGGGCTTTTCAACCTTGATACCGATAAGAGCACGTGCACTTCCCGCCCAAAATATTTTGGATCCCGCATTGATTGAAACGAATGCCCAACGAGCATCAAGTTCGCGATAGCCAGCCGATACAATCCCACGCACCCGGAATATGGAGATTTTGGGATTAAATGACGCTGTAGCACCGCTATAGGATGGACGTGAGGTTATAATACTGAGAGTGTCGCCAACTTTTGCATGTAGATCTTTTGCCAGTGCCATTCCAAGCAGTATCTGGTTTGTTGAATCCAATCTCATTTCGCCTGCATTGATTTTGAGATATGACTTCGTACCCGGATCTTGGAGAAAAGCGGGATCCACCGCCCGAACAGCTACTCCAGCGGTTTTTGAACCTACTACAGCAACGCCATATCCTTGAAATTCCGGGAAAGCATGTATCACTGGCTCATGGCGCAATGCAATCGCCGCATTTTTTAGTATCTGTTGATCAACGACTGTCTGGGGCTGAGCCTGAAGGTGGTAGGTTCCGACTTCAATATATCGTGCTGTAATACCCTGTATCATACCATCCGCGACAATTAGGACGACGACTAACGGAACAATGCTCATGGCAACACCAAGAATCGCGCCTCGAATGTAACGTCTTCCCCAAGCTCGCCGTGGTCGTGTTGAGCCCTTTGGCAAACCCTGAGAACGAAAACCGAGAATCCTTCCAGCGAAATAAAAAGTTGGACCAAAACTCATGATGAACCAAGCTTTCCGTTCGATAGTTCATAATGAATGTCTGCTTCGGCGGCAAGCGCGATATCATGGGTGGCCAATACAAGCGTCGTTCCGTACCGTGCGGAAAGACTGAATAGAAGTTCTTTTACAGTACAGGCACTCGCAAAATCAAGGTTGCCTGTAGGTTCGTCGGCAAGTACAAGACTCGGCCTATTTATTAGTGCTCGTGCAATCGCGGCCCGTTGACGTTCGCCACCCGAAAGTCGGGAAGGCAAATGATTAATACGCTCGGCGAGACCCATATCAGAAAGGAGCGCTTCCGCTCGCTTGAAGGCCTCCGTTCGTTTTTCTCCTCGCATATATGCAGGTAAGGCGACATTTTCAAGTGCCGTGAAGTCTTTGAGCAGGTAGTGGAACTGAAAAATGAAACCGACCGCTTGTGCGCGATATGTGGAAAGATCCCTCTCTATGATGGATTCAAGAGCCCAATTGCCAACGCGAACAAATCCTCCAGTAGCTCTATCCAACCCGCCTAGAATTGAAAGAAGGGTACTCTTTCCACAGCCACTGACACCGGTTATTGCTACCCTTGATCCCACGTCGATGGAAAGATCGAGTCCGTCTAGGACGCGCAGTTCCTCAGCAATGCTCACGAATGTTTTTTCGAGGCCTCGACACATTACCAGTGGCTCATTCATAGCGAAGGACCTCCGCCGGTGCTAGGTGAGACACTCGTCCTGCGGCAGTTGCTGCGGCAACCGCCGATGAAGCTATTGCAGCGACAGTGATGAAGAATGTCTCAGGGAAGAGTACCCGCACCGGCACCTCCAACAAGTAAAAATACTGAGGCGAAAATACACGGAAATTGTTTCTGCCAAAACCACCGATTATCCACGTTGCTAAGGAACTGATTCCATTCACGAGAGCCTCAACAAATGAAAACACTTCATTGATGTTGACAGCGACCAGGAGGCCGAGAATTAGTCCTACGATCGCACCTCCAGTGCCAATAGCCAAGCCATTCATCATGAATACCAATTTGAGTTCCTCAGGATTCGCTCCCATCGCCTTGAGAATCGCAATATCCTCGATTTTTTCCGCCACTGCCCGGCGCATCGAATGAAAAATATTGACACCAACAACCATGAAGATAAGGCCAATCAGGAGCATCATTATAGTTTTTTCGGTTCGAAGCGCACTAAAAAAAGTGCGATTGTAATCCCGCCAGCTTTCAACCCTGTCCGATCCGAGGGCAAGGTCAGTCAACAACCGTTCTGCGACTTTGCCGTCGGAAAAACGATCATGAAGTTTGACGCCATATACATAGTGCCGGGGTTTGTCCGGGGAAAAAATCGCTGAGGTAGCCCTTGCTGAAAATGGCATGAGCGCCATCCCAAAATCGAATGCGTAGTATCCAGAGCGGAAAAGACCGTCAACTCGTACTTTAACGGTTTTGGCATCGACCCCTTCCGCATCACTGGATGTGACAATGAGGAGGTCGACTTCTGAGCCGGGTACGAGACCAAGATAACGAGACAATTCAGCTCCGAGAATCATACCACCTTCAGCATTCCAGGCCCCGGTTCCCTCGATCCCCAGGGCTTTCATCATCCCCGGGTCGCGTTTTTCCACGTCATCGGGCAAAGCACGCAGTGAAAGTGGAAATGCGCGACCATCGCGCGTTGAAAGAAGGCACTGTGTCTCGACGAATGGCAAAACACTGATGACACCAGGCTCATTTAACATGCGTGAAACCAGTCCCTCATCGAGCCTGTTTCCGTTGTCGATGCGAAGGTGGAAACTCGATACTTCAAGAATCGAATCTATGAATCCAATCTGGAAACCATTCATGACACTAAGTACAATAATGAGCGCCGCGACACCGATCGCGATACCAGACGCCGCCAAGAAGGAAGAGGATGAACCACCACCTTCCTTCTTGCCTGAAAACCATCGACTCGATACAAAACCCATCCATCGGAAGTTTTTCATTAATATTCTCTTGCCCTGATGGGTACTCCATCAAGATAAAACTCGTCTTTGACCTTACGACCACCTATATACGTGGCCTTAACGAAGACAATGCCATTCTCATAGAGTTCTTCAATACGACCATTTTCTATATAGGTGATAGAAAGAAGGACTACACTATCTCTGCTGGTTTCTTCACGAACGACCGACCCATCTTCTGAATAGGAAAATACCGTTGACGCTCGATGCCCGCCTCGAAAGGATAATTCCTCGGCCAATCGGCCCGAGTCATCATAGCGATACTCGGTTCTGGTTGGTTGCCCTTTAATGGACGTATCAGTGCGTCTGGAAACTCGGCCCTTCGAATCGTAGAGCTTGCTAGTGGACAGACCGGAAATTGAATCTTCAATTTGGACTGAGACGATTAACCCATCTTCATCAAACACCCTTTTTTCTATGGAAATGGCTTTCCCATTCTGCATTGTCTGAACGATTGTCGCTCTGCCCGATTCATCATAACCCAGTACGGTCGTTTTCATGCCCGCACTGTCGCCAGTTTCGCTGCCATGCCCGCTGTTGGAAACCCATGTCCCCTGAGGCACACTCAAGGAAGCGATCATACCCGCAGTGCCAGCACCGAAAGCTCCTTCGGAGTTGATTCCAAGAAGTCGGCCATTCCTGTCGTAACGATAGGTCATCGATCCGGAAGGGCTGCCGAACTCATCAACTGCATCGACCCTGGTTATCCTTCCGCCGACTCGGATGTAATTCCTGGTTTCAATGGGTATAAGGGATGTGTTGAAAAACCTTTCCGTGAGGATAGCACCCTGCACGTCGAAGGAGCGATCTTCCGCCAGGACATTATTGCGATATACTAGTTCTTTCCAGCCTTTGGAATCGGCGATCTTTTCGGTCCGATCCTCACCTTCAGAAATCCCCGATATCATGAGGAGAGGGATAATCACGAAAAGGGAAAGCACTCGCCTCAAGGCTCTATCCCAAGGAAATCATTTAGAAAACCGTCAAGGGCAAACGGAGTAATATCGGTGTAACTTTCCCCCGTGCCAATGAAAGCAGTTGGCAGATTGAATTCCTTTGCCAAACGCAACGCCATGCCACCCTTTGCCGAGGAATCGTGTTTTGTGAGGATGAGACCGTCCAGCTTTACAGCTTGCGAGAAAGTTTCTGTCTGCCTCAATCCATTTTGCCCTGTCGTGGAATCAATTACAAGTAAGCGCCGATAGTCCGCCCCCTCGGCTCGAGCTGCGACAATTTTATCTATCTTACCAATTTCCTTTATGAGGTCGGAACGTGTGTGCATTCGTCCCGCCGTATCAGCTAAAACAAGGTCGGCGCCCTCGGCCTTGGCTGCATCAATCGCATCCCAGATCACCGCACCAGGATCGGAACCGGGTTTTTGCGCAACAACCCGAACACCGAGTTTTTCTCCATGTATTTTCAGCTGGTCTATCGCTGCGGCACGGTAGGTATCTCCGGCTGCGAGTATTACGCCGGAACTCTGGCCTCCTCGTCGGTAATGGTCGGCTAACTTTGCACAGGTCGTCGTCTTCCCTACGCCATTGACTCCGAGGATCAGAAACACGCTGAGGCCACCCTTTTTTGGAAGTATCCTCACTTCTCTACCGTAGCGGGTCATAATAGCCTTGAGTTCCAGTTTTGCCGCGATGGGATCCGAAAGTCGCTTTTCCTTGCACACGGTTTTGAGCTCAGCGGCTATGGAAAGTGAAAGGGTTGCCCCAAGATCGCCCTCAATTAACACATCCGCCAGTTCCTCGAAAAGCGTCTCCTTGAAGGTTCCGAAGCGGAAAATCTGTCGAAGGTGGTCTGCGAAACTCATTTTGGAAGTTCTCCTCTCGACTCAATGCGCTGCTTTAAGATACTTGATGAGCCGGATAATCATGACTGTCGCGGTCACCCCAGTGGCGATGATTGAGGTTGTGAGCGCTGCCACTGCAATATTGCGTGAATCATATATGGAAGAAGCTCCTGAGCGCACATAGGCCTCGTCATAGCCTCCAAACACCCCAGCGGTCAAGGTTGTAGCCGGAATACAAAGCACAAACCAACCTAAAGATGAGTAGAAAAGATCCTTTGCCACTCCAATTCTGCCCGAGGGCCCAAGGCCGTCTGATGGAAGGAGATTGATATTCAATTCCGACTCGCCGGAACTTGGCAGCACGATGTTCTGAGACTCATGATCTTGTGCGGTCGCATTTGCGATACCTCTACCACCGTCCAGTTTTATTGATATCGGGGATCGGCCCAGTGGCACTGAATCAAGACTGATCGCCGTGTCGGGTGGATCTGTGGTTAAATGCACAATTCCTGTCTCAAGTGGTTCGAGAACAATATCAATGGATTTCCTGTCACCAAGGATTAGGTCGACATTGATGTTGCGAGTCGCATATCCAGAAGCCGTCGTTTCTAGATTCACCCTTCCATTTTCGTAGGTGTAAAGCACCAGTGATTTTCCGGAAAACAGTTCACCATTGACCCTTAAATCCGCGCTGGAAGGATTCAAACTCAATCCGATGCGGGCAAAAGCTCTCCCCGCGACCCAAAGCTCAAGTCGTCTGGCGATGTCGGCAGCCAACGGGGCAGGATCATCGATCGAACAAAAAGTTTTCCATACGAATACATCTCGCTCGAGGGTTGCGTCGAATCCCCTTACAACGACCATGGCATACCCTGATTGGCGGGTAATGGAACCGTTTACAAGTAGATCCACACCAACAGCTTTTGCTGCTGGTGAAAGTCCGGACACCGTAATGTCGATTAGCTGTCCGTTGGCATTCCCATCCCAGAGTTTAGCCACCCTATCAATTGGCATGATCCTTGAAGCGGTCGTTGCCAAATCAAGCTCAGCCATTTTTTGTGATGCAGACGCTATTTGTTTTTCCGCCAACCGAATACTGTCCTTTTTCGCATACTGATCAAGGGAAGGTTCAAAGAAAAAGGCAGATCGGGCATCAAGTTTTGACGCCAGATCAACACCCGCGGAGAAATACGCGCGTAAGACTGAGAGTTTCGCTGTTTCCGCCGCCGCTGCGTCAGGTATACGCCGTATAGGAAGTGATATTAGGTCAGCAGCAATAAGCCGAGGCAGTGTTTCCTGTAGAACAGACGACGGTTCTCCAGCAGTAACCTGGCCAAACCGTGCGAGACCAAGCGTCCAGACAGTAGCCGCCGCTGGTGTACTGGAGTTTACGGCAACCTGTCCCGTCAGGTGTAGGCCGATCACCACCATCATGGTGATCGTCGAAATCATGGGCCATTGCAACGTGCCTCTACCTCGCTCCTTTAGAGTTCATTATCATCAATTTCCTCATCCGAATCAGTTCCCGCTGCTCCGCCTTGCCAACGCCAGCGCATAAAGGATTCGATGAACGGATCGATTTCACCATCCATGACCGCCTGCACATTTCCAACCGAGAATTTATTCCGGTGATCCTTGACAAGTGTATACGGTTGGAATACATACGAGCGTATCTGGGAGCCCCAGGTGATCACCTTTTTCTCAGAGGCGAACTTAGAGTTTTCCTTTTCCTTTTCCTGTTTGTAGAATTCATAAAGTCGCGACTTGAGCACGCTCATCGCGACATCCTTGTTCTTATATTGACTTCGTTCATTCTGACACGTAACCACGATTCCGGTAGGTAGATGCGTCATCCGGACAGCGGAATCGGTTTTGTTGACCTTCTGTCCCCCAGCCCCACCGGATCGATATGTGTCGATCCTGAGATCTTCGGGACGGATATCCAATACGATTGAATCGTCAAGCACCGGGAAAATATACACGGAAGCAAACGAGGTATGCCTTCGTGCGTTTGCATCGAAGGGCGAAATCCTGACTAAACGGTGAACACCAGATTCCCCTTTAAGAAAACCGTACGCATACTCGCCTTCGATCTGTAGAGTCGCTGACTTGACTCCACCTTCGACCTCTTGAAGATCAATTACTTCCGACTTGAAATTTCGGCGTTCAGACCAGCGCAAATACATGCGGAGAAGCATCGAGGCCCAATCGCAAGCTTCGGTGCCCCCAGTTCCAGCATGGATTGTAAGAAAAGTGGCGGATCTGTCTGCCTCACCGGAAAGGAGTTCGAGTATTGTAGCTTTATTGAACCTTTCTGATACGTCCTTGAAGGAGGCGCGAAGATCGCCTTCCATGGACTCATCCCCTTCGGCTTTGGCCATCCTGAGTACATCATCAAGTGCCTCGGAATCAGTTTTCAACCGTGTCCATGTATCTAATCGATCCCGGAGCTGTTTGATTTCAGTCATAATCCGCCCGGCTCGCCCACCATCGTTCCAAAAGCCAGGTTCAGCTGTCAGTGCTTCCTTGTCAGCGATTCGCTTCTCGATCACCACGGCGTCAAAGACGCCCCCAGATATCTCTGATTTCCACACGAAGCGAATAGACATGGGTTGCGATGTCATCGAGCATAATTTCCTCCAAGAAAGACCCCGTTACTCACGGGATCGCGACGGATCACGGACTATTATCCTTCGCCATTTATTGTCCTTTAGGACCGTCATGGCCAGGGTCCCATCGACCGGGAACTGATAAAGGCGAATTGTATCATAGGAATCAGTCACCTTATCTATATCGCGCTTTAGGGCAGAGAGCAGCTTTTCAGAGATCGACGAACACTCGAAACAAGCTTTTTGAACTCGCTCGAACCCATATTGTGGCAATAAATTGTAGAGTGCCGCACGAGAATCATCGTTTCCCATATCACAGACAACCGAAACGAACATTTGCCAATGTTACATGAAAACATCCTCGGCGTCAATTAAAGGCCCCATGCGCAGAAATGTTCTGGAACTCCAGCCTGGATTCCGATAATATCAATGATATGAGAATCAATAAGCGGACCATACCGTTGGTTTTCCTTATAACTATCCTACTCGCTGCAGTTTTCACCAGTATACAAGGGGCGACCGCCCAATCCAAAACGCTGCCCTACCCGTCCCATCTCCGGGCTTCCATAAAAGAAAACCTCGTCATCCTTTCATGGACAGACTCGCCCGATACAAGAGGGAAATACATTGTCTATCGTTACGACAAGGCCATAAATGCAGGAAATCTCGCTGCTTCAACGAGATTGGGTGACATTCCCTCAGGTTCTCAAACTTACACCGATACACCCCCGGACTCAAAACCCTATTTTTATGCCGTTTTTGCGCTCGCAAACGACGGAATGCCGTATCCAATCTATGTTCCGATGAGTACTACTACTTCGATTGGTATTTCCGTTGGCCAAACATCACCAATAGTACCTCCCCCCCCATCGGCCCCTTCTCCAAAGACGGCGAGTGGCAACATTTATTTACAAACACCAACTTCCACGGCTCACCCAGCATTCGTTTCAACTATTTCAGCAAAAATAAAAGGTGATGCCATTGTCATATCGTACGAGGCATCCCCAAAATCGCGGTTGGTGCTTTACCGCGGGACAACGCCTTTGATTGGGGCTGCCGATCTCCTCAATGCGAGCCTCATCTCAGCATTCACCGATAAAGATGGCAGTTTCGCGGATTACCCGGTTCCTGGAGTCGATTATTTTTATGCCATTCTCGGGGAGGAAGATCTAAAGGCTGGACGAATAAGCATAATACCAGGAGTTAACTCCTTGATAATTCCGGCTCAAGTCCGTGCGGCTGCCATATCCTCAGGATTCTCCGAGACCCCCCCCGCATCCAGAACCACCCCCCTGCCATATTTCCTGATGGAGGATGGGGTTTCTGGAAATACCGTACTGTCGCAGAACGGTGGGCCAACAACGTCCCACCCCGTTTCATCTGAGACCGAAAAAGCAATAACTGCGCTATTGTCGAAATCTCCACTTGTAATTACCGCAATGCCCGCAACCAGAATCCTTCCTGAGGAACTATCCATTCCATCAGGAGGAGAGGACTATTCCTTATCGCTGATTGTCTCGGAACGAATTGTTGCGAAAGATTGGCCTGCGGCAATAGATCAATTGCGCAAATACCTTTCACTTAATCGAAGCCCTAAAGCATCCGCACGAGCGCGGTTCTACCTTGGAGAGGCTTTGGCATCTTCTGGATCCTCACGAGATTCCTTTTTCGAGTTTCTTTCCGCTCGTGAGTTCTACCCAATCGAGACGAAGCCCTGGATAGAGTATGTACTGTCGATACTCCAGAAGGGCTAGTGCTCCGTCTGGGTAATTCGCACGCATGGCTGCCTTGATTGGCCAAGGGTCGACTTAGCAGGCCCAGTCCATGAAAAGAACTTGCATGCTTGTTTCATGTTCAATAAATATTCATCACTGACATTTAACGCTTTTTCGCCTCAAACCCGACCAGCTACCATATTCATATTTTGATTCTTTCAACGCTCGGATTGTTGATGGAACATTGTTTTACAAATCATGTATTAACTAAAAACATTCGCTTGACACAAGTACAAACGTCGGGGTATAGGGGCCCATGCTGAAGAAAACTTTGGGAATTCCTGCCAGTGCGGCGCTCTCATGTCTCTTCTCAGCACTCTGTTGCGCAGGGGCATACATTTCGTTACCCCTCCCTATCGGTCCGATACCGCTGGTGTTGACGAATTTTTTTGCTGTTTTGGGTGGGCTTCTCCTCGGACCGATATGGGGAACTCTTTCATCCATCACTTATTTAGGTATTGGAGCACTGGGCTTTCCCGTCTTTTCGGGAGGCCGGGGTGGACTAGCCCATTTCGCGGGTCCAACCGCAGGTTACTTGGTTGGCTATATTCTAGGTGCGGGGTTGGCAGGTTTATTTTCACGAAACCGAAAAATCTGGGCCATATTGCTAGGAGCGACTTTGGGATTTGCATCAATATTGGCCCTCGGTGCGGTTGGGTTGAAATTTTTCAGTGCCATTTCATGGGAGCGTGCATTTGTAGTCGGTGTTCTCCCTTTTTTGCCTGGTGATTGCATAAAGGTGATCTTAGCTGCATTAATCACTCGCCGCCTCGGTCCATTTGTCGATTCTCTCATCGATGGAAAACATGTCCACAACTGACCATGTTTCACCTAATCCCGTGCTCAAGGCGACGGGGCTTGGCTACCAGTTCACAGATGGAGTGTGGGCATTCCGCACAGTCAATTACTCGCTTTTTCCTGGTGAAATCGCGGTATTGGCTGGCCGAAATGGGGCAGGGAAAACTTTCCTCGCCAAGCACTTGGCGGGACTCATTGAGCCAACCGAAGGTACTGTGCATGTTTCGGGACTCGATATTCGACTTACCAGAGGCAGTCGGGCAGAAAAAGTGGGTTATTTATTCCAAGATGTGCGATTACAAATCGTAGGGGATACAATCCTCGATGATGCTCTTTTCGGCCCGACAAACCTTGGCCTTTCCCCAACGGAGTCAATGTCCAGGGCTAAAAATGCGCTCTTTGCCTGTGGCCTTGCCGATCGGGAAAATGACTTTGTCCACAAACTTTCCGGAGGAGAAACCCGGCGCTTGGCAATGGCAGGATTACTCGCAATGATGCCAAAAGTGGTAATCCTTGATGAACCCTTCGCCAACTTGGACCTGAGTGGTGTCAGGTCTATCCTCGATGGCATACGTCGCATGGCATCGGATGACATCGCGGTCCTCATAGTTACCCACGAAATAGAAAAAGTTCTTGGCCTAGCGAATTTTTTCTCCATTTTGGACAATGGCAGAATAGTTCTTTCTGGCAAGCCCGATGAGGTGCTTGCACAGGGTATCGAAGCCTTTGGCCTCCGCAACCCCTTTCATAACCATCGAGAGGTACAGGATCTCACATGGCTCGACTAGGTCTTGTATCATCGCTTGATCCAAGCAACAGGCTCATTTGCCTTTCGGTTTTGTCCTCATTCTCTCTTTTTTCAGGAGCGGTCTACGCGATCTTCATGTCATTGATGGCTATCCTCCTATTATTGCGAGCAGGATTGCGATTGACCAAAATATTCCGTGAATCGGCTTTTATCGTTGGTTTCGCTCTTTTCACCGTAATTCTCCACTATACTAACATTCCTGAAATTTTCAGTCAGGGTTTTTCCATGCATGTTATTCAAAATAAGGCTCTGATTTTGATTCAAGAAACCGGAACATACGGAGTTAGACTGCTTGCCGCATTCCTGTTGGGCAGGCTTTTCTATATTTCGACAACTTCATCTGAGCTTCGAGATGCAACGACCCGTATCGTTCGTTTCGTTCCTTTTATTCGGCGTTTTGATGTCGGGCTAATCCTTTCCATGGTCATACTCTTTATCCCCCTCATTTTTGAGGAATGGGGCAACTCTCTTGAGGCAGTTCGATCGAGGGGAATGCCACGGCGACCTGGCATCTCCAAACAGGGTATCTTCTTAGCGGCATTCCTGGGCAGGCTAATGACACGGGCAATAGAAGTGCCAGCAGCACTCGTCGCACGAGGTTGGACGAAGGATCGTGGGATTCCTCCCTCACATTTGAAAATACAGGATTATGTGGCCATGGTTGCCTGTGGTTGCCTAGTCATCATTTCCCTGCTTCGCATTGTATGAATATTTGACCTAATGTCCGTTCATTTCTTTGCTGTCAAGTTTTTGGTTTCTTTCTGTTTGCGCCATTGACGGCTGACACTACAATGTTTGCGATTGCGTCAGGCGTCCACAATTCGGTGTTCACCACCAAATCCGAGGCTGACAGATCATCGTTATCGATTCCGTAGATCTTAAGGTAGCGATTATGGTCACTGGCATCACGCTCTCTTGTGAACGCCAGTTGTTCCTGGAAATTGTCACCTTCGCGGACATGTATTCTAGCTGCGCGGACTTCGAGACTTCCCGTCAGGTAAAGCCTTAGGGTGGCATCAGGTAGAAGCCACAACGCTAGACGAGATCCAATTACGCAATCGCCCTCGCGTGCAAGCTCCACCTGTCTGGCATCGAGTGCACGATCATAGGAGTAGTCAGGATCCTCATTGGCGAGTCGAAGCATTTCTTCAAAGCAAATACCTTTTTCAATCGCCATGGCCCGAAACGTGTAGTTGATAAGCCGCAGGCCGAGTCGCTCGGATATGATGCGGCTTACCGTAGAGTTGCCACACCCGCTCTTGCCCGAAATAGCAATGATACGCGGAGCCATGTAAACTCCTATTCAATATTCCGAAGTTGCTCGCGAATATTTTCGAGAGCATCCTTGAGTTCGACAACAGATTGGCTGACAACAATCAGCATGCTCTTGGATCCAATGGTATTTATTTCACGTCCAATTTCTTGGCACAGAAAATCAAGTTTTTTCCCGGGGGCATTATCGTTTTCCAGTATTCGGACAAAAGATTCGATATGTGAAGAGATCCGCGAAAGTTCCTCATTAATAGTGTATTTCATGAGCGCCAAGGCGATTTCCGCAAGGACTCGCCCTTCATCAAATGCATCC
>Ga0118677_10002347_pt1 | contig 38339 bp, 35 predicted proteins | sample AliMusrvi5mmetaG_FD_86154 | JGI IMG/M metagenome (GOLD analysis project Ga0118677, IMG submission 86154) | reverse complement strand
GATGCGGCCATCGAGCACGCCGCCCAGGTCGTCCTCATCTCGACCATCATCACGCACGGCGACATGCACCGGCACGCCATGGAGAAGCTCGCCGACCTGGCGGTGGAGAAGGGCGTGCGCGACAAGGTGCTGCTCATCAGCGGCGGCACCCAGGTCACCGACGAGCTCGCGCGCAGCTGGGGCATGGACGCCGGCTTCGGGCGCGGCACCAAGGGCATCAACGTCGCCTCGTTCATCGTCAAGGCGATGCGCGAGCGCGGGATGTGACGTGACGGACGCTCGCCCCGTCGACGCGCTCGTCGCCGAGATCGGCTCGACCACGACGGTCGTCTCGGCCTTCGATGGGCTGAGCGACTATCCGGCGGCGACGCCCCGCCTCGTGGGGCAGGGCGTCGCCGCCACATCGGTCGCCGACGGCGACGTGACCGTCGGTGTCGACGCCGCCCGGGCGGAGCTGGAGGCGGCCGCCGGGCCGCTGGCGCCGGTGAGGACGCTGGCCACGAGCTCCGCCGCCGGCGGTCTGCGCATGACCGTCCATGGCCTCACGCAGCGCATGACGGCCATGGCGGCGCGCGAGGCTGCGCTGGGGGCCGGCGGCGTCGTGGAATACGTCACCGCCGGCCGCCTGCGCGACCACGACCTGCGTGAGATCGAGGCGGCGAGGCCCAATCTCATCCTGCTCGCCGGCGGGGTGGAGGGCGGCGACTGCGACACCGTGCTGTTCAACGCCGGCCGGCTGGCCGAGCTGCCGATCCGCCCCATCGTCGTGTACGGCGGCAACTCCGTCGTCTGCTCCGATGCCCAGGAACTGCTCGAGGCGGCCGGGTTCAAGGTCAGACTCACCAACAACGTCTACCCCAGTATCGATGAGCTCGACATCGTCCCGGCGCGCGCTGTCATCCACGACGCCTTCGAAGAGCACATCACGCACGCGCCGGGGATGGAGCGCATCGGCGAGGTCGTCAACGGCAGGATCCTGCCGACGCCCGGGGCCGTCCTGATCGCCGCCGAGCGGCTCGCCGAGGAGGTCGGCGACCTCGTGGTCGTCGACGTCGGCGGCGCCACGACCGACGTCCACTCCATCACCGACGGCAGCCCCGAGATCGCGGCCCTGATGATCGAGCCGCAGCCGCACAGCAAGCGCACCGTCGAAGGCGACCTGGGGACCTACGTGAGCGCGAAGCACGTGGTCGAGATGCTCGCGCAACAGGAGCGGCCGCGGCACCTGCCGCCGCCGCTGCCGCGGACGCGCGAGGAGATCGACGCGGCGCTCACGCTCGCGCACTACGCCGCCGTCGCCGGCGTCCAGCGGCACGCCGGGCAACTCGCGTACCTGTACACGCCGACCGGCCGCCAGACGGTCGCCCGCGGGCGCGACCTCACCGCCTGCCGGCTGCTCATCGGCACCGGCGGCGCGCTCACGCGCCTGCCCGGTGGTGAGGCGATCCTCGCCGACACGCGCGGCAAGGGCGGGGGAGAGCGGTTGCTGCCGCCGGGGGACGCGCGCTGCGTCCTGGACGCGGACTACATCTTCGCCTGCTGCGGCGCGCTCCTGGCGCACTTTTCCGGCGAAGCCGTGGTGGCGCTCATGCGGAGCAGCGCCGGGATCTGACGGCCGCGTCGCCTGCCGGTCATGCGCTCGCCGGCCGCGAGCCCGGGTCGTGCCGCCGGCGCGTCGGCCGGGCGCGCCGGGCCGCTGGACCGGCCCCTCGCGCCCGGCTCACGCGCCGGCGCCCGGCATAGCCCGGCTTCAGGCTAGGCACTCACCGTGATCGCTCCTGCCGGGCACACCTGCAGGCAGCGGCCGCAGCGGATGCAGGCGTCCGGATTCTGGGCGGTCGCGCGGCCGGAACCGCTCCAGCCGAACACGCCCTGAGGGCACGTCTGCAGGCAGCGGCCGCAGGCGACGCACGAGCTTTCGCTGACGACCACGCGGGTCGATGTCGTCGAGGCGGTCCCCTGGCTGCTGGACCCTTGCGAGCTGCTGGAGCTCTGGGTGCCGCTGCTGGGACCGGACTGACCGCCGCCGGAGCTGCTGGTCGTCGTGCTGCCCGTGCCGGCCGACGAGCCGCCGGATGTCGTCCCCGCGCCGGAGGTCGTGGCGGCTGCGGTGATGGCGTCGCGTCCGATGAGGCCGACGCCGGCCAGGAGCGCGAGGCCGCCGACCGCTCCTGCGCCGGCGAGGAACCGGCGGCGCGACATCCGCTGCTCGCGCTCGCGCTGCCGCTCGGCGCGCAGGTCCTCGAGCCGCCGCAGCGAGGCTGCCGCGGCGGCGTCCGCCGCCTGAGGCGTCGCGAACGTGGCGATCTGTGCCTCGCCGGTAGCGGCGCTCACGGGCGCCGGCCGCGTCGCGGGTCGCGGCCGCGCGGCCGGAGTCGGTCGCGTGGCGCGCGTCGCGGCGCCGGCCTTGGCGCCGAACGTCTTGCGCGTCATGTTGGCGATCCACTTGGCGTGCAACGCCAGGTGCAGGGCCGTGCCTGCCACCATCACCACGCCCGACCAGTCGTGGACCTTGTGCCACCACAGGGCGGGCGTGAGGAGGATGGTCGGCGCCGAGCCGATGGCGGTGTGCACCGCCGATGGGAACAGGAACACGATGCCGGTCACTGCGCAGAGCAGGAAGGCGACGCCGGTGGCGAGGTCTACCCAGTAGTTGATGCTTGCCTTCTTCATGGTGATACGTCTCCACTCGTCCGGGGGTGCCGAGGCGGGTCCACAGGAGGCTAGGACACCAGTCTGGGAGCATGCTTGGCAGAGGTTGAGCTGAGGCTGGGAAGTCGGCGAAGCCGCGCGAAGGCATGTGAAGTCCCGTGAACGCTTGCAGGCGCCTGCCCAGGCATATAACCTCGTGCATACGTCTTATGCAGAGGAGAAGCATGCTCGCGAGGCCCACGATCACCATCGACTTGGGGAAGGTACGCGACAACGCGCGCACCGTGGTGGGGCATCTGCCGGGCATCTCCGTCGTGGCCGTCACGAAGGTGACGTGCGGCTCTCCTCAGGTGGGCCGGGCGATGCTCGGCGGCGGGGCGAAGGCGCTCGGCGACTCCCGGCTGGAGAACATCCAGCGGCTGCGCGACGCGGGCGTCACGGCGCCGCTGTGGCTCTTGCGGGCGCCGCCGCCGGAGCTGGCCGGCGAGACCGTGCAGCTCGCCGACGTCTCGCTGGAGAGCGAGATCGAGACGGTCGTCGCCCTTGAAAACGCCGCCGCGGCGACGGGGCGGCGTCACGCCATCGTCGCGATGGTCGACCTGGGAGATCTGCGCGAAGGCATGCTCCCGGCCGCGCTGCCGGCGTTCCTCGCCCGGGTCGACACGATGGACCACCTGGATATCGCGGGCATCGGCGTCAACCTGACCTGCTACGGGGCGATCGTCCCCGACGAGGACAACCTCGGCCGGCTCGCCGATCTGGCCTTGCAGAGCGAGAAGCATCTCGGTCGCTCGCTCCTCGTCTCGGGCGGGAACTCCGGCTCCATCGGCATGGTCCTCGGCGGCCGCATGCCGGCCGCCATCAACACGTTGCGCATCGGTGAGAGCATCCTGCTCGGCGTCGACACGCTCACGCGGGACCCTCTGCCGCTCGGCCTGCGCCTCGACGCCTTCGTCGTCTCGGCGCCCGTCATCGAGTGCCTCGTCAAGCCGTCGCTGCCCATCGGCACCAGCGCCCAGGACGCGTTCGGCAACCGACCCACCTTCCGCGACCGCGGGGAGCGGCGGCGCGCGATCTGCGCCCTCGGGCGCCAGGACGCGCCACCCGAAGGCCTCGTCCCGGTCGACCCGCGCGTCAAGGTGCTGGGCGCCTCCAGCGACCACCTCATCCTCGACGTCGAGGACCTCGAGCGCCCGCCGGCTCTTGGCGAGCCGCTCTCGTTCGTGCCCAACTACGCGGCGACGCTGCAGCTGTTCACGTCGCCCTACGTCCACAAAGTGTTCACTCCGCCGGCCTGACATCTTGATCGTGGCGCGGAGGGACCTGAAACCACAGGAGTGAGCATGGCCGCAAGAACCAAAGTCCTGATCATGGGAGCCGCCGGCCGCGACTTCCACAACTTCAACACCTACTTCCGCGAGCGCCAGGAGTACGAGATCGTGGCCTTCACGGCCACGCAGATCCCGTACATCAACGACCGCAAGTACCCGGCCGAGCTCGCCGGCCAGTACTACCCGGACGGCATCCCGATCCACGACGAGTCCGAGATGCCTGAGCTCGTGAAGAAGCACAACGTAGAAGTGGTCGTCTTCGCGTACTCCGACGTCCCCTACGAGTACGTCATGCACCGCTCGGCACTGGTGAACTCGCTCGGCGCCGACTTCATGCTGATGGGCCCGGACAAGGTCATGGTCAAGAGCACCAAGCCCGTGATCGCCGTCTGCGCCGTGCGCACGGGCGCCGGCAAGAGCCAGACCACGCGCAAGATCCAGACCATGCTGCGCGAGGCCGGCAAGAAGGTCGTCAGCATCCGTCACCCCATGCCGTACGGCGACCTGGTCAAGCAGCGCGTCCAGCGCTACGCGACGGTCGAGGACCTCAAGAAGCACGAGTGCACCATCGAGGAGATGGAGGAGTACGAGCCGCACGTCGTGGCCGGCAACGTGATCTACGCCGGCGTCGACTACGAGGCCATCGTGCGCGAGGCCGAGAAGGAAGCCGACGTCATCCTCTGGGACGGCGGCAACAACGACTTCAGCTTCTACGCCGCCGACCTGTACATCACCGTCGCCGACCCGCACCGCCCCGGCGACGGCCTCGTGTACTACCCGGGTGAGGTCAACATCCGCCTCGCCGACGTCGTCGTGCTCAACAAGGTCGACTCCGCCGACCGCGCCGGCATCCAGGCCGAGCTCGAGGCCGTGCGCTCGGTGAATCCCAAGGCGCGCATCATCATGGGCGCCTCGCCGGTGACCGTGGACAAGCCCGAGATGATCATGGGCAAACGCGTCCTCGTGGTCGAGGACGGCCCCACCCTCACGCACGGTGAGATGAAGTACGGCGCCGGCACTGTGGCCGCCAGGCAGTACGGCGCGGCGGAGTTCATCGATCCGCGCCCGTTCGCCGTCGGCGAGATCAAGGCGACGTTCGACAAGTACCCCAACGTCGGCGTCCTGCTGCCGGCCATGGGCTACTCGGACCAGCAGCTCAAGGATCTGGAGACGACCATCAACGCCTCCGGCGCCGACGTGGTCGTCATCGGCACGCCGATGGACCTGCGCCGCATCATCGACATCAAGCTGCCGGCCGTGCAGGTCGGGTACGACCTCCAGGAGATCGGCCACCCGACGCTCGAGGACGTGCTGCGCGAGCACAAGTTCATCTGAGCCACGCACGCGGCGCCGAGGCGCCGCCTGGTCCGCCCGCGAAGGCGGCGCGCGAGCTCTACCGGCGGCGGCCGGCGCTGAGGCGCCGGCCGCCGCTTCGCTCGGCGCCCACGCCGCCGTCGCGCCGCCGCTCGCGGCGGTAGACTGCACCAGCAGACGCACGTTCGCATCGTCGATATCTCCCCGAGGGGGTCGCATGAACGCAAAGCTGAACGCCCGCATCTCCGAGCTCGGCCTCACCGGCCGCAGCTTCCTGACGATCCACGACTTCACCCCGGCCGAGGTGCGCGCCCTGCTCGACCTCGCCGCCGAGCTCAAGACGGCGCAGAAGATGCGCGAGCCGCACGCGGTGCTCGCCGGGCGCGCCGTCGCCCTGATCTTCATGAAGACCTCGACGCGCACGCGCATGAGCTTCGAGGTCGGCGTCGAGCAGCTCGGCGCGCAGCCGATGTTCCTCAACGCGGGCGACATCCAGTTGCGCGTCGGCGAGACCATCAAGGACACCGCCAACGTGATGAGCCGCTACGTCGACTGCATCATGATCCGCACCTTCGCCCAGCAGGACGTCGAGGACCTCGCCAAGTACGGCCAGATCCCCGTGATCAACGGCCTCACGGACACGCATCACCCCTGTCAGGGAATGGCCGACGCGCTCACCATCCGTGAGCACTGCGGCCACCTCGACGGGATCAGACTCGTGTACATCGGCGACGGCAACAACGTCACCCACTCGCTCGCCGAGGTCGGCGCCAAGACCGGCATGCACGTCGTGGCCTGCACGCCCGAGGGCTACCGCCCGGACGCGGACATCATCGCCCGGGCGCAGGAGGATGCCAGGGAGACCGGCGCCACGATCGAGCTGACCAGCGACGTCGCCGCGGCCGTCAAAGGCGCCGACGTCATCTACACCGACACCTTCACGAGCATGGGCCAGGAGGCCGAGCACGATATCCGCCTGGCCGCGCTCAAGAACTACCAGGTGAATGCCGCGATGCTCGAACTGGCCGGGCCGCAGGTGAAGGTCATGCACTGCCTGCCGGCGCACTGGGGCGAGGAGATCACCGAAGAGGTGCTGTACTCGCCCAATTCGGTCGTCTTCGACCAGGCCGAGAACCGGCTGCACGCGCAGAAGGCGATCATGGCGGCGGTCATCGCCTAGCCGCGCTCAGATCCAGCTGCGGAACCAGGTGATGTGGTTGAAGTGCCCGGGGCTCATCGGGATGTTGAGGACGATGGGCAGGAACGCGACGCTGATGCCGATGATCATGCCCACGAGGGCCATGGCGACCAGCGGGCGATAGCGGCGCGTCTGCTGCACGAACACCAGTCCCACCGCCGCGATGGCGATCGTGAGGCCCACCCCGAGGCCGACCCAGCCGAAGGCGACGCTGACACTGCGGGGCAGCTCCCAGAAGATCCAGGCGCAGAGGCTGCCGATGGGCTCCCAAAGCACCGCCGTGCCCACACCGAAGATGATGAGCGTGAGCAGACCGCGGCGGGGGAGCCGCGGCCGCGAGCCGGCGAAGGCGCACAAGGCGGCGGCGACGAGGATGGCCATGAACGGCGCGACCGGCGTCATGTAGTACAGGAACGACGTGCGCTGGGTGGCGAACCAAGGGAAGTAGAGCACGGCCACGAGGAAGGCGGCCGGCAGCAGCAAGGTGGTGCGCTTCATCAGCGCCAGGATGGGCGCGAGGATGAGGGACAGCGTCGCCAGCCACCAGAGGAACGGGTTGGGGATGCCGTCGACCCCGCGGTAGGTCTTGGCGGTGCCCTGGAAGTAGTACCAGACCGGACGGTAGTCCACGATCCAGGTCGGGGCGAGCGATGCGTAGGTGTGCCCGGTCTTGAGATGCGTGCTGAAGTAGAACGCCTGCCGGTGGAGCTCGACGAAGTCCGCCCACGTGTGCCCGGCGGCGAAGTACTGGGCATAGGTGGCGAGGTAGACCGCCGCCGGCAGTACGACCAGTGCTGCCAGCACGCCCAGCGCGGCAAGCGCCGTGGCGCCGGCGCGCGTCGCGCCTTCCGCGCCGCGCGCCGGCGGCCCTCCGTCCGGCGCGACTGCCTGGCCCGCCGAGCTCGCGCCGGCGGCCACCTCGTCGGCTTCTGCCTCCGCCTCGCCCTCAGCCTTCGTGGCGCGCGGACGGTCGCGCCACCACGCGTAGGCGATGAGCAGCCCCGCGGCGAGCAGCGCCGCCACGCCGGACCACTTGGTCGCCGTGGCGAAGCCGCCGGTCAGTCCGCACAGCAGGAGCCAGCGGAGCCGGCGGCCGTCCTGGATGTAGCGCAGCGCCATGAGGATGCAGACCACCGTCCACAGGGCGATGAAGATGTCGAGGGTCGCGATGCGCGACTGGGCGATGCCGAGCGTGTCGGCAGCCGCAAAGGCCAGGGCGATCAGCGACCAGGCCGGCGAGAGCCCGAGTCTTCGCGCCAGCGGGTAGATGCAGGCGAGGATGAACATGCCGGCGAGCACGGCCGGCATGCGCCAGCCGAAGGCCCGGTTGCCGAACAGGAGGATGCCCACGGCGATCAGCTGCTTGCCCACCTCCGGGTGCGGCCAGGAGACCTCTTTGCCGGCGGTCCAGCGCAGCGGGGGCATGGGCCCCACCTTGTTGTGCACGATGACGTTGGCGTCCTTCGCGTAGTAGACCTCGTCGAACATGTACGACGGCGGCGTGGTGAGCTGGTACATGCGGACGCCGAAGGAGATCAGCAGGATGAGCGCGATGACGAGCGCGACGCGATTGCGGGCGACCGGATCGGCGATGGGGACGGGCGGTTCTAGCACAGCGGGGCGGACTCCTCAAGGATGGTGGCCGGGGAACATTATAGTGGCCGGCGCACCGGCGTCACGCCGGCTCCGCAAGCGCCCCTGCCGACCTGGTGCGCGGGCCGTCCGGGAGCGCGCCGTTCGGGCAGGCCGGAACGCTTGTGATGCGCGGCACACCCGTGATAGTAATCCGCAGGTCCGTGCGCGACGCATGACGTCTCGCAGCGGACATCCGTACTTGTACCGCGTCTACCGGGAGTGGAGGCTTCGCTAGATGGCTGACGACCAGCAGAAGACGAGCGTATTGGGCCAGGGCGTCGGCCCGATGGGCGAGCGGGGGACCATCACCGCGACGCTGCGCGACGCCACCGGCAACCCCGGCCCGCTGGGCCTCATGGCGTTCGGCCTCACCACGGTGCTGCTGAACGTCCACAACGCGGGCCTCATCCCGCTGAGCGGCATCATCCTCGCCATGGGCGTGTTCTACGGCGGCATCGCCCAGGTCATCGCCGGCATCATGGAGTGGAAGAAGAACAGCACGTTCGGCATGACGGCGTTCCTCTCGTATGGGTTCTTCTGGCTCACCTTCGTGGGCATCTTCGCGTTCCCCAAGTGGATCGGGAGCTCCGCCCTCGATCTCGGCGCCACCAGCACGGCGCTCGGGTACTACCTGCTCGCCTGGGGCCTGTTCACCGGGCTCATGTTCGTGGGCACCCTGCGCATCAACCGGTCGTTGCAGACGGTGTTCCTCAGCCTGACCGTCCTCTTCGTGCTCCTCGCCCTCGGGGAGTGGACCGGCAACGCGACGATCACCAAGATCGCCGGCTGGGAGGGCATCTTCGTCGGCCTCTCCGCCGTCTACGGGTCCATCGCCCAGGTGTGGAACGAGCTCTACGGCCGCGTGATCCTGCCGATCGGCCCGTACAAGAAGTAAGAGACGAGCGCGCGGGCGCGAGCGCCCGCGCGTGAGTGGACGACGGGCCGGGCTGCGCAGGCAGTCCGGCCCGTCGCGTCCCCGGCCTCGCCCAAGGCTCCGTCTCGGCTCGCGCCGGCCGGAGCGTCGGCTCGGCTTGCGCGGTGCATCGCCGGCGCGTGTCATCTTTTCCGTCCGCCCCCGCTCCTATCATCTCCCTTGACACGAACATGGGTTCGCCCTAAGCTCGGCACGAACACATGTTCGCCACAGGAGGAGGATCGGTGGAAGGTCTCACACCGCGGCAGGAGCAGGTACTCGAGTTCATCCGCGACAGCGTGCGCGCCAACGGCTACCCGCCGACCGTGCGCGAGATCTGCACGGGGCTCGACCTGTCCTCGCCGTCGACCGTGCACGCGCACCTCTCCAATCTCGAGCGCCTCGGTCTCATCCGGCGCGATCCCACCAAGCCGCGCGCGCTCGACGTCGTCCAGGACATCCGTCCGCCGCGGCCGCTCCCGCTCGTCGGCCAGGTCGCCGCGGGCCTGCCCACGGTGGCGGAGGACAACATCGAGGACATGGTCGACGTCCCGGCGTTCCTGCGCCGCGACGACGGCGACTTCGTTCTGCGCATCGAGGGCGACTCCATGATCAACGCCGGCATCATCAGCGGCGACCTCGTCGTGGTGCACCCCCAGCAGCAGGCCGCAGACGGCGAGATCGTGGTCGCGCGCATCGACGACGAGGCGACCACCAAGCGTTTCTACAACGAGGGCCGGACGATCCGTCTGCAGCCCGAGAACGACAATTACGAGCCGATCATCGTCAACGCCGCCGATCTCGAACTCGTCGGCCGAGTCGTGGGGGTCCTTCGCCAGCTATGAGTACCGTGCCGCTCGCCACAGCCGTCCTTCCTACGCTCGCCGATTCCGTGGACGAGGCGCTCGCGGCCGCGCTCGCGGGCCGGAGCGAGCCCTGTCTGTGGTGCGGAGGCGCGGAGTCCGTCGTCGTGCGCTCCGACATTTGGAGCGGTCAAGTCGTCACTCGCTGCGCCTCCTGCGGCAGCGAGCTCAGCGGCGTGGTGCCGCGGTACCTGCGGGAGGTGCCCAGGTGAGCGCCGGCAGGTCCTCCAGCGCCGGCGCATCTCAAGCACACCTGCGTGCTCTGCCCGAGCGCCGGTCCCCACGCGGCTCGCGGAGCCGGGCCGGTCGGCGCCAACTGCGGCGGCGCCGCCTTGCCGGCCTCGTGCGCCTCACCATCTTCCTGCTGCTCATCTTCATCGCCGTCTGGGCCGGCGTGCGCGTGGCCCACGCCGGCGACGCTGCCAGTGTCTACACCGGCCACAAGATCGTCGTGCGGGCCGGCGACACCCTCTGGGGCCTTGCCGCGCACGAGTATGGTGCCGGCGCGGACCTGCGCCAGGCCGTTTGGCAGATCCAGCAGGCCAATGGTCTGCAGGGGGTGGCCGTGCAGGCTGGCCAGCGTGTCATGCTTCCGTACATCGGCGAGTAGCGCGCCTGGCCTGTTCGCCGCCGCGGCGTGCACCGAGCCTGTGCGGCAGGGCCGAGTCGCCCGACCGCGAAGCCTACCGTGCGTGGCTCGTCGCGGCTGCCTTCGGGCCGTCGTGCGGTATACTTGCCACCTTCCGGGACGTGGCGCAGCCTGGTAGCGCACCTGCTTTGGGAGCAGGGGGTCGGCGGTTCGAATCCGCCCGTCCCGACCAGCACTTCGTAGGGCGGGAGTAGCTCAGTTGGTAGAGCATCAGCCTTCCAAGCTGAGGGTCGCGGGTTCGAGACCCGTCTCCCGCTCCATCTCCGTCCTTCTGGCCGGCGCTGCCCATACTCACGATCCGCTCGCGCCCGGCATCGCGCGCCCGTAGCTCAGCTGGATAGAGCGTCGGACTTCTAATCCGAGGGTCGCAGGTTCGAATCCTGCCGGGCGCGCCACCTTTCCGCTCCACCTTTCCCGCTGCACTTGAGCATGCCGACCCCGCAAGGACGGGCGTGGAGCCCTATGGAGTATCCCCACGGTCCACCGACACAGCTAAGGGGGTGTTCCGATATGTCACCCAGTCCGGGCGACGGAGGTGCACATGACCGGCCACTACAGCTCGATCGGTGTTGCTGAGAGGCGTGACGCGGTGTCGACGCCCGGCGCCGATCTCGGCCTGTCCCCCGACGTTGCGCTCGTGGGCCCGGCCTGGTCCGAGGTAGCGTACGAGCGTGAGGCTGTGGTGGAGATCGGCGCGGAGGCAGTGTGCTGGGTCATCTACGGCGAGCTGTGGGAGTTCCGCGAAGGCGCGTTCTTTGTGACGGAACTCTTCCGCGACCGTCACCGTCACCTCGTGGAGGACGCGACCTGCGCGCCGCCGGGCCCCTGGCGGCACCACGCGGTCTGCGCCTGCGAGGTCTGCCGCCTCGGCACCGCCTGATCGCCTTCGCGTGAGTCGCGAGGGCCTTCGTCCTCGTTTGCGACTCGCCTGAAAAGGGGTACACGGGTGCCGATGGCAGACCCTGAGGACACCCGAGGCCAAGCAGGCGCGGCGCGCGAAGCGGATCCGCGCCACGCGGCAGCGGCCGAGCTGCATGATCGTCTCGCCGTTCTCCTGTCGGAGCATGACCGCGAAGCGGCGGTGCGCACGGCCGTCGAGGCTGTAGCCGCGGGTGTGATCGGCATCGGCGAGCTCTACCGTGACGTCCTCTCGCCCCTTCTCTCGCGCACCGGCGAAGCTTGGCAGCACGGTCGCGTGCGCGTCTGGGAGGAGCACTTCGCCAGCGCCGTGGTGCGCACCATCGTCGAGATCCTGTATCCGGGTGTGCTGAAGGTGAAGGCGTCGGTCCCGCCGGCGGGCCGCAGTGTCCTGCTGGCCTGCCCGCCGGAGGAGAACCACGACCTCGGCCTGCGCATGGTGGCCGATCGCTTCGATATGGCCGGCTGGACGACATACTTCCTCGGCGCCGACACGCCTGCCGGCGATCTCATCGATGCCGCGCGGCGGCTCGGCGTCGACGCCGTGGTGCTCAGCTCGTCGACGCACTTCCATCGCGTGGCGCTGCGGCGGCACGTCGATCTGCTCAAGCACGAACTGGGCAGCGTGCACGTGTGGGTCGGCGGCCCCGCCTTCCGTCACGGCAGCGACGGCTGGACGGAAGCCGAGATCGTCGACCTCGACGAACTGCTGGGCGGCCCACGGGAGCCCGTCGTCGGGGAGCACGGCGACCACGGGGAGCACCGGGACCACGGGGATCACGGCGCACACGACCGCGACGTCGTGGAGCCAGGCGAGGACGAGGGCTGACCGGTGCTCAGCTTCAGCATCGCCACGCGCTTCCTGCGCAAGAGCCCCATGCAGTCCATCCTGATCGCCGCCGGCATCGCCATCGGCATCGGCGTGCAGGTGTTCCTGGGATCGCTCATCACGAGCCTGCAGACGAGCCTGGTCGACCAGACGATAGGGCACAGCCCGCAGGTGATCGTCCAGTCGGCTACCGACGGGCAGGCCGTCACGGTCACGCCCGCGCTCAAGCAGGCGTTCGCGTCGCAGTCACAGGTCACGACCGCCGTGCCGACGCGCGTCTTCTCGGCGATCTACCGCAAGGGCAAAGTGAGCGCCCCGCTCCAGTTCACCGGCGGCGATCTCGCCCAGCTGGACACGATTTACGACATCAGCGGGCGCATGAGCGCCGGCACCGCACGTCTGGGCAGCGGCGATGTACTCGTGGGCAAGGACTTCGCCGCCAAGAACGGGCTCAAGCCGGGCGGGACGCTTCCGCTGGTGCTGCCCAGCGGCAAGGCGGCCAGCCTGACGATCGCCGGCGTGTTCGACTTCGGCTCCGCCGCCGCCAACTCGGCCACGGCCTTCGTCGACGGCAGCTATGCCGCCGGCGTGCTCGGCTACGGCGGCGACCAGTACTCGGCGGTCGACGCGCAGGTGAGCAACGTCTTCGACTCCAAGACCGTCGCCGCCCAGCTGGCCGCGGACCCGGCCGTCAAGGGCCTCAGGGTCACGGAGTGGCAGGCTCAGAACAACGATCTGCTCTCGGCCCTCAAGAGCCAGAGCTCGTCGAGCTACATGATCCAGTTCTTCGTGCTCATCGCCGTGGCCCTGGGCATCGCCTCCACGCTCGCCATCTCGGCCGTGCAGAAGACGCGCCAGATCGGCATCCTCAAGGCCATGGGCATGAAGGACCGCCAGACCGGGCGCATCTTCCTTTGGCAGGCGGTCATCCTCGGAGTCTCAGGGGCGGCGGTCGGTGTCGTCCTGGGGCTGTCGCTGATCGCCGCGTTCACGTTCGCGGGGCGCAACAGCGCGGCGCTGTTCCCCATCCACCCGCAGGTCGCGTTCATCGTGGTCTCGTTCGTGGTCGGCGTCCTCGTGGCGATGCTCTCATCGCTGATCCCGTCGCGCCGCACCACGAAGCTCGACCCGATCGAGGTGATCCAGGGTGGCTGAGGTGCTCCTGGCTGCCGAGGGTCTCGGCAAGACCTACGGCACGACCGTGAAGACGGTCGCCCTTAGCGACGTGTCGTTCGAGCTGCAGGCCGCCGAGTTTGCGGCCGTGATCGGCCAGTCCGGCTCCGGCAAGTCGACTCTGCTGAACCTCATCGGCTTGCTCGACACGCCTACGAGCGGTCGTATCGTGATCAACGGCCACGACACCGCGGCGGCAACGCGCATGCGCCGTGCCGCGCTGCGTAACGACCTGATCGGCTTCGTGTTCCAGTTTCACTACCTGCTGCCCGAGTTCAGCGTGCTCGACAACGTACTCATGCCGGGGCGCATCGCGGGCGTCGGCGTGGCCAAGCTCAAGCCGCGGGCAGAGGAGGTGCTGACGCTGCTCGGCCTCGAGGGCCTCGAGAGCAAGGGCGCCAACGACCTCTCCGGCGGCCAGAAGCAGCGCGTGGCGATCGCGCGGGCGCTGATGAACCGGCCCGCGCTGGTCCTCGCCGACGAGCCGACCGGCAATCTGGACACGGAGAACACCAAGGCGGTGTACGAGCTCTTCCGGCGCATCAACCAGGAACTGGGCACGGCGTTCGTGATCGTGACACACGATCGCGCCGTGGCGCAGCAGACCGACCGCATCCTCGAGGTCCAGGACGGCCGCCTGCTGCAGGACGTGCGCAACGCCTATCTCGATCCGGCGCCCGGCGACGGCCACACTCGCGACGAGACCGACGGTGGCGGCGGCGAACCAGGTGGCGTCCGCGCCGCCGCCGAGCCGGGCGGCGTCCGCGCCGCCGCCGCGGAGGCGGCCTCGCCGGAGTGACTGGGGCGGGCGGTTGGTGGTATCCTGTTGCGCCAGTCGCTCGCGTCGCCTGCGTGGCGCTTGCCGCAGGCGGGCGATGGTCAAGACCGGTGGTGAAGGTAGCTCAGCTGGCAGAGCTCCGGGTTGTGGTCCCGGCGGTCGCGGGTTCGAATCCCGTCCTTCACCCCAACCAGGCTCAGTACCGGCCGGCGCCTGCGCCGGCCGTCGACGTTAACAGCGTGCGGGTGTGGCGGAACTGGTAGACGCGCTAGACTTAGGATCTGGTGAGCTTCTGCTCGTGGAGGTTCAAGTCCTCTCACCCGCACCACAGGCTTCTGCCTGACTCCCGCACACCACACATGGCGGCCGCTCGCGCCCTCAGTCCCGGCGGCCCGCCCAAGAGAGAGACGGAGACCAAACAGTGAAGACCAACGTCAAGGCGATAGGCGACAACGAAGTCGAGCTCACCGTCGAGGTCCCGGCCTCCGACGTCAAGAAGGCGTACGACCGCACCCTCGCCGGGATCCGCGGTGAGATCACGCTGCCCGGCTTCCGCAAGGGCCACGTGCCGGTGGCGCTCGTCATCCAGCAGGTCGGCGAGGACTTCGTGCGCGGCGAGACGCTCGAGAACGCGGTGCCCGTGTGGGGCGATCAGGCCCTCAACGAGGCGGGCCTCCTGGAGAAGGCCGTCGGCACCTCGGACCTCAAGGCCGAGAAGCTGGACGAGACCGCCGACTACAGCTTCACGCTCCACGTGCAGACGATGCCGGTGCCGGTGCTGGGCGAGTACAAGGGACTCAAGGTGCCCAAGCGTATCGTCGAGGTCACCGACGCCCAGGTCGAGGCTCAGCTGGCCATGCTTCAGGAACGCCTCGCCAAGCTGGAGCCCGTCGAGGGCCGCGCGGTCCAGAAGGGCGATTTCGTGCTCATGGACCTCGAGGGTTCGCGCGACGGTGAGCCGATCGAGGGCGCCGAGGGCAAGGACCAGATGTTCGAGATCGGCCGCGGCAACCTGATCCCCGGCTTCGAAGAGGCGCTCGTGGGCGTGACGCAGGGCGAGGAGACCAGCTTCGACGTCGAGTTCCCGGACGACTACCACGCCGAGGAGCTTCAGGGCCAGCCGGCGACCTTCACGGTCACCGTCAAGGAGATCAAGGAGAAGGTCGTGCCGGACCTGGACGACCCCTTCGCCGCCGACGTCAGCGAGTTCGAGACCATCGACGAGCTGCGCGCCGACGTGCGCCAGCGGCTCGAGGCGGCCGCCGACGCGGGTGCGCAGCGCGACTACCGTGCCGCAGCCGTCGACCAGGCGGCCGACAACGCCACCGTCGACATCCCCGAGGTCATGGTCCATCGCGAGGCCCACCGGCTCTTCCACGAGCTCGAGGAGAGCGTCGGCGAGCGCGGCCTCACCATGGACGTCTACCTCGGCGTGCTCGACAAGACCGCCGAGCAGGTGGAAGAGGAGTTGCATCCGCAGGCCGAACTGATCATCAAGCGCCGCCTCGTGCTGGAGGCGATCGCCGAGGCCGAGAAGCTCGAGATCAGCGACGACGAGATCACCGAGGTGGTCAAGCGCGACGCCGAGGCCCTGGGCCGCGATCACCTCCAGTTGCTCGCCGACCTCGAGAAGTCGGGCAGGCGTGAGGCGCTCCGCGACGAAATGCTACTGGCCAAGACCGTCGATTTCGTCGCCGACGCCGCCGAGTCCGTACCGATGACCGAGGCCGAGGAAGAGGCCGCCGCGGAGGCCGCGGCCGACGCCGCCGAAGACGAAGACGACGAGGCCTGAGTCAATGCCGCCGCGCGGGGCACTGCGTTTCGCGGCGGGAACATCAAGGTGACCAGTTTGTTCAAGCGCAAGAAGAGGGTGACAGCGTGACACCACTTGTACCGTTCGTGATCGAGCAGACGAGCCGCGGCGAGCGCTCGTTCGACATCTTCTCCAGGCTTCTCAACGAGCGCGTGATCTTCCTCGGCACGCCGGTCAACGACGACGTCGCCAACCTGATCGTGGCGCAGCTCATCCACTTGGAGTCGGACGACCCCGACAAGGACATCAGCCTCTACATCAACAGCCCGGGCGGCAGCGTCTACGCCGGCCTCGCGATCTACGACACGATGCAGTTCATCAAGCCGGACGTGAGCACGATCTGCGTCGGCAGCGCCATGAGCATGGGCGCGCTGCTGCTCGCCGGCGGCGCCAAGGGCAAGCGCTTCGCGCTGCCCAACGCGCGCATCCTCATCCACCAGATCATGGGCGGCTACGAGGGCCAGGCGACTGATATCGAGATCCACGCCAAGGAGGTCATCGACCTCCGCAAGCGCCTGGACGAGATCCTCGCCGACCACACGGGGAAGCCCGAGGCGCAGGTCCGCAAGGACACGGAACGCGACAACTTCATGTCTGCCGCGGAAGCGAAGGAATACGGCATCCTCGACGACGTCATCGCCCACCGGTAAGCGGGCGGGGCGCGTCACTTCAAAGGAGCGAGCGGTGGCAGGAACGACCGACGGCAACGATCAGCTGCTTTGCAGCTTCTGCGGCAAGTCGCAGCGGCAGGTCAAGAAGCTCATCGCCGGCCCGGGCGTGTACATCTGCGACGAGTGCATCGACCTCTGTAACGAGATCATCGATGAGGAGCTCGCCGCGCCCGTGGCGCTGGACCTCGAGAGCCTGCCGAAGCCGCGTGACATCTACGCGATCCTCAACGACTACGTGGTCGGCCAGGAGGAGGCCAAGCGCGCCCTCTCCGTGGCCGTGTACAACCACTACAAGCGCGTCCAGGCCGTCACCAGCGGCGAGACGGACGTGGAGTTGCAGAAGAGCAACATCCTCCTGCTCGGCCCCACCGGCTGCGGCAAGACGCTGCTGGCGCAGACGCTGGCGCGCATCCTCAACGTGCCCTTCGCGATCGCCGACGCCACGGCGCTCACCGAGGCGGGCTACGTCGGCGAGGACGTCGAGAACATCCTGCTCAAGCTCATCCAGGCGGCCGACTTCGACGTCAAGCGCGCCGAGACCGGCATCATCTACATCGACGAGATCGACAAGATCGCGCGCAAGGCCGACAACCCGTCGATCACGCGCGACGTCTCGGGCGAGGGCGTGCAGCAGGCGCTGCTCAAGATCCTGGAGGGCACCGTGGCGAGCGTGCCGCCGCAGGGCGGGCGCAAGCATCCGCACCAGGAATTCCTCACGATCGACACGACCAACGTGCTGTTCATCTGCGGCGGCGCCTTCTCGGGCCTCGAGAGGGTCATCGAGCGCCGTATGGGCCGCCAGGGCGTGGGCTTCATGGCCGACATCGTGAGCAAGGCCGAGAAGGACCCGGGCACGATCTTCACGCACGCGCTGCCCGAGGACCTGCTCAACTTCGGCCTCATCCCCGAGTTCATCGGCCGCTTGCCGGTCGTCTCGGCGGTGCATAACCTCGACGAGGCCGACCTGCGCAAGATCCTCACCGAACCCAAGAACGCGCTCACCAAGCAGTACCAGAAGTTCTTCAGCCTCGACGGCATCGAGCTGGTGTTCGCCGACGAGTCGCTGCTCGCGATCTCGGAGAAGGCGCTCACGCGCGGCACCGGCGCCCGCGGGCTGCGCTCCATCATCGAGGAGTCGCTGATGGGCGTCATGTTCGACCTGCCGTCGCGGCGCGACGTCACCAAGTGCGTGATCACGCGCGAGAGCATCGAGAAAGAGGGCATCGACCCGACGCTCGTCACCGTGGCGGAGAAGGCGGAGCCGCAGCGTGACGCCGAATCCGCCTGAGAAGGCGGCCGCCGGCGACACTGCGCCCGCGGCGGCCCTGCCGCTGCTCCCGACGCGAGAGCTCGTCGTGTTCCCGCACATGGTCGCGCCGATCTTCGTCGGGCGCGCCAGGAGCATCACCGCCATCGAGCGCGCCTTCGCCGAGCACACGCCGCTGATCCTGAGCGCTCAGCGCGAGCCCGCGCAGGAGGACCCGGACGCCGCCGACATCATGACCGTGGGCACGCGCGTCAAGGTGCTCCAGCTCTTCAAGCTGCCGGACGGCAGCGTCAAGGCATTGGTCGAGGGCGAGCAGCGCGTGCGCATCGAGAGCTACGAGGCCACCGCACCGTGCTTCGTCGTGCGCTCGCTCCCGCTCGCGACCTCAGACGGCGCGCTGCCCCGTTGCCGCGCCCTGGCTCGGCGCGTGGCGCGCGAGTTCGGCACGTACGCGCGCCACGACCCGCAGCTTGCCGAGGAGCTGCTCGGCGTGGTGGAACAGACGCACGACCCCGAGGAGCTGGGCGACATCGTCGCCGCGCACCTGCAGGTCGACGCGGCGCAGAAGCAGACGCTCCTCGAGATGGGATCCACGCAGGAGCGCCTCCTCGCGCTCCTTGAGCTGCTCGCGGAGGAGAACGCCGTCCTCGAGATCGAACAGGAGATCGGCCTCAAGGTGCAGCAGCGCATCGAGAGCGCGCAGCGTCAGATGTTCCTGCACGAGAAGTTGCGCGTGATCCGCGACGAGATAGAGGAGGGCGGGGAGAGCGCCGACGAGGAGGTCGGCGAGTACGCCCGCCGGCTCGCCGAAGGCCGTCTCTCGCCGGCGGCGCACAAGCTGGTAGAGCGCGAGCTCAAGAAACTCCGGCAGGCGCCCTCGATGAGTCCCGAGGTCGCCGTGATCCGCAGCCTGCTCGACGCGATCTTCGATCTGCCCTGGGGCAGGCTGGCCCCGGCCGACGTCGACGTCGCGGCCGTGGACCGGCACCTGCAGCGCACGCACTACGGCCTGAAGGACGTCAAGGACCGCATCCTCGAGTACCTGGCGGTCTGCCGTATGCGCAGCGAGGCCGCGGCCCGCCGAGTCCCCGACGTGCCGGCGGGCCGCGGTCGCTCCGGCCGGGCGGGCACGGCTGCCCGAACGGCCGCGCTGCGGCGCGACGCCGGCGCCGACCAGCCGGCGACGATCCTCTGCCTCGCGGGCCCGCCCGGTACCGGCAAGAGCAGCGTCGCGCAGAGCATCGCCGACGCGCTCGGGCGCCCGTTCGTGCGCGTGGCGCTCGGCGGCGTGCGCGACGAGGCCGAGATCCGCGGGCATCGCCGTACCTACATCGGGGCGATGCCCGGGCGCATCGTCGAGGGCCTCGCCAAGTCCGGCGTCGACAACCCGGTCATGCTGCTCGACGAGCTCGACAAACTCGACAGCGACTGGCGCGGCAATCCGGCGGCGGCGCTGATGGAGGTCCTCGATCCGGCGCACAACCACGCCTTCCGCGACAACTACCTCGAGTGCGAGTACGACCTCAGCCGTGTCTTCTTCATCGCCACGGCCAACGACGTCGACGGCATCCCGGCGACGCTGTACGACCGGCTCGAGGTGATCTACCTCACCGGCTACACGCTGAACGAGAAACTGGCGATCGCGCGCCGGCACCTGCTGCCCCGGGTGGCGCGCGACACGGGGCTGCGCCGCGACGACGTCAGGTTCGGTCGCGGCGTGCTGCAGGACATCGTGCGCGGCTACACGCGCGAGGCGGGCGTGCGCGAACTCGAGCGCGCCTTGCGGCGCATCGACCGCAAGGTGGCGCGCAAGCACCTGGAGGACGGCGCGCCGCTGCCGGCGACCGTGGAGGCCGGCGCCCTCGGCGCGTACCTCGGAGAGGCCATCTGGCTCGAGACCGAGTTGCCGCGCACCGGCCAGGTGGGAGAGAGTCTTGGTCTCGCCTACACCTCCGACGGAGGCGAGGTGCTCACGATCGAGGCGACGCTCGCCCGCGGCCGCGGCGAACTGGTGCTCACCGGACAGCTGGGCGACGTGATGCAGGAGTCGGCTTCGGCTGCCTGGGGTCATCTGCTCGGCAACGCGGAGCGCGACCCCGCGCTCAGAGCGCTGATCCGTCGCTCGCCCTACCTCACCAAGGAGGGCCTCGACCTCGCCACCCAGGACGTGCGCGTGCACGTGCCCGAGGGGGCGGTGCCCAAGGACGGCCCTTCGGCCGGCCTCGCCCTCGCCGTGGCCATGCTCTCGGCGCTCGCGCGCCTGCCGGTCAAGCCGCGCGTCGCCATGACCGGCGAGATCACGCTGGGCGGCCGCGTCCTGCGCATCGGCGGCCTCAAGGAGAAGCTCCTCGCCGCCAATCGCAGCGGCATCCGCACCGTGCTGCTGCCCGCCGCCAACCGGGCGACGGTGGCGGAACTGCCGGCAGATGTGGTCGGCAGGCTCAAACTTGTCTACGTAGACAAGTTTGCGGACGCTCTTCCGCACGTGCTCGGCGGCCGCCGCGCGCCGGCGCCGCGCGCCTGATCCGGCGCGCTTCGGTACTGCCCGCTCGATCCGGCGCCCAGCAGGCCCGTTCTGACAGACCCGGCGTTGCCCGACCTGGCAACACCATCATGAGACGGAGCCACCGATCGGGCTGGTCTCCCGGGAGGGGCGTGGAGTGGAAGGCGGCGCCGGCGGGGTACACTCATCGCAGAAGTCACCAGACAGTCGGGCCGAGGGAGCATAAGCATATGCATGAGCACGATCATCAGACGCCGGGGACCAGCGAGGAGCCCGGCGTGGACGCGGGAACAGGTCAGCTCGAGAGCCACTGTTCGCAGTGTGGCGTGGACATCGAGGGCTCGGCCGAGTTCTGCCAGGTCTGCGCCATCGAGGCCAGCGGGGGAGACGTACCGCCGGAACTCGACCAGGCGTGATCCGCAGCCGGGCTGAGGCGCGGCGACGGAAGATCGGCGAGGGGCGGGGGCGCGGAGGCGCCGCCGCCTTTCGCGCGTACGGGGTCCCGTCCGTGGGCCGAGGTCCTCTGCGGTGGGGGCCGGTCCTGTGGGGGCCGGTCCGGCGGAGGGCGGTCCGGCGGGATGGATGCGCCCGGTCCGGGTCCGCAACGCCCGGCAGAGGAAAGCACCCGCACGGCAGGGAAGTCTCCAGGCGTGAGTGAGGCCGATCGTGGCGAGATCCGCGCGGGGCGCGCGGACGACGAGGGGGCGGGGACCATGGCGATGCAGGTGGCCGAGACCGGCGGCGTGACGCTCGCGCTGGCGCCGCCGGCCAGATGTACCCTCTCCGTCCGCGCGGAGCGCACCGATGGCCGCCTGGCCGGCGTGCGCCGCACCACCAGGTGGTTCCTGCTCGGCCAGAGCGTCGGCGAGCAGTGCGTGCGCGATGTCGTGCTGGCCCTGCACGAGGCCGTGGTCAATGCCCTGTCGTACGGGGAGGGCCGCGTCGAAGTCGAGATCGAGGTCAGCGCCGGGCGCGTCATCGCCACGGTTCGCGATCACGGCCGGGGCTTCGACCCTTCGCTGCTCGAGGCACCGTGCCCGGGCATGGAGGAGCGCGGCCGCGGACTGTACCTCGTCGCCCATTTGATGGACGAGGTCGAAGTCACGGGCGGCCCACGCCCTGCGCTGCGGATGGTGCGCAGCACCTAGGAGACGGGCGAGGCGCGGACTCGGAGTCGCGCCGGCGGCATCGTCGGGAGTCGCCGGCCCCGCATGCGGTTGTGCCCGCCGACGGCTGGTGCCGCTGACAGCCCCGGCCGTGCGGTAGGCTGAGGGTATGTCCGCCTGGTCGCCCTTCCAGTATCGCGTCTACCGATACCTGTGGATCGCGCTGCTGGCATCCAACATCGGTACCTGGATGCAGGCGGTGGGCGCGGCGTGGCTCATGGTGCAGCTCCACGCCTCGCCGGCCGTGGTCGCCCTGGTACAGACGGCGAGCTATCTGCCGGTCGTCATCGTCGGCGTGGCGGCCGGCGCGATCGCCGACATGGTCGAGCGCCGGCTGCTGCTCCTCATCACCCAGGTCTTCATGTTCGCCGCGGCCGCCGGCCTGGCCATAGTGACGGCGGCCGGCGTCGTGACGCCGCTCTCGCTGCTCGCTTTCACGTTCGCGCTCGGTCTCGGCATGGCGTTCAACTATCCCGCCTGGCAGGCGATCCAGCCGGAACTGGTGCCCAAGGAGGAGTTCAAACAGGCGGTGACGCTGGGCGGCGCCAATATCAACCTCGGGCGCGCGATCGGCCCGGCGGTGGGCGGTCTGCTCATCGCACTTGCCGGCCCCTGGCTGGTCTTCGCCCTCAATGCCGTCTCTTTCGCGTTCGTGCTCGTCGTCCTGTGGCGCTGGCAGCGGCCGGTGGAGGAGGACCCCGGACCGCCGGAGCGCTTTGCCGGGGCGGTCCGCGCCGGGGTGCGCTACGCGATGTTCTCGCACGTGCTGCACGGCGTCGTGCTGCGTTCGTTCGTCTACGGCGCCGCCAGCGCCGGCCTGCTTGCGCTGCTTCCGGTGTACGCCAAGGACGTGCTCGGCACCGGGTCCGGCGGCCTGGGCCTGCTCTACGCCGGGATCGGCGGCGGGGCCGTGGCGACCGCCGCCGTCATCCCTCGCGTGCGCGAGCATCTGAGCGCCGACTGGGTGTTCGCGGTCGGCAGCGCGATCGTGGCGGTGGCGCTCCTGGCGCTCGCGCTCGTCCACTCGCTCCTGCCGGCCTTCCTCGTGACCGTCTTGGCCGGCGTCGGCTGGCTGTTCTGCCTCTCCACGCTCAACGTGGCCTCGCAGGAGGCGCTCCCCGGCTGGGTGAGGGCGCGCGGCCTCGCCTTCTACCTCACGGCCATCTCGGCCGGCATCGCCCTGGGCGCCTTCCTGTGGGGCAAGCTCGCCAACGTGACCGGCACGCAGGTGACCTACGCGTGGAGTGCGCTTGCCGTCGTCGTCAGCGTGGCGCTGGCGTGGCGCTGGCGCTTCGACAGGATCGCGGAAGTCGATCTGCGGCCGGCCCCCATGGCGGCGCCCGAGGCCGGACTGATCGAAGGCGATGAGGCCGCGAGCAGCCCCGCGCTCGTGGTCGTTGGCTATGACGTGCTGCCCGAGTGTGAGGACGACTTCCTGCGCGCGCTGCGCATGGTGGGCCGCGCGCGGCGGCGGACTGGAGCGATGAGCTGGAACGTGTACCGCGACGCCGACCGTGAGCACCGCTTCATCGAGACCTACGTGCTGGCGAGCTGGGAGGAGCACGTGCGCCAGCACCAGCGTCGCACCGTCACCGACCTCGAGCTGCAGGAGGACGTGAGGCGGTACCTGCGTCCGGGCACGGAGCCGACGGTCAAGCACTACGTGGAGCCACCGGAGCCGTCGATGCGCTTGTGGTCCTGGTAACTCGCGCCTGCCGGTAGCCATCGGCCTCGGCCGGCGGGCACGCTCGTCGTCAGTCGAGAAGATCGAACAACGCGGCGGCGAACTGGAGATGAGCCGCCGACTCGAGGTAGCGCATCTGCCCTGGATCGGCGGCCTCCCAAGGCCCGAGGCGGACGCGGTCGAGCGCGTCGGCGTCCTTGAGCAGCCAGAGGATGTTCAAGGCCTGCTCGGGATCCGGAAGGCGGCCGGCGCCGCGCCCCTCACGTTCTGCGTGCCAGCGCGGCGCCTCCTCCTTTGCCATCTCGTCCGGCAGGCAATGGAAGAAGACCGCGAAGAGGACGCCGGCGGCATCGGCCGGCGCCAGCGCCTCCGTGAGGCCCAGTTGCGCCGCGCGCGCCGCACTCTGGGCTCCGTGCCCGTCGTCCACGCCGTCGTTGGTGCGGCCGATGTCGTGCCAGAGCGCGGCCTTGAGGGCGAGCTGGGCATCGAGCTCCGCCCAGCCCAGCTCGCGCGTGAGGCGCTGCGCGTGGATGTGGACGCGCTGCGTGTGGCACACGCCGTGCAGGGAGGAGCCGTGCAGAGGCGAGCCGCGCGTGGACCCGCGCGCAGGGAGTGGCGTGAACCACTCTCCGGGGACGCGCGGTGCGCGGGCGGCCCAAGCCGCGGCGTCCGCGCGTATGCGCGCCGCGGACTCCGAATCGCCCCGGGCCGGGGCGTTCTCTTCAGTGGTGGTCATAGTCCCATGGTAATCGACGGCGGGGACGCCAAGCCGCCGGGTGTCCGGTCCCGATGTGAGGTGACCCCATGCCTCCCCTCCGTGCATGCAGAACAACATGCTTTACGGCATGCACTTATCAACCACAGAATGCTTGCACTGTATCGCCTTGATGCCGCTGCTGAACCCGCGGATCCGGGAGCCGCGCTCATGAGCCGCACACCGACGAGACCAGTCCAGGTGCGGCTTCCCGAGCCCGTCCACGAGTTCCTCACGGGCCTTGCGCGCGATCGCGGGGAGAGCAAGACGCAGATCGTGACGGAGGCGCTCGAGTGCCTGCGGCAGCAAATGCTCGAGCGCCACATGGAGTCGGGCTACCGCGACCTTGCCCGGGCGCAGGGGAGGCAGGGCGAGATCGTCACGGCAGGTCTGGCCGCCTCGCTCCCCGCCATTCTCGACTGACGTGGCTCCGACGGAGGATCTCCGCGGGCCGCGCCGCGGCGACGTCTACTGGGCGACCTTCGCCGCGCCTGTCGGGCGCAGGCTGGTGCTCGTTGTCCAGAACGACGTCGGCAACCGGCTTTCGCCCAGCACGATCGTCGCGCACGTGTCGGCGACGCCGCGGCCCGACTACCCGTTCCTGGTCGCGCTCGGGCCGGACGATCTCGGCAGACCGGCCTGGGTCCACTGCGAGACCATCGACACCATCCCGGCCTCACTTCTTGAGGAGCGGCTCGCGACTCTCGTGCCTGAGGCCATGCTCAAGGTCGACGAGGCGCTCAGGCGGTCTCTCGGGCTGGCGTAAGGCCGCGGCGCACGTAGACCGCCGCGGCTTCGCGCACCAGCGCGGCGCACAGGGGTGCGTGGGCGCCCTCGAGCCGCGCGGCCAGCGCCTCGAGCTCGGCGTGCGTCGAGCGCCGCGGCCGCAGCGCCTCGTAGACGGCCAGCACCTCGTCGTCGGACAGCGAAGTGAGCTCGGCGGCCCGGCGCAGGTTCTCGCCGAGCTGCCGGTTGCCGTGTTCCTCCGCGACTGCAGCCTGGCGGCGCAGCGTGTCCGGGTGTATGCGGAGGTCCGCAGGGGAGAGGTCGCCGCTCACCGCGGCCTCGAGGGTGATCTCGTCGATCGGCCGCCCACTAAGGGCGACGCAGCGGGGCGGCCGGTCCGGTCCGGCGTCTCGCCGCCGGTCGGGGCCGCCGGCAGAGGCGCTCACCGCTCCACCTCCACGTCCACCGGCGCCACGCCGGCCTGCGATTCGCTGCGTTCGACGGCGACCAGCGAGACGACCTCGGCGTGATAGCGCGCCTCGATGGCCTGGTCGGTGTACGGGTTGCGCACCGGCACGGGCCGCAGGCCGCGGGCGTGCCGCCCGGCGTTACGGCCGAGCTCGCGGTACAGACCGGCCGTCATCAGCGGGGCGATGGAGAAGAGCTCCAGGCAGGCCAGCGGCGGCAGGTCGCGGCGGTGGATGAGCGCCGTGCCCTTGGCCTGCAGGCCCACGCCGATCCCGGAGCCGGCGAGCCTGGCGGCAGTGAGGCCGATCATCCCGACGTCCACGGTGCCCCGCACGCGCACGAGGCGGGCCGCGCAGCCCTCCTCCTCGATGCCGGCGACGATGTGCGCCAGCACGTCGCCCACCGGCAGGCCGGCCATCGTGAGCCAGAGCCTTGTCGCGAACGCGGGGGAGAGGCCGACGCAGACCTCGCGCGGGTCGTTGCCGGGCCGCGCTTCGCCGCGCTCGACAAGGCGGAAGGGGCGTTCGCCCGCGACGGATGCTCCGGCCGCGTGCCGCGCCAGCAGGTCGTTGCGCGAGCGCTGCTGGCGGATGGCGGCCATCTCCTCGCGCCGGGCGGGCGCGACCTCGTAGCCGGTCCCCGGCCCCTGGTAGTCATTGGGGTCGGTGACCTTCGACAGGACGTTCATCCGCTCGTCGAAGATCGCCGCCGTCTGCAGGTAGTCTCCGGCGACGCGGGCGCGGCCCATGGCGAGCACGCGCCCTGCCTCTTCTTCGAACCCCGTCTTCCACAGCGCGCGCACCACGTCCAGGATCCCTATCTCCTTGCGCATGATCGCGTCCGCGGCCGCCAGCACCGCCTCCGGGTCCGGCGGCGTGACGTCCTTGGAGCCGTCCGCGACGACGACTTCCTCTACGTGCGCGTCGCCCAGCCAGCCGGCGTGCGCGTCGCCGGGCTCCCCGAGCCCCAGCTCCCGGTACACCGCGTGCGCCGCCCTGGCCGCGCGCTCGCGGACCTCGCGCATGCGCTCCTCGGTGACCGGCCGCAACGCTCCGTCCACGCCCCAATCGCGCTGCAGCACCAGGTAATCGTCCATGTCCTCGGCGTTGAAGTTGGAGGGGCCGAACATGTTGTCGTAACGCGGGATCGAGCCGAAGCCCGAGAAGATGAAGTCCGAGCCGGCCAGGAACAGCGGGACGGTGTGCGCCGTGCGCCGCATGTCCGACTCGCTGACGAGAGCGTCGTTGCCGGAGCACGACTCGAGGTCGCGGAGCATGACGAGGAGGTTCTCGGCGAGCAGTTCGCGCATGCCGTCCGGGACGCAACCGACCACACTCGCGCCGTCGATACCGCCGTTCTGGACGCCCTGGGCGCCCATGGCGCGGGCGAGGGCGACGCAGCGCGACTCGAGGCTGAACATCGAGCGGCCCTCGGCGGCGCCCATGAGCGCCTCCGCGCCGCCGCCGCTCGTGACCCGCATCTTGAGGCCGCGCGAGGCGTAGGCCGAGCAGAGGAAGGCCTTGGACCAGGGCGTGTCGTCGCCGTCGATGAACACGCCTTCGGTGCCGTAGAGCGAGACCGTCTCGGCGTAGGTCGTGAGGCCGCGGAGGCCCAGCTCGAGCTCGAGGGCCTCCTCGATGGAGCACTGCGTCATGGCGCCGCCGGCGCCGACCTGCGAGCCGATGAGCACGGCGAGGGCGTTGGAGGGGGCGTCGCCGTTGACGGGCACCGTCGTCTCGACCTCGCGGAAGCCGTAGGCCACCGCCGAGGCTGCGTCGGCGGCGAGCAGCAAGGGATCGTCGAGCCGATTAGTGACGTGCGCCTGGCTGGACGGCGTACGGCGCACGCGCATCTTGCTCACGGCCATCTGCAGCTCGACCGGGCGCAGGAGCGCGACCACACGCGCGAGCTTCTCCGGCGTCGCGCCGCGCGCCAGGCGGACGACGTCCGCGCGCGGCGTCCCCGGGTCGACGATCAGGCGGGCGAACGCGACGTCGTCGAGGTCGTTCGCCTCGCGCGCGACCCCGGCGTCGATGCCGTGCGCCGCGATGAACTCGTCGATGAGGTCGTACTCCGACGCCGTCGTGCCGTCGAGCTCGGTCACGCGGCCGGCGTCGTCGACCCAGATCGACGGCGCCGGGTCGTTGACGCTCGCGAAGGCGACGAGCCCGGCCTCGGGATCCTCCTCGGCGAACCCGTCGAGGTTGACCGGCCGCTTGTCCAGGCCGGCGAAGCGGCCGAGGCGGGCGGGCGCGCCGTCGGCGCCGCCCGCGAGCGGCCGCGGGTCTTCGCCGGTCCTGCAGTTGGCGTCGTCGTCGCTCACGTCATCTCCTCGCGTGGATACTAGCGAGTAGGGCGGGCGTGCACCACGTGAGCGCCTGGGTCGACCGGAATGGCAAAGGGAGGCGAGTCAGCCGTCTCGGCGGTCAGAGCCACGCTCTCCGGTTCATCCAGAAGCCGATGACACCGATGGCCACGACGACGCCTCCCGCGACCACGCCGGGCGTGTAGGACGCCGCAGCCAGCCGGCCGGCCACCGCAAAGTACCCGGCGACGACCCCGACCGCGACGAGGAAGACAGCGGCGACAGTAGTGACGATCGCGTCCGGTCTCATGCGAGGCCTCCCGTCGGTTGTCGGTCCTCACCACCCATTCCACTCGCGTCCGGGTACACCTTCGGTGCGGCCGGCGGCCCGTCCTCGTCCTGCTCGTCTTCGCCGCCCGGCTCTTCGTCGCCCTCCGGTCCCGCCGGCTCGAGCAGATCGGCGGCGCCGAGCACGGCCACCGACTCCTCGTCGCTGAGCTGCTCCACCGACCTCAGCTTGCGCTCCATGGCGCGGGTGCGGGCTCCGGTCTTCTCGATCGTGCGCGAGGCCGTGTCGAGCTGCTTCTTGACCCGGTCGAGCACCTCGCCGAACTTGGCGAACTCGCTCTTGACCGCCCCGAGCACGCGCCATACCTCCGCCGCCTGCTGCTCGATGGCCAGCGTCTGGAAGCCCATGCGCAGGCTGCTCAGGAGCGCCGCGAGCGTGGTGGGGCCGGCGACCACGATCCGCAGGCGCTGCTGCAGGTCCTCCACCAGCGCCGGCTGCCGGAGGACCTCGGCGTACAGACCCTCGGTGCCCAGGAACAGCAGCGCGAAGTCCGTGGTATGGGGCGGGTCGAGGTACTTGTCGTGGATGTCGAGCGCCGCCAGCTTGATGGCCCGGGCCAGCGCCTCCGTGGCCTTCTGGGCGGCTACCGGGTCGCCCAGCTCGGCCGCCTCCTGGATGCGCACGTAGTCTTCCTGCGGGAACTTGGAGTCGATCGGCAGCCACACGCACGTGTCCGGCTCGTCCTTGGGCCCGGGGAGCTTGACCGCGAACTCGACCATCTCGGCCGAGCCCTTCTTGACGTGCACGTTCTTCTCGTACTGGCCCGGCGCCAGTACCTGATCGAGCAGGGCCTCGAGCTGCACCTCCGCCCAGGTGCCGCGCGCCTTGACGTTGGTGAGCACGCGCTTGAGGTCCCCGACGCCGGTGGCCAGGGCCTGCATCTCGCCGAGGCCCTTCTGCACCGATTCGAGCTGGTCGCTGACCAGCTTGAACGACTCGCCGAGGCGCTTCTCGAGCGTCACGTGGAGCTTCTCGTCCACGGTCTTGCGCATCTCTTCGAGCTTCTTCTCGTTGCCCTCCTGGAGCTCGCGGAAGCGCAGGTCGACGGTGGTGCGCACCTGGTCGAGCGAGGCGCGGTTGGAGTCGGCCAGCTCCAGCAGGCGCTTGGTGACGCCCTCGAGCTGGGTGCGCTGGACCGCACCCATGCCGGCAAGAGTCGCCGCGAGCGTCTCGTTGGCTGCGGCGAGGCTCTTCTGCAGCTCCTCGCGGGAGGCGCGGGCCGCCTGACCGGCCTCTTCGCGGCCCGCGCGCAGCTCGTCGCGCAGCGCCCCGCCCCTCGGCGCCTTGGCGGGGCGCACCAGGACGATCACGAGCAGGACGACGGCGACGGCGCTGAGCGCCAGGAGCGCCCAGGAAGGTGCTGCGGACATGGTCGGTCCCCCAGGTCGGTGCCGGAGTCGTCAGCCTACAGGACGGGGGAGACGGCACGACGGCATGAACGAGACTCGCCGACATGGCGAGGCGCCAGCCGTCGCCGGCATGGGAGTCCGCCACCGGGTGCGCGCCACGCCCGGCGGACTTGGAAGGCCGGCTCGGCGACGGTTGCAAAGGTGCGCGCTCCTTGCGATGGTGGCAACGATCTGCGGACGGAAGGAAGGACCACCGATGGCGGAATCGACCGATCTACCGGTCGCGCCGGGCGAGGCGGACCACGACGCCCCCGCCGCCGCGGCTGCCGAGCCACCGCGCTGGCAGGAGCGCGACGCCTGGACGGCTCTCGACGATCTCGACGTGTCCCCGGCGCTGGTGCCGGCGAGCGAGTGGCCGGCGGGCCTTGCGGCGGCCGGCGTCACGTCTGGGGACCGGCCGGGTCTCTACGCCTGGTGGGTCGACGAAGCGGGCGCGGCGGACCTCACGCGCGGGCTCGCGCCGGGCCGCGATCTGACGGTGGCACCGGGCCGCATCCACCTCGGGCAGGCCGGAGCGACGAAGTGGCCCTCCGGCCGGGCGAACGACGACACACTCGGCCGGCGCATCGGCGAGGTACACCTCGGCGGCCGGGTCCGCATGTCCACGTTCCGCTGGTCGCTCGCGGCGATCCTCTTCGACCAGCTCGAGCTCCGAGGGCAGGCCGCCATGCTCATCACTGGGACGTCCGAGCAGGCGCTCAGCGCGTGGATGGGCGCCCACCTCTCCGTCGCCGTCCACGCGCACGACGACCGCGACACGCTCGGCGGCCTCGAGCTCGCCGTGCTCGAGCGTCTCGACCCGCCGCTGAACCTCAGCCACATGGCGACCACGCCGGTGCGCGGCCGGGTCGCCGAACTGCGGCGGAAGATCAGCCGGGAGTCCTGAGCCGCGAAGCGGCTGGTCCGCTCAGGAAGCGGAACTCTCGATCTCGCCGAGGCGCTCGGAGAGCCGCCACACCTCGGCGGCCACCTCGAGAAGGCGCGTGCCTTTCGCGTAGTCGCGCCGCTCCTGGATGCCGTCGAACGCCGCTTCCTGGATGGCCTTCTCGAGCTGTTCGGCCTTGTCTGTGAGCTTGCTCATCTCTGTCCTCTCGTGTGGCTCTGGCAGGTGGACGCTAGCACTATTTGGACGTCTTGATGACTTTCATGAGCTTGATGACGACGGTGCGGTTGCGCTCGCGCCCGCTCGCCGTGGTGTTGGTATCGACAGGGTCGGAGCCGTCTGCCGTTGCCGCGGCGAAGACGTCGTAGGGCAGGCCCGGCTGAAGGCGCAGGAACTCGACCACGGACACTGCCCGGGCCATCCCCAGCGAGACGTTGTCGGCGACCAGGCCCACCCCGTGCATGGGGACGATATCGGTGTGGCCGATGACCAGGACGCGCAGACCGTCGGTCCGCCCGCGGAGCTGGCCGGCGAGCTGGCGCAGCATGTTCCGGCCGGCCTCGGAGACGACCGCGGAGGCCGATTCAAAGAGGCCGTGGCGGGGCGTGAGGACGAGGGCGCCGGCGGTCTTTGTCACCTCGACGCCGGCGATCCGCACCGGGAATCCGGGGCGCTTCACGTGGACGGTGGAGCCCGTGGTGACGATGGGAGATGGGCTCGCGGAGGCCGATGCCGTAGCGGTCGGCGTCGCGGACGGCGACGCGACCGAGCCCTTCGTCGAGCCCCCTCGGAAGGCGGCGAACGCGGCCACGAGCGCCAGGAGGGCGCAGACGACGACGAGCGCCAGGATCGACCAGCGGCGACCACGCCGTCCGCCGCCGTCCTCATCGCCGGGCCAGGACTGCGCGGGCGCGGCGGCCGGCTGCGCGCCGGAGGGCCCGGCGTTCACGCCGGCGGGCCTGCGCCCGACGGGGATCAGGATCGGGCTGCGGGGGGCCGGCTCAGCCGGCGCCGTGGGGATCATATTTGCGACCTTCGAGACCGCGCCGGTGTTCTCCACGTCGGTCAAGGGAGGCTCTGTGCTTGGCGCCACCGCGGGCGGCGACTGCGGCAGCGCCGCCTCCTCGGCTGGCGTCTCGGTGGTCCGTATCTCCTCGGTCGGCGCATCCTCGGTCGCCGTCTTCTCGGCGGCGGCTTCGGCGAGCACCGCCGGGGCGACGGGCAAGACCGCCGAGGCAAGTTCCTCGACCGGCGGCCGTTCGGCCGGTGGCGCCTCGCCGACGGCCTCGTCGGCCACCAGGCCGGCGTCGGCGGGCGATGCCTCGCTCCCGGGCTCCTCGGTGACGTCGGCGGGGGAGACCGGTCCGGCGCCCGTGGCGACCGGCTCGGCGTCCGCGGCGGCCGACGCGGCATCCACGGCGACCGGCGCAGTGTCCGTGGCGGCAGGCTCGCCGGCCAGTGACGCCGCGATCGCCGCCGTGACCGCCATGTCCGAGGCGTCCGGGCTCGACTCTTGCGCCGGTGGCTCCTCGCGCTTGGGCTCCTCCGGCGGCTTGGCGGCGGGCGTCGCCGCGGCCGCCGGCTCCTCGTTGGCAGGCTCCTCGCTGGGCGCAGCGACGGCTGCCTTTGCGACCGGCCGGGGTCGCGCCGCCGGGCGGCCGAGCTCGAGGGCGTCGTCGATGACGTCTTCACTCGCCGGCAGGTAGACGGAGATGGAGAGAAAGTGCGCCTCGTCGAGCCGGAGGCCGAGCACGACTCTGCTGCCGGCCGGCAGGTCCTCTGACAGGCGCTCCGCAGGTACCACCGCCGCGCCGAAGACCGAGTGACGCTTACGGCCGCTTCCACGGACGATGGGGAAGCTCAGCGACTCGCCGGATGCTCCGGCCTTGAGGTCGCGTTCTGTCTGGCAGGTGACGCGGCGGCGAGCTGTAGGCACCTCCTCGCCGAGCTCGAACACCCACTCGAGGCGCTTGTCGGCGTGCAGGATGCCGACGGCGGCGTCAAGAGGGAAGCCGTCGGTGAACCGGGCATCGCCCGTATTGTGAGTGTCCTGTGTCATACGATTCGGGGCGGATCGTCCGCCGGTCCCCGCAGTGGTCGCTCCAGAGTTCGTTATGGACACGCGCGCGACCCGGAGGCGGCGAGAGACACTACTTCCAGACTGCGTCGGCGCCACCACTGCCGGTCCGGACTCGGGAGCGCCCTGCCGCCGCACCTCAGCCGACGCATTATACACAGTGACCGGCGCGGCCGACGGCCCCGTTGGAAGGCGCGGCGACTTCACGCGGCCGTTGTGCCGTGTATAATGCGGCGGCCGAGGCAAGGCGACTCTGGCCCCTGATCTCAAGTGGCTGCGGATGACGTTGAGAAGGCTGCCGTCGCTGCTTCTGTGCAGCGCCGCCGCCACGCAGTGTCCTTGAACGAGTACGGTGGTGCACGAAGGATGGTCCGCCTCGAATCGCAAGTCCCCTGATAGTGCAAGTCCGAGCCCTTCCCCCGAGATAGACGTTTCGCGGCCGGCCGGCCGGCGCCGCGCGCCGCGCGCCGTGGCGAACGCCGACGTCCGCTACACCGATGGTTTCCCGGCCGACGCCGCCGTCGGCATCCTGCGCGGCGACGAGGACATCGAGTGGGTCTTCGAGCTCGGCGTCGAAGTGCCGACCCCTCGCCGCCGCATCACGTGCCACACCGAGCAGGATCTCAAGGCCGGAACCTCCGGCGAACTCGTGAGATTCCCGGTCGTACGCGGCAGCGGCCGCAAGCGTCACTCGGTCATCGGCGCGGCGGTCGTGCCGGCGCAACGCCTCACCGAGGACCTGCCGGCGGGCAGCAGAGTGGTTCTCGGATTTCGGCTCGACGAGGCGTATCGCCTCTCGGTCTCCGCCTACCTGCCGGCCAGCGGCGACGTCCTCGACGACACCCTGCGATTCGGCCACCCAGCGGCTGTCCCTGAGGACGACGCACGGGCGACGACAGAGGATCGGAGCGCAGAGCCGGCGACGGAGTGCATACCGGTCGCTGCCGGCAAAGAGCCGGGACTGGAGCCGGAGGTCGCCGCAGCCGACGAGATGCCCTCTGCCGCAAAGACGACGCCGGGCTCCGAACTGCTCGTCGCTGCGGCGATCGTCTCCGACGCAAGAATCGAAGAGCCCGTGGTCGAGACCGCGGACAAGCCGGACGAGCAGCCGGCCGCCGTCGAAGCGGACGTCGAGTCGGCCGCAGCTGAGCCGGACGAGCAGCCGGCGGCCGCCGACGAAGTCGAGCAGCCGGCCACCGAGGAAGCCGACGAACCGCCGGCGGCCGCACTGGTGGCGGCATCCCCGGAGCAGCCGGCCGCCGTGGTGGCGCTCCACGGGAGTGCCGCAGACGCCACGGACGGCCAGGGGTCCTGGGACGCCGCCGCCATCATGCCGGCGCTGGAGTTCGCATGGGTCGACGCGCGCCCGTTCCCACCCGCGGAGTCGGTCCCCGGGTGCAGCCGGACCGACTTTCGCGTCGCGCGGCGCCGGCCGGGTCTCAGCTTTGCCGGCCGACGACGCTTGAGTCGGCTCTTCGTCCTGGCCGCCGCCGTCGCCTGCGTCGTATTTGCGCTCACGGCCGGGTTCGCCGCCCTCCGTGGCGACTCGACCGGCAACAGTGCCGCGGCGGCCCCCGCGACGAAGCCCGTCGTGTCAAGGGTGGTGCGGCATGCTCCGGGCCCGAGGATCGCGGCGGTCAAGGCGAAACTCCGCGCCGCCGCCGCCGCCCGCGGCATCCCGCCCGAGATCCTCTACGCCATCGCCTACCACGAAAGCCGCTGGCGCCAGTTCGACGGCGGCGGCCACCCGCTCGTCAGCCCCGACGGAGGGATCGGCATCATGCAGGTCACTTCCTCGGGCCGCTATGACGTGGAGCGTCTCAAGACTGATATTGGCTACAACATCGCAGCCGGCGCGGACCTCCTGCTTGCCAAGCTTGCGGTGACGCCCAGGATCGGCAAGGGCTCCCGGGACTGCTACGAGAACTGGTTCTACGCGGTGTGGGCGTACAACGGCTGGACGCCGAACAATCCCTATGCGTACACCATCTGGGACCAGGTCGGTTCTGGCCACGGCGACTGGTGGGCGGGCGTCCCCGTGACGCCGGTACCCAGGACGTGGCTCGTCAACGGCCTGGGTGTGGCGATCCCGACTCCACGACCGGCGCGCTGGACTTCGACCGCGCCGTCCCGGCTGGCGCAGGGCTCGCTCACGGAGGCTGGTGACGCGGACTAGGCGGCCGCGACGTGCCAGCGCCGGACGGGATTCAAGTTGTCCGGCTCCCTTGTCGAGCAAGGTGGTAGCCGGCGCATCGCGCGGCAAGTGCACCTGGGAGGGGCGGGCGCATGGCCAGATGGATCAGCTTGGCGCGCATCGTGGTCGCCACCATCGGCGTCTTCTTGGGCTTCTACTTCGTCTTCGGTGGTCACGCGAGCACGGCCATCGCCGTCGTGGCGGTCACGACCGTGGGGCTCGTGGGCGTGCTCGCGTTCGTCGGGCACGTGATCTTCTACAAGGCGGACGCCAGGCGCCTGGGCTGGGAGACCGACCGGCCCGACTGGATGTTCGAAGTCGGGTTCGCCAACCTCGCATTCGCGTGCATGGCGCTGCTGGCGGTCATCGCGGGCTGGGGCGTGCACGCGCAAGCGCTCACGGTCCTGGGTTTCGCCCTCTACCTCCTGCAGGCGGCCATCCTTCACGGCTACCGCTACTTCACCGACGAGGAGAGGTCGCCGGCGAGGCTGTGGCGGAGCTTCCTGCTCACGCTTCTTGTCGCTGCGATGATGACGTTCCTTGCCCTCTACGCGTTGCTTTCCTAGGAGGAGGGACATGGCCGCACGAAGTTCAGTGGCGCGGTCGAGAGGACCGCGGAGTGCCCTCACGATGCTGGCGGCGCTCCTCGCTGCCGGTGTGCTTGCGGCCCTGGCCGGCGCTGGATGTGGGAGCGGCGGGTCGGGCGCGAGTGGCGCGCCGGGCACGGCCTGATGTACCAGGATCCGCAGGGTCTCGCCGCAGGGGTCGTCTCGTTTCTCGCCGTGACGCCGGGAGGCTGACGGCGCGGCCGACGCCGGCGGAGCTGCGCCCGCCGGCGGTCACCGAGCAGAAGCGCGCCTTCCCGGGGTTGGCGAACGACGCCCACCGGGAAGGAATCCCGGCATGACCAGGGACAGGCTCGAAGCGTTCAGCGACGGCGTCATCGCCATCCTCATCACCATCATGGTGCTGGAGCTTGTGGTGCCGCACGGGCCGAGGCTGGCCGACCTCTGGCCTCTGCGCTACATCTTCATCAGTTACGTGCTCAGCTTCGTCTACCTGGCGATCTACTGGAACAACCACCACCACATGCTCTACGTCACCGGGCGGGTGACGGGCGGCATCCTGTGGGCCAACATGCACCTGCTGTTCTGGCTCTCGCTGGTGCCGTTCGTCACCGGCTGGATGGGCGAGAACCACTTCGCCAAGACGCCGACGGCCGTCTACGGCGTCGTGCTTCTGATGGCCGGCGTCGCCTACTTCATCCTCGAGAGGACCATCATCCGCAGCCAGGGAGACGACTCGCGTCTCGCCAGAGCGGTCGGCGCTGAGTTCAAGGGCAAGGCCTCGATGGTCCTGTATGCGGCCGCCATCCCGCTGGCGTACGTGGAACCGTGGCTCGCCTACGGCATCTACGCCGCCGTCGCACTCATGTGGCTGGTGCCGGACCGGCGCATCGAGCGGATCGTGACGGAGAGGGACCCGGCGGAGAGGACGGAGCGGGTCTGAGGACGAGGGCTGGGGCTATGCCGGCCCGGAGGCGGCCGCAGGCAGCGTGAACCAGAAGGTCGCGCCCTTCTCGATCTCGCCGTCCGCCCAGACCCGCCCGCCGTGGCGGCGGACGATGCGCTGCACGGTCGCGAGCCCGATGCCCGTGCCCTCGAACTGCCCCGGTGTGTGCAGCCGCTGAAACGCGCCGAAGAGCCGGTCGGAGTGGTCCATGGAAAAGCCGGCGCCGTCGTCGCGCACGTAGAAGGCGCGCTCGGGCAGCGCCCCGGGGACGGGTGCCGGGAACTCACCGGCGTCGACCGCGATACGCGCCGTCGGGTGACGGCCGGTGAACCGCCAGGCGTTGCCGATGAGGTTCTCGAGCAAGACGCGCACGAGCGTGGGGTCGGCCTCCGCCACAAGCCCGTCGCCGATGGCGAACTCCACCTGTCGCTCCGGCTCGTTGGTGCGAAGCTGCTCCGCGACTTCCCGCGCCACCGCGCTCAGGTCCACGGTCCGGCGGTCGAGCTCGCCGCGGCCGACGCGCGAGAGCGCGAGCAGGGCGTCGATCATCAGGGCCATCTTCTGGTCGGCGGCGCGGATGCGCGAGAGGTAGCCGCGGCCCTTGTCGTCCAGCTGCTCTGCGTAATCCTCGACGAGGATCTCGCTGAAGCCGTCGATGCCGCGCAGCGGGGCGCGCAGGTCGTGCGACACCGAGTACGAGAACCCTTCCAGCTCCCGGTTCGACGCCTCGAGCTGGGCCGTCCGTTCGTTCACCCTCAGCTCCAGCTCGGCGTTGAGCTGGCGGTACCTCGCCTCGCTCTGATGGAGGGCCGCCGTGCGCTTCTCGACCAGCTCCTCGAGGAGGCTGGCCTGTTCTCGCAACCGGTCCTCGGCCTGCTTGATCCGCACCATCGCCTTCACCTGCGCCGTCAGCTCGCCGGGGTCGACCGGTTTCGACAGGAACGCGTCCCCCCCGATCTCCAGGCCCCGGATTCGGCTCGCGGAATCCGCGTTCCGCGCGGTCAGGAAGACGATCGGGACATGGCGCGTCAGCGGGTCTTCCTTGAGCAGCCGGCACACCTCGAACCCGTCCATTCCGGGCATCTGGATGTCGAGGAGGATGGTGTCCGGCTCCCGGGACCGCGCCTTCGCGATTCCCTCGAGCCCTGACGAGGCCGTCTCGACGTCGCACCCGGGGAGGTAGGTCCGGAGCAGGGCCGAGAGGGCGACCAGGTTGTCGGGAACGTCGTCGATGGCGAGAAGTCTCATGTCGCTATCCCCTTCCGGGGCTCTCCTCCGGTCCGAGCCAGCGCTCCACGGTCTCGAGCAGCTGTTTCACGTCGACCGGCTTGGAGAGGTAGCCGTCGCATCCGGCGGCCAGGAGCCTCTCCCGGTCTCCCTTCATCGCGTGCGCGGTCAGCGCGATCACCGGGATCTCCCGCGTGGCGGGATCCTCTCGAAGTCTCCCGAGGAGGGCGGTTCCGTCCATTCCGGGGAGCGACATGTCGAGAAGGATCAGGTCGGGATGGCGCTCCCGGGCGGCGCACAGCCCCTCCGCCCCGTCCCTGGCCTCCAGGATCGTGAACTTCTCGTTCAAGATCGCCCAGAGGGTCGTCATGCTGTCCGGGTTGTCCTCCACCGCGAGGATGCGGCGAAGCTCCCCGGCGCGGCGCGGGACCGGGACCGTCCTCCGGGGAATCGCCTTGACCGGCGCCGGCGCCGTCCGCTCGCGACCCAGGAGCCGCCCGACCTCCCGGAGCAGCCCCTCGCGGTCCACGTCCCCCTTCTGGATCAGCTGGTGGACGTTGTTGGCGCTCAGGCGGTGAAGGTCCCCGGAAGTCAGGTCCTTGGCCGTGAGGATGAGGACCGGCGTTCGGGCGGTGGCGGGGGTCCCCCGCATCCGTTCGAGCAGGGTGAGCCCGTCCATCCCGGGCATCATCAGGTCGAGGATGATGCCGTCCGGAGGGGGGCTCCCCATCTTCGCGAGCGCCTCGTCCCCGCCGCGAGCGACCTCCACGCGGTAGCCTGCCGCCTCCAGGACCATCCGGATCTGGACGATCGCCGGCTCGCTGTCCTCCACCAGGAGGAGGCGGTTCCCGCGGGGCGCCGCGGGCTTCTTGCCCAGGCGTTCCAGGATCCGCGCGATCTCCTTCAGGAGCTCGCCGGAGGCGAGAGAGCTCTTCTGCACGACCGACGCGACGGTCCCCTTCAGGCGCTCCCGCTCCTTCGCCGAGAGGTCGTGGGCCGTGACGATGATGACCGGCAGGCCGCGGGTGAGGGGGTCGCGCCGGAGGTTGTCGAGCACCTCGAACCCCCCCATCCCGGG
>Ga0118677_10002346_pt1 | contig 38348 bp, 47 predicted proteins | sample AliMusrvi5mmetaG_FD_86154 | JGI IMG/M metagenome (GOLD analysis project Ga0118677, IMG submission 86154) | reverse complement strand
TTGATAACGACATCCTTGAATCCTTCAGAAGTACCGGAAAAGGTTGGCAAACACGCATGAATGACGCCTTGAGAGAATGGTTAAAGGAGCATAACGCCCGCTGATCAGTCAACTATCCCGGACGCCCTGAACACTCGTTCTATCCGATCCATGGCGGAATCCTCCAGGGTGTAGAGCGCACGGAAGGCCAGGGACAAATGCTTCCTTACGGTTTTGCGGTCCACCTCTAACCGTTCAGCCAACTCTTCAATCGGATGCCTTTTTTTCTCCGGCACGAAATATCTAAGCACATAGAGCCCGGTGGCAAAGTCCCGCGCCGACGTACCCAGCAGAGCAACCCGCCGAACATATGGAATCAGGTCAATGGTTGCTTGCTTGACGATAGCCACGACAATCTTTCCATTGCCACAATGGGGACATATCCCCTCACCGATTGCATACCGGCAAATCAAGGCCGCTTCTGCCGGCCGTTCCAGGTCCGCCACCATGTTCCGGATAAACGCCGTTTGTGCTGCGCCGTCCAGACCCCCCAGGGCGTTGCCGCTTTTCCCCTTCTTGTCCTCTTCCCGGATCATCGCCATTGGCCGCAGCTTTCCCTTGAAATTAAAGGCAAACGACAACGCCGCGCCTACATTCCGGAATAAAGGTTTTCCGCTTCTCTCATCGTAAAGCTCAATCATCGTCTAAATGCCCCTATTTGAATTTTTTACCCCCGACCATCCAACCACACCAGGCCGCCCCCGTTCTCCTCAAGGCGGCCCGCTTCCTCGCTTCCGTTGCCATTTTCTTGCTTACGGCCAATCTTTTTATATCGTCAGCCTGAATTCTTCCATTTTTTGGGCCATTTCCTCATGCGAAAGACCGCTCCCGGCAAGTTCCACCATTTTCCCGTACATCTTGGCGCTTTGCTCCCGCCCCTCGTCCGTCAGGTCGTCATACTCCGGGCCAGCAATCTCTTTGCAGTTCCCCGGGCCTTTCCTCCTCAGTGCTTCAATTGCCGGGCCGTGCATCTCGAAAAGCTGGGCAATGGTAGGAAAATATCTGCTGGACCTTTTCACCATTTTCGATGCTTCCCTAAACTCTTCATCAGACATGGAATCCTCCAGGGTAAAAAAGAACTCCGTGGCAATCGCCTTATCTTCCATCGGTGAGCGTTTCTGTGTTGCCGGGAAAATGACCGTCCAGGTTTTTATCTCCTGCCAAACCGTGTTCTTTGTTAAACGCATTTTTTAACATCTCCTCGGCATAGCCTTCTTTGTGGTTTTCGATTACCGGGCGGGCCGTTTTTCTCCCCCGGCCCTTCCCGTTGTCCTGCTCTTTTCCCAGCCAAGCGCAAATATGGGTCCTGATACCCCGCGCCGTCTTTCTCCTGGCCGGGTTGTTCACGTTCCAAAGACGGCACTTTTTTACTTCCTCCAGGACATCGACCCCGGGAAAGGTGTCTTGCCATTCGTCAAGATCCGATTGAACGACAAGGAAATCTTTTTCTTTTCCAATAATGGGAAAAACAAGGACAGGAACCACCGCCGGTGTCGTGGTGAGAACCACCGCGGCACCTCCTTCTTTTAAGTCTTTATCTTTATCTTTATCTTCCTCTTCCTCTTCCTCTTCCTTAGTTGAACGTTCGTTGAACGTCTGTTGAACATCCGTTGAACGTTTGCCCGCTGAAATCCTCCCCGCCCTGCTCTTTTGGGCCGTTTTGGCCCTCACTTCTGCCAAGTCGGCTTCAATTCGGGGGTGTGTCCAGACATCCCCGTCAATTTCAAAGAATTCAGATAAAACCTGTTGCGCCTCTGTCCATTCGTCGTTGGACATCCGTGCAACGTTCGTTAAACGTCCGTTGAAATTATTCAGCGCGTGACCCTTTTGCCAATAGTTGAAAATCAGCAAGAGGTAAGCCCCATGCTGGGCCGTCGTCAGGTGCGCCGTGTCGGCTAGGTAGTCAGCGATATATAGTTGAATGTATGGTAATGACGCCATCTTATAGCCTCAATATGTTGACGAACTGACGCCACGCTTTTCTTTTGCTAGGGCCATGGCTGCCTCGTACTGGATATCTTTTGCAATCCTTCGGGCCTGAGCCGCAGCCTTCCGCTGTTCCTCTTTCTGAAGGTTTCGCCGGAAAAATGGGTCAAGGTCCGCCTCCTTGATCAGCTTTTCCGGGCTCTTTCCTGCCTTATGCCACGCCGCCCCTGTTCCCTGTCCCTTTCCTTTGCTCATTGTTTTTTTCCTTTCTCTCGTTGATATTCGCTGTGTAAAAGCCCGTTGTTGTACATGCAATCCTTGCAGAGTTCCGCATATTGCGCCCCCTGGCACCATTCAGGGGACACCTTTTCATTTCGCTGCATAGGGCAAATAATGTCTGGATGGTCAGCCATCAATCCACCGACTTTAAAGAGAGCGCGACGTAATTTTCAGCCATTCCAGGGCCGGAATGGATATGTGTGATTTCAAACATACAAACGCATTTTGTAAGGCCGGTGAACCTCAACACATCGCCCCTTTGATAGTCCCGATCATTCAACCGGATTTCTGATTTTTTGAGCCCGGTATTCAGGTTGTGAAGATATTCCGGGCCAATTTTTAAATCATGAATCATTGTCTCACTCCTCACAGGCGAACACAGGGACGCCCGTCAACCGTTTGATTGTTTTCAGCATCAACGCTTCATCGCTGTTGCCGTTCGATAGGTGCAATAAATAGATTTCTTTCAGGTGCGTCAGATCGTTGGCTTTCAGGAACTCTACGACGTTTTCAAGTCCGAAATGCGTTGCGATTATCCGGGCATATTGAGCCTGGCAGATAGCCCCCGCCTTAAGGCTTGCTGAAAGGGCCGCCTCTGAATAATTACACTCAACCATTATGTAGTCCAACCGCCTGAACCGGGGGCCTATATAGGCCGTATCCGTCGCGAATAAAATGAACTCCCCCGTAAGGCAAGACCTGATATAAAAGCCCAAAGTATCCCCGGGGTTTTCGTCTTTTGAATCATGGACAGTAGGGAAAGGGACAACCTGGAAAGATCCGATATGCCGGGGATGTCCAGGCAATAACGCTTTGACAAGGTTTTCCCTATCTACACAAAGGGCAGCCGCGCAACCTGGCGACATATAGCAATGAATACCAAACTTCAGAAGGTCTTTGACCGCCGCCGAATGGTCCCCGTGAGCATGAGACACCAGACAGCCGGATATCTCGTTAAGGGTGAAATTTAGTCCTTTCCTGATCTTTGCAATTGGTAGGCCGCACTCGATCAATAATGAGGTTTTGCCGTCCTTAATTCGGTAGCAGTTCCCTCCTGAACTGCTACCGAATGAAAGGATCTCAATTGCCATTGATCAGAAACCCGGGCCGCCAGTGAACACACCAGCCGGGGGGCCGAAAGAAGAGGGGGCCGGGGTTGAACCCTCTTCTTTCCCGCCTGTAATCTCTCCCGTCTCAAGGTCGATAATTTCGCCCTGGTTCGCGTTTTCTGCAGTATCCCAGGCCATGGCATCCTTTGCCGGGGTCGCGTCCTCATCTGAATTGGTCATAACGTCGATCATCTCCACCGACATAATCCCGTATTTAGACAGCAGCCGCCGCCAGCAGGTTTTGACCGCCATTGCATCGAACTGGAGTTTCCAGGGGGACGAGTCTTTTGCATAAGATTTGCTGTACTTCTTGCCGTGCGCCGCCGCCGCTTCCTTGGTCATATAAACGCACTTTTCAAAGCCGTTTTTGAGCCGGAAATATGCAAAATATCCGACGGGCTCCTCATTGATTTCATTGTCGGAAATCTCAACATCGCCGGACAGCTGGTCAGTGTGGATCTTGGCACCCTTATAAACGATGCCATCATTAAGCCGCTGATATTGCCCGGTGCGCATAGCAAGCTGGATATATCCCTTATAGCCCACCTGAAACGTGGGCCTTCCGTTATAAGGGACCACATAGGCAAAGCCCAGGCCCTTGTTTAGCGGGAGGTTCAAGACGGCCGCTTTAAAGCACTCTGCGATGACAAGGTTAGGGTCGTAAGTCATCAACATTTTGTCGGATGTGTAGATGTCCATGATGCTGGCAATAAACATTTCCGCATTTTTCCCCTTCCCTAATACCCTTTCTATCTTCTCCAGGACATACGGGGTGGAAGTCGCCTGCCTCATCTTTTCAGAAGGGGCAAGGGCGCGGGTTTTCTGTGTTACAGGCATATTTTCAGTCATGATATTTTCCTTAAAAAGAAGTTTTGAGTTAAGCAGCAAGGGCCAGCCGTAAAGTTTTGTCAGCCTCAGAGACAACCAACCGTATTACCTGGGCCTCAATCGGGATCAATTCCGTAACCGATTCCGCGTTGTCGATAAAAATACAGGGGGAAAACCCTTTGACCCTGGAGACGGTGTCAATAATGTCCAGGCCGACGTTGATACGAGCCCCGTTATTCAACGATGTTTCAAAAGGCACCCCGTTATATGTCGTCTTACAACAGGGCGATAGGCCCCCGTTTATCTGTTCTTCAAACAGTTTGAACTTTGCCAGTTTAAACAGCCCGTTTATATCGTTTTCCACCAAAGCCACCTTCGCCCGGGTGAACTCATCAAGAAGGAAAAGATCCCTTTCCAGGGCGTCGAAAGCCTCAACAAGTCCCGCCCGTTCCTTCTCCAGTTCCGCCTTCCGGGCCACCCCGTTCTTGGCAGCTTCGACCAAGGCAATTTTGGCTTTTGCCTCTTCAATCTTTCCAACAAGTATTTGCTTCCGGATCTCGTATTCGGACAGTTTTGAATCGTCGGCAACGCCCGCCTTCTCCAATTCGATCCGATCAAGGATCAATTTCTTTTTGGTCGCCGCCGCTTCCATATCCGGGTCGGCGTCCATCATAAGGACAAGGATGTTTCCATCAGGGTCTTGCAAGGATGCCTCCAGCCGGGACAGTTCCCCTGCCAGGGGGACGTCTTGCGCCTCAAGCTCAACATTCGCCGCCTCCAGGACCGCAATCTTCGCCTTGACCTCTTCGACCTGTGCCACCTTGGCCGTACCATTCCTTCGAATCGTCGCAACCCCATCGGCCAGGGCCTCATTGTGCCGCGCCTTGACCTCTTCCACCTGATCGGCAGGAAGGGCTTGCCCGCAAGCCTCGCAGCATACAAGCCCGGCCAGGGACGCCTTGAAGGCCTCATCCTTCTGGATAAGCTCGGCATATTCATCCCTAAGCCTCTGGAGGCACCTTTCAAGAAAAGCCTGGTCCTCTTGCCGCCTCTCTATGTCGTTGCGGTTATTAAGGACGGTCGCGTCAATATTCGCCAGCCGATCCTTCAACGCCCGGACCTTTACCCGCGTGACATCCTGGGCCGCGTTATATCGCTGGGTAATCCCATTGGCAGCCGTAATCACCTCAGTGTCAGCCGTGGCAAGGTCCCGCTGGAGTTCCAGCAAGGCCCCGTTATTTTTCATGCCGGCCAAGGATGTTTCGATTTTGTCCAGCTCTGCCGACCATTCCGCTATGTTGTCCTGTTCCTCCAAAACAAAAATGCCGGCAACATCGGCCATTCCCTTGACAACCTCGTCAATCCGGACAGGAACAAGCAACAGTTTTTCGTTGATTTCCTTCCGGTTCGCCGCGATAACTTTTCGGTGATCCTCAATAGACCGGGTTGCCAGGATCTCCGACAAAGGGGCAAGTGCCGGGTTGCTGGCTATCACGTCAGCGTCAGGGATATCATGGGCAAGAGACATCAAGAAGGCCCGCCGGTCGGCTGGCTTCATGACCTCAGAGAAATAGAAGGGGGACGTAAGAAGTTTGAAATCTTCTTCAGTTGCGATGCCGGAAACATATTCTTGATACTCTTTTTTTGACTTAGGCACAGAGTCGATATAGTGGTCGGTCGTGTGGCCGGTCATCTCTTTAGTTGCCGCCCCGCGTTTCCGGGTCCATGTCTCTTGATAGACCTTTTTCAATTCAATGACTTTTCCCTCATACTTAAAAAGCCCCTTGACCTCATGGCAAAGGTTATGGACGGGCGCCCCAACTACGGACAAGTTTTTAATCTCAAAATCAGCCTTAAAAGACGAATCCTTGCCGAACAGCAGCCAGCAGAGCCCATCGTACAAAGTTGTCTTGCCGGTCGCGTTATCGCCGCAAACGTCCAGGTTTTTTCCGTGAGCTTCAAGGGTAAAAGTACGCCCCTTGAAGTTAGTGAGGGTAAGGGTTTGAAGTATAAGTTTTCTCATGACATCGCCTCCAGAGAAATTATGTTCGCAATAGTGAAAGACCGCCAGCCGGACGCCTCAATATCAAACACGCTGAAAAGGTGTTCCGCCGGGGCCTTCTTTGTCGTCGGTTCCGAACCTTCCGACGATTCAACCCTGGGCAAAAGGTCAGGATGCAGCGAACAGAGCATGGCCCGCTGGCTCCCATCCTTCTTGATAAAGACGACCCGATTTAATTTTGTTGCCCGGAAATGCTTTGACAGCGATTCCCGCGTATGTTCGATTTTTTCTTGTTCCATTTTTAAAAACTCCGTGGTAAATTAATTATGTGGGTTGTAGTACCTTCCTCTCTTGGCCCGGCCTGGTGTCCCCACATCAGACCGGTTTTTTTTATGCCGCCCCCGCGTCCATAAACTGAGCTCTTGAAATCTTGAGCTGTTCATCGTCTGACAGTTCTCCCTCTCCAGAGAGCAGGAAGTCATTAGTAACAGCCTCATCAATGTGCATCTGCCTGTCAGCCATGGTCATCTTCTTTTTTTCGGCAATCTCCCCGTTATCTGTCCGGACATATCTAACCTCCCCGTTAACAAAATCACGCTCCACAAAACACTCGATATCCTTCATCTCGTAGCGATCCTTGTATTTCCTGGCCGCTGCATTAATCTCAGTGGTAACCGATTCTATTTTCTCCTTGAATGAAGACATTACGGATTTTTTCTGTTCCTCAATGGCTTCCTTGTCCTGGATTTTGATAGCCAATGTTTCAGCGATGTCCCGCAGTTCCACATTATTGAATGTGTATTTTGTCCAGACGGTTTTATATTCTACTTTCATCCTGTGCTCCCCCTCGGTTTGATTGTTAAACAGTCTCAAGGAACCTGAATTTTTCCGGGTTCCTTGTGTAGCTTTTTATCTTCCTTTCCAGCTTTTCCAACACCCGGACCTTGCAGCGATAGACCGCGCTGCAGGCCACAAAAAACTTTTTCTCTTCCCTGATGTATTCAAGCGCCGCCTCTGTTCTGCTCCCCCTCGTTTCCATGGCTTAAACTCCTTTGACGATCTCGATTTTTATAGGTGCGTACAATTCCTCAACCTGCTTCCGTTTGTTGATTGACTCCTGTGTATCCTTGCCTTTTGTGTCGATAAAATGTGTTGTCCCGTCCGCCCTGAACTCGACAAAATCAACCCGGTAAAATACCCCCCCAGGAAGGCGGAAAGGAACCTGCATAAGAAAAACGACAACCTCGCCTATCCTTTTTCTGAGCTTTAAATATTCGTAATATTTCGCCTCCAGTTTTGAGGGAAATTTGATACCGTCGGCCTCCACCGGGACGGCATTGTATTTGTGCTTCAGGAAGGCCATGGTCAAAACTCGATATCGATGTTGAACATGGCAGCAATCTTTAAGAAAAGTTCCTTTACGAGGACATACCTCAGGGCATCGCCGTCACTCTCCACGGCTTTCAGGCAGACAGCCTCACTCTGATCCTTGACATACATCAGGGCATCGCCGTCACTCTCCACGGCTTTCAGGCAGACAGCCTCACTCTGATCCTTGACATACCTCAGGGCATAGCCGGTCCTCTCCACGGCCTTCAGGCAGACAGCCTCACTCTGATCCTTGACATACATCAGGGCATCGCCGTCACTCTCCACGGCTTTCAGGCAGACAGCCTCACTCTGATCCTTGACATACCTCAGGGCATCGCCGGTCCTCTCCACGGCCTTCAGGCAGACAGCCTCACTCTGATCCTTGACATACCTCAGGGCATCGCCGGTCCTCTCCACGGCCTTCAGGCAGACAGCCTCACTCTGATCCTTGACATACCTCAGGGCATAGCCGGTCCTCTCCACGGCCTTCAGGCAGACAGCCTCACTCTGATCCTTGACATACATCAGGGCATCGCCGGTCCTCTCCACGGCCTTCAGGCAGACAGCCTCACTCTGATCCTTGACATGCCTCAGGGCATAGCCGGTCCTCTCCACGGCCTTCAGGCAGACAGCCTCACTCTGATCCTTGACATACATCAGGGCATAGCCGTCACTCTCCACGGCCTTCAGGCAGACAGCCTCACTCTGATCCTTGACATACCTCAGGGCATCGCTGTTCCTCTCCACGGCTTTCAGGGCTGCTTCCACGTCTAAAATTGCTGCAAATTTGGTTTTCATTTTTTTATGTCCTTTTTTTTAATATTTAACGTAATGAGTAGGTTTCACTTACTCGCCAAAAGAGGGGCAACCAGGATAATGGCCATGACGACAAGGCAAAAGACCGGGATGACGAACCGCCATCCTGACTTTTTGGGCTCGCCGACTAAAGGGCAAAATGTCGCGCAATCGCTTTTAGTCCTGAAAATGGTCTGTTTCGGTTTGAATGAATTCGTCACGGTGAAACCTCCAAAGAAAGTAAAAGTGAAATTCCAGAAAGTGCGATGAATACAGCAGGACCGGCAAGGAAGCCGGAAGCAGGGCCGAAAACAACGACAGCCGCGCCGATAAAGACAAGGGCCGGGATAAGGTTCATATCCTTCTTGCTCCTCGCCTGGGCTTGCCCATCGCCCTTTCTGATTTGAGTTTGGTAGACAAAAACCAGGCGTCAGCCTCTTTTCGATCAATAAGGACAGTCAAGCCCGGTTGATACGCAGACACCAGCCCTGCATCAATAGCCCGCCTGATAGTCCGCGGGTTGATCCGGTAGCGTTCCGCCGCCTCGCTGTAAGTGATGGTTTCGGGGATCATGGCTATGCTGCCTGTGCCGGGAAAAAAATAGAAGGTTCGGTGAGTTTGGTAGACCTGGCCTTGATAAGATACCCCTGTTCGGTAAGCCGATTTAGGCGCCTTCCTACCTTGCTGTACGGAAGCCCGGTCAGTCTTGCCACCTCCTTAATGGTTACGGGGCGGTCAAGGGTGGATGATGACAATTTTTGGTAAATAACCTTTTCTGCTTTCGGCTTGGCTTGGCCCTTTATTTCCAGCCGGTCCTTGATCTTGCGTAGTGCGGATTCAAGCGGTTCTATCCTTCCCTTGAGGCGGTCGTACTCGTCTATCATCTCGTTAATTAATGTTACTTGCTGCTGATACCGGAATGTTTTACTCATTTTTTCCTCCTTTTTTATTGAGCTACGCCGCCTTCTGTGTGAGAGAACCGGCCAGCCTGGTAAGCCCCTTGGCGGTAACGAGAACCTGTTCGACGACCTTCTCTCGCCCATCGCTGGTCTGTACGGTGGTGACCTTGTGGGAAAGCAGGCCCTGCTGAATCCGGCCCTGATAGGCAACCCAATTTCGGCCACCGGCACGTTTGTAGATCCAGAGATGTTGAGAAAGGAAGGAGATAAGGTCGATTGGGCGAATCTGAAGCGTCTTGGCTGTGTTGGTGAGGTTGAGTAGGCCGTCAGCCAGGGCGATACGGTCGAATGATTCTACCTTGGGGGCCTGCTCGGTGATGGTGTCCTGGAGTTCGAGGACTTTTTCTACCTGGGTCAGGAGCAGGGTGCGGAGCTGTGCCGGGTCGTTCAGCGCTTTGGTGGCGTCGATGGGGGCCTGTGCCTTTTTCTCGCACTCAAGGAAATACTCTCTGACCTCAAATCCCTTGTCGGTTCCTGAGAGCATGGCGATATGTTTTCCTGCTTCAAGGGTCAGGTGGTAATCCATTGAGGGGCGACCCCCAAAGAGGTTTTCCCCTTTTTGGGGGAGAACTATAAAGTCGCGCCCTTCTGTCAATCTTGCCCGACCGATCTGTTTTTTAATCCAGTCTGAAAAATCCTTTTTCACTCCAAGAAAGAAATGCAGGTCACGAGCATTGACAGTCTGCTTTCCTTCGCCTGAAATTTCCTGATTTCTGATCGTGATAAGTTCGTTCATAATCTCACACCTCTTCTGTTTTTTTGAGTTCCTGTGTAAAACGCGCCCAAGTCTCTTTCCTCTCTACGGTTCGTTTTTTGTCCATCCACATCCCGATGCTTCCCCCAATAACAACGGTTGCTATTTTCGATAATAGGGGTAACTGGGGCTTCTGTTCTTGCGGTTTATGTAAAGATTTGTCAGAGGATTTCTTTGAAAATTTTGTCAGCCATCTTGTCCCACAAAGGGAGCAGTTGAGGAGTCGCCTTGTTATCCACGCTGTCGCCCTTCTCATAATTTCACCCCCGCCGTCCGAACTTCCTTGTTGTCGTAATTGAAAATCGTCAACTCGTTCATACCTTCGCCCTCCTTTTCTTATTTTTTGATGCGACGTTGTTTCTCCGCGTGTCCCTTGCCTGCATTTCTTTAGCAGTCATCAACCCTTGATCGATCAGGGCCAACATGATCTTTTTAGACTTCCCGCAGATCCAAGAGCCACGTTTACCGATCAGGACGGCCTGAACTGTCCTTGGGCTGAATCCGTTATTTTCCGCCCATTTTTTACCTGTAAGGTCTCTGTCCCAAATTCTTTTGCAGATTTCGTTCATTTCTTGCCTTTGGTAGGATAATTGTAGTATCGTTGCTGTATTGTGTAGCGTATGGATAATATATTAACCAAGGAGTAGTTAACATGTCAACCGACAAAATGCATGTGGATAATAATTTATCTCTACGATTAACCACTGCACGAAATTTCAAAAAGATGGACCAGAAAGTAGCAGCCCAAAAAATTGGAATATCTCCAGTAACGTTGAATAGATATGAAAAGAACAGGAGGGAAGCTCCTTTACAGACGGTTAATCTTCTAGCTGACCTGTATGGGGTCCGGTCTGCTTGGCTGTTAACCGGTGAAGGCCCGATGGTGAAAAACATCCCAGAGGAACCAGCCACCTCCATGGGCTGGATGCCAAGCCCGAGAAGAGAGCAGCGCAAGGTCCCGGTCATCTCATGGGTGCAGGCAGGGGCCTGGTCGGAAACAGAGGATCCGTTTCAACCCGGTTACGCCGAAGAGTTCGTTTTGATATTGGAGAACTGCGGTCCAAATACTTTTGCGTTGCGGGTAGTAGGTGATTCGATGGAGCCTGAATTCGTTGCCGGCGACATTCTTCTTGTCGATCCGGCGTGCGACTGGTCGAGTAGGGATTACATCATTGCCAAGAACGGAGATGACGAGGCGACGTTCAAGCAGATCGTGACAGATGGCGGGAAGATTTTTTTGAATCCTCTAAATCGCCGGTACCCTATTCAGGACATGACGGGCAAAAATTTCAAGGTGATTGGGCGGGTTATTCAGAAGGTTAAAAAATACTGAGGGGTAAAAGGATGAAAAGAATACATCAAGAATTAAGGTTCTGCCCTTCGTGCAATAAGAACGTCATTTTTCAAGGGAACAAAAACATCATCAACTGGGTGATGCATATCGCTTTAATATTTTTAGGAGGAATAGGGCTTATCACGTTGCCCTGCGCCCTTATTAATCGTGCCTTAAATGCTCGCGTAGGAGGCAAGCATGGTCTTTTTTGTAGCCAATGCGGAATATCCATTTAACTACCTACTTAAAAAGCAAAGAGGAATCCAATGAAAAGAACCATACTCATGCTGGCAATGTCTTGCCTGCTGGCTGCTTCCATGTTCGGGTGTTCAGACCCGAAAGAATACAAGGTAAAGAGCCTCACGGAAAACCAAAAAAAGGAAATTGTCCAGAAGCTCGGGACTGATGGACAAGCCAAAATTGCAGGGTGGATGATTCGTAATGTAATGATGGGCAACAACCCACCCGATGACACCACTGTCGGGCAAGCTATCAAAGATCAAGATGAATGGCTCGCAAAACAAGCTATTGAAGAAGCGCACGCAGTCGAGTTAAAGAAAAAAGCAGATGCTGAAGCTATAGAATTAAAGAAACAGGCGGATGCAATGAAGGAGAAAGCTGAAGCAGAGCGCAAGGCAAAACTGGAGGAAATTTCAGGCTTGGTTTCCGTTGCCCTTATTGCAAAAAAGAACAAATCACACGAATATGGACAGAAATTTGTATATTTAGAAATGGCTTTTGAAAATAAAAGTAATAAAGACGTTCAGGGGATAAAGGGCGTTTTGACAATAACCGACATATTCGGCGACAAAATCAAAAGCCTTGCTTGGTCTTATGATAAGGGAATAAACGCTAAACAAAAAGCAATCGAGGTTGATCACGGGGCAGATATCAATCAATTCAAGCGGGAAGATCAGAAACTTTGGGACACCGACTTTGACAAGTTAAAATCCTCCTTTGAAGTCTCTACGATAATTTTTAAGGATGGAACCAAAATTGATGCTCCGCAAGCAATGCAGAATTGAAAGACACCGAGGACAGCAAGCGGCAGCTGTGAAAACATATTATTATTTGTCAGGGGCCAAGGGTTTTGTCCCTAGAATTGCCCCTATATCATGGAACATACTAGAAAGATTACTGTTTTCCCTGACTGGCAGTCAAGAGGTCGTCGGTTCGATCCCGACTAGCTCCACCACTTGAATACAAAGGGTTTAACAGTCAAAAAAAGCTGTTAAGCCCTTTTTTTATGCCTTTTTCCCTCTTCTGTCTATAGTGACAGCAGTTGACAGCAGTTGACAGCGGGGGCCGATATTGGCTAGATTGTCCCTGAAAGTGTCCCTGAAAGTGTCCCTAGGAAATAGCAGGTGATAAAATGGCGACCATCGAAGAGAGAAAACAGAAACGCGGCACCGTCTACCGGGTCAAGGTTCGGCTGGCAGGATTACCACACCAGGACGCCACCTTTGACCGCAAGTCTGACGCCGTGCGCTGGGCTGAAGACGTGGAACACGCCCTGCTGAAAGGGCTCTTGCTTCCAGGCCAGGACATCCCCGCCGATGACAAGACGATCCTTGCCGCCGTTGTGGACTACCTGGCTATAAAAGAAAAGGACTTGCGCCGATCTCGCCACACCATCCTTTCTGACAGGGACACCGGCAAGCGATTGATTGCACATTTTGGGGGCCTGACTCTCCGGACCTTAAAAAAAGAGGACATAGAAGAATATAAGGACGCCCGCTTGCAAGAGGTTGGCCCGTCATCCGTCCGCCTGGACTTATCAATGCTCTCCAGGCTCTACGAAACCGCCCGCATAACGTGGCGGATCGAGGGCCTGGAGTATCCAGGGAAAGACATAAAGCGGCCAGCCCCGCCGCCGGAAAGAAAGACCATCCTGCAGGAAAGCCAGTTTCCCCTTTTGCTCGATGCCTGCCGGGCAAGCAAAAACCGGATGCTTTACCCTTTAATTTTTCTACTGATCAATACAGGAATGCGGCCGGAAGAAGCGGTATTGCTTCGGTGGAAAGCCGTGAACCTGGACGGGGGCTTTCTTGACCTGACCAAGACAAAGACGGACCCGCGCCGGGTTCCCTTGTCCATCCCCTGTGTCGAAATGCTGGGGACACTTCCAGGGACAGACGACCCCGCCAGCCTGGTTTTTATTTCTGAACAGACAGCCAGGAAAGACAAGCCTGTTACATTTTTCCGCCGGTCGTTTGAACTCGCCTGTATCAGGGCCGGGATAAACGCGCCGACTAAAAGAGATACAAAAAAAGCGAACCAGGAAGGAAGGGACGCGAACCGGGTTACTCTTTACACCTTGCGCCATTGCGCCGCCACTTACCTTATAATGGCCGGGGTCGACCTCCGAACCGTTGCCGATATCCTGGGCCACAAAAATATTTCCATGACCATGAAATACACCCACATAGCAGACGCCCACAAAAAGAAAGCCGTTGACTCTAAAGGGCTACCATGGCACGACACCTCAAATGCCTAACAAATTGTCAATTACGAATTCCTCAATGATTTCATACCGCCTGACAACGCCTTACTTTTTGCGAAGATGTCGAATTTCAACGAACGGTTGACCTCCCACACAACGACACCTCCTATCTTAATGGTGAAGGCGAGGTCTGTTTGTGACGGTCCTGGGTGATGCCGAATAAGGGCTTTTCTACTGTTAAAAATAGGCAAAAAGCAACGCAAAAATCTTGAAAGATAGGTGCGCTGCTCTCCGGGGTCGTTTAAACAACCTGACCGCCCGCGTTTTTATACGCGCCGGTCAGGGCTGAGAGTTTATTCATTCGCTGCCCATATGTATTGCCGGGCAAGGAAGCCCACCGGGACGAACACAGGGGAATAGCCGCAACGATATTGCCCGCTTCAATCAGGGGCAAAGCGTGGCACTCCTTAATAAGCTGCAGGGCAATAGCGTCCTGATTCGCAGGTGAAAACGTCCCGTCAAGTTTGAGCTGTTTAGTATAGAAATCGAAAATGCGAACCTTGATTTGATACCGTCCCGCCGCCGTACTGTCCGGGGTGCCGTTTTCGAAATGGACAAGTTGCCGGGGGTGATCCGCATACGAGTTGAACAGGACAGGATGGCCGGGGGTTGACCCGACGATAACATTGTACCCGTTATCGGAAGCCGCCAGCAGCTCCGGGCCGATTTCCGACCAGGCTATCATGTCAAGGAACGCTTTTCTATTTGTGGGGATCATTTTTTCTTCCTTTTCGCTGGAACCTCCAGCCGTTTTGTTTTCCCTCAATCGTCGCAGGGCATCCCGCATAATGGGCAATGAGAGCCCTGGATATATTCGTGTTGGCAGTAAGAGCAGATTTTTTTCATTTCTTTTTCACCCTTTGCGGACAGGACAACCTGCAGACCTCGCAGGTTGTGACCTGCTCCGTCAATTTTATTTCCTGGGCCTGTTGACCGTCGCCCAGTTCTTTTATTTTCTCGAAAATGATTAAGATAGTTGCATCGATTTTATTCAGCGACCGTGTCAACAGGTAGCCGACGATACAAGTCAACATCCATAAGACATACCGGACAAGCTCGGACCCGGTGATTGAAACATTAGGCATTTTTCCCCTTCAAAAAAAAAGGTCAGGATGTTTTTAAAACATCCTGACCCGGGTGATCGGTTTAGAAAAGGATTAAGCCAGGGTGAAGGATAGCCCCGCCGGGATATCAACAAGCGGACGCGGCACGTCAACGTCCACAACGTCAGCCTGTCCAGTTAGCTCCGGCCCCATGGGCTGGCCTTCTGTATCAACCGCTTGGGCCGTCATTACATAAGAGCCAGCAGGGACACCAAGGAAGGTGGCGGAATAGGTGGCTGCAGTCACGCGCTGCTTTGGGAAATCGCCAAGGCCGATGTCGATGCCCGCCCACACCTGGCCGGGGAAAGTCTGCGGGTCGGTCGGGGTCGTTCCAACATTCACAATTACATTTCGCATTTTTAAAACCTCATAGAAAAGAAGATTGAAGAGTTGACTACAGGATCAAACTTTATGGGCCCGTAACGCCGTAGGGCTTCGTCAGTACGGCAGGGACCGCCACCGTTTGAATATTGATACTTCCCGCCCCCATGCTTATCACCCCAACGGAAGGGACAGGGCAGGCCTCCAGGACGGCCTTTACAATGTTCGGGTTGCCGGTTGCGTTTCTGGCCAGGGCTCCAACATTCATCGCGCAAGCCTGATCCGACCAAGCAACGAGCCGCATATCATCCGCGCTCTGGACATTCTGTTTGGCGCCCGCGTAATTCTGGGCCGCGTAATTCAATACCGCGCCGCTGCCCTCGTTCATGGACCCACACCCGGCAAGAGGCAGGGTGAAGAGACAGAAGAGAAAGACAAGGACCAGGCTTTTCACCGTAGCCGTTACCTCCTTTGGAATATCGATTTTTTGAGCTGGGAAAATATCCGCACCCGTCCCCTGTTTCGGGTTGATCATAATTAGAAGAGGATAAAGCCACGGTCTAAGCTGGGCCTTCGTCTCTTCCGGGACCGCCGGAATACAAAGGGCGATGACGATAAGAAAGACCAGGGCCACAAGGTAAAACTGAGTTGTTAATGTTTTCATGCTGCCTCCAAAATAGGGTTGCCGCCAAAAGCGTTTTTGGATCCAAAATCCCGAACCGCCACAAAGAAAATTTCTGATTCTGCAAAAGGCATCCCCGCCTTGATCGCGTCTGCCCTCATCTCTTTATTTGCTGTTTCCAGCCATACCAGCGGGTCAATCAGGCCCGCCCTGAACATCCGGAATTTTCCATCATGCGGCAAAGACAACATGATTTCCGCTATTGTCTGGGCCGACAGCTGGCCGGGTACGCTTGCTCCGTCCCAACAAAAGCCGGGAAGGAAGACAAATTGCCCCTTTCCGTCATAGGTCAGAAACGGAAGGCTGCAGGGGAAGCCGGTTTTTATTCCCGACTCATAGTGATAGGGGCGGACAAGTTGAAAACATCCGTCCCCGAACTTCTGATAATAAATTTTCGTGTCTTGCATGGGCTGGGCCTCCTTAGACCTTTGGTCGTGCCGGTGGTGCTGGCATCATTGCGACAAAAAGCTCAGTGGTGGCGGGAAGCAAGGCAGGGTTGGCCATAATCGCCGTCTGCTGCTGCTGTGACCACATCCACACCTTGTCCCTGTACTCTAGGGCCTTTGCCGCTTCTGCACTCCATTGAGGATTGGCGCTGGCAGCATAGCCGATACATCTTTCGGTGTCCTTGTATCCCCACCCCTGAAAGACTGTGTCCATTGCCGCCTCGACTGCATCCTCATACTTGGTGATGATATCTTTGGGGGATGGTTGAATGACCGGCTCGATCTCCGACCATGTTTCACCGGGCAACATTTCTGATTTATCGTCCGTCATCCGCCAACTTGTGCCGTCTTCACTAATCGCATAGCCTATCATATATTATCCCTCCATCCGTAACAGGATATTGTTGCCACCGAATTGACAACCGCCCAGTAAATATTTGTAGATTCAAGCAACATTTCGCCCATTACTGACGCCAGTCCATACCCCGACGTGCCCAGGAATGGCGGATTGGTAGTTGACCCGTTGGCCCCATACGCAGCATTGGGGGCGGCAATAGCCTGTCCGTCATTCGCAGAAGTCAAGTTGACAAGTATTGAGGAGGCAACATTTGTGGGGACATACGCCGAGACTGACACAGCGACCCATGTCGGGATCGTAACACTACCAATACTCGACCCCGACGCCAAGGACGGCAGAGAAAGGACGTTGCCAGATAATGCCACGACGTATGTCGTCAAGTTTCCTGCCGTCCTGACCTGCATCAAATATTTGCTGCCGCTGGCATCCGTCAAAACCGCCCCCGGCATCCTGGCCCTATAATCGGTCGAGACATAACCAGTCGGGGCCGTAGGGGCCGTCCTGCTTATATCCAGGGTCGCCGTCAAACCGTTGGTAGTATTGTACCAAAGCCAGATGTAATAAAAGGTACTAGCGACCTTCGCCGACATGATCGAAAGAGGTGCGCCGACCGTTCCAGCAGAGTTGATCGTTTTCAATACCGCCACCGCCGTGTAAATTTTCCCGGTGGACGTGGTCAGGTCCGCCAGGTCCGCAGAAATAACGACACTGTTATTATTTACCCCTATAGCCGCGGCCTTCCAGTTTGAATATCGGGGGATTGCCGAAGAAGTGACCACAGGTCCGACGCCGGTCGCCGGATTCAACAGCACCCATTTTGTCAAGGTCGAGTCCCAGGTCAAAACCATCCAATGTCCCGCGCCCGCAATATCGCCAGCGAAGAGGGGCAAGTTGTTACCCTTTACGATAGTGTAGGCCGTTACAACCCCAGAGTTGGGGGTAAATGTCGGGGTCGCCGTCGTGTTCGCCAGAGTGGCCCGCACCCACAATTGAACATTGCCGCTTGCAAGAGTCGTTGACGTGATCTCCGGGGTAAACGCCGCCGTGAGAATATCCGAAGATCCCGCCGCCGCTGCCGACTCGTAAAGGTTTTGTTGCATTCCGATCTGGGTTGCATTCGCGACACTGACAGCGCCGACAGTGACCTGGCCGCCCTGCCCTTGCGAGACAGTCGGCGCACTCACCCAGGCCCCCGCCGTCGCCTGGGTTATGTCAAAATATCCCATCACCCGGAAGGCAACGCTGGCCCTGTCAATGGTGGAATAAATCACGCCAGCAGTAAGCGCCGACGCATTTAAAACCGTGGTGCTGATAAGCGTGGTTTCATCCAGCGACGCCCCACCGGAAACATTGACGACGGCCAGCTCAACAGTTCCCGCGTTATTGATCGCCAGGACAACAAGCCGGGCCGCAACTCCGGACGTGGTGCCAAGGGTCGCGCCGGAAGGGACAACCAAAGAGATTGCAGCCGGGACAGGAACGCTTGAAACCGCCCCGCTTGCCAGGGTCGCAGATCTGAAATCTACCGAGCAGGCACCAAGCGCCACCGTAAGAGCAGAGCCGCCAGGGGTCGCACTGATTCCCCTGAGTTGTTGCACGATTCCCGCCAGGGGGCCAACAACCACCCAGAATGTATTCCCCGCGTCCCTCATCTTCAGGACGCCGTTTCCGGTATCCGCCCAGAACTGGAAAGCCGACGGGGTTGCCGGTGCCGCCGCCCCGCTGTTATTTGTCAAAAGCGCCAGGAAGGCCGCGTTTAACTCGTTCAAAACAACCGCGCCGGAGCCGTCCGCGATTACCGTTGTCCCTTGTGACATAATCCCCCTTTAATAGCCCTGTGCGAGCCAATTTATTACGCGGGCAACACCCACCCCGCCATTTTTTACCTGTATCGTGAAGCCCCCCGTTGCCTGGGCGGTCAAAACGATATCATCCCCCGCCGTCGCGTTTATGATCGTGACTTGGACGTTAGGGGCTACCTGGAAAGCCGTTCCGTAGGCGACCGCCTGGCCGCCAGCAACGACAGAAAGATTCGTCCCCTTGTCCACCCTGTCCGGCATATCGACCGTAAAGGCAAACGCATCAAGGGCCGCGATAATTGACGAAACCGTGCTTGTCAAAATCGCCTTGAATTTGAATTTTCGCCCCACATATTGGCCGGGAAAAAAGTTAGACCACGCGCCGTATGTCCCGGATAGGTCTGACGTTGCTATCTGAATTTGAACACCAGCCAGGCCCGCATAATTACCCCTCAAGGAAGGCAAAGCCGAAACCAGAGGAACCGCCGAAAAGAGCGCGTTCGGGTTATCCGCCCTCGCAACATAGGCAATCGAGCAGTTACAGGCTTGCACTGTCCCGATATCAACCTCATGTCCGGAAGGTATCGCGTACTCGCCGGACAAAGCCCCGCCAGTAAGCACAACGCTTCCAGCCCGGACAATCGCCCCGCCGGATACCGAGCCCGCCCAGCTGGTCGCCTGCTCGTCCCAGGTCGCGACAACGTTTTTGACCAGAGTAGAGCCCGCAATCACCACCGCAACAGGGGCCGCGGAATAGGCAAAAGCGGAATGGGCCGCAATCCAATAAGTGCCGCCGCCTTGGCAATTGAATTCCGGGTTGTTTGTCTTACCGAGAACTAAGGCCGTGGGCCATGTCGCGCCGACCCGGACCTCATAGTCAACCGTCCGCACGGGGTCCGTTACTTTTTGCCAGGAGAGGACAAGGTTGTTTGACCGGAAGAAAGAAGAAACCCCGGTGACGTTTCCAAGCGGGGCCTTGAGAGCCGATCCCGTTACAGTGTATTGATACTCCGGGACATCCGCGAGGTTTTGAGTTGCAGCCCCGAAAATGTTGAACGAACAGAACTTGAAGTATAGCGTTTTCCCGATCATGGACGTGTCCAGGGCCGCACCTTGAAGGATTGCGCCGTCAACCCTCACCACCACGTCTCCGATATTATGCGCCGCAACAGTAGAGCTATAGCAACCCCGAACAAGACCGCCCAAAGTATAAGCGTTTGCCCCCGTCAGGGTGGCGCCCTGATAAGCGATAAATTCAGGATTTGCGCCCAGGATACAAAGGAGGGTTGTCATGTTCGCAGCATCCGCCGCCGATCCTGAAACAATCGTGCCGCCCAGCCCGTCAAGCTGGATGGCGAGCCCGGACGTTGCCCCGCTCGTAATCGCCGCCGTCAAATGGCCGACCCTGCCGGGGGTTGTGACTGTCCCTATTTGGCTGTAAGAGTTGCCATCATTGGAGGCCCACACATTCGCGCCGCCCCAACTCGTCGCCCCTGGAACTCCAGTTGCACCCAGCCAGACAGAGACGCCGCTTGTCCCGGAAACATTCTGTACAGGAGGTTCAAAAAATGCCGGTGGAAAGGTGTTCCCCGGTGCAATGGCCCCGTTGACAGAATAGCCCGCACCAGTCGCCGGGGTTGCCACAACGCGAGAAGCCGCGCCGGGGGGGGCATCTTCCGCCGTGATCGTCAAGGTTCCGGCTTCGTCCTCTTCCACAATCAAAAGTCGGACGGGTTTTAGAATCAGACCAAGTGTGGAATCGGTAATAGTCACGATATCGGTTGGCTCAAGGAACGCATAGTTCCAACCGAGCCGGAAAATGTACTGGTTCCGGATATAAACCGCTCGTTGCAGGATTAACGAGCAAGCAGTATTTGCCGCCGTCGGATCCGTGATCTGGTGGGCCGTAATCGTATCCATCGGGATCAGCCCGAACTGGTCAACGCTGGCCTGGTCCTGCAAAGGACAAAGCTCCGGGTTGTACCCATTCAGATTATTCAGATACTCAAGAGTGACCTGGTTAAACGCATCAGCGGACGTGTTCGCCGTGGTCGGTATCGCATTTCTCAACACCTGGACAGGGTCATCATCTGGGGAATCGACGATAAAATCATCTTCCCCCAGGTTGATCAGGGTTGAGGTTGGGGGCGTGAATGTATAGCCAAACCCGGTTTCTGCCGTGTCCCCGTAAGGCACGAGTTTTAAAAGCCCTTCCGAGAAGTAAATCCCCGTATTCGTGAGTTGGACAAGGTCCGTTAGCATTTGCGCAAGAGGGGCCTGGCTATCGTAGCACGGGGAAAGAAACAACCCCATTGCGCCGCAATAGTTTTGATACGCCGTCAGGTCAGCAATCTTTGAAGACGCAAAAGCGGCCCCGTAATGCGGATTCGTGACCAGATCGAAAATGATATCTTTCGGGTTTGCTCCCGCATAATTGAAAGCCACATTTGCAAAAAAGCCCTGTATTTCCCAACTCAAGGCAGGCAAAGAAGCCGAAGTGCTGAGGTTGTAATTAGCTGCAGACTGATAAGCGAGCCCCGGATAGTTGAGGCTTTGGGCAGCGTGTAGGCTGTCCATGTATGCCCATGTCGGCTGTGAATAACTCCCCGTATGCAGAGTAAAAATAGTGGGGTCAACAGGAGTTGTCTTTGTCCCGTTTTGCCACATCGAAGGGACGGCAGCAATCGGCCCCTCGCAAAGAGCCATTGAAAAAGAGCATGTATATGTCCAGGTGGTTTGTGTCGCGCCGCCGCCCTTTCCGCCACTGGATGTTTTTTGCGCAATGGGCAGGAAATCACCATACCATGTGATATTTCCAGCAAACCGAGTTCGCCCGTAAATAATTGCAATCGGGACACCGTTACAACTCGATTGCACCTGAATAGCAGTTGCAGCCGGGGAAACAATACTGGCAGCGCCGCCGAATAATCCACTCATTGCCGGACCCTCCAAAAAGAATGGTGCCGGCCGATCAGCTCCGCGTCATTCGCAGACGCATAGACAACGCCCTGATTGAAATATGCGTGAATAACTCGCGGCCATTCAAGAACAATGGCCGCGTGAGATTCGCACCGCCCGAACCGGAAAAGGGCAATGTCTCCGGCCTGTGGGTCCGGGACCTGGTCGCAATAGGCCCGAACATATTCAAGCAGCCGTTCACCTCCATGGTGTAGGTGCCAGTCTGGTGGGTAGTCTGCAACATCGAACCGCTCAACCATGCCGAGGTTGACGAAAACACCCTTGCAGAAATGCGCACAATCAACGCCCACGCCCTTCAACATCGCCTTATGATGGAACGGGGTGTTTAACCACGTCAAGGCCTCTTCTATGATCATTTCGGGGGTTATCATACAGCCGTCTCCGGTACTGGAATGAAAGGACATCCCCGAAAATGTGATTTATTCCCCTTGGAAATGCAGGTAGAAAGGGCCTTGTCACATCCGGGGTAAATCGTAAAAGGGTCGCCGTTCGCCGGGGCATTCGGTAGAGGGAGATAGACAGAGAACGAGCCGGGGGCGAACCCCTTTATGGTCCGCGTCAATCCCGATAAAGCGCCGCTTGTCCAGGTCGCATAGCCCGTATTGAAAAAGCCCGTCGCCTGCTGGAGTGAGGTACACTTGATCAGCGAGACAGTAGAGCCCCCGGAATCGATCCCGGTTACAGCAGCCGCCGCCCTGGATAGCCCGCAATCAGTCGAATACAGAGCGTTTAAACACGCTGCTTGATACAGGTTCCGGGGCAATGAAATATTGAACTGTGCAACGTCCGAATTGATCCGCGCCTTTATCCCTGCCCTTGCAGCTGAAACATCCGCAAAAATCCCCGAAAATAGGTTGATCGCACCGACCACAACGGGGACCGGGCCAATATAAGCCCGCTCAAGTTTCAAGGACGCCCCGTCAAAAGAGCCCGCCGCCGCCGCCGCAAGCATGGGCAACCCGTTAACAAGGTCTGTCTGTTTCGGGTAGATTTCCACATCTAGGGTGTCAACCTCAAGGCCAATTACTACCCGCGTTTTCCCGCGTTTGAAGACAGGCCCGGAAGAAGAAAAAACGTTCCCGCCAAAGGGCAAATCGACATCGAAGTCGGTGAACCGCAACACCGCCCCGCCGACAAGGGTGATGGTGTACAGGTCCGCCAGGGTGAAAATCCTATTGTTCTGCATGTGGGCAAGCAGGGGACCGGAAATTGTTTTCATACGCGATTTCCAGGGGCTCCGATGAATTCCAGCTTTTTGAGTTCCCAAAGATCCAGCATAAAGGCAGAAAAGTCGGCGTAATCCTGCAGGAACCTGCAACGGTAGAAATACGAGCCAGACCAGGACACAGGCAGTCCATTACCAGGGGCAGCGGTGAACGTAACGATCCCGCTTGCATCAATCGTGTAATCTGCCGGGGTGCTTTTCAGGACGCCGTTGACATAAATAAGCGGGTTGCCGTTAAGATTTTGAACCGGCTCAACGAACCCGAACCCGCCCGCCACGAACGTCCGGACGAGCTGAAATATTTTGGTGGATCCGTCCCCCGCCCCGAACACCTTGGCCGTTGCCACATTGTCAGAAGGGACGGTATAAAGGAATGAATCCCACTGCCCTTTGACCTGCAGGAATAGCCCGACCAGGGTGTCAAGATCCACGCCCCGGTTTCCGTCCCTCAGAAACTCATATGAAAGGCTAATTTTCCATAGCGGGTAGGCTGCATAAGCCGCCCGCAATTCCCGCCCAGAAACCGCCCTTTTGATCGCAGTCGAAAAGGTGGGAGTGATAACCACATTCCAAGCCAGGCCTGGAAGTGTAGGAAAGATTGCATTGCTCATTTGTTATGCCCTCACCGGCGCAAAGTTCCGAACCTGACGCCGCAAGACCTCAGAGAGTGCCGCCGCATTGTCGCGAAAAAGCCGCTTAACACTGTCAGAATCAACAGCATTAACGTGTAGGTGAACGTCCCCACCACCACCGAGCCCGCCGCCGTCTCGGACGCTTGAGGCGAACTGTTCGGGTACGATCATTTCCCCTTTGTGGATCTTGGTAAACATATCGCCGGGGACGTTCCAGGAGCCGACCGCAAAACCCGCCATGCCGGACATGACCATTGCGTATGTTTCAGCATAAGCCTCCTCCGCCATCGCAGGCCCAACGTAAGGAACCGACGCAACGGCAGAGGCCGCGCCACCAGCAGCAACCGCCGCCTCCCCAGGGATAACCGCCGCCGCTTCTGCAGTCTTTGCTGCAACAGTCGTGGCGGAAGCCGTGGTTTCAGCCGCCGCCGTCTGGACAAGCCCGACCTTCTCCAGCATGGTCCGAAAAAGGCTACCTTTCTGCGCAAGCGCCGTCTTTGCCAGTTCTCCCGCCGCCCATTCGCCCACCATTTTCATGATGGCCCCGATAAAGGTAGAAAGGATAGAGCTCATGATCTGTTGGAATGCCTGTTTAAACGTCGTTGTTTTTTGAATCAGCCCGGTTATTGCAGAGCCAAAGGCGCTAGTGATCCCAGAAAGCATCGACTCGATAGCCTTTTTGTTGTCTATCGCCATTTTGTCCGTGAGCTGCTGCGTGTCGGCTAGGTATTTCCGCGTTAAGGCAAGTTTATCCTCTTGGAGCTTGGCATATGCCAGCTTGTCATCCGCGTACCTCTGAAGTTTTGAATCAAGCTCTTGCAGGTCTATCTGGTATTTCTGTTGCAGAATAGACTGTTCCCCGGCTATTTCTTGCCCTTCATTTATCCTGCCCATAGCCAACTCTTGCTGGAGCTGCGCCTTTTTGATATCAAGAAGATTTTGCCCGGCTGCCTTCTTTGCTGCGTCCGCTTCATCATCAAGCGCCCTTTGTTCCTGGGCCATCTGTTTGTGGATATTGAACAGCTCGTGCTCAATCTGCCGTCTGAGCGCCGCCTCTTTCGCGCCGCCGCCCTGGACAAGGGCCAGCTTTGCAATCCAATATTGTTCGTCAGACGCCTTAGAGTCCTTAAAGTAGGCCTTTTCAGCCTCCTTCATCTGCTCCAGCTCGTTCTTCCATTCTTGCAGGCGGGTGTCTTTCTCTGCCGGCCCTTTTGCGTCTTTCCCCTTGGAGAAGTCCAGAGGCTTATCATCACCAGGGGGGGCTTGAGGGAGAGGCGGGAGCTTTTCTGCATCGAAGGCGTGTTCCCAAATTTCACTTACCTTCTTGGCTGTGACCTCATTCGTTGACGTGATCTCGCCCAGGATTTCCTTGGAACGCGAAAGATGACCATGAGCGAGCTCTACCGCCGCCGCCGCTACCCCTCCCAGAGTGTTTCCGACCTCTAAAAATGTATAGTAAATTGTTTCTGCTGTAGCGACCAAGCCATGAAGAACGTGGGTAAACACCTTCGTCATCTGCGGCCCTTCTTCGCCCATCCATTTTCCCAATTTAGACATGACTGGTAAAAGCGCATTTCCAACCTGGATTTCAAGGGACTTGGCGATGAGAGCTACATCTCTTTGTGATGCTTGATATGCCTTATTTTGTGCGATTCCTTCCGGGCCAATAATTAAATGCAATCGTTTCGCCGTCTCTTCAGATTGATCAAACAGGTCATTTGTCAAAAGAAGAATGCTCCGAATACTGCTCCAAGAGCGTCCATAAACCTGCATTCCGGCTACGTTTTGCTCTGTAGTGTTTTTAATCCCCCTTAGTTTTGTGTTAACATCAAGCATCACGTCGCTAATTGGGCGCAATGCTCCTGTCTCTGTGTTTTTTGTCTCGACTCCCAAAACTTTGAACGCGTTAGCGTTGCTGTTCATCTGTCGGGAAAGCATCATGGATGCAGTTGAAACCTGGTCAGAGGTAAGCCCGACATGGTTTATTGCCACCGCCATCACCGAAGCCTTTTCGGTGGCAATCCCCATTGATTTCGAGAGTTGGGCTACTTTTGAATCCCAATCGTTCGCGGCACCCATTGCCGCTTTAAACATGGCTCCGCCAGCCAGAATAGCAGTGGCACCGATCAGGACGCCCTTGAACTTATCGAAGCCCGCCGTAATCAGGCCCAGGTGGCTTGTCATCTGGGCCGCGCCGTCTTTTAAAGCCTGGGTGACATCGGTAATCGCCTTTTGCGCATCAGACGAACTGCCCCCGATTCTTACGCTGATATCATCTGCCATTTACTTTATCCTTGAGGTAAAGCGTCAAAAAGACTTCCGCCGTTTTCATCCAATCCATCAGCAGGCAACGCGCCGCCGCCGCCCTTCTGCTCGATCCCGTAATACTTTGCTAGGGCGTTTAGAATTCGATGTTGTGGCGGGTTTTCGTCATGAAAGGAAAAAATGTCCTTCAGCCGCGGCAAGGTCATAAAGTCGTCTATGTACTCCCACGTCCAGCCAGGAAAGCAGGTCAAGAGGTAGGTATACAAGAGCCCCCACTTTATTTCGCCGCCTGGATTTCCCCCGGCTGTGCTACCTCCATGCCGGAAACCGCCATGACTGCATTTAAGACTTTGGCCATGTTCCTCATGTCGATGCCGTCCTCGACTTGGTCCTTGGTCATTTCCGGGTAATTCCGGGTAAGGGCCGCGTGTACGATCTCCACGCATACCGCCATATCTGCAGGGGCGAACGATCCCATTTTCAGTGTTTTAATTTTCGGCAATGAAAGCCGGACCTGTTTTAACGACAACGATGGAACGATCAGCAGATCATCCCCTATTTTTATTTCTATTCCTTCTTTCATGTGTGGAAATTCCTAGTGGTGAAAGGTGTCAAAAAGAAACGCCCTGAAAGGCCTGAAAGCCAAGCAGGGCGCAGAATAACGACGAGACAACTTTACTCGCTAACACTCCATGTCATTACCTGCCCGTTGCCAGGGTCGAAGGCCTCCAGGTCGAATTCAGGCACGGAAAAGTCTTCATTCTTGAACCCGATAGACATTTTTTGAGGCACCGCCATCGGGAAAGAAAACGTGGTCATTTTGCCAAGGTAGGCAACCGTCAAATCAAAACGCAGAGTCGGCGCGTATCCCATCGGCAAATTTAAGACAGTCTGTTTTGACGCACCCGTGAAGAGGGCGTTTGTATACTGGAAGCTCTGCAAGACCGTCAAGCCCGCGTCAGCCGTCGAAAAGGTATAAATGCCGGTCGTAGTATTAACCGCGTATTGACCCACAGCAGGGGCCGAAGCGACACGTTTAAGCAACATACCCGTGGCCGCATAAATACAGCCAAGATCCGCGACAAACACCGCACCAAGTCCGGCTGATCCCTGAGATGTGGGAAAGGCAACGGACCCGGAAGCGGTGCAGGTGCAGGTAACAATAAGCCCGGTCCCTATCCCGGTGACGGCAGTTGTCGCGCCCGCCGCCGTAGGGGCCACCGTGTAGGCTCCAGAGTTAAGCACCTGCACAGCGGTCACGATTCCAGCCGGGGCCGTGACGACGCCTTGAGCCTTTACCGTTGCGGTTCCAAGATTCACCAGGATAATGTCGCCGGTCACGTAACCCGTTCCGCCAGCAGTCAGGACAATACCGGTCACGCCGCCAACCGCCGCCGGGGGTATCACATCGCCCACCGTGTCCGAATAGTTCGCAAAAATTCCAGGGGTCAGAGTTTGCCCGAAAAAGAGAGCATTCCAGGCAGCCGCAAAGATCCGCGCTGGCTTAACCTTGATTCCCATTTTTACCTTGCCCCGACCAACAGCAACGGGGAATTGATTCTGTCCAAAAAGCTCCTTGAGGTCGCCGGACAGATCCACGCTGCCTTCCTGCAAAACCATAAGGGGGATAGGGGTGGGGTTTACAATCGCGTTTCCCCAGGCATCTTGTAGCGGGGTTGCAAACATATTCCCCGCGCCGAACGAGTATTGAGACATTAGAAAACTCCTTAAACTACTTTGATTGTGATAGGGATAATTGCAACGGCCTGATCTCCGAGGACGCCCTCATCTGTGACTATCGCGCCGTCAATCCAAACGTGTTGAACCAGGCCGCCAAGCGTTTGCTTGTTACTGACAGGCTCCGGGGCAATGGATACGAGGACCGCATCGACAAGCCCGTTTAAGATGGTGGAAGGAACAATGGTTTTGTCCCCCTGAGTGTGGACGTAAAGGAAAACGTCGAGGGTGAAATTCCATACAGGATCAAGCCCGGCGGTTGAATTCGTCGGCACCTCCTTTTTTTGGCTCTGGAATAGTGCCGGTTGCTCTGACTGGGGTACATCGTCCCAGTGCCGGACCTTCCTGGAAACCGTTACGAAGCCATCTGCAGCCGACAGTTTTGCAAACAGGGCCGCATAAATCGTCTCTCTGGTCATATCTTGAAGGCTCCCGTTGTCGTCTCTCTGACGGTTTGCTCAATCTCTGCCCGGACGGTCGGGGCCATCTCCTCAAGAGCCGAACCAAGGAACGACCGGGGGCCGTAATGACGAACGCCCGGCGGATGTTTCGCGAAATACAAGGCCCGCGCCTTCTCCAACATCTGCCGGGGGCCACCCCGCGCACCGGCTCCGACCTTTCGGTCAAAACCAAGCTCCCAGTCGCGGCCATATGAAACATTGGTCCCCACGACGCCCACAACCTGGGTTGAATCGATCTCAAAAGACGGGGTAACACTTCGAGACAGCCGCCCCGTTTTCCGCCCTAAGACCTGGCCAGACAGCTTTTCCGCCTTGACCTTTTTCACAAGGTCCATGGTCAAGCTCCGGACCTTCTTTTCTAGCTGGGTTCTGAGGTTCGCGCCGAAAAGCGTAAACCGGGCAATGGTTTCCTGGTCGCCCTCAAGCCACGCGCTTATCATGGTTGCATCACCCGCTTATAGTTTGATAGGGTTGTTTCGATAGAATCGGAAATGTCTTTCTGACTGTAGGAAACGACCTCCCCGCCGATGCTCTTGCTTATTTGCCCTATCCGGTCCCGCTCTTTGTACCGCAGGGAAATAAGCTCAATTGCCGCCTGCTCGATCTCCGTCGGGACGGTCGCAAACCCGGCTTGATATGCCGCATAAACGTTGGCAATCCCGCGAGTGAAGGAATAGACACCGCCCACAAGCGAAACCGAGTATTGATCAAACAGGAAGCCAGGGGACGGCAAAGCGCCGGGGGCAGAATAAACAGCCGCCGGGATAGGGACACCGTCCACGGAAAGCAGAGAGACAGAGACAACCGGGTAATTTCTCAAGATCATTACGCGCCCGTCGCTGCCGTCCCGGTACGAGATATAAGCCTGCAACGTGATGTCACGGCCTAGCCACATGGTGATATAATCAGACGACGCGGAAATCAGGCGGGCAAGCAGAGAGTCGTCAGCCGTCCCCGTCACACCCAGCCATTGCTTGACGTTGACAAGGGTTGTCAGATCAGCCATTTTTCAGCGCGTCCAGCGCGGCAATCTTCTGGTCAAGGATCTGAGCAAGGCCCGGCTTGTCGTCTATGTTTTCAGCATCAAACAACGCGCTTTTTGCCTTTTCGACCTCTTCCTCTGCCATCAGGACAGCCGGGGCCTTCTTCTCGTCCAGCAACTTTTTTGCGGCTGCAGCCACCTCCTCGGCCTCCTTGGCCTTGGCCGCTTCTTCTTCATCCGCCTGGGCCTTCGCTGCCTGGGCCGCAATATCCGCCTCTGTGGGCTCGTAATCCGCGACAATAAAACCGTGTCCCATCAACTCGCTGGCAGAACTCAAGGGAACAGTGACAAAGCCCTCGACAACGTCGAACGATTCACCGCCACAAGAGCAGCCAGTGCAACCTTCCGGGGCCTTCATTTTTGCATTCATTTTTTTCCTCTCCAGAAATAGAAAAGGGGCCAACCGGAAAGGGTTGGCCCCTTGAGTAACTAGGTCGTTTAAACAGCCTGGCTATTTATCAGCCGGGGGCAATATTGCTAATGACTCCCATCGCAAACGGGGCATAAATCGCGAGGACTTCCTCAGCGTACACCCCGAACTCTTGCGCCCTAGTCCTGAGAGGCCAATCAATTTGGTAATAATCTTTTCGGACCTTTACCTCTGCGACGTTCGGGACGTTGTTCGATTTGTACTGCATGGGTAAATCCTCACACCAACCGAGAATAACGCCAGGCGGAAGGTTCGGGTGAATCATGACGGGGATCTTAATCCCGCCATTCATCGCGAACGGGTTGAAGTAAAAGCCGATTACACCGCCAGCCATAAGGCCCGCGTATCCTTCACCTGGAGGCGTGACGATCTGAAGAAGCGGGGCCGAAGCCGCTCCGGTCAAGCACTTAGTAGAAACGTCGTTCAACTGCTGGGCATTCATCCAGAGAACAGTCGGGGAAACCTGGTAATTGTTCCACATGGTGTAGAGCATCTGGTCAATTTCGGTCACTGTCCCACGCCCGGACGCGGTCAACTTGGTCCCCGTTCCAGGGGTTCCAGTGGCGAGCATCTGGACATAAGCGCCAGAGCCTGGCTTCAGGGCCGCAGTCAACAGACCATCAAAAGCCATGACAGAGTTTGCCGACTTGTCCGCCGTGACCGTGGTTGCCGCCTGCTGGGTTCCGCCGATCAACGGCGCCCCGAATGTCGCGCTATTCACGGTGGTGATCTGCTCCAGCTTCTCCGCGCCTGACGCGCCAGTAAACCACGCATATCCCGCCGCGCCCTGGATTGCCGGGGTGCTGCAAGAGAGCAACTGACCAAGCGTAATGGCCTGGGTCGCAGCCGCCGACTTCATGCTTGACCCGCCGTTCAAGGTATAGGTGTTTCCATCAGCCCCGGTGAAGGTGGTGGAAAGGGGAATGCCGCCAGCCACCGACGCGCCACGGAAGCCTTCACCCGTCAGGGCAACGACGATGACAGAATACGTCAAGGCGGGCAGGGTATTTCCTGAACCGCCCGCCGACAGGGTCGGGGTCGTGGGGGTGCCAAGGGAAAGGGACCGATTGCCGAACAGGAGGGCGTTTTCCTCTTTCAGCATCATTTTTTGCAGGACACGCATTGTCCCTGTGGCCCGGATATCCTCGTAAGTCCGGCCCGCATTGATCGCCTCAAAAGTGGCCTGGTCCTCTTCTCCAATCGTGCAATAGCTGGCACTTTTCGGGATTACGGTATAAGACATCCGCCCGACCCGCTGGCCCTCCTGAGCCCACCCCATCGCGTCAAAGCCTGAACCGACAAGCGCCTGGATTACGTTCCAGTTGGTAGCAAGACCAAGGCCACCACCGACACGCGGCAAGCTGTTCCTGATAGGGGTATTGATCGGCACGAGGTTCTTGGCCGGGGCCTGGAGGTCATACGCCACCAAGCCGGTTGCAGTCGAAATCGTCTTTGCGATATCGTCAGCAGGATTACCAAGAGCCCCTTTGAAAAGGTCAAGCGTTTTCTGTATAACGTCCATTGTTTAACTCCTTGAAAGAATGAATTTGCTCGCCTTTCAGCGGCCTTGGAACATCTCAAAAAAAAAGGCCCTGAATGACGTGGAAGTCAGACAGGGCCTTTTAAAAGCCGGGGGTTTTAAGTCCGGGTTTGCCTCTTAAACATCTTCTTCAGCATGGATTCCGCTTTCTGCTCCGGGCTCATCTTCTCGAACTCTTCCGCCTCAGCTTTCGTCAGGGCTTCCGCTTTCGCGTCCTCGTCCTTACTGACGACGGTCGTTTTGGTGATAACTTTGGAAGGGGCCGGGACCGCCTCCAGTGCGGCAACGCGCTTTTTCAGGGCCGCGTTTTCTCCCTCGACTTTCAACAGAGCATCCGCCGACACCTGGGCCGACTTCTGCAGATCCGCGACAGCGTCCGCGTTTTCCTTATCATCGTCGGTTGGATCCTTGACCGTCATCAGCTCGTCAAGGTGTCCCATTGCCGCCTGAATCGTTTCCTTAATGGTCGCCAGCTTGTCCTTGGTCGCGGTCGACAACGTCGCGCCAGCCTTCAGCAGATCCCCGACACCCGCCGACATTTCAAGTGGATCCACTGTCGGGACCATAGCCAAAAGACCCGCCTGCATTTCCGCGACCTCTTCCGCCGCCATCTCCATAAAGATTTTGCACCCAGCGGCCAGCCATTCACGCAGCTGGGCCGGGATCGGTGAAGCGTCCCCCTCATACTGGCTTTCATATTCCGCATCGGTAGCGACCCAGGAAACAGCCGACAGCAGGCTTGCAAGTTCCCCGATGGAATACATTCCTTTTCGTAGGGGATCGCCGCCGATGGCCAAGACCTTGACGGCCTCATCGGGGGCCGGGTCTGGATCTTCAGGGATAGCCGCGCCGTCCGTCTTCTTCAGGTCGCCGCCCTCTTCCGCCTTGTACATGGTAAAGACCGCTTCCGGGTTGGCCGGCCGATCAACAAGGGAAACCTCGACAAGCTTGATGCCTTTGATAATCGTCTTGTTGAGGTCATCCCTCACCGTGACCTTTCCACCGATGGAGAAGCCCTTATAAACTCCGGTCTGTACCTTCTTAACCGCGACCGGGTCCACGATATGAGCCCCGAAAAAGGTCTTGCCCATCTCATCGACATTGGCCTCGATAGCGGTTCCCGCCGCGCTGTTCTGGTGCATCTCCCGAACCGCGCCAAACTTCATATAGTCGGGAAGGGCCGCTTTCATCGCGTCGGCCGTAATCGTTTCGCCGTCACTGTCCACGGCCTCAGAAGAAGCAAAGCCCCATACTTTGATGGTGCCGTCCTCTTGCGCTTCCACTTTGCTGATTTTAGCATATAGCTTTTTCATTCTTCGCCCTCCTGAGCGGTATTATCATCTGGTTCGCTGCCGTCTTTTTCTGTCTCTGGCAAAATATCGCAAACGCATGCAGGATGCAGGGGCGGGCCGTCCCCGCCCTCGTTTGGGAAATCCTCATCGATTCCGACCGTCACGCCGTCCAGCTCTTGGCAGAACTCGCAACACGTCGGGGCCGCAATCCATGTCTTGCCCTGGACAACCCCGCTTTCCTTGTAGGCTGTCAGGTTCCCTTGAACATCCGCAAAGCATGTCTCTGTCCGGGCGATCATTTCCGCCCTGGAGTCAGAGAAAGCGTAGTTGTTCGCGATAAGGTCGGCAAGATCATCGTTTGACATGCCCTCTTCCATCGCCTGCTGAACGTCGCCCCTCAGATACTCACGGGTACTGTCAGTGATCGCCCATTCAGGATTAGGATTTTCGACAAGTTCGCCGTCAACCCATTTCATGCCGACCAATTCCGCCGATCTCTCTTGCGAATATTCGACGGCCTTCTCGTTCACCAGCTCTGTTATTTTGGCCGGGGCATCCTCAATGCCAAGCTGCAACAATCCCTCTGCCCCGCCGTCTTTCCCGACGATTTCAAGGATGCCCTGGACATCGCCCGCAAGGTCCGACCAGCCGCTCAAATCAATATTTTTCAGAATTTCAGCAAGCCTAGCAGCATCTTGCAGGCTCATTTTCCCTAGTGCTTCAGTAAGTTGTTTGGCAACCGCAACCGCCTGGCCCTTGAAAAACTTTTTCAAGACCTTTTCCAACTTCGTCCGCTGGCCCACTATCGCCGTCCGTTCCCGGTCGATAGGGGCCACCTGTTTTTTTCCTTTTGCCACCGCCTCCTTTTCCTTGGGTGGGGAAGCGGTGCCGGGTTCCTCTGCGACTTTACCGGGGGGGGCGTTCGCATCAGTTCCCGGCACTGCCTGTATAATCGTCGGTGGTGGTGGCGGTTCAGGTGGGTTAATAACATCCTTCAGCAACACGGCACCTTGCGCCGTGTAAAGCATTAACTCATTGCCGTCCGGGACCGGGTCCAGGCCATCAAGGGCACGCGCCTCGTTGATTGTCATGGTGGCATTTTTCAGCTTGGTATCGGTAATCTTCGCCTGAATCTCCGGCTGCAGGGCGTCTTCAGTCTCCCAGAAAAAGCCAAGGTCAGGGTAGCCAAAAAACTTGCCGATCATTACATTGGCAAGATTTTGAATCCACTGCATGATGGGCGTCAAGCCTTCCTCAAGCGCCGCCTCCTGCGCTGTCTCAGCCGTCGCTCGGTTGACCTGCTTGGTAAACGGAGTTGAGGGTACAGAAAAGGCATAGCAGACGATCCTAGCCAACCATTCGTCAAACTCGTCTTTTGTGACGCCGCTTTTTGTCTCCTGGAACTTCAGGCCGCCGGGTACAAATTTCGCGTGACTCTTTGCCGCCTGGTTCCCTTCAAGCAACGAATCCCAATATTTTTGAAACTGCGCTATCTGGTCCGGGTTCCACGTTTCAGGCACACCGATCAGCGCCTCCGGTACGTTCCCCTCGGTGTAATACTGCAGCTGGTGAAGGGACCGCCGCAAGGCAACATTGACCGTGAAGACGATCTGTTCAACCGGGCTATACCCATAGACTTTATGTGTCCGGGGGTTCCTGGGCAGGTAGATTAATTCATCCGTCGAATAGTCGACCGCTGGCAACCCTTTTAAAATCTGCTGATATGCTACCTGTGGGGCTGCCGGGGTTCGCCCCGCCTGATCAATAACCCGCTTGATCGTCGCGCCGTCCACCGGGTCAAAAGAATAGACCTGGCCGCCGACCGTTGGCCGCACATAAACAGCAGGCGCATCAATGACGAAGAGGTCTTCAAGGAGCATCCGCAACCAGGTTGAAAAGTCATGTTCTCTATCCGGTGATTGTAAAAGGTCTTGCACGGCCTTACACCGCGCGTCCATGGTAGCTTTCGGGTCTTTCGGCTTGATCGTCCATTGCATCTTTGCAATCTGGTCCTTCCGTGTCTCGATAACGAGCCGTAGCACATCGCACGTATCCGCAAGGGTTCGCATCTGTGAGAACGTGACGCCCTCGCCATCGCGTGGCGACCGGGTGACGTTAGCCAGGACAGGGAAATCAAACTGACGGCCCTGGGCCTCATCCTGGGCAACTGGGGGCAAGGGATCACCGGGGCCAAACCACTCCGGGGTTTTGCCCGTCAGGATAAACTTGACTCCGGTCGTCAATCGTGAGATTAAGCCCGCGTCAATCTGTTTTTTGTCCGCCATTCTCTTCCGCCCTTCCTTTTGCTTGTTTCGCGTAGAAATCCAAAACGCCCGTGCCGTGGTTGTCTGAAAGATCCGTTAAAGCCCACACCAGGCCGTCAAGCCTGTCAGGCGAGTATTTTGATTCCAGCGGGTCCCAATCGCACATCTGATCTTCCAGCCCGGAAAACATCCCGACATGATGGACCCGCCCTTGTTCGTACAGTGCGGAAATAGGTTCCGCCCTTATCGCCTTTCCCCGGGACGCCGTGACCTTCCGGTAAGATACATTGTGGTCGACTTGCCGGATTACAGCCTCGACAAGGTCGCCGCCGTTGTTCGTCTCTGCAATGACCCTGTCAGCCTTGAAATGGTAATAGGCCTGAATCGCAACCGTTGCCCACCCTTGAGGGGAGGCAATCAGGGACAAGTCAGCCAGTACGTAAAACTGATCATCGACACCGAGCCCGGCAACAATGATGCCTGACTCGTCGCTATCAGCTTTCGACGTAACAGCCGGATCAATCGCAACCACGATTCTCTTCAGCGTCGGATAGACAGCAACCCGCAAGCCGTCTATTTGCTTCTGGCTCCAGAGAGCGCCGGGGTTGTCCTCCAGCACTTCCGCGTTTAATTCCTGCCGGCCAAGCCGGGTTCCTTCATACTTTTTGATGATCGCAGAGAAGAAGCCCGGGGCCAGGTTTGACCTGTTGGCGTAAGTCGTTCCCCGCGTGATTACCGTTGCCGCGTCGGAAATAATTTCCTTGATCAGCTTTGACGGTTTCGGTGTCGTCGTCAAACACGCCTGCGGGTGGCCACCGAGCCGTAAGCCGAACTTTGCTTGGTCCCAGGCCTCCACATAGCGCCAGGCCGCGACCTCATCGCACCAGAGCATTTCATGCTGTTTACCGCGTAAGCGTTCCGGCTCGTCTGCCGTGAATATCAGGGACTTTGACCCGTTCGGCCATTCCAGCTTGCGCTTCGACGGAATATAGCGGGGTCTTTCCGATCTTGGGCAAACGGCCAGGATACCGCTTTCACCCTCAATCATAATGTCCCGGGCATCGTCAGCAGTCGCGCCGACAAGGTTCACGTAATTATGTCGCTTTACCTCTTGCCGCACCCACTCCGCGCCGGTCCTCGTTTTGCCAAAACCACGCCCGGCCAGAATCAGCCAATACGACCAGGCCCCGCCGGGGGTCAGCTGCTCGGCCCGGGCTACCTTATCCCATTCATACCTGAGCCGCGCTTTTTTGATCCGATCAATATCAGCAGCAGAGAATTGGAAACTAGGGTCCCGCCGTTTTCTTTCAGCCAGGGAAACAAGGAAGGCCGCTTGCTTGTCCTGTTCAAGGCCCCTTGACATCGCCCTTAAAAACAGCCGCCGCAAGTTCCTCGAACTCTTCCTCAAGTTCCTCGTCGGTCAACTTTTCAACCCGGCTCACGGTTAAATTTGTATCCGTCGCCGGTTCCTTCCAGCCTGCCCGGGTCTTCAGCCAGAAGATGGCAGCCACTACAGCGCCGGGGCCGTTGCCCGTGGCCTTCTTGAAAAGGGATTGAGCCACAAGACTGTTGGCCTCTCCCCTGCCTTCTGAAAGCTCCGATTTAAAGGCAGCGGTGAAGGTATGCCGGGACAAGGGCTTGCCTGTCTGGTTGTTCGTGATCTTCTGCATGATTAGAACGTGAGGCGCACCACAGGCCGACATAATGGCAACCGTCATTCTCTGCTTTTCGTTCGGTTTGAATTTCGTTCTCATTATGTCCTTTATGCAAGCTCAATACTGAACTCAGAACCGCCCCGCGTAACCTTCCCCGTCAATCAAAACAGGGTTGGTAAATCCAAACTCGTTGATACTCGCTGCAATCTCGTCAATTTGCCCCGCCGAATGCGTCCGACTATTCCGGGCATACGGGACAAGGTCAGCCAGCGGTTTATATACGATTGTCAGGTTTGGCATGTTTTTTATAAGTGGCAAATAAAAAAGGCCGGGCAACCATTTTCAGGTTGTCCGGCCTTTCAAGATGCCCGCCGTTCGCGGGCCTATGTGTCAAAACGCAAAAAGCCCGAAATCCTTTTCAGGACTCCGGGCGCATTTCAAGCAGTAACCATTCACGGTCAGTATTCCCCATCGAATGGGGAATTGCAAGGAAATTATTTTTTGCTGCCTTTTTTATCAGCGTATTGGTGGAGCGGGAATATCAGCCAAGAGTCTTTTGATGGAGGCGTTGATAACGTCGGGGACCAGTCTCTTGCTGAATATGTTGGGGTCTCCTACAACCTCAGCGAATTTTTCAGGGTTAAGGACAAAGGCCGTTTCCGGTATTTCTTCCAGTGCCATCCTGCCGTTCTGGATGGTCAGTATAAACCGGTTGCGGGCCATAAAATCCAATGCGGCCAATTCCTTTGATGTGTCGGTTGATCCGCCATCCATCTGGGCTATATAGTCCAGTGCTTCTTCTGCCAGTCTGGCAGGGAGCTGCTTATAGCTTCCGAGCTTCCAGTGGTTGTTGAACCGTGACCAGGCGTAGGCCTTATCTTTTCGTGCTGGGAATTTATCATTGATGGCTGCCTGGAGCGCACACTGTTGGGCGGGCGTGATGGTGAGTTCCTGAGGGGCTTCGTACTTGCCGGTCTTGCGGATCGCGGGGAGCACTTCGGATGTTACCCACTTTCTGAAAGCATGCTGTGGGGTGCCTTTCTTCATTGCGTCCCTGGTCCGAAGTATCAGAGCATAAAGGCCAGACTCGTTAATCACATGAGCCTCACCAATTTTACGACCTATGTTAAACATAGACCGTTCGTCTTCATCCAATACCTGTATGGCTTGAGAGGTGTTTTGAATTCCTAAGACGTCACAGACATCAGTGGCCACAAACCATGGTTCACCTTGCTCATCAATGATGGTGCGAAGTTCATGGTTTTCAAACTGAAAAGGGACTACTGCTGTTTTGGGATTTTGCATGGCGTAACTCCTACGTAGGATTTTTAAAGACCCCTTTGCGCTTCCAAACACAAAAAGGGCACATTGAACAGGTTGGAAGACCGGACGTAGGACCGGCGAGCCGTTAGGCTCCCTGCTCAACGTGCCCTAAAGCTCGCTGAACTGTGGACATAAAAAAACGCCAAACTCTAAAGAGGTGGCGCTGTCCACCTACGATTCCGGGCTTCCAAACCCGATGCCGGTATATCCGGCACGGTGGGAATAGTACCCGAAGTATTGGTGGACTGCAAGGAATTTTAGTTTATGTATTGACCCAGCAACCATCCTTTTAACGACTGCAACAAATTCTTGACATTCCCGGTTATTGTTACTACAATAACCTCATGAAGATTGAATTCGACCAGGCAAAATCCGACAAAAATGAAGAAGAACGCGACTTGCCGTTTGAGTGCGCCGCTGATTTTGACTGGGAAGGCGCAACCTTTGCCGAAGATGATAGAAAAATTTATCCCGAGCGGCGGTTTGTCGCCATCGGGTATTTTGAGAATAGGCTTCATATACTCTGTTTTACTCACATTCCCGGTGGAGTGAGGATTATAAGTTTTCGTAAAGCAAACCCAAGAGAGGCGAAACGACATGGAAAACCGCTTACCATTGACTGACAAAAACGGCGAAGTCCGTGAACTGAAAAAAAAAGATTTCAAGTCCTTCAAAGCAGCCAGCGAGGTACTCCCTGCCGAGTTGATATCCTTGTTGCCCAAGCGTGGAGGCCGTCCGGCGGGAACATCAGCAAAGCGTTCCACGACGGTTCGCTTTGATAACGACATCCTTGAATCCTTCAGAAGTACCGGAAAAGGTTGGCAAACACGCATGAATGACGCCTTGAGAGAATGGTTAAAGGAGCATAACGCCCGCTGATCAGTCAACTATCCCGG
>Ga0118677_10002192_pt1 | contig 38360 bp, 39 predicted proteins | sample AliMusrvi5mmetaG_FD_86154 | JGI IMG/M metagenome (GOLD analysis project Ga0118677, IMG submission 86154) | reverse complement strand
GCCATAAACCCTCTGTTGACGGCAGAAAGCGCACCTACCGTCTGTACATCATTACACATCATTTCGCACCGCCGGCACATGATGCATTTGTCCACATCCCGGATGATGGCAGGCGACGTATCTTTACGATAAGTCGACTGCTCACCCTGGTAGGGTAATTCGCGTACGCCAAGTTGCTGTGCCATCGTCTGGAGCTCACAACTCCCCGATTTGGCACAGGTCAGACATTCAGCAGGATGATCGGAGAGAATTAACTCCAGAACAGTACGGCGCGCGTTCAAAACCCTGATTGAGTGGGTATTAATAACCATATCCTTTGCAACATTGGTAGAACAGGCTGGAGCGAGGTTTCGCCGCCCGACGACTTCAACCACACAAATGCGGCATCCGCCCGGACGGTTTTCAATGTTCATGTCTTTGAGTTGAAAGTAGCAAAGGGTAGGTATATCTATGCCAATTGTTTTGGCTGCTTTTAAAATCGTTGTATCTTTTTCAACCTCAACGGGTTTTCCGTCGATGGTCAGTTTTACCATTTCCATCTAGTCCTCCTGGTTATTTAATAAAAATCGCATTGAATTTACATTTCTCCATACATGCGCCGCATTTGATGCACTTTTCCTGGTCGATCAGGTGTACCTGCTTGCGTTCGCCAGATATGGCGTCGACCGGACAATTCCTGGCACAAAGCGTACAGCCGATGCAGTTTTCAGGAATAATGATGTATTGCATAAGCGATTTGCAACTCCCGGCACGACATTTTTTATCGCCAACATGTTCCAGATATTCATGGTAAAAATTTGCCATGGACGAGAGGACTGGATTCGGCGAGGTCTGGCCCAGCCCGCAGAGTGAAGTATCTTTTATTACATGGCTCAGGTTGCGAAGTTTGTCGAGGTCTTCCATCACTGCATGCCCCTGGGTAACCTTCTCAAGCATCTCAAACAACCGTTTATTGCCGATCCGGCATGGCGAACATTTTCCACAGGACTCTTCAACGGTAAATTCGAGGTAGAATTTGGCCATGGCTACCATGCAGTCATCTTCATCCATCACGATCATGCCGCCCGACCCCATCATGGAACCGGCAGCGATCAGGTTGTCGTAATCAATCGGCGTGTCAAGGTCTTTTTCTGTCAGCATGCCTCCTGAAGGCCCACCGGTTTGAACGGCTTTGAATTTGCGGTCGTTTTTGATCCCGCCGCCTATCTCAAAAATGATTTCACGAAGGGTAATTCCCATGGGAACTTCGATGAGTCCCACGTTATTGATTTTCCCGGCGAGGGCAAAGACTTTTGTCCCTTTGGATTTTTCAGTACCGATGCTTGCATACCAGTCTGCACCTTTAAGGATGATCGCAGGGATGTTCGCATAGGTCTCCACGTTGTTTACGTTGGTAGGCTTGCCAAGGAATCCCGATTCGGATGGAAATGGCGGTTTTACAGTAGGTTCGCCTCTTAATCCTTCCATCGAATGGATCAACGCTGTTTCTTCGCCGCAAACAAATGCGCCGGCACCGTAACGGATCTCGATGTCAAAATTGAAACCGGTACCAAGTATGTCTTTTCCGAGAAGCCCGGATTCCCTGGCCTGCTTCATGGCGATTTTCAGACGTTCGACCGCCAGGGGGTACTCCGCACGAATGTAGATGACACCTTTGTCTGCCCCTGTGCAATAACCATTGATCGCCATTGCTTCGAGCACCGTATGAGGATCTCCTTCGAGCACCGACCGGTCCATGAATGCACCGGGGTCTCCCTCATCGGCATTACAAACCACATATTTCTGGTCGGCTTTGACGGCACGGGTGATCTCCCACTTCAACCCGGTGGGGAATCCACCGCCGCCACGTCCGCGAAGGCCCGATTTTTTCAGGATTTCAATAGTGGCCTCAGGGGTCAGTTCGGTAAGAACTTTGCCGAGCGCCTGGTAGCCATCCCTGGCGATATATTCATCGATGTTTTCAGGGTTGATAAATCCGCAATTCCGCAGTGCAATCCGGATCTGTTTCTTATAGAACCCCATGTGCTTTGAATCGCTTTTGTATTCCCCGGTTTCAGGATCCTGGTATAATAACCGGTGCACCCTTCTTCCTTTGATTATATGCTCCTCAAGAATCTCTGCGCAATCCTCGGGTTTTACCTGGGTGTAAAAAGTATTGTCGGGCATCATTTTAACGATGGGACCCTTTTCACAAAACCCGAAGCAACCTGTCTTGATAACCTGGACCTCGTTTTCAAGGCCCTTGGTGTTTATTAAATCCTGGAAATTTTTCAGGATTTCTTCGCTTTTTGAAGCTTGACATCCAGTCCCGCCGCAAACAAGCATGTGGTATTTAATTTTTGCCATCTGACTAACTCCGGATTTTATTTGTTTTCGATCGTTTCATAATTTACCGGGATGATCCCGTCTACCAATTCGTTGTTCAGCACGTATTTGTCAATAATCCTGATAGCTTTTTTAACATCAACATAGCCAAAGGTGATGGGTTCGTTCCCGGGTTTGGTTATTTCCACGGTTGGTTCTGCATAGCAGTATCCCATGCAGCCGGTCTGCGTAACCACTGCGTCAATGTTGCGCTTGGTAAATTCATCGATGAATACTTCCATCACCTCCTTGGCGCCTGAAGCAATGCCACAGGTTGCCATGGCAACTTTCACCTGGATCCTGCTATCGGGATTGTTGCTCTTTTCACGTAAGTCAATTTTGGCACGAAGGGTTTCCTGCATTTTTTTCAAGTCGGCCAGTGATTTGATTTTTTCCATAATTATTCTGTTGTATCAATTTTATGAAGTCAGCGAAACGCCGATTTCGTTAAGATTCTCCGTGATCATCTCCTGTAGGTAACGATATACAATGGGGTCATTCATAGGGACATTCCCCAGGGCCTCCTTTGCCTCCGTTGTCGAAAAAAAGTATCTCTTCCCGTTTTTCGTGTGCGAATAGGCAAATCCGGTTTCCGGGTTGGCAATGGCAGTCAGCACAACGGCACCCGGGATATCCCCTGATACCGGCCGGTCAAGATGGTCAAGCACAAACTGCGCACTGATCCTGGTTCCTTTTCCCACTTCGCTTTCCAGGCTCATGCTGCCACCTGTCCTTTCAGCATTTTGTTTTAACAACGGCAAACCCAGTCCGACATGTCGTGTGGTTCGGGTTGTAAAATATGGATCAGTCACCTGTTTTACAATCTCCTCTGTCATGCCCTTTCCGTTGTCGGTAATTTCAAGCTTTAAAAAATTGTGAAAAGTATCTTCAACTACATCAAGCGAAATGAAGGTCGCTTTGGCGCTGATCGCGTTTTGAAAAATATCCATGATGTGCATCGATAAATCTTTCACGGCAAAATTACTAATTCTTATTGTTATATAATTAACTTTGTTATTAAATTAACAATTTAGTTGATAATTTCAGTTCTCCAGGGGCCGGTGGCATGCATGGCCTCCCTGATTTCACGAAATCCTGGATGTCTCAATTCAAAAACCGTCACCCTTTTTCCGATCTGTTCAGGATAATGCGCGTCAGAACCGCTTACAAAGGTAAAATTGCGGAGGACGGGATGCCGGGACAGAAATTCATCCTGCCTGCAGAAGGGCGAAATTTCGAGCGCATCCACTTTCAGGTCAGGTGGAAGAAACCCCAGCTGGCCAATAACGCTGAAACGCGTTTTGTCGATGTGGGCCGGGATAAACAGGCCATTTAACCGGTGAACCTCTGCTTCAACCTGGTCGATGCTTTTGTTTAAAGCTGAAGTCAGGATTCGTTCCTCAGTGAATGAAATGTTATTCTCTGCATCAACAGCTACCTGGTGTCCAAACCGGTTGACATCATTCGGAATATCAGGCAGGTGCTTATCCAGGAATCCCTGGAAGTCAAATAATTGTTTATCGGTTTCAAAGAACGCCAGGCAGTGAACCTCCTCCTTCGTAGTCACCTCGGAGCCGGAAAGCACAAAAATGCCGCTGATTTCACCAAGCTCTTTAACAACCCTGCACTGCCGGGTACTGTTATGATCGGTGATGCCGATGATATCCAGTTGCATCTCCTTTGCCCTGGCAATGATGACATCAGGGCTCATACCCAGGTCGCCGCAGGGCGACAGGACCGTGTGAATGTGAAGATCAGCCCTGAACTTTTTCATCAGCCGTTTAGGTGTTTATATATTTTTCCTGATATTTCAAACGCCTTCTCTTCAGTACCCAGCACGGGGATCCCTTCTATGTTGCTTTGTACAAGCATGTCGGCTTCGGGTTGGTATCCCTTTACCAGGACAATCGCGGCCAGCTCTTTGAGCGAAGCGATAGCCATCACATTTTTATGTGTTTGAAGGGTGATCCACACACTTCCTGACCGCGCATGGCCCATCACATCACTCAGCAGATCGGAAGTATAACCGCCGGTAATTTCCCGGTCAAGCCCTTTTTCCCCGCCAATAACTATCAACCCGAGTCTTGTAACCAATTCTGAAACATCCATCGTTCAATTTGTTTTATTTGCCTCATCCCATGGGATGAGGTGTTGTCCTGTTTTAGTTTATTTCGTTGATTTCATCCTTCAGACTGTTTTGATCCAGTTTGTTGTCGCTCCAGATTGATTTCATGATCTGGATGGACTCCTGCATGTCCATTTTATCGTTTTGCTCCAGTATTTTCTGCACGAAAATGCACTGCTTTATGCTGGCTTGGTTTTGAACGACATCCTCGGAAAGCGCTTTGCAGGTTGGGGAACCGCAAATTCCACAATCGACCTGAGGAAGGACACGGTTCAACTCGTAGATCCTTTTCATTTTGATCATTGCTTCCGACATGTTGTCATCAAGTTTGATGATCGACCTTGGAAGTACCGGGCCAAGAGGAATGTTTTCAAGCAAAAACGAATCGTTCATGCTGATTTTCCCGGTCTTGCTTTCAGGGGTGTTTCCCTTGGAGTCGCCCGATTTCACAGCCCTTTTCCTGAGTTTATCAACCGTCATGAACCGATTGCCAGGGCAAAGAATTCCACCGGCGCAACTTTCATCACAGGCACGCAACTCGAGGAAATCGATGCCGTCAATCTCTTCGTTTTCAACTTTTTCCAGAAATTCAATTACATTGTTGATTTCATCGATCGCAAGGCTCCTGCCCTGTGTCATATGGCCGGATTCACCGTGGGTGAGGCTCCAGCAAATTGACTTTCCCGAAAGGTGTGAAAATCCGGTCACTTCCGATTTCTCTTTCTTCTGCCTGAGGATTTTAAAGATCTTGTTATACAGGTAGTTCATGTTGATGACTCCGTCAATCACCGATTTTTCCTCACCCACCGGACTTTTTACCGCTACAATTTTTGCGGCACAGGGGGTGACATAAAAAATGCCGATATCTTCAGAAGCAATACCCTGGTCTGTCAATTCTTTCCGGGTATGTAGTGCGGTTACATCCACGGGTGCCTTCAGCAGGATGATGTTCCCGGCAAGTGTCGGAAACTTTACCTGGATCAGCCTGACAACGGCGGGGCAAAATGGTGAAATCAGCGGTTTTTTCGCTTGATTTTCACGGATATATTCATTGAACCGGTCGTTCAGGAACTCAACTCCTTCTTCCACTTCGATTACATGGGTAAATCCCAGTTCATGAACGGCCGAAAGGATTTCGCCCGAACTTACACTGTCGGGAAATTGCCCGGAGAAAACCGATGGGATGAGTGCAACCCGCGTGTTGTATTTGTATATGTTTTCGAAATCATCCTGTTCGACAATGATCGCTCCCACGGGGCAAACCCTGTAACATTCGCCGCAATCGACACACCGGTTGGCATGCAACTGCGCTTTTCCGTGGCTCACGCGGATTGCTTCAGTGGGACAGATGTTCATGCAATGTGAGCACCCGATGCAGAGGTCTTCCCTGAATTTCAGGGCGTGATGAAATTGGTTGTCTGTTTTACGCTCCATGGTGTTATTTGTGGAAATAATTCATGATCTCCACGATGGTTCCTGTTCCGACTTCACTGGTGATGCTCAGTTTATCGGCGTTGGTGTTCATGTTCGAAAGGCCCATCCCCGCACCAAAACCCATTTCCCGCACCTCGGGCGTGGCCGTGGAATATCCTATTTCCATCGCTTTTTTGATATCCGCGATGCCCGGACCCTCATCCGTAAGGGTGATGATGATTTTCTCGGTGTCGATATCCACAGCAATCACTCCCCGGTATGCATGGGCGACAATGTTGACCTCGGCTTCATACAGTGCGACAACGGTGCGTTTGATTACATTCCCTTCGACATTGAGTTGCTTCAGGGTCTTTTTGACCTGGCTGGAAGGGTAACCGGCTTCGGAGAAATTCCCGCCTTCCACCCGGTACTCGAAGTGCATTTTTTCCGATGACATGTTAAAAAACCGGTTTAATTCCTGCGTTGAACAGGATTCCACTCACCTTGAACATGGAGTATGGGCTCTGTATGATGGTTATTCTATTCTCTTTTGCAATCCGGATCATCTCTTCAGTGACCTTCTTATTCCTTACAAATACAACACAGTTTATATCTGACATTTCCGCCGTACGGATGGCCTGGATGTTCACAAGTCCTGTTAGCAGGAGCAGGTTATCTGTTTTAACCGTGAGTACATCACTCATCAGGTCGGAGGCAAAGGCCATTTCAACGGTATATTCCAGGTTTTCAGTTCCTGAAACCACGGTACCTTTGATCAGATCAATAATTTGTTTGACTTTCATTTTTAATTCAGATGTGTTTCATGGCAATAAACATTGTCTAATGCGGCGACAAAATTACAACCTCCCGTTGTTATAAACAAGCATAATGTGTTATTTATTTCACAGTGTTAATAAATTCACACATAAATTTGAAACAATCAAATCCTTCCTTTCAATATTGGCTAGAGAGTTGATTACGTTGTTCCGGAATCGGTAGGGATGATCAAAACCATGGCACCCATCCTGGTGCGCAGGAAATTCAGTTTTTTGAACTTATCCGAAAATGATCCTGAACCCGTTGCCATGGATATTGGCAATTTCGATGGAGGGGTCGGCTTTCAGGCATTTTCGCAAACGGGCAATAAAGACATCCATGCTGCGCCCGTTAAAGTAATTGTCGTTGCCCCAGATTTTCTCCAGTGCATCTTTACGCAACAGGATACCATCCTTGGCAGTACATAACATTTTGAGAAGATTGGCCTCTTTCGGGGAAAGTTGCTGAGTAATGTTCCCGTGCGACAATGTGCGCAGGTTGTAATTGAATAATAGTTTTCCGACAGTCATCTCATTTACAACCGAATCATTTTCTACCTGCTGCATTTTCCGCTTCAAAATAGCCTGAAGCTTGAAGAGCAGCACTTCCGAATCGAAAGGTTTGGTGATATAATCATCGGCGCCCGTTTTAAATCCTTCGAGCATGTCTTCTTTCAGTGATTTGGCTGTCAGAAAAATAAAAGGGGTGTCACTGTTCAATTTTTTTATCTCTTTCGCAAGGGTAAAACCATCCATTTCCGGCATCATCACATCCAGGATACAAATGTCAAATGGTTCGGATCTGATGGCAGCTAATCCTTGTTTTCCGTCGGGCTTCAAAACGACCTCGAAATCATTTAATTCCAGGTATGACTTCATGATAGATCCGAAATTAGGATCATCCTCGACCAGCAATATTTTAATTTTATGGTTCATAACCAATGCATTTGTAGGTTCCTAACTCTATTCTTCTGTCTCTTTTTCACGAACGCCCGGCAAACTGATTTCAAACCGGCTTCCTTTTCCCGGTTCACTCTGGATCCCGATTTCGCCATGATGCGCCAGCACAATGGCTTTAACATAACTAAGCCCGAGTCCGAATCCTTTGATATTGTGAATGTTGCCAGAGGTTACCCGGTAAAATTTGTCGAATACTTTCCGCTGCGCTTCATGACTCATTCCAAGCCCGGTATCCTGTACCCCGAAAATGTATTTTCCAGACCTGTTGAATGAAAAAACTTCAATCTCCGGTTTTGTGATCGAATATTTATTCGCATTGTCCAGCAGGTTCAGCAACACATTCCGCAGGTGATCCTCATCGGCTTCCACCACGGAATGTTCGGCTTCGAGCCGGGTCGTGATGGAACCTTCCCGTTTTTCAATCTGCAGCCTGTAATGCTCAACAGTCTTTTCAAGAAGGTAATTCATGTCGACCAGTTCCTGTCGAAGTCTGAAATCACGGCTATCCAGCAACGCCATCTGCAGTACCTGCTCTACCCTGGTGTTCATGCGGTTGTTTTCCTCTTTGATGATACGCGTGAAATTCTTTATCGTCTCAGGTTCAGAGATTACGCGGGAATTGGTAATTGAATCGGCCGCGATGGAAATGGTTGCAATAGGTGTCTTGAATTCATGGGTCATGTTGTTGATAAAATCAGTCTTGATATCGGATATTTTCTTTTGACGGATCATGACGATGATGCTCCCCCCCGATGAAAGAATGATGATGAGGGTGAACAGGGCTGAACCAAGCATCAGCAAAGAGAGTGAACGGAAAACCTGGGACTTCTGGCCCGGGAAAAATACCAGCAGCATATCGGGCTTCTGAAACAGGTCATTAGGGAACAGGGATATCCTGTGGGCCGAAGACTCGTATTCACCTTTAAAAGCTGCAGACCGTATGGGGATGTGATTGCTGTCGCTTGAAGGCGAAAATACAGCAAATTCAAAAGGCAGGTCAATCCCTTTATCCTTAAATGATTTGCTGAGCGTGGCCTGGAGGCTTTTTTTATTGATCCGCTGCTGAATGGGGGCAGGTTTTGTTTCAAGAGCTATCGCCATCTGTTTGATCACATCCTGAATCTTCCGGGCCCTGTTATCCAATTTATGGATGTTGGTTTTCCGGCTCTGCATGTTGTTCGGGTTATCCTGGCGAAGACGGTGAAACGGGGGAGGCTGGGGAAATTGCGGCACCCTGAAACGCAGAGATTGAGCGCCTCCCGGACCGGGAGTTTCAATAATAATTTCACCTTCCTCAATGCCTTCAGGACCAATTGGCTGGCCATTGTACCGGTAGTCAGGAGGAGAGGTGTTGACATTCACCATAGAATCAAGTCTTGCCAGCTGGTCATTCCAGTCAAAATTCATTTCACTTGTATCCATAGCCTGCATTCCCTGGAAAAATTCCTCCATATTTACGGTCACTGAATCCTGACCCCCTGTCACCGGGACTACATTGTACTGGTAGGAATAATGAATTACCCCTGCGGGAGGGTGCTGGTTAATTGGTGGTGGCGGGGGGTAGCCGTGTGGAGGCCGGTGTTTTGCAAGTGGCATTTCATTAGCCTGGAGGAGCGAATCAAGATGATTCTTAATGATGCTGCTGGTATCCTTTGTAACTGCCTGTACAATCCTCATGATGCTGTCGCCTTCGAAATTACGGCTGATGAAAAACATATTTTCGCGGGCTTCAATTTTATTCACAACACTTCCAAGCGCGTCGTTGACACTGCGAACGAACTGAGCCTCCTTCACCTGAAACGCGTTGCGTATCCAGAAAAACTGCACTGCAATAACCCCGAGCAGCGAAATGCAGATTCCTGCTATTAAAAGGTACAGTATCCTTTTGTTCATGATGCAAAAATAAGGATAAGGAAAAGGTTGATGACCAAGATTAACCTTTCATTAACCAACTTTAACGTTTTATTAACATTTTCAGTCACTTACCCGCCTTAGATTTGCATAAGAAAATTAAGCAAGGAGAACCCCATGAAAAGAAAACCATTCACACTGAAAATCGCCCTGTTATCGGCAGCATGGATGATGCTGTTCATCTTTATTACCGGGAAGGCATTTTCCCAGGAAAATAACGGGAAACCTAACCAGAAGAGAATAGTCGTAAAAATTGTCACAGAGGATAACGGGAAAACGACCATGGTTGATACGACCATGGAAATGCCCGACTCATCACAGATGGATTCTGTCAGAAAACAAATTGACAAGATAATCATGTTTGATGGCGGTGGTAAACATCACCATGGTAAAATTCACGGCATGCCGCAGGGATTTTCATACGATTTCGGAATGCCTCCGCCGCCTGAATGTCCGATGGGACTGGACGAACCTGAAGGTATGGAAATGGATGTCATGGAGGATGACAACGACAGCGAAGGGAACGGTTGGGAACAAACAGCTCCGCGCGCAGAATGCAGGATGATGCGATCGGGCGGGCATCGTCAAACTTTAACGGATATTTTGGGCGATATCCCGATGGACAGGGTTGTAAGTTATTCCATCAAGGATCGGAAAAATGGCAAGCGGATCATCATTGATCTGAATAACGCTTCGATTTTCGAAAGAGAGGACAGGGTTATTGTCATCCATGGATCAGGGAAGATGCAACAAAGCAAACATCACCCTCAACACCAGGTCAAGGTATATATGAAAAGGGATGATGATGAAAAAATTGACAAAAATCCGGAACAACCTGCACCATCATCTGTGCCCCCGCCATCGGCCAACCCCGATAAATCATCCCCAAAGAAGCCTAAAATCTGAATCATCCCGTTCTTTATACCTACATTGTTAGTAATGTGCGCTAAAACTGCCGTCTGATTCACGGCAGTTTTTTTTATGGAAATTTTCCCGTTCTTTGCACCATGCCACTCTATCTTGCCTCGCTCAATTCGGGAAGCAACGGAAATTGCTATTACATCGGCAATGATACGGAAGCCGTACTGATCGATGCGGGCATCTCATGCAGGGAAACAGAGCGCAGGATGATCCGGCTTGGATTGCCCATCCGAAATGTGAAGGCGATATTCATCACGCATGAACATACCGACCATACGCGTGGGACTGAAGTGCTCTCCCGTAAATTCGGGATTCCCGTCTATATAACCGGAACTACTTACCGCCACAGCCGCATGAAACTTGATCCAAAGGTTATGAAATCTTTTACTGCCGGCACCCCTGTTGAGGTCGGGAACCTCCGTGTGAATCCCTTTTCAAAACGGCATGATGCCTCCCAACCGCATAGCTTTACGGTTAGTTCAAATGGCATTACGGCAGGTGTATTTACGGATATCGGCATTGCCTGCGATCAGGTCGTACTCCATCTCAGCCAGTGTCATGCAGCCTTCCTGGAGGCAAACTATGATGAAAAAATGCTCGAAGGAGGACGCTACCCTTTTTTTCTGAAACAGCGGATCCGGGGAGAGGAGGGACACCTTTCAAACGACCAGGCACTGGAGCTCTTTAAAACCCATGGGCCAGTTTACATGCAACTGCTGGTCCTTTCACATCTTTCGGCGGAGAACAACCACCCCCAGCTGGTACATGACCTCTTCAGCAGCCATGCAAACGGCATAAAAATCGTCGTGGCTTCCCGGTTCGAGGAGACCGAATTGTTTTGCATTCAGGAGTAAGGTTGCATCCGATTCTCAGAGAAATATTAAACATTATTCTCCGGATAATTAATGGATGGTCAACCGGTACTTCTGTTCAGGAAAACCCAAGGTGATCTATTAACCGGGAAAACAAGCTTACTTTTCGTTGGGATCAATAAGTCCCGATTCCCGCTGAAGGATGTCGGGGATTACCAGTGGCGGGTGGTTCCGGATACGGCCATCCATCCTTTCGCGGGTGTCGCGGATCATTTCCACCGAAGCCTCATATGCATCGCTGAATGAACTGCCTTGTTGCATCAGTTTTCGTTCCATTTGCTCTGCAGCAATGGAAAACTCCATCTCTTCGCATGAAATCTGCCCGTCGATCCATATCTCCTTCGCCGGGATGAAATGATAGACCAGGTCATTCCCGCTGAATCCATAATCGGGAAAGATGTTCTTCCTTACCAGGTAGCCATCGACTATCCACACGCTGATGCCATCCACGATTCGCACAGGAATGCGGTAAATCCCCGTTAACCTGATGCTGTCGGGCTTTGTTATGATCTCTTTACGGTTTGTCCAGTCGGTAGGTGCAACCGCAGGCAGGGAGGACTCATGGCTGCGGCTGATGCTGTCCCAGCCATGCCTTATAACCAATTCAACGGCAAGGGAAGAGTCGTGGGCCCTGTCGTAAGTCCACCCGAATTTTGCCATCAGGTGCCGCTCATTCAGCTCATGTATTAGGGTGAGTTCATATTCTTCGCAGGAGAGTGCATTGTCGATCCAGATCTCACCGGGAGGGGTATAACAATACCTTTGATCATTTCCGCCATAAAGGAATTCCTTATAGACCGATTGCCGGATTTTATAACCATCGACGATCCAGACATCCAGCCCGTTTTTCTTCCCGGAATAGAAGCGGTAAACCCCAGGAACGGTCTGCTTGTGCCCACATCCAAGTAATATTATAGGTAAGATAATGAATAACAGGTGTTTGATTTTCATGTTACAAATTGAATTTAGGATCATCAAAGGTAACACTTCATTTGGTAACTTTGCACTTCATAGATTGCTGCCATGACTATCATCGATATCATTAAAAAATTCAAACTTTCAATACTGCTTGTTCTTTCATTTGTGCTGCTGGAAAACATTTCATGGATCATCGAACCGACTTTCTTCGGGAAGTTGCTCGATGCCATGATCGACAGGTTTGGGGCCGTTGACAATCCAAAAGTGGATTTTATCCTTCCCCTTTTGTTTTGGGCATTTATTTACCTGCTCAATGTTACCGGGGGAACCCTGCACCGGCTATATAGCGGAAAGGTTTATGCAAAGATATACGCAGAAACCGCCACCGATGTTATTACCTATTCCAGAAAAAAGGGGCTTCCGACATCCATGATTTTCGCCCGGGCTGAACTCGCAAAGGAATATATCGTTTTCCTGAAGGACCGGCTGCCGGAGGTCACCTGGCAACTATCCGCCACCTTCGGTGCTACTATTGCCCTGTTTTTCTATGACTGGCGGATTGCCGCCCTGGCAGTGCTCGTTATTGTTCCGATCGGGGTGATCAACAATATCTACCGGAAAAATGTCGTAACACTGCAACGTGACCTTCATGATACGCGGGAAGATCAATACAGGATATTCGAATCGGGTAATGTGAGTGCAATCCACAAATATTATCATGACATGGTTATGCCGCAGTCGAAGATTGCCAGGTGGAGTTCGCTCGATTACCTGGTCATTAAGGTACTGCTGATGTTTATTTTTATCGGGGTGCTCTTCATCGCCGTGGATGTGGATGATTTCTCAACCGGGAAAATTTATGCCATCGTGTCGTACATTTGGACATTCATCGCTTCCACCGATTACATACCGGGTCTCATGGAGAGTCTTACCGCAGTTAGGGAACTGAGTTCCAGGATGAAAGAGGAAAATATCTGAAAGAACCATGCGAAATATTTAAAAAAAAAGCTGTTCCGGTTGATCGGAACAGCTTTTTTTGCAATGGCAGCAATTTTTAGTACCTCTTTCGGGGAGTATAGTGGGTATGAAGTAATTCATGTGATTTATGACCCAGGGGTTTTTCGAGGAAATCCTTGTAGATCTCTGCAATTTCAGGGTTTTCATGCGATTTACGCACAGACATGCCCATATCTTCTTCGTAGATGGCCATTTTACGTTTGGTACGGATCTCCTTGTTGGTCGGAATCGGCTGGCCTCCTCCACCCAGGCAACCGCCCGGACAAGCCATCACTTCAATGAAATGATAAGTGGCTTTGCCATCCCTGACGTTCTGCATAAGGGTTTTCGCGTGAGCCAGGCCATTTGCAACAGCGCATTTCAATTCGACACCTTCCAGGAAACTCCATTCGGGTTTGACTTTTTCAATTTTAATGGTGGCCTCCCGAACTTCGCCTTCCGTTCCACGGACTGGTGTAATATTCAGTCCATCGAAAGGAACTTCGCGACCCGTTACGATTTCGTAAGCAGTACGCAAGGCAGCTTCCATCACACCCCCGGTTGAACCGAAAATTACGGCAGCACCGGTGGATGAACCCATGAAATTGTCAAATTTTTCCTCGGGAAGTTCTTCGAAATCCAGACCAGCCTGTTTGATCATAATGCCAAGTTCACGGGTAGTAAGAACAAAATCCACATCTTTGTATCCACTGGAGCGCATTTCAGGGCGGTTGGCTTCGAATTTCTTAGCGGTGCATGGCATGATTGAAACCGAAACAATGTCTTTGGGATTCAGTTTCCGTTTTTGGGCATAATAGGTTTTCGCCAGTGCGCCGAACATTTGCTGTGGCGATTTACAGGTAGAAAGATTGGGCAGGTATTCAGGGAAGGTATGCTCAATAAATTTGATCCATCCGGGGGAACAGGAGGTAGCCATAGGCAATGAAACGGATGGGTCTTTGTCGACCAAAGCTCTTTTCAAACGGGAGAGCAGTTCATGTCCTTCTTCGATAATGGTCAGGTCGGCTGTAAAATCGGTATCCAGTACTGAAGTGAAACCAAGCCGCCTGAGTGCTGCCACCATTTTGCCGGTAACGATCTTGCCGGTAGCCATGCCAAGTGCTTCACCGAGTGCAACGCGCACAGCAGGGGCAGTTTGAACAACCACATGTTTGGTCGGGTCATAAATTGCATCCCAAACCTGGTCTATGTAGTTGCGCTCGATCAGAGCGCCGGTCGGGCATCTGTTTACGCATTGACCGCAATTGGTGCAAACAACCTCGAACAAGGAGTGTTCAAAAAAGGTTGAGATTTTCATTTTATTGCCTTTGTAAGCAACGCCAAGAGCGCTCACACTCTGCAACTCTTCACAGGTGCGCACACAACGCTGGCAACGGATACACCGGCTGTCGTCCTTGACGATGGCTGTATTGAACATATCAATGGTGTATTTTTTATCGGGAACCAGGTCAAGAAACAGGTGGTCGCCTGTCAGCATTTGTGATGCAAGACTCTGGAGTTCGCAGTTGCCGTTTTTGTAACATTTGGTGCAATCGGCGTTATGCTCCGAAAGCAGCAATTCTACAATGTGTTTGCGGGCCATACGGACCTTCATGCTGTTGGTGTGGATAACCATTCCTTCGGCAGCCGGTGTTGCACAGGATGCAGGCAGGTTTTTTACTTTCTCCTGCTCTACCACGCAAACGCGGCAATTTCCGGCAACACAAAGGTCCTCGTGATAACACAGGGTTGGAATATGGATATTGAGGTTGCGGGCTGCTTCAAGGATGGTGGTACCTTCATCTACAGCAATGCTGATACCGTCTATCGTGAGATTTATTTGTTTAGACATAGATTGTTGTTGTATTTTCTGGTGAATACTGAATTAGTAAATCATTTCTTCCTTGAAATTGTTGACAATGGAGGAGAATGAATTGGCTACGGATTGACCCAGGCCACATTTCGCGGTAATTTTCATGCTTTCACTCAGTTTCATGAGTTGGTCAAGATAGGCCGCTTTCTTTTCTCCTTTTTTCACGGCAACAATTCCTTTCAGCAACTGCTGACATCCGACCCTGCATGGAGTACACTGTCCGCAGGATTCTTCTTCAAAAAATTCAAGATAATTGTGCAGTACATTGTACATGGACCGTGAACTGTTGAAGATCATCATGGAGCCGCCGGTAGGAACTCCTTCAAAGCCAATGACCGTATCCTTGAACTTTTTACGGGGCACGCAGAAACCGGATGCACCTCCAACCTGAACAGCCTTGGTGTCGCCATCGCCGAATTCATCCACAAAACGGTCGAGGGGCATGCCCAGTTCAAGTTCGTAAATTCCCGGGATGGGTGTATCGCCGGAAACGGAGAAGACTTTTGAACCGCGTGAGTCGGTAGTGCCGAGTTTTTTATATTGATCGGGACCGAGGCGCATGATCATGAGTACATTCACGAAGGTTTCGACATTGTTGATGACGGTGGGTTTTTTCATGAATCCACTCGTGGTAGGGTAAGGTGGCTTGTTGCGTGGTTCACCGCGTCCGCCTTCCATCGATTCAAAAAGTGCACTTTCTTCGCCGCAGATATAGGCTCCTGATCCCATCCGGATTTCGATGGGAAAATTTAAGCCAAGCAGTTTCATATGCTCATGGTAGATTTCCAGTTCTTTCATCAGTTCAGGAACCATGAATTTGTATTCGCCACGGAGGTACATGTAACCTTTGTTTGCACCAATCACCCTGCCGCAAATAGCCATTCCCGAAAACACCTTGCGTGGAACCCGCAACAGGATTTCCCGATCTTTAAATGTACCTGGTTCACCTTCATCGGCATTGCACACCACAAACTTCTCGTCACTGGGCGACTCTGCAGTGAATTTCCATTTCATGGCGGTCGGAAAACCGGCGCCACCCCGGCCGCGAAGGCCCGACTCCAGAATGTCTTTCAGGATATCCTCGTTGGTCCGCTCCAGTGTGTTGGCTAAAACCTTGTACTTTTCGTTGGAATATTCCCCGAAGATTAAGTCAACTCTTTTAAGGGTTTGTTCTGACATGACTGTTTCTCCTATTTTCTATATGTGTTATATATGTATGTATTCACTGATGATATCATGTACCTTTTCGGTGGTAAGGCCACTATAGGGCGTATCGTTGATCAGCATAGCCGGACCCTCATGACACCAGCCAAGACAGTTGGTTTCAAGCAAGGTGAACTTTTTGTTCGGCGTGGTCTCCCCGACTTTGATTTTCAGCATATCTTCCAGTGTCTGAACAATGGTCTTTTTACCATGCATATCACAGGTTATTGTTTTACAAACCCTGATGACATATTCGCCCCGTGGCTCTGTGTCAAGAAATGAATAAAAGGTGGCTGTTCCATAGACCTGGGCTGCGGAAAGATCTAATTCCTTGGCAATGTCTGTCATGCAGGTGTCTGAAAGGTAATTGTTTTTTGCAACAACTCCTTGTAGAATTGGAAGCAAACTGGTCCTTTCCCGGCCATATTTGTCTGCTAATTCCCGGATTAATGATTTGCAATCAGTCATAAAATATATTTTAAATTGTTAATATATAGTGCTTTATCGTCTCCTTATCTTCAATTGTGAAAACATTAACAAAATCCCCTGCAAATGTATTATTTTTCTTTGTTATTTATTTAACAGATTATGGTGATTTTGAAGTTTTTTTTAAATTTAGAGATGATCTAAATTATATTTAAACCGGTGAAATGTTGACGCCTGGGGCAAGTGGGTGAGGTCAATATTTTCCTAAATTTGCCAGACATCTTTTTCACCTGCATGGATCATTACCGGTATTTCATTCGTTTAGCCTATGATGGCAGCCATTTCCATGGCTGGCAGCGGCAACCCAATGCCGCGACCATCCAGCAAACCCTTGAGGAGGCGATGTCGATGATGTTAAGATCCTCCATATCCTTGACCGGGGCTGGTCGCACGGATACCGGTGTTCATGCGGATGAATATTTTGCACATGTTGATTTAAGTGATCATCTGTCAGTATTTGAACTTGAAAAATTGATTTTCAGGTTGAACAGATATCTTGGGGGCCAGATCGTGCTTTTTGAGATATTCCGGGTGGCATCTGAGGCTCACGCAAGGTTCAGTGCCTTATCACGGTCTTACCGGTACTGTATTGCAAGGGTTCAAAATCCGTTCCGGCGGAATTATACCTGTTTTCTTTATGGCCCGGTTGATGTGGAACTGATGAATGCCGGAGCTTCGCTGATGATGGATTACCGGGATTTTACCTCCTTCTCCAGGGTGGATACCGACACGATGACAAATATTTGCAGGATCAGCTATGCGCGGTGGGAGTTGGAAGGGGATGAACTTGTTTTCACCATCACCGCCGACCGTTTTCTAAGAAACATGGTCCGGGCCATTGTTGGAACCCTGTTGGAACTCGGAACCGGTAAAATAAACCTGGAAGATTTAAAACTGATCATCGAAAGCAAAAACAGGTCGAAAGCAGGAAATTCAGCACCATCGAGGGGATTGACCCTGCACAGGATTTTATATCCGAAGGAAATTTACCCGAAATAATTTGCATTTTGCTATTTGCATTTTACTAATTGCATTTTGCTATTTGCATTTTGAATTTTATTACCGTGAGTCCAGCCTCAACGATCGCTCTTGCAGTCATGCCATATTTCTCCATGAGCTGCCTTGGTTCCCCCGATTCACCGAAGTGATCCTGCATCCCTGCAAAGGCCATGGGAACTGGATGATGCTGAACGACCACCTCCGCTACTGCACTGCCAAGTCCTCCGATTATCTGGTGTTCCTCGGCGGTCACAATGGCCCCGGTTTCACCTGCTGCCAGGATGATCGCATCCCTGTCAATGGGTTTAATGGTATGCATGTTGATCACCCGGGCACCAATTCCGCTGGTTTCAAGAATCTCAGCCGCCTGCAATGCCTCCCACACCATATGCCCCGTAGCAATAATGGTAAGGTCATTCCCGGCCCTGAGGATTTGTGATTTCCCTATTGTAAAGTCCATTATATCCGAAGTGAAATCAGGCATGGCTTCCCTGCCGAAACGGATATAAACCGGACCATTGCATTGTTCGATGGCAGCCAGGGTTGCAACTCTTGTTTGCATTGCATCACACGGGGAAAGGACGGTCATACCTGGCAATACGCGCATCACGGCAATGTCTTCAAGTGCCTGGTGGGTCGCACCGTCAGGCCCCACCGAAACTCCGGCATGAGCACCGCCAATGACCACATGCAGGTTGTTGTAGCAAACGGAGATCCTGATTTGATCCGTGGTCCTCAGGGCAGCAAAAACGCCATAGGTTGAGAAAACGGGAGTCTTGCCTTCCAGGGCAAGCCCTGCGGCGACACCCACGCAATTCTGTTCTGCAATGCCTAGCGAGATGAACCTGTGAGGAAGTGTTTCTGCAAACAGGTTGCATCCGACAGAGGTTGTTATGTCGGCACCAAGGCAAACCACCTGCGGATTGCGAAGGCCTGCCTCCAGCAATCCTTCAGCGAAACCGGTTTTCGTGGGTTTATCACCTCTGTTTTTATATGGGTTCAATCGACGGTAATTTTAAGTGGTAACTGATTTTTTCCTTCGAGTCCCTTCGTGCCTCCTTCGTGGATCTTCGTGCAATATTTTATCTGAGTTGTTCTAGAAATTCCAATGCTTGTTCGGTGGTCGGGACTTTCCCGTGCCAGTGATAATCGCCCTCAATGGATCTTATTCCTTTACCCATCAATGTTTTGGCAATAATTACCGAAGGTGCATTTTGAGATATTTGCGCTTTTGCAAATACATCAAGCAACTGGTCAATATCATTCCCATCGCAGTTCAGCACCTGCCAGCCGAAGCTGCGCCACTTTTCTGCGAGGGGCTCCAGCTTCATGACATCTTCCGTTTTGCCGTCAATCTGAAGCCCGTTGCGATCGACAATGGCAACAAGGTTATCAAGTTTGTAATGGGAAGCCGACAGTGCAGCTTCCCGAACTGATCCTTCCTGCAATTCGACATCCCCGTGAATACTGTAGATGCTGTGATTTTTCCGATCCATTTTTGCAGCAATCGCCATGCCGACTGCCACTGAAAGTCCCTGTCCAAGTGAACCCGCGGATAATTCAATGCCAGGCAACCCGTGATCCCTGCCGGGATGACCCTGGAGCCTGCTCCCCAGTTTTCTCAAGGTTTTAAGTTCATTTAGGGGAAAATACCCTGCATGGGCGAGTGTTGCGTAGAGTACCGGGGCAACATGGCCGATGCTGAGCACCACCCGGTCTCGACCGGACCATGACGGTTGAACCGGATCATGGTTTAGCACCGAAAAATAGAGGGTAGTGAAAATGTCGGCCAACCCGAGTGAGCCACCGAGATGACCGGATCCGGCCCCGGCAAGCATGACAACAACCGATTTACGGATGCCGGCAGCGATTTCCTTCAACCGGACTGGGTCGGTGGATTGCCAGGAATGCATCTTTAGCGCATGTCGATGACTTCCACGCCGGGGAATTTTTTCGGGTCAAAAGTGAAATCGGCATCAGTGACCGGCGTGTCAGTGAGATAGGTCTTGATTTTGTAGGTAAAAGTGTTCCCGCTTTTATCGTAAAGCGTGAAACTCTTAACCTGTTTTTTCTCCTTGTCAATGCCAAGGATAGCTTTGGTGAAGTTTTTACCGGTGTTTGGAATCAACTCAACTGATTCGGTGGAGGGATCGGTACTTTTTATGATCTTTGATTTATAATTTGAATTGTAGGATGTAAGAAGTTTGGAGGGGGTAAGGGCATCGTCCTTGTTTTCCAGGGCATTGACCTGGACTTCATTCGATTCCTTGAGATAGGTCCAAATGGTTTTGCCATCGCAAATCACGTTTTGGCCGGCAGCCGACATTTTATATTTATCACCCGACACCAGCAGCGTTCCGGTTTTTTCTTCGTTGATCTTTGCCTTGGTATTTTCCATGGTATAGGAAAATTCAACCTTGATCGATTTATGAGATTTTGCCTTTTTACTCACTTCCTCAAGCAATGCTGAAGCTTTGGCGTCTTTTCCCTGGCTGAAGGCAGCGACGACGGAAAAAATAAACAAAGCGGTTAGAATGGTTCTCGTTTTCATTGTTTCTATGTTAATATCGGCGATTAGTATGTTCAAATTTATTTTTGTCCCAAAATTGAAAGGTATTCCTCCAGTGAAACAAGGTCTTTGTATCTGACGTCCCTGGCTTTACTGCCCTCAAAGGGCCCCACTATTCCTGCGGCTTCCAACTGGTCGATGATCCGGCCTGCACGGTTGTAACCAAGTTTGAGTTTTCGTTGAATGAGGGATGTCGACCCGTGCTGGTGCTGGACCACGAGGCGTGCAGCTTCCCCGAAAAACTCATCTTTTTCGTTGGCATTGAACTCCTTGGGAGAAGATCCGCTCTCTTCATCGAAATACTCCGGCAGCGCAAACGCTTCCGGGTAGCCGCGCTGTGATCCAATGAATTCAGTCAGCCTGTCAATCTCAGGAGTGTCGACAAAAGCGCATTGTATCCTGATCAGGTCGCTGCCGGTTGAGAGCAGCATATCGCCGCGGCCGATCAGCTGATCGGCGCCGGAAGAATCCAGAATCGTTCGTGAATCGATCTTGGAGATTACCCGGAATGCAATGCGTGCCGGGAAATTGGCTTTGATGGTGCCGGTGATGATGTTCACCGACGGACGCTGGGTTGCGATGATGAGGTGGATGCCCGTTGCACGCGCCAACTGTGCCAGGCGAGCGAGGGGAGTTTCAATTTCCCGTCCGGCCGTCATGATCAGGTCGGCAAACTCATCAATCACAATCACAATGTAGGGCAAAAACTGGTGCCCGTCGTTGGGGTTGAGTTTCCTGGAAAAGAATTTTTCATTGTATTCCTTGATGTTCCTCACCTGGGCGTCGCGCAGCAGATCGTAGCGGCTGTCCATTTCAATGTTCAGCGAATTGAGGGTGCGGATTACCTTCTTGGTATCGGTGATAATCGCCTCTTCCGCGTCGGGAAGCTTGGCCAGGAAGTGCCGCTCAATCTTGTTGTAGAGTGTCAGCTCAACTTTCTTGGGATCGATCAGTACAAATTTTACCTGCGAAGGGTGCTTTTTATAAAGAAGGGAGGTAATGATCGTATTCAGTCCGACCGATTTGCCTTGTCCGGTTGCTCCGGCCATCAGCAAGTGGGGCATTTTGGCGAGGTCTGCAATAAACGTTTCGTTGGAGATGGTCTTTCCAAGCACAAAAGGCAGTTCAAAGGTTGAATTCTTAAATTTGTCCGTTCCCAGGAGCGATTTTATCGAAACGATCTCAGGGTTCTGGTTGGGTACTTCGATGCCGATCGTCCCTTTCCCCGGGATGGGGGCGATGATACGGATGCCCATTGCCGCGAGGCTTAGTGCAATGTCGTCCTCCAGGTTTTTGATCCTGGAAATTCGAACGCCGGCCTCCGGAACAATTTCATAGAGAGTGACCGCCGGACCAATCGTTGCCTTGATCTTGGCAATTTTAATGTCATAATTGGAAAGCGTGTTTACAATTTTATCCTTGTTTGCTTCGAGCTCCTCTTTATTGACATTCATTGATTCTCCTCCGTAGTCGCTGAGCAGATCCAGCGGAGGGAATTTGTATCCGGAAAGGTCAAGGGTAGGATCATACCTTGTTTCAAGCGTCTGGTGCTCTATAATCCCTTTAACCGGGGGCTCCTCAACTATGGTCTCGATCTGAAGTTCAAGATCTGCAGGTTTATCAGGTTTTGGGGCAAACCGCGAAGGCAGTTCCAGGTCAATTTCAGTTGATTCCTCCTCAATGGGTTCTTTAAGGTAATTCACGGGGATTAAAGATGGTTCAGTCATTTCAGACTCCGTGAGATCAGGCTTTTCAAGGGAAACTGGCGGGGGCATTGCAGCTTCTGCCGGAATTTCATCCTTGATTTTACGCTTGAACCACCTGAACGGGATGTTGAATGAAAGGATCAGGAAACTGAACGAGGTAAACCCAAGCAACATTGCCAGACCGGATGTTCCAAGGAATTCGGTCAGCCAGATATTCAGCTGATAACCGTAAACCCCCGTAAGCAGGTCATTACCCGGCAAAACCAGTCCCAGCAGGATCGGAACCCATATGATTCCGAAGAAACAATATTCCAGCGTTTTCCAGGCAGGGAAAATGACGATATGAAAAAAATGTTTCATACCGGCATTGAACAGGATGATCACAAAAAAGAAGGAGGATACGCCAAACCATTTTGAGATGAATAGGTAGCCGGTCAACGCACCGATTTTACCCATCCAGTTCTCAACGGGGATTTTATTGTTGAAAAACCCTTCAACCGTAAAATGTTTAAAAACGGTATCGGTAAAACTGAAATCATTCTGCCAGGTCAGCATGTAAGAGGTGAACGAAAAGAGGAGGTAGAACGACAGCAGCATCGAAAAAAGTCCGAATACCCTGAACCGCCGCTCAAAGGTAGCCTGGTCCTGCTCGGTACGCACCCTTTTTTCTTTGGGTGGTTTAGACGGCCGGGGAGTTTTTTCTTTCTTTTCCCGGCTTTTTTTAATCCTGGCATCAGGAACAGGCAGCTCGTCGGTCAGGATTTCCTCATCCTTTGGCTCACCCTTGAATGTGTTTGATCTGGGCGGATTGATTGGTCGGGCCATTGGTTTTATTCGTTACCGCCGCCGAACTTGCTTTTCAGTTCATCCTGGGTAGTAAGTGTGTAGTCTGAAGGAATTTCAAAATCTTTTGCCACTAAACTCTTTTTTTCAACGGAAGTTGCGGTGAACTTCATGGTGACTTCCTGGTTTTTCATTAAAAATTCAAGCAGGGCTCCATCGATGTCCTTGTAAAGGGGGTTGTTGAAGTTTGCCAGTTTTGAACCCAATTCGCTCGTATAATAGGCTTCATAGGTGCTTTTAGCTCCATCATCATTTACGGTGACCACTACTTTTTTGCAGGTGTAACCGGCAATTGATTTTGTTTCATCCGACATTTCAACAGTCGCTTTTCCTTCTGATGCCATCTTGGCTTCTATTTCGGCCGTTGTTTGTTTAATGGCGTATTTCTGGCCCATCATATTCAGCAGAGATACGCTTGTTTTATCGGAGTAATCAGTGATTTCAACGGTGTTCATGCCGCTCATCTGAAGGTCGGTCCTTGATTTGGTACCCTTTACAGATACTGTAAGCACCTTGGGAAACATCGCCAGCTGGCTTTCTGAAAATTTACTGTCGGGATAGGTGATTTTATAGGTGATGACGCCTTCAAAGGGTTTGCCTGACATTGCGGTGCCGGGAATGCAAAGCAGGGCAACCATAAACATGCTGCAGATCAAAAGAATTTTTCTCATGGTGTTTTAGTTTTAGTTTTGGGTTGATGTGACAAATTTACTTATTTTACGATTCTAAGCAATTTGCTCCACCTGATTTTTCCATCAAAGAATGACTTGTTGGGATCGAGGGAGAGCCAGACAAAAACAGCTTTTCCCACCACATGGTCGTCCGGAACAAAACCCCAGTAGCGTGAATCCATGGAATTATGGCGGTTATCTCCCATCATCCAGTAATAATTCATTTTAAAAGTATATTCTTTTGATTCTTTCCCGTTGATAAAAATCTTGCCGTCAGCGACCAGGAGCTTATTCTCTTCGAAAACCCCGATGATCCGCTTATAGAAACAGATATTCTGCATGTTGATCGGGATAGTGACCCCTTTTTTCGGTACCCAAACCGGTCCGAAATTGTCAACATTCCATGGGTAAATGGAATCGAACGGGAAGATATTCGGGTCGCGTGTTCCCCTGGGGATTACCATGGGTTCAATGGAAACGACATTGCTGTATTGCCTGAGTTTTGCGATGGCATCCTCTGAAAGGGTAAGTTCATAGGTACCGCTGTTATCTGTTGAAATGGTCTCGGTAATGTCGAGTTTTTCGAAGTTCTTCTGGTTGATCGGGTTGCCGTTCGTTTTTACAAGGTACTTGAACTGGCGGCTTCCGGGGTTCTGTTCCGGTTTTCCATTGATATACACCACCCTGTCGACAATCCGGATGGTATCGCCGGCGATGCCGATGCAGCGCTTGATAAAATTTTCACGTTTATCGACCGGCCGGGCAATGATGTCGCCGAAATATTGTTTGTTATTCCAGACAGCATCCCTGCCATAACTTCGCACCAGTTGATAATAGTCGACATTGCTTTGGAGTTTGGCCGAAAGGGTATCGCCATCAGGATAGTTAAAGACGACAACATCCATATTCTTTATACCGGCTAGTCCCGGGAAACGGTAATAGGGCAGTTTGATCCATTCCAGGTAGGATTTTGTGCTTTCCGTGAGCGGGAGGGTGTGATGTACAAACGGGAAAGCCAGTGGTGTATTGGGCACTTTCGGGCCGAAGCTGACCTTGCTAACGAAAAGGTAGTCCCCGACCAGCAATGTTTTTTCCATGGAGGAGGTGGGGATGGTATAGGCTTCGATGAGGAAGATGCGGATGATGCTGGCCGCAATCACGGCAAAGATAATGGCATCAACCCATTCACGGGTAGCTGATTTATGGATGGGAGGTTGTTTGGAAGGATCTGAATATTGCTCCTTAGGCGAGAATGCCAGGTAGGGGAGGTAGACGAACGGGAAAAGAACACCCAATGCCTGGTCCAGCAAACCGTACTTTTTAAAACATTTCAGCACCTCTACGATCATCAGCAGGATGACAAAAACATTGATAAAGGGAACGAGGAGAAAGATATACCACCACATTGGTTTTTTTATGATGGTCAGCCAGATATACCAGTTATAAAACGGGATCAGGATTTTCCAGCCTTTCTCGCCGGCTTTTTCAAATATTCCCCACATTCCGACGATGGAAAGGATGAAAAATATCACGGTTACAATCAAGTACAAATTCATATCCCAGTATTTAGATTTAACTCATATAACGTTAAAACAGCGGTTTTCTTATTCAGGAGTCGTAAATATTTGTGATTCAAGCAGGTTTTTCATGTCAAAAAAACCTTTTTTCCCGACGACCCATTCGGCAGCCATCAGTGCGCCCATTGCAAAACCCCTCCTGTTTTTTGCGGTGTGGATAATTTCGATGCAATCTTCCTCCGATTCGTACCGTACGATGTGCGTACCGGGTACATTGTCTGTACGGTATGATTTAATACCCAGTTCTTCAGGGTTTTCAACTGTTTCCTGTACCCATTTCTCCTTGCGTTCCGTATGCCGGATGATATCATTTGCAAGTATGATGGCGGTTCCGCTGGGGGCATCCTGTTTGTAGATATGGTGCGTTTCTTCAATAGATACAGCATAATCCTCCCATTTTGACATGAGGCTTGCAAGGTACCTGTTCAAATCAAAAAACAGGTTGACCCCGATGCTGAAATTGGGGGCGAAAAACAGACATTGATTCCTTTTTATACAATCCTGATGAACCTTGTCGAGGTCGTCTAGCCACCCTGTCGTTCCGACAACCATCGGGATATCTGCATCGAAGCAGTGATAAATATTTTCAATGATACTGACCGGCGTTGAAAAATCGATGGCAACATCAGCATCGGAAAGACGATTTTCGTCATTTTCCCAATCTTCAAGATTATTGAATACGAGGACAATCTCATGACCTCTTTTCAGTGCCAGTTTTTCAATTTCCTGGCCCATTTTTCCATACCCGAGCAGCGCGATTTTCATAGTGTTATCCTTGATGATTAATCAGAAATGCAGGCAGAGTCTTACCCCGCCAACAGGTTTATATCCCAGCCCCGACGGCAACACCGCAGGCCCGACTTTCATGGTGAGGTTATCGGTAATGTTGAAAGTGTACAAATGAGCATCCACAGTGGCATCAAGAATATTGACAATATACCATAGCGCCGTGATCAGGATGCTGACCTCAAGGTTCCGTCTGTAAAATTCACGGGTCGATAACAGTTCCGACGAAGTGTAACGCTGAACAAGATAGCCGTACGAGCCATTCTGGTTTCCTCCTATAGACTCAATGTAGGCACATTTGAAATTGAGGTACTGGTCGGCATTTGTATAGATGAAGTACGTCATAAGCCCAAATCCGGCATAAATGACCGGGATTTTCCAGTATTTTTTATTGTACAATTGTCCCAGTCCCGGCAGACAAGCCGACATGATGGTCGCTTTTGTCGGCGAGTGCTCCTTTTCACGGGTGGAGTCGGGTAATTCAACGAAGGTTGAATCCGCTTGTGAACATACCATGAGGGGGTAAGACAAAAATAGGAGGAAAGTAAAGGTGAATAGAAGGAAAGCCCTCATTTAAGCATCCAGTTTGGAGATGATCCTGTCGAAATCCTCCGGTGATTTAAATTCAATGATGATGGTGCCGGCTCCTTTCCTGTTCAATTTCAATTCGATTTTTGAAAGAAGTTTGTCGCGCAACGATAATTTTGCTTTTTCAAATTTGGCTGGCAAACCGTCACCTGTCGATGCAGGAGCTTTTTGCTTTCCAAGGTTCCTGACCATCTCTTCGACTTCGCGGACCGATGATTTTTTTTCAAGAATCTTTTTCAGGATCACCAGCTGAGATCGTTCGTCAGGGACATTGATGATGGCACGCGCGTGACCCATGGTGATCAGGTTGTCCCTGACTGCAACCTGGATTTCTGTCGGGAGCTTCAACAACCTGATGTAGTTTGAAATGGTTGACCTGTCCTTTCCCACTTTCTGACTTAAATCTTCCTGTTTGATCCGGCATTCCTCAAGCAACCGCTGAAAGCTGATCGCAATTTCAAGCGGGTTCAGGTCCTCCCGCTGGATGTTTTCGACAAGGGCCATTTCGAGCATCTGCTCGTCATTGGCAAGCCGGAGATATGCCGGGACTTGAGTCAACCCTGCAATTCTGGAGGCTTTAAGGCGGCGTTCCCCTGAAATCAGCTGGTATTTATTATGGCCAATCCGGCGAATGGTCAATGGCTGGATGATGCCATGTTCCTGGATCGAACGCGCCAGTTCGCGAAGTTCATTTTCATCGAAGTGTGCCCGTGGCTGAAACGGGTTAGGTTCAATCTGATCTACCCGGACCTGGGCGATATACTCGGCGGTGTACTCTCCCGAGATTTCCTTCTGCGGATTTTCAGCTTCTGCGTTATCCAGCAACGCGCTGAGGCCTCTTCCCAAGGCTTTCTTTTTACCCTGAATATCAGACATTGATCTCTTTTTCTTTGTTCGTCAGCCTCGTAAGGTCGTTATTTTGAAGAATTTCACGGGCAAGGTTCAGATAGTTGATCGCACCCGAGCTGTTGATGTCATGGAGCATGATGGTGAGGCCGAAACTTGGTGCTTCCCCCAGTTTGGTGTTCCGGTTGATAATGGTTCTGAAAACCATCTGTTGAAAGTGAATTTTCACCTCTTCCACCACCTGTTTTGCCAGGCTCAGGCGGTTGTCGAACATCGTGAGCAGAATGCCCTCAATATCAAGGCCGGGATTCAGCCGGGTTTGAACAATTTTAATGGTGTTCAGAAGTTTGCCGAGACCTTCCAGCGCAAAATATTCACACTGAACGGGGATGATAACCGAATCGGCGGCAGTGAGTGAATTTACTGTAATCAAGCCAAGCGAAGGGGAGCAGTCGATGATGATGAAATCATATTCATCCCTGATGCCCGCAATAACCTTCCGCATCATCTTTTCACGGTTTGGAAGGTTGATCATCTCGATTTCAGCGCCAACCAGGTCAATATGTGCAGGAAGCAGGTCAAGAAAAGGGGTGGAGGTGTTCAGGATGATGTTCTTTGCCTCCACATCATCAATAATACACTCGTAAATGCTGGTTTTGATGTTTCTCGGATCAAAGCCCACTCCGGATGTGGCATTGGCCTGAGGATCGGCATCAATGATCAGGGTTTTATGTTCCAGGATGGCAAGGCCCGCTGCCAGGTTGATGGCGGTGGTTGTTTTACCTACCCCTCCTTTTTGATTTGCAATTGCGATTACTTTACCCATTTGGTATTTTATACAAGTTCACAAAATTACGTCGAAATAGCAATACCCGGAAATATGTTGAAAAGTTTTAACAATAAACAGCTGCCCGGGGGGAACAACTGCAGAAAATAGCGGTAGGTAGCACTAATTATTGTCGGAATCTGTTGACAGATCTTCAAATTCGATCGTCCTGGCGGTGATTTTAACCCCTTCCGAATCTTCTTCAGTAATGGTATCTGTTACGATTTCAGGTCTGTAAGGAGCCTTGCCGGTGCGGATGAATTCAACGACATCGCTCAAACCGTTCGCGAATTTATCAAAGTCCTCTTTGTATAAAAACAACTTGTGCTTTTCGTAAAAAAATTTGCCCTGCTCATTGTTGAACCGTCTTTTACTTTCCGTGATCGTGATATAATATTCTTCGCCAACGGTAGCCTTCACATCAAAAAAATAGGTTCGCTTGCCAGCACGAACAGCACGTGAAAAAATCTCTTCCCGGTCCCGATCTTTATTTTCCATTTCTTCCATCATGCAGTCTGTTAAATTTAGTACCCAACCACGTTCAATTAAGCGGATGCAAAAATAAAAATATTATCCGAATACTAAATTTTATTTCTTATTTCCGTAGCTTTGCAGCCGTTAACAAGCTAATTTTAATCATGTTCTTTTTCATAAATTTGTAATGCTAGGCAGAAGACATTATCGGATCAAAGTACTTCAGGCATTGTATGCCTATTTTCAGGGCGGAGAAGCCAGGATCGAAGTCGCTGAAAAAAATCTTCTGAACAGCCTTGATAAGGTTTACGAGTTGTATTACCTTCAATTATCTTTCCTTCTGGAGGTCATCCATTTCTACAGGTTCAGGATGGAAGAGTCGAAAACCAAATTTTATCCCACACCCGAAGAGATCAATCCCAGTTATAAGTTATCTGAAAACCGCTTGATATTGCAGCTGCAGCAAAATCTTCAGCTCATTGAGCAACAGGCAAAGTATAAAATCTCATGGACGGAAGAACAGGAGATGGTCCGCAAGGTGTATCAGAAACTGAAGACCAGCAAAGACCTTGCTGACTACCTGGCCTCGGGGGTAAGTTCGTACCGCGAGGATCAGGATTTTCTTGAGAAGCTGTTCAGGAAATTCATTGCCAAATCGCCTGATTTGCAGTTTTATTTTGAAGAAAGGAACATCTTCTGGGATGATGATTTTGAAGTGGCCGCTGTGTTTATCCTTAAAACGATTAAACTTATGTCTGAATCATTCGGGGAGCGGGACTCGCTTCCGGGGCTTCTCACCAAAGGCCAGGAAGATGATCCCGAAGATGACAGGAAGTTTATCCTGGAACTTTTCCGCAAGACGGTCATGAACAGTGATGAATCAGACAAACTGATCGATGCCCGTACGCGCAACTGGGAACTTGAGCGGATTGCACTGACCGATATTCTGCTCATCAAAATGGCACTGACCGAATTGACCCAGTTTTCCCAGATTCCGGTAAAGGTAACCATGAATGAATACATTGAGATCTCGAAACAATTCAGTTCCCAAAAAAGCAAATTGTTCATCAACGGCATCCTTGATAAACTGGTTACCGACCTTACCGAAGAAAAAATGATCAGGAAAACCGGCAGGGGATTGATGACATAATTGAAACCGGGGTAAAATATATTATTTGGTTTTTCGTTAAGAATATAAACCAACAAAATAAACGTGCGCCACATCCTACGAAAAACCACCTTGTTTTTTTGCATTTCCACTCTTTTTATCATCCACGCATCTGCGCAGATCGGGGGCAATGGTACGTTTAAATTTCTTGGTTACAGCAATTCTGCCCGTATTGCAGGTCTCGGGGGAAATTTCCTGGCCATCAACGACAATGATGTTACATTGACCCAGGCAAATCCTTCGCTGATCAACCCGTCAATGAACAACAACCTGGCGCTCAGTTATGTGAACAATCCCGGCGGAATCAATTATGGATTTGTGGCATTTGCCCACAACTTCGACAAGGTGGGATGTTTTGTCGGGAGCCTGCAGTTTATTAATGACGGAACATTTACAGGAGCAGATGCATCCGGAAACCTGACAGGCGATTTTTATGCCTCTGAATATGCGTTGAACATCGGATGGGGACGGCATCTTTCTCCGTTGTTTTCAATAGGTGCGAATGGCAAACTGATATTTTCGCAACTTGAAACCTACCGTTCATTCGGCATCGCGGTCGACGTTGCAGGCTCCTATAACTCAAAGGACGAATCATTTACTGCATCCCTCATCGGGCGTAACATTGGTACGCAGCTGGTTCCCTACCTGCCCGGACAGTACGAACCCCTTCCGTTTGAGTTGCAGATCGGGCTCTCTGAAAAATTATCCCATATTCCACTGCGGTTTTCACAATTGCTGACCAATCTTCAAAAATGGGACCTGACCTATTTTGACCCCAGTGATCCGGCCAACATCGCCGACCCCATCACGGGGCAGGTAAAACAAAAATCAGGTGTGGCGAAGGTTGCCGATGGAATGATGCGTCATGTTGTGCTGGGAGCCGAACTCACAATTGCAAAAGTTCTTGCCATTCGCATTGGATATAACTACCAGCGCCGCCAGGAACTTAAATTATCCACCAAAGCCGGTTTGACCGGTTTCACGATGGGAGCCGGACTGCGGGTGAAAATGTTCAACCTGAGTTACACCCGGGCTTCCTACACTGCCGGGATACCCATGAATTATATTACCGTTGCGGTCAGTATCCAGGAACTTGTTAAAAAACAATAATCTTGCAGGTCACCATCGATCCCCATTCTGGCTTTTGCTTTGGTGTGGTGTATGCCATCGGGGTCGCAGAGCGTGAACTTCATAAAAATCCTCTCCTGTACTGCCTGGGCGACCTTGTTCACAACAACATGGAAGTGGAGCGGCTTAAAAAAGCGGGATTGGTGATTATTTCACGGGAGGATCTTTATGAACTTTACGATTGCAAGGTGCTGATACGTGCTCATGGCGAACCCCCGGAAACCTATAAAATTGCCCTTCAGAACCGGATTGAATTGATTGATGCGTCATGCCTGATCGTGCTGAACCTGCAAAATGCGATCCGGCGGGCTTACCTTGAGATGCTTCAGCGGGATGGACAGGTAGTGATTTACGGAAAGGAGGGTCATGCCGAGGTGAAGGCTTTGATCGGACAGACCCAAGAGACGGCTGTCGTGATTGGGAATGAAGACGACCTGGTCAAAATTGACTTTTCGCGCCCGGTAAGGTTTTACAGCCAGACCACTAAAAGCGTGGATGGATTCCATAAAATGGTAAAGATGATTGGTGACCGGATGGAGGCTGTTTCCATGGGAAAACCGGTTGATTTTGAATGGAATGACACTGTATGCCGGCAAGTTTCAAACAGGTCAGCCAAAATTAGGGAATTTGCAGCGGAATATGACGTGGTGGTTTTTGTGAGTGATCAGAAAAGCTCCAACGGGATGGTCCTTTTTCAGGAATGCAAAAACATCAATCCTCTTACAAAACTGGTATCCGGTTTTTCCGAGGTGGAACGTGCATGGTTTGACAATGCGCGAACGGTCGGAATTTGCGGTGCAACTTCAACCCCCTTCTGGCTGATGGAGGAGATAGCAAACGGAATCCGGAAAATCAATGACTGAAATGTACCTTCAAAAACTCATCCTCACCGGGTTTAAAAATTATTCCCATGCTGAGTTTATCTTTTCTGAGAAGATCAACTGTTTCATCGGGAACAACGGTGTCGGGAAAACCAACCTGCTTGATGCCATCCACTATCTCTCCTTTTGCAAAAGTTGTTTTACCAGCCTTGATACACAGAACATCCGCCATGGAGAGGATTTTTTCGCCATCCATGGCAATTTTCAACGGGGCGATGACACCCTTGACCTGGTGCAATGCATCCAGAAAAAAAACCAGCGCAAGCGTTTTCTGATCAATAAAAAGGAGTACGAGCGGCTTGCCGACCATATCGGTAATTTTCCCCTTGTCATGATCTCTCCTTATGATCGAGACCTGATCAATGATGGAAGCGAATTGCGGCGGAAATATATTGACAGTGTCATTTCTCAGTTTGACAAATTTTACCTTGACGACCTTATTCAATACAATAAAGCTCTTTTCCAGCGCAATGCACTGTTGAAATCATTTGGCGAGCAGCACTACTTCGATGCGGTTTCACTTGAAACCTGGGATGAACAGATGATCAGGCTTGGGGAGCAGATATTTGTTAAACGCAATGCATTCCTGGAGCAGTTCATCCCGCTCTTCCAGCAATATTTCCGGTTTCTCAGCAATGGTTCCGAAACGGTTGATATCAGGTATGTGTCTCAAACTGCCGGAAATACATACCGTGAAGCATTCCGGGCTGCCCTTGATAAAGACCGGGCTGCACAATATTGTACGATGGGTGTTCATAAGGATGATCTTGAATTTATCCTGGATGATTTTCCCGTTAAAAAATTCGGCTCACAGGGGCAGCAGAAATCGTTTGTCATTGCAGTCAAACTGGCCCAGTTTGACTATACCCGGAACATCAAGGGCTTTAAACCGATCCTCCTGCTTGACGATGTCTTTGATAAACTCGATGATTTGCGGGTGTCACAACTTATCAAACTGGTAAGTGAGAACAGTTTCGGACAGGTCTTTATTACCGATACAAGCAGGGAAAGGATCATTTCCATCTTTGATTCCATGGATATTGATCATGAAATTTTCAACATCCCTCCCGCACCTGTTAAGTGACTGAATGATTCCCTATCTTAGCATCCGGAATAATTTTATGAGAAAATCGAACGAAAAGCCTTTAAAAGCTGCAATTGAAGAGTTCCTGGAGACTTTTCACCTGCGTGACAAACTGAGCCAGACAAAAGTAATCCAGAGTTGGGAGAAGGTGGTGGGGGAGATGGTTGCCAGGAATACCAGCCAGTTGCATATCCGCAACAAGGTACTTTACGTAAAAGTTAATTCGGCTGCACTGCGGAATGAACTGCTGTTTGCCCGCACTAAAATCATGAACACCCTTAACAAGGAAGCCGGATCAATCGTTATAGAGGATATTGTTTTGAATTAACCTGTTCCGGAAGGTCGGCTTTCATTACCACTCAGGCACTAAGGACACTAAGAATCACCTAGTAATCTCTTTTCTAAGTGCTTCTATGTGAACTAAGTGCCTAAGATTCCCTTTTTTGTCATTTGACCAGGCAGGATAAAAGGTGCTCATCTTCGATCCAGCCATCCAGTTTATCCCCGATTTTGACTGGTCCGACCCCGGCGGGTGTACCGGTAAAAATATAATCTCCTGTCCTGAGGGTCATGAATGTTGAAATATAGGCAATGATGTCGTCGAAATCGTACATCATCAGCCCTGAATTACCTTGCTGGACGGTTGTTCCATTCAGGTCGAGCCGAAAGCGGATGTTTTTCAGATCACTGAAACGTGTTTTAGGAAGAAAGTTGCCTATAGGGGCCGATTGGTCAAATCCTTTCGCAATGGCCCAAGGGAGCCTCTTTTCCTTTGCGGCCTCCTGCAGGTCCCGTGCGGTCATATCCAGGCCAATCCCTATTTCCTCATAATAGGCTGGCGCAAACTTTTTCTGAATGTTCTTTCCAACCTTGCATATTTTCAGTACAAGTTCTGCTTCATAGTGGATCTCGTTCGAAAATGAAGGATAATAAAACGGCCGGTTACGGATGAGCAGTGATGTGTCGGGTTTCAGGAAAAATACCGGGGACGGGGGGATGCTGTTGTTGAGTTCCCTGATATGGTCAACATAATTGCGCCCGATGCAGATAATTTTCATGATAGTTGCAGGAAAGGTTAAAACAAGTCAAGTTTTACCGAGGTATTGCTGTTGCTCCTGAGTTTTAAAACTGTCAGCACTTTTTTGGTTGATAAAGGAAACTCGCCTTTCATCATCCAGCTGTAATAAGAAGGTTCATCATTGAATACCTGGGTAACCGCTTTGCCTTTGTGCTTGCCGAAATTGAATACCTCCACATTCTTATCATTATAAACGATATGCCCGATGAGGTCAACTGCTTTTGTGGCGTAGGAAAAATCGCTCAGCGCTTTGATGTCGTTGATTACAGGTTGGGTCATGTTTCCTTTTCTGTCCTTGAAAGTCACTTCGGCATAACGATCCAGCTGTGCTTTCAGGATTTCAAAAGTGGCCATGGTATCGGCTTCAGCACTGTGCGCATTCACCAGCTCTTTGGAACAATAGAACTTGTAAGCGGCAGCCAGGTTGCGTGGTTCCATTTTATGAAAAATATTCTGAACATCTACAAACCGCCTGCCTTTAAGATCAAAATCGATTTCAGCTCTCAGAAATTCCTCCACCAAAAGCGGGATGTCGAAGTGATTGGAATTATACCCGGCAAGGTCGCAATTATCAAGAAACTGGGCAAGTTCACGGGCAACCTGTTTAAATGTCGGGCAATCCTTTACGTCGGCATCCGAAATTCCATGTATTGCTGTAACCTCAGGGGGGATCGGCATTTCAGGATTGATCCGCAGGGTTTTTATTTTAGTGGTACCATCGACCTGCTGGCGGACAATGCTAATCTCTACGATGCGGTCTGTTGCAACTTTGATACCTGTGGTTTCAAGATCAAAAAATGCGATTGGTTTGGTCAGGTTGAGTTCCATTAAATTGTTTGGTTGTTGTCAAAAGTTTCGAGATGGTGTACCAGGCTGTTGAGAAACTGGCCTCCGAGTGCCCCGTCGATGACCCGGTGGTCATAGGTTACCGACATCATCATGATGGGCCTGATGGCAATGGTGTCGCCATCGGGAGTTTCAATCACCACCGCCCGTTTTTTTATAGCACCAACTGCAACGATTGCCGTTTGCGGCTGGTTGATGATGGGGGTTCCCATGAGAGTTCCAAAAGAACCCAGGTTGGTAAGCGAAATAGTGCCGCCTGAAATTTCATCGGGTACCAGTTTGCTGATGCGCGCACGCTGTGCGAGGTCGTTTACAGTTTTGACAATGCCCAGCAGGCTTTTTTCATGAGCATTGCGAATGACAGGAACGATGAGGTTGAAGTTTGGCAGGGATACCGCCATGCCGATGTTTACGCTCTTATGAATGATCACCTTGGTTCCGTCAACGGAAACATTCACCAGTGGAAAATCCCTGACCGCTTTTGCAATCGCTTCAATAAACACCGGGGTAAAAGTGAGCTTTTCATTTTCCCTTTTAAGGAACGCCTCCTTGTTTTTATCACGCCATTGAACCACGCGGGTCATATCCACTTCCTGGAACGAAGTAACATGTGCCGATGTTTGGACAGATTTTACCATGTGGCTGGCAATCAGTTGCCTGATGCGGTCCATCTCAACCATGCGATCCTCACCGGGGATTATTTGCTGAATAGCTTGCGGAGCCACAACCGGAGCGGAGGCTGCAAGAGTTTGTGCCTGGTTTTCTACTGGTTTAATCCCCTGCTGCCGGTCTTTCAGGTAATTCAGCAAGTCTTGCTTGGTAAGCCTGTCATCTTTTCCCGTTCCGGATATTCCATCCAGTTCCGTAAAGGAGATGTTTTCCTGGATGGCAATGCTGCGCACAAGGGGGGAGTAGAATCGTGTTCCTGAAAATGAACCTGTTTCAGGATGTGACTTGTCTTCTGTCTCTCCAATAACTACAGGATTCGCGGACAATGCGGCAATGGTTGGTTCCGCCTGGCAGGAATCCGCCTGTTTTTCTTCCACAGAAACTTTGCTTTCAGGAAGAACCGCTTTCTCCCCGGCGGTGTCAATAATGGCAAAAACGGCACCGACGGGGACTAGGTCACCTTCCTTGAATAACTTTTTTACCAATTTCCCCGAAACAAGTGACGGAATTTCAGAATCGACTTTATCTGTGGCGATTTCGACAATGGAATCATCCTCGTGGATCATATCCCCTTCGTTCTTTAACCATTTGGTGATGGTCGCTTCGATGATACTTTCGCCAAGTTTTGGTACAACTACCTCATAATTTGACATATACAAATGACTTATTGAGTTTATGCAAAGGTAACGCTTTTTCTTATTTTGAACCGTTCTAAAATATAAATAACTGTCAAATCCTGCCTAAATTTCTGAACCCTTTGAGGATGATATTTAAATCGTTGGTGAGCTTGTAATCGCGTGCATAGAGCATATTCAAGCGTCCGATGGTCTGCGGATCTGGATTTGTGCGATCGAGCACATCCGTAGGATGAAGGATGCCTTTGCGAATGTCGGGAAGTTTGTGGTCGGTGCGGTCCTCCGGGCAATATCCGCTGATTGAACGCAAGCCGAAGAGAACGAAAATGATATTTCTAAGGAAATACAATGGGTTTTGCACAACAAACATCGTCAACGGCCACGAAACGAGCAGGGCGATAGCGGTTACCACATCGAAAACCCGCTTGCTGCGCCTGTTCTGGAACTTGGCAATGGAATTAATGTCTATTACGTACAGATCGCCTGCTGTATCAATCGAATTGCTGCCGATGATGGACATGCTTTCGGGCGGTGCAATCTTAAAGCCCACTTGCGAATGCTGAAGGGCCGACATTTGGTCAATAATATTCTCTGCCGGCATGTCTTTGGCACAAAAGATCAACTCATCAATCATGTAAATGTTGATGATGTCCTTTATCTGTTTGATAATTCCCAGATATCCTTGGCCTTCGGGCAAGGTGTTGCCCGTATGCACCAAACCTATGAAGCTCGGACTGCTCAGAGCTTTCTGCAACAGGTCTGCAACGCGCTGCACTTCGGGCTGACCGCCCACAATCGCAATGCGTTTGCTCTTATTAGCGCCCAACGTATATCCATTGAAGCGCAGCAGGTGCAATAGAGTGCGCGATAGGCTCACGGCCACCATTCCCCATACCGTTCCAGTGAGGATCAATGTCCGCGAGAAACGGAAATACTCAGGAAGCAAGGCATAAACCACCAAAATAAAGATGGTTCCCGAAGCAAGTCCGCGAAAAGCTTTCCAAATGCTAAGCGGTTTGTCGTATCCACCGGAATAATACATGCTGACCATCCATGCCAGGATGAACGAAGGGATGACGATCAAGTAAAGCTCGACCGGATAATGCCCTCCCCAGGGATAGATGACCCTTTTCTCCCATATCCGCGCTATCATAGCCAAGCCACTCAGCAAAAGCACGGCATCGGTCAAGGGCAGGAGGGTGTTCTTCATCATACGGCTCATGATCGAGAGGAAAGCCCTGAAGTAGATGGCCATATTGATAAGAAAAGAGAACAGCTTGGCATTCTTCACTGTGAAATGCTTCCGTGCAAAGATGATCATGGCATTGTAGAACACGAAAACATAGTTCAAACTGCCCTTCTTGGTGCTTTCGCCCTTGTAATGAATGATCCGTGTGTCGGGATAATAATAGTTGCGATAGCCTGCCTTGATAAACCTGTACGAAAGGTCAATGTCCTCGCCATACATGAAAAAATCTTCGTCCAACAAGCCCACTTCGTCCAGCACTTTCTTTCGCATCAGCATGAACGCGCCGGCCAATATCTCCACTTGATGGGTCTTGTCTTTGTCCAAGTACCCGAGATGGTACTTATTGAAGGTTTTTGAACGGGGGAAGAGCTTCGACAGTCCAAAAATCTTGTAAAATGCCACGCTCGGGGTCGGCAAGCCACGCTTCGACTCGGGAAGGAAACGCCCTGTGCCGTCAACCATCTTCACACCAAGCCCAGCACCATCGGCATGGCTGTCCATAAAGCCGACAACCTTGGTGAAGGTGTCCGTCTCGACCACCGTATCGGGATTCAAGAGCAAAACGTATTCCCCCTTCGACAAGCGTATGGCCTGATTGTTGGCTTTTGCGAATCCCGGATTGTCCTGATTGGCAATACAGAGCACTTCGGGGAACTTTTCGCGCACCATGTTCACCGAACCGTCAACAGATGCATTGTCAACCACAAAGACCTCTGTCTCCAAGCCTGCAACCGCTGCACGCACCGAATGGAGGCACTGTTCGAGGAAGTGCTTCACGTTGTAGCTGACGATGATGACAGAAAGTTTCAAAAGGGCAATGGGGTTTGGGTAAGCAAATATCTTAATCTTTGACCAATATCAACGAGCAGCAGTCGCGATT
>Ga0118677_10002345_pt1 | contig 38361 bp, 37 predicted proteins | sample AliMusrvi5mmetaG_FD_86154 | JGI IMG/M metagenome (GOLD analysis project Ga0118677, IMG submission 86154) | reverse complement strand
CCCCTCGATCGCATCCTGTCGCTTCTTGATTTCTTTGCGGACGATCGCCAGCGCGTCGGCGTCGTTGAGAGCACCACCCGCACCGTGCTTCGCGATGGCGGAGTTCATAAGCGCTGCCTTGAGCATGCGCAGCACCCCGAGCCTGAGCGTCTCCCGCGCCAACATGGCCGCCTTGATTTCCTGGTCGATCCGGGCTTGAAAAGTCATAGCCGGTGATCATGGGCCAGATCGCAACCGCAGTCGAATAAATTGCGCGGTCTTATCTCCGCCATCCGCCATCGCCCGCAGAGCGGCTGAAATCCTTCTTTTCTTCCCTCCTGTGTTGGGCCACACTCGCAACTGATGCCCCACCCCCGCAAAATCGAAATCCTCTCGGAGGGCAACACCGGGATTCTGCAATACCGGGAAGAGGGTGGGACGTCCCGCCAGTTCGTCCCTTTTTACGATCTAGATGCCTCCAGAGAATTGCTTCTTGAGTTCCAAGAGTTGAAAGATGCGCAGGGGGTCGCGCTCAAGGACAACTATATCGTGGACGGACACGATTGGTTTCCCTCTGCCGTCTCATGGTTGTATTGGCATGTCTTCTACGCCTACATCAAATACCAGTCGCTCGTTGACCGGATGTTTCGCGGGGAAATCGCGATTGAAATGTCGCTCAAGGGGGAATTCTCGGATTTTCTCGGCATTCTGAGGCGGGCGAGCCCGCCCCCCCGATGGAAACTGGAACTTCTCCATGCCCTGATCGGACTTCAAAACCGCCGCGTGATGAAAAACCACCGGTATCCCGTGATGTTTTTCCGCTTCGCGCGCGAGGACTTCCGCTCGGTGGAAATCCGTCGCGTTTTACAGGAGGTCGCGGGAAACTTTGTCGAGGCCCTTCCCTGCCCGAATTTCCGGCAGGTGTTGGAGTCCCTGAAAAAAAACGAACCTTTTTATTACTATGCAGCTCCGCCTGCCGCACGACGGTTTGCATTCCAATACGATCTCGACGGGTTGCCGCCGGAAAAGCGCGCGTTGTTCGCGGCCGCGGTGGATTACGTCGAGGTCACGCTCAGCCAATACGTTCTCGAATGGAAGCGCCACAAGCAGTGGCTCGCCGGCTCCGCCGTGAAAACATTTTACGGGTTCGACGACGTCAACGGCTACTGCATGCCGTTGCTCCTCGCTGCCAGGGATCACGGCATCCGGACGGTGGCCCACCAGCACGCGGCCTACGTCAAGCGCCATGCCGGGTATATCATGGAAGGCATCGATCCCGCCCGCTACGAGTGGTTCGACCGCCTGATCGTCTGGGGGCAATACTGGAAAGACAAACTCCAGCGGGATTCCAATGTCCACGCGAACCGCGATATCGTTGTCGGCGCAAACAAATTCAAATGGGACTACTCGTCGGGGAAAGGGGTCGTTCCCGGGCGCAAAAACGTGCTCGTCCCCTACGAGTTCCTCACAAATACCCATGCGGTCGGAAAATTCATCGCCGTCATGGTCGCCAATGGTTATCGCGTCTTCTTCAAACCCCGCTCCGATGAAAACCCCACGGACCAGCTCCGCGCCTATTGCCTGCCGGAGGAAATGTTAAATAAGATCACGATTCTCGAGAAACTCACCCCAGAGGCCATGTCGGAAATCGACATCATCGCCGCCACGATGACGACACTCGTCTATGAGTTGCTCCCCTACGAAAAAATCATCTGGATTCTGGAGTGCGAATACAAACACCTCTACGATCTCGTCGAGGAAGGGTATGCCCACAGCATCTCGCTGGGGGATTTTCCCAACCCCGCCCCGGAGAAGTGGTCGCCTTGCCGGATCTCCTCAGAAAATCTTTTTTCCAATGTCAGCATGCAGGACACTCTCCAGAATGCGGTCAAATCCGACAGCGAAGCAGCTTAGACGAAAAATGAAAGCGCATTTCCATCGACTCATCTCGTTTACGGCGCTGGGAATGGCCCCCTTGTGGATCCCATTGAAGTTAATTCGCTATCGAGGTCACTTTTTGGACGGAGTGAGTCGCTCCCTTGCAATTCTTCTCCGGGAGGTTCCGCTCCGCTTTGCTGCACAGCGCGCGGGAATACGACTCGAAAATCCGTTTTTGCGTTTTCCAGGCATTGAGCGGGAGCCCACCCGACTTGTTCCTGGTCATTGGACATCGAGCCACGAACAGATTGAATACCCGCTCCTTATGGCTCTCTGCGCTTTGCTCAAGCCTCGGAGAATCTTTGAATTCGGAACTTTTCTTGGCGAAGCAACCCTGATGTTCGCCCGGGCTGCTCCAGAGGCAAGCATCACTACAATAAATATTCCCGAGTATGAGGAGCCCACACTCGGTATCGGAGAAAAGCAAAGGCCTGAATTACTGAGAAACCAGCAAATTGGATCGCTTTTTCAAGGCGGACCTGAAAACCGGCGGATCAATCAGATTCTCTGCGACTCAGCCACATTTGACATCAACGGCCATGAAAACACATATGATTTTATTTGGATTGACGCCGGTCATTCGTATGAAAATGTGAAGAGTGATTCTAAGAAGGCATTGGCAATGATTCGGAAAAACGGGTATATTTTTTGGCACGACTTTGACGCAGAGCAACCGGGGGTAACACGTGCCCTTCTTGAAATAGCCAGCAATCGCAAGTTGTTCTGGATTGCACGCACGAGCATCGTCGGATTTCAGAACACATAAACGAAGCAACAGCCACCCCGTGGAGAGCATCGTCCCGACTGTTATGAAATGCCATGATGGCTCGTCGTCTGGATGCCATATCGGCACAGCAAGTTTCTCAAACTCGCTTTTCCGGATTTCTGATCAATCCCTTTTTCCCAATATTGGTTTGGCAGAGACGCCTCAACAAGCTGTGACATCGAGCATCCGTAATTCATAATCCAAAATCAGTTCCCATTTCCCATGTCCCCCTTCCTCCGAGCTTTACATGCCGTTCGTGGTGCATTCTTATGGGACAATCCATGGGAGTTGCTCTTGGACTACCACCTGCTTCGTCGGCCCGATCCGATCCGGTTGATGAAAGCCGGGGTTAGTCTTACCGTTGATTACCGCAATTCGGACATGCAGGCCGCCAGGGACGTCCTTTTGGATGGCATGTATGACGCGGCATTCAAGGCGGCGTTTGACGACGCAAAAATGAGGGGGGCCTTTCGCTATTTAAACCTGGGGGCAAATATCGGGACGTTTGACCTGAGAGCTTTGCAATTTGCAAAATCAAACAGATCAAATCTTTCGGGGGTTGCTGTTGAGATGAATACGGCCACATTTGCGCGCCTGGTTCTCAATCTGGAAATCAATCGCCTGCTGACGATTTGCCCAGTCAATGCCGCTCTTGCAAACGAAGACGGCGAAATCACATGTGATCTCGCTGCGCGCGATACCGGTCAGAAAGCAGGAAGCGGCGAGGAAGGAGGCTCCTCGACGGAACACTCCGTGCCAGCAGTGAGTTGGAGGACATTGTGGAAAAACAGTGCAGGACAAAACGGATTTGATCTCGTCAAGGTGGATATTGAGGGTGCCGAGCGCTTTTTCCTCAACGACATTACTCCTGATCAAGCCGTCAGAATCCGATACATCGTCATCGAGACCCACGACTCGTCGCTGCATGCGCTTTGTGATGAGAAACTTCCCGGACTGGGCTTCGATTTATTGCAAAAGGAACCCGACTCGCCGGGAACCCGTGTCTCGCTTTGGAGGAGAAATGCCAACTAAGGCGTCGTATGGAACGATCTTGAACGTCGCACATGTATCTATTGCCTCACGCGTGTCCAGCTATAGATTACACAACAGCAACCAGTTAGAATCCAAATGTCCCAAGTCGCTTTCTGCAAGCAGCTCTCGCCCGACAACCATACGCGGGACTTCATTTTTGACCGTTTTCCATTTCAAGTCGTTTCTGGAATGACTTTTATCACATCGTCAACGTGCGCCGGTCGACCGTATCAGTAAATATTCGCTATTGCGCGACGAGTTGAGCCGAGGCAAAATGCAGGGCATGATCCTTGCAAGCATCGGAACCATACTTGTCGTAATCCTCCTGGCGATCGTCGCGTTTGTCATCATCGCGGCGCTGTTCGCCATCGGCCAATACAACGGGCTTGTGGCCCTCCGGAACCGTTTCAAAAACGCGTTCGCGCAGATTGATGTGCAACTCAAGCGGCGCTACGACCTCATCCCGAATCTCGTCGAGACGGCGAAGGGCTACATCAAGCACGAGCGCGAAACCCTCGAGGCTGTCACCCAGGCCCGCAACCTCGCGCAGACCGCCGGTGGCCGCGCCGCCGCGAACCCCGGCGACCCGCAGGCGATGAAGGAACTTTCGGGCGCGGAGGCCGGGCTTACCGGTGCGCTCGGACGCCTCCTCGCGGTGGCCGAGGCGTATCCCGACCTCAAGGCCAACCAGAACATGATGCAGCTCACCGAGGAGCTCACCTCGACGGAAAACAAGGTCGCCTTCGCGCGTCAGGCCTACAACGACTCGGTCATGTCCTACAACACCCAGCGCGAGGTTTTTCCGACCAACATCATCGCCGGCATGTTCCAGTTCCAGGCGGCGGAGTTGTTCCAGATCGATAATCCGGAGGAGAAGCAGGCCCCGAAAGTTTCGTTTTCATGATCCGCCCGTCGCGATCCGCCTTCGCGGAGCAGGCGGCGGGTGCCCGCGTGGTGCCGGTGTGGACCGAGATCGTCGCGGATGGCGACACGCCGGTTTCGGCTTTCGCGAAGCTGGGTGGCAACGCGCCGTCGTTCCTTCTGGAATCGGCGGAGCAGAACGACCAGGTCGGGAGGTATTCGTTTATCGGCTTCGACGCGCAGGCGACGTTCACCGCCAACGGAAAATCCGTGACGCTCACCGGGGGAGGCCTGACGAAAACCTACGAGGCCGAACGCGACCCGCTCGACGAACTCGAGCGCTGGATGGAGCGATACCGGGTACCTCACAACCCCGACCTCCCGCCGTTCTGCGGGGGTGCGGTCGGCTACCTCGGCTACGATTGCGTGAGGTGGTTCGAACCGACGATCCCCGCGCCTCCGAAGGACGAGCTGGCGATCCCGGACATGTTCTTCCAAGTCACCGGGTCGGTGGTGGTTTTTGATCACAAGCGGCGGCGGATCCAGATTGTCGCGAACGCGTTTATCGACGACCAAGGGACCGACGCGGCCTACGATGCGGCATCCGCCCGGATCGCGGAGATCCTGCAGGCGCTGCGCTATCCGCTGGCCTTTGATCCGATCTTCACCGGCACCACGCCGCCCCAGGCGGAGAGCTCATCGAACACCACGCGGGAGGAATACCACGCGATGGTGGAAAAGGCGCACGAATACATCCGGGCGGGCGATATTTTCCAGATCGTGCCCTCGCAGCGGTTCGAGACGGCATTCCCCGGCGACGCGCTCGACCTTTATCGCTCGCTGAGGTTTGTGAACCCATCGCCTTACATGTTTTGCCTCAGGTGCCCCGGCGGGTATTCCCTCGTGGGCAGTTCGCCGGAGGTTCATGTGCGGCTCACGGATTCGCTCGTCGAGATCCGGCCGATCGCCGGCACCCGGCGACGCGGTGAAACCACGGAGGAGGACGCCGCCAACGCGAAGGATTTGCTCGCCGATCCTAAGGAACGGGCCGAGCACCTCATGCTAGTGGACCTCGCCCGCAACGATGTCGGGCGCATCGCGGAATTCGGATCGGTCAAGGTCAGCGATTTCATGACCGTGGAAAAATACAGCCACGTGATGCACATCGTCTCGCACGTCTCGGGAGAGCTCGCGGGCGGGCGCAGCGCCTACGACGTGATGCGCGCGACGTTCCCGGCGGGCACGGTTTCCGGCTCCCCGAAAGTCCGCGCCATGCAGATCATCAACGAGCTGGAAAAAAGCAAGCGGTGCTCGTATGCCGGCGCGGTCGGGTATTTCGGCTTCGACGGGAACCTCGACTCCTGCATCGCGCTGCGGACCGTGCTGCTCAAGGATGGGCGCGCTTATGTCCAGTCCGGCGGCGGCGTCGTCGCGGATTCCACGCCCGAGGGCGAATACCAGGAGACCGTCAACAAAGCCATGGCCGGCATGCGCGCGATCGACCGCGCCAGAAAGGACGCATGATTCTCGTCATCGATAATTACGACTCGTTTACCTACAACCTCGTCCAATATTTCGGCGAGCTCGGCCAGGAAGTTCTCGTAAAGCGCAATGACGAGATCACGGTCCCGGAAATCGAATCGCTCGCCCCGGAAAAGCTCTGCGTGTCCCCCGGCCCCTGCACGCCAAACGAGGCCGGCATCAGTTGCGATGTCATCCGGCACTTCGGCGGTAAAATCCCGCTCCTCGGCGTCTGCCTCGGCCACCAGAGCATCGGGCAGGTCTACGGCGGCGAGGTCGTGCGGGCGGGGCGCCTCATGCACGGGAAAACCTCGCCGATCCACCATCACGGCGAAAACATTTTCGCGAACCTCCCGAATCCCTTTGAGGCTACGCGGTATCACTCGCTGCTGGTCAGACGGGACTCTCTTCCCGCGTGCCTCAAGATCACGGCCGAGACAGCGGAGGGCGAGATCATGGGCCTCGCCCATCGCGAGCTGCCGGTTTACGGGGTCCAGTTCCACCCGGAATCGATCCTCACCACCGAAGGGAAAAAACTCCTCAGGAATTTTCTCGATCTCTGATGCCGCGCCGCGATGCGATTGCCGGCGAACGCAAGCGGGCCGCCGCCGAAGTCCGCAAAATCTACGCCGATCTCGCCACGCGGCCTGTCACTCGCGACTGCACGCTGCGCGCCGAATGCTGCCAGTTCCTGCTCACAGGAAAAACTCCCTACCTCACGACCGGCGAGGCCCTCGTCGCCGCGCAGGCGCTCAAAGCCACCGGCCGCCGGTCTTTTCCCGCCCGTGAGGACGGTGCCTGCCCGCTGCTCGATCCCGCCACCGCGAGGTGCCTCATCTACGATTCCCGGCCGTTCGGCTGCCGCACCCACTTCTGCCAGCCGGCCGGCGGACCTTACCCCCGGCGCGATGTGGCCGGCCTCATCTACGAGCTGGAAGAAATCGCCCGCCGCCTCGGCGGCTCGGAAGCCCGCCCGCTCGCGGCGGCTGTCCGGGAATTTCTCGCGTAACCTTCCGGAAGCGACCGCGGCTTGCGCTTTGAAAATCCCCGGCTATTGCTTTTCTCCTTATGTCACATCGCTTCGAAACTCTCTCCTTGCACGCGGGCCAGGTTCCGGATCCCACGACCGGGTCGCGGGCTGTCCCGATCTACCAGACAACGTCCTACGTTTTCAAAAGCACCGAGCATGCCGCGAATCTTTTTGCGCTCAAAGAATTCGGGAACATTTACACGCGGCTCATGAATCCGACGACGGATGTCTTCGAGAAGCGGATGGCAGCGCTCGAGGGCGGGACCGGTGCCCTCGCGGTGGCGTCCGGGCAGGCGGCCACGACGCTCGCGCTGCTGGGCATCACGCAGGTCGGCGACGAGATTGTCTCGGCTAACAACCTCTACGGCGGATCCTACCAGCTCTTCCACTACACGTTTCCGAAACTCGGCCGGAAGGTCGTCTTTGTGGACTCGAAAGATCCCGAGGCGTTCCGCAAGGCGATCACCCCGAAAACCCGTGCGATTTACGCGGAGACGATCGGCAACCCGAAGCTCGATGTCCCGGATTTCGAGGCGATCTCAAAAATCGCGCACGAGGCGGGGATCCCGCTCGTCGTGGATAACACGGTCGGCGTCGGCCTCGTCAAACCGATCGGCCACGGCGCGGACATCGTCGTCCTCTCGGCCACGAAATACATCGGCGGTCACGGGACCTCGATCGGCGGCGTCATCGTGGACTCGGGAAACTTCCGATGGAACAACGGGAAGTTCCCGGAGTTCACCGAGCCGGACCCCAGCTACCACGGGCTCGTCTTCTGGGACGCGCTTGGCAACGTCCCCGGCATGGGGAATGTCGCGTTCATTTTGAAAGTCCGCGTCCAGCTCCTGCGCGACATCGGCCCGGCGCTCAGCCCGTTCAATGCCTTCCAGTTCCTGCAGGGACTCGAAACCCTGCCGCTGCGGATCCAGAGACACTCGGAGAACGCGCTCGCCGTCGCGAAGCATCTGAAAAGCCACCCCGCAGTCGCATGGGTGACTTACCCCGGGCTGCCGGACAGCTCCAATCACGCCACCGCCAAGAAATACCTGAAGGGCGGGTTCGGCGGCATCGTCGGCTTCGGGATCAAGGGCGGGCTCGACGCGGGGAAAAAATTCATCAACTCGGTGAAGCTGATCTCGCACCTCGCGAATATCGGCGACGCCAAAAGCCTCGTCATCCACCCGGCCTCGACCACCCACCAGCAGCTCACCGCGCTCGAACAGGAAACCACCGGCGTCTCGCAGGACTACATCCGTCTCTCGGTCGGCCTCGAAAATATCGCCGACATTCTCGCCGACCTCGACCAGGCACTCGATGCCGCGAAATAGATTCCAGTCCGTCGGGCGCGTCCGCACGAAGTTTTTCCACGACAAGGGTGCGCCGTTCCGCATGCGCTGCGGGGCCACCCTCCGCGGGTTCACGCTCGCCTACGAGACGTATGGCAAACTGAACGCGTCGCGCTCGAATGCGATTCTTGTCTTCCACGCGATGACCGGCAGCCAGCACGCGGCCGGAATCAACACGAACGTCCCTGGCCTCGACGGGCGCTGGACCGACGAACTCCATGTGGGGTGGTGGGATGATTTCATCGGGCCGGGCAAGGCGCTGGACACGCGGAAATATTTTGTCATCTGCGCCAATTACATCGGCGGTTGCTACGGTTCGACTGGACCCGCTTCCAAGAGAAGCCGCGGGTGCTGGGGGGCGGATTTTCCTGTGATCCGGGTGGCGGATATCGTGGACTCGCAAATCCGCCTGCTCGACCACCTGCGCATCGATGTTCTCCATGCGGCGATCGGCGCCTCGATCGGCGGTTACCTCTGCCTCAGCCTCGCGACCAGGCATCCGGACCGCGTGAAGATCCTGATCCCGATGGCGGCCGGGCCTGAGACCACGGTCCTCCAGCGGCTGATGAATTTCGAGCAGATCACGGCGATCGAACTCGATCCCGCATTCCGCGGGGGATCCTACGACCCGAAATCCCCGCCGCACGACGGTCTCGCGGCCGCGAGGAGGATCGCCCACAAGACGTTCGTCTCGCTCGAGGACCTCCACGACCGTGCGCGGGGCGAGGTCAGCTACCACGGCAGCACCCCGCCGTTCGGGTGGTATGAAATGAACCATCCGGTGGAATCGTATCTCCTCCATCAGGGCCAAAAATTTGTCTCCCGCTTCGACGCGAACACCTACCTGCGGATTCTCGATGCCTGGCAGTGGTTCGACCTGCCGCAGGAGGCCGGCGCCGATGGCTTCGACGATCTCTTCTCCCGCTGCAAGGCGCACCGCTTCCTCGTCTTCAGCATCGACTCCGACGCCTCGTTCCCGCCGTCCGAACAGGGCCATCTGGTGAAAATGCTCGAGACCGCGGAAGTCCCGGTCACCTGGATCACCGTCCACTCGGGAAAAGGCCACGACTCGTTCCTCCTCGAACCGGATCTCTTCACACCCCATATCGCCCAGATCCTCGGTTGAGCCCTCGCGGGATCGCGTCCCCGGCAGAGGCGTTCTCTCTCGCGCTTCCCTCGTCGGAAGGCCGGAAAAACCAGCCCGAAAAATAAATAAAAAAACTTCTTGAGCATTCGGCGATCACCGATATGGTCGCTCTTGTTCTGGGGGGAACAGCAGGCCGTCGTAACACTCGTTGCGGCGGCCTGCATTTTTTAGCGAGCAAACTCTTCATCGACGGAATTTCATCTAGCCGCTAGGATGAACCCTCATTTTGCCACCATGATTTTTCTCGGAATCGACTGCGGGACACAGAGCACGAAGACAATCGCGTTGGATTGGGAAACGGGAGCCGTCCTAGCCTCCGCGCACCAGGCCTACGGTTTCCTCCCGAACCTTCCCCCCGGCGCCATGGAACAGGATCCGGGGGAGTGGGTGTCCGCGGCGGATTCCACCGTGCGCCAGGTGCTCGCTGCGCTGGGCCCGCGCAGATCCGAGGTCCGGGGAATCGGCGTCAGCGGCCAGCAGCACGGGCTCGTCGCACTCGACCAAGACGGACACGTCGTGCGCCCGGCGAAGCTCTGGTGCGACACATCCACGGCCGCTCAATGCGTGGAAATCACGCGGCATTTTGGCGGGGCGGGCGAACTTATCCGGCGGATCGGAAACGCGATGCTCCCCGGCTACACGGCCCCGAAGATCCTCTGGCTACGGCAGAACGAGCCGGAGAATTGGAAAAAAACGGCGACGGTTCTGCTGCCGCACGATTATTTGAATTTCTGGCTCACGGGGACCGCGTGCATGGAATTCGGCGATGCCTCGGGAACCGCGCTTATGGACATCGCCAAGCGCGAATGGGCGGCGGATGTGGTGGAGTTTATCGCCCCGGACCTCGCGGGCAAACTCCCGCCGCTGCAGCCATCTTCCAAACCGGCCGGCACGCTGAAGACCGCACTCGCCAAGGACTGGGGACTCTCCGCGGATGTCGTTGTCAGTTCGGGCGGGGGAGACAACATGATGGGAGCGATCGGCACGGGCAACATCCAGGCCGGTGTCGTGACGGCGAGCCTGGGCACCTCGGGCACGCTCTACGCATTCTCGGGATCTCCGGTGGCAGACCCGAAAGGCGAGGTTGCCGGGTTCTGCGACAGCACCGACCACTGGCTGCCGCTGGTTTGCACGATGAACCTCACGCTCATCACCGAGCATGTCAGAAATTTGTTCTCATGGGATTTTGCGGCGCTGGATGCCGCCCTGGAATCCGTGCCCGCCGGCGCGGACGGGCTTCTCATGCTCCCCTATCTCACGGGCGAGCGGACGCCGAACCTGCCGCATGGCACCGGCGTCCTCCACGGATTGACCATCGCCAATTTCACGCCGGCCCACCTCGCCCGGGCGGCGTCCGAGGCCGTGACCATGGGGCTTGGCTACGGCCTCTCGCGCTTCCGCGAACTCGGCGTCCAACCGTCCGAAATCCGCCTCACCGGTGGCGGCAGCAACAGCAAGGTCTGGCGCGGGATCTGCGCGGATGTCTTCGGGGTCCCCGTGGTTTGCCTGCGCAGCGGGGAAGGCGCCGGCCTCGGTGCGGCGGTTCAGGCGGGATGGACATTGGAAGGGAGCGCGAACCTCCCGGAGATCTGCTCGAGAATTGTCGGGCTCGATGAGTCCACGCGTGCCGAGCCTGACGCACGGAACACCGGGCGTTACACCGCCCTGCTTGAAAAGACGCTCGTTCTCCGCGAGGCTCTTCACGACAGGAATCTTTTGTAATGCGCATCGTCCTTGCAGCCACCGGAGCCAGCGGCACCATCTATCTGCAGCGGCTCATGGATTACCTCTCGGGTCCGGAGCACGAACTGCACCTGGTGCTCACCCCGTATGCCAAACAGGTCGTCCAGGAAGAGACCGGGGGATTGCGCCTCCCGCCGAACGTCACCGAGCATTCCGACAAGAGCATGAACGCGCCGTTCGCCAGCGGCTCCGCACTCTTCGACGCGATGGTGGTCTGCCCGTGCTCGATGGGGACGCTCGGGCGGATCGCGGCCGGGACGAGCGAGACGCTCACCCTGCGGGCTGCCGATGTTTTTTTGAAGGAACGCCGCAAACTCATCCTCGTGCCCCGCGAAACCCCCTGGAGCCTGATCCATGCGAGAAACGCGCTCTCGGTCATCGAGGCCGGAGCGATCCTGCTCCCCGCCATGCCCTCGTTTTACAGCCGGCCAAAATCGTTCGAGGAACTCGCCGACACCGTCGTGTGGCGGATCCTCGACCAGATCGGCGTCCATCCCCCCAACGCCCGCAGGTGGCAGGAGAGCGGCGCGGATACTCCCTGATTTTCATGAAGGCACTCGATGAGGCGTTCGATCCGGAGAGGTTTCGGGACGAGGGACACCGGGTTGTTGATCTGCTGGCGGACATGCTCCGTTCGGAAGCGGCGGGCGAGGGAGCGGTCCTGCCGTGGGCATCCCCGGAGGATGAGATGGCATACTGGGAGGGGCGCATGGCGGGGCCTCCACAGCGCCCGTCGGAATTCATTGCGGAGGTCATCGCTCGCAGCATCAAGCTCCATCACCCGCGTTACATGGGGCACCAGGTGTGCGCCTCGGCCCCGGCTTCGGCCCTCGCCGGCTTCGCCTCGGAACTCCTCAACAACGGGATGGCTGTCTATGAAATGGGTCCGGCGTCCAACGCGCTCGAACGGTGGATCATCCGAAAGACCTGCGGGAGGATCGGCTTCTCGAACGGTGACGGATTCCTCACATCGGGAGGCACGCTCGGAACGCTGACCGCTCTCCTCGCGGCCCGGTCAAGAATGCCCGGCCACGGGCGGGAGATCGCGGTCATTGCCTCGGAGGAAGCCCACTACTGCACGGCGCGAGCGGTCGAGATCATGGGCGGAGACCGCCAGGGGTTGGTCACCGTACCCGCAGATGATCGGTTCAAGATGCGCACGGATCTCCTCGGGGACGCCATCGAGGAGGCGGCGCGCCGCGGGCGCAGACCGGTCGCTCTTGTCGCCAGCGCGTGCTCGACCTCGACTGGAAGCTACGACGACATCAATGCCTGCGCGGATTTCTGCGAGCGCCACGGTCTCTGGCTGCATGTGGACGGCGCGCACGGGGCGGCTGTTGCATTCCACCCCGGGCTGCGCGACCGGATCGCCGGGATCGAGCGTGCCCACTCGGTCGTGCTCGATTTTCACAAATTGCTGCTGACCCCGGCCCTCGCCACAGCCGTGATGTTCCGCGAGCCCGGCGACTCGTGGGCCGCGTTTCACCAGCAGGCCCGGTATCTTTTTGAGGAGGGCGATTCCGGGGCATGGAAGGATGGAGGCCGCCGCACGATCGAATGCACGAAGCTCGGCATGAGCCTCAAAATCGCCGCCCTTTGGCGCTCCTCCGGGGAGGAGGTGTTCCGGGAACACCTGGCTGCCGTTCACGCCCTCGCGCAGGATTTCGCGGCGATCCTGCGGTCAAGGCCGCCGTTCGAGGTCGCCGTTGAACCGGAGTCCAACATCGTCTGCTTCCGGCTCAACCCTCCGTCGTGCGATGGCCGGACAGCGGACGTATTGAACGCCAGGGCCCGCGCAGCGGTGGTGGAGTCGGGGAGGTTCTACATCGTCCAGACGGTCCTGCGCGGGCGGACCTGGCTCCGGGTAGCGCTCATGAACCCGTTCACGGGCACCAGGGATCTTTCCGCCATGCTCGATGCGGTCGAGATGGCCTCCGGCCTGCGAGAAGCGGAACCCCCGCAGTAGGCGCGGCAAGGGCGAGCGCGACTCAACAGCCTTGTTCTCCGCTGATCCGCACTTGACGGAATCGACCATCACGGGCTTATTGACGCCACTTTCCAGCCATGAACCGCCTGCCTTCCTCACTTCTCATCCTCGGTCTTGCCGCTCTGGCGGGCTGCGCCTCCTACGATACGCGCCTCACAAGCACGGCCACCAAATACCTCGGCCAGGACGGCACGATCATCTCGCGGTCAAGCCAATCAACGCTCGCGGATAAAAATTCCTATTGGGACGGGGAGGGAGTTTCCGGTGCGCCGTCGATTCTGATCAGCCTCTCCGAGCAGACCGCCTCGTTCTACAAAGGCGCGAAACTCGTCGGCGTCTCGGCGATATCGAGCGGACGCGAGGGCCGCGAGACCCCCATGGGAAATTACAAGATTCTCGCCAAGGAACCGCACCACGTCTCGAACCTTTTCGGCGATTACGTGGACGCGAGCGGCAACGTGCTCGTCAGGAATGTGGACGCGAAAAAAGATCCCAAGCCACCCGGGGCGACCTTTGCCGGTTCCCCCATGCCGTTCTTCATGCGGCTCACAAACGCGGGCGTCGGCATGCACCAGGGGTTCCTCCCAGGCGTCCCGGACAGCCACGGCTGCATCCGCATGCCGGAAAGAATGGTGAAGGTTTACTACCAAAACGTCTCGGTCGGAACTCCGGTCAAGATCGTGAATTAATTTCGCCCGCTTGACCGTGATCAAGGCTTGCCCGTATTTCTGCTTGTCAGCGAGGATCGTCCGGCGATCCTGACCCGCGCCCGTCTTTCCAACATTTCCAAAATCAAACCAACAACACACAACATGTCAGCAACCACCATCACCGCCATCCGTGCCCGTCAAATCCTTGATTCCCGCGGGAATCCTACCGTCGAAGCCGACGTCGAACTCGCCGGAGGAGTCCTCGGCCGCGCCGCTGTTCCCAGCGGAGCCAGCACCGGGGAGCACGAAGCCGTCGAACTCCGCGATGGCGACAAAACCCGCTATCTCGGCAAGGGCGTGACCAAAGCGGTCGCCAATGTCGGCAAGCTCCTCGCCCCGGCGGTCGTCGGGCTCGACGCTCTCGACCAGATCGGCCTCGACAAAACGATGCTCGCCGTCGATGGCACCCCGACAAAAAAGAAGATCGGAGCGAACGCGATCCTCGCCGTCTCTCTCGCCGCCGCCAAAGCCGCCGCCGCACAGGTCGGGGTCCCGCTCTACAAATATCTCGGCGGGCCGAACGCCAAAGTCCTCCCTGTCCCGATGATGAACATCGTCAACGGTGGTGCCCACAGCGACGCGCCGATCGACTTCCAGGAATTCATGATCGTCCCGAAGGATTTCCCGACGTTCTCGGAAGCCCTCCGCGCCGGAACGGAAATCTTCCACGCGCTCAAAGGCGAGCTCAAGAAGCGCGGCCTCTCGACCGCCATTGGCGACGAGGGCGGGTTCGCCCCGGCGTTCGCGTCCGCCGAGGACGCGCTCAACACGATCGCCAACGCGGTCAAGGTCGCCGGATACAAATTCGGCAAGAATGTCTTCATCGCCCTCGATGCCGCATCGAGCGAGTTCTACGACGCCGACAAGAAATCCTACATCTTCAAGAAATCCGACGGCGCGAAGCGCACCGACGACCAGCTCGTGGATTACTACAAACAGCTCGTCGCGAAGTATCCGATCATCTCGATCGAGGACGGCTGCGCCGAAAACGACTGGACCGGCTGGAAAAAACTCACCGACGCACTCGGCGACAAGATCCAGCTCGTCGGCGACGACCTCTTCGTCACCAATGTCGATTTCCTCCGCAAGGGCATCGACAAGGGCGTGGCCAACTCGATCCTCGTCAAGGTCAACCAGATCGGCTCGCTCACCGAGACGCTCGACGCCATCGAGCTCGCCAAAGAGAACAAATACACGTCCGTCATCAGCCACCGTTCGGGCGAGACCGAGGACACCACGATCTCGGACATCGCGGTCGCCACGAACGCCGGTCAGATCAAGACCGGCTCGCTCTGCCGCACCGACCGGGTCGCCAAATACAACCAGCTCCTCCGGATCGAGGAAGAACTCGGCGACGACGCGGTTTACGGCGGCAAGTTCTAAGGCCCGTCACTAGCATCCATCCCATTGCGGCGCGGGGACAAAACCCCCGCGCCGCTTTGATTTCCGGGGAACACACGCGACTCGCGTAGAAAGTATGCCGTGGCATGGGCATCCTGCCCATGTCTCGCTGGATTGTTACGCATGGGCAAGATGCCCATGCCACATCTCAACGTGCTCCCCGGAAATTGTCATGTGCGCGTCTGGAGGAATTTGTTAACCTCTCCCTGGAAACTTCGCATGACAGACGACCACGAGAGAATCCTGGAACTCCGCAAGGAAATTGAGGAACACGACCGCCGCTACTACGCGGACGGCACATCGGCGGTTTCCGACTACGAATACGACCGTCTTTTCGCCGAACTCGTCAGCCTTGAGAAGCAGCATCCGGAGCTGGTCATGCCGGATTCTCCGACCCAGCGCGTGGGTGGCGCTCCGATGGAGGTCTTTGCACGCGTCGAACACCTCCAGCCGATGCTCTCGCTCGAAAAGGTCGATGCCTCCGAACAGCCGGACAGCAAGACGGAGCCGGACCGCGACAAGCGCAACCGCCAGCAGGACGAAAACACTCTCCCCCGGCTCGTCGAATTCGATAAAACGATCCGGAAGTTTCTCAACCGTGATTCCGTCGAATACGTCATGGAGCCGAAGGTGGACGGGGTTTCGATCGGCGTCCATTACCGGGACGGGAAGCTTGCCCTCGGCGTGACGCGCGGCGACGGGCGTTTCGGGGACGACATCACAGCAAACATCCGCACCATCCGAGGGATCCCGCTCCGCCTGGAGATGAAAAATCCGCCGCCTCTTCTCGAAGTGCGCGGGGAAGCCTACATCACCACAGCAGATTTCGAGAAGCTCAACGCCGGGCTCGAAAGCGCGGGCGAAAAGACGTTTCCGAACGCGCGGAACGCCACTGCGGGAACGCTCAAGCAGCTCGACCCGCGCCTGGTGGCAAAACGCCCGATCAGCGCCGTGTTCTACGCGGTCGGGGTCTGCGAAGGCATCTCCTTTGACACGCACTCGGAAATGCTCGAAGCCCTCGCCGCATTCGGGCTGCCCACCCAGCGCCGCTGGTGGGTCTGCAAGGACATCAACGAGGTTCTCTCCCGATACCGCGAGGAAGTCGTCTGCAATTACGACGAGCCGCGCGACCTGCGAACCCGGCTCCCCTACGAAATCGACGGCATCGTCCTCAAGGTCAACAGCGTTGCCGATTCGTCCCGCATCCCGGCAAAAACCCGCTCCCCCGGCTACGCCATCGTCCACAAGCCGGTCCCGTGGATCACTCCCGCCGAAACCCTCCTGCGCGGCATCACGATCCAGGTCGGGCGCACGGGCGTGCTGACTCCCGTGGCGGAACTCGCCCCCGTCTCGATCCAGGGATCAACCGTCGCCCGCGCCACTCTTCACAACGAGTCGGAGATCCGCAGAAAGGACATCCGCATCGGCGACACCGTGGTCGTCCGCAAAGCCGGGATGGTCATCCCCGAAGTCCTCGAAGCCGTCAAATCGAAGCGGCCGAAGGACGCGGAACCGTTCGATTTCCTCGCGTTCACCGGCGGCAAATGCCCGGTGTGCGGAGGACCGATCGCGAAAGAAAAGGTTTCTGGAGGTGAAGAGGAGGTCGCCTGGCGCTGCCAGAATGTCGCCGGCTGCCCGGCCCAGCTCACCCGCCGCCTCGAATATTTCGCGCAGCGCAAGGCCCTCGATATCGAGTCGCTCGGCGGCATCGTCGCCGAAAAACTCGTCGAACGCGGCCTCGTGAATGACCCCCTCGATCTCTTCGATCTCACCGCCGAACAACTCGCCTCCCTCAATATCGGCACCGACGAGGAACCCCGCATCTTCGGCCCAAAACATGCCGCCAAAGTCATCGAGGCCATGGAACGCGCCCGCACCCTGCCGCTCCAGCGGTGGATCCAGGCGCTGGCCATCCCGGAAGTCGGCGAACAAACCGCCATCGACCTTGCCGGATTTTTCCCGGACCTGCCTGCGCTCGCGTCCTCCGAGCTTTTAGTTGACACCGCAAAACTCGGAGAACTCCGGCAGGTTTTTGACCGGAACAAAGTCGGCCCAGCAGAAAAAACGCTCCCGGATGACGAGAAGGCTGCCCGCAAAAAATCTCAGGCGGAAGCGAAGGCGCTGGGAAACCCGATCGGCGAGAGGCTGATACAAGCCGGATTCGCGCGACCCACCGCGCAAGGCTGGAAAGCCCTGACATTGGTCGGCCCGGCCACCGCAAAAGCCATTGTTGATTGGGCGGCCAGCGAACACGGCCGGAAAGCACTCGGGCGGATGCGGCTCCTCGGCCTCACGCCCCAAGCAAAACAAATTCGCTCGGCCGCCGGGGAGAACGCTCGCACGGGAGTTCTCGGCGGCGAAACTTTCGTCATCACCGGCACCCTGCCCACGCTGTCCCGGGATCAGGCTTCCGAACTCATCCGGGAAGCCGGCGGCAACCTCGCCGGCGCGGTCAGCAAAAATACCGGCTTCCTCCTCGCCGGAGAAAATGCCGGATCGAAACTCGACAAGGCACGCGAGCTAAACGTCCGGGTGATTTCAGAAAACGAGTTTTTCGAGCTTCTCGAAAAGAGCCAGCCTCCGAAACCACAGGCCGCACAAGGTTCGTTGTTTTGAATAGACCGGACAACTGGCGGGAATGCCCGATAACGAAAAAGCCCCCAGGGAGTGAACCCGAGGGGCTTTCTCTGAAGTGAGGCAGATCTATTTGACGTGATACAAGGTCGTTGCCTTGCTGCCGGATGTTTTGATGGTTTTGAGGGTTTTTACGGCCCTCCTGACGGCTGACGCTGATGCGCCGGCCTTGCCGACGATATCGCCCATGCTGATTCCGCCGCTGGCAGACTTGATGATTGCTTCCACTGTGGTTACCAGGGCGGCACTCTGCTCGGGAGAGAGGCGAACACGGGCCGCTTTGGCTCCGGTGACGGTCTTGCCGGTCAGTTCCTCGTATTCCTTTTGGTAGTTTGCCAGGAGCGTCTTGGTTTCAGAAATCTTTTTGACAACTTCTGATACAGCCTCAGCTTTCAATGCGGCAATTTCTTTCACTGCGTTTTCTTCGATGGCTTTGATTTTATCTAGTGCGGATTGTGACATATTGATTTGTTGGATTCCTTTTGGAAAGGGTTGATTCGTATTGCCGGAATGGCGGGCAGGCAAGAAATTTTTTCTATTTCAATGCCTTTACGGCTTTAGGAGCTATTTGCGGACCAGGTATTTTTTAATAAAAAGCAGATAGCCGAGGAACGGCAGCGCGAAAAACGCCATCATCCAGGCCAAGCTGTTCCCTGCCAGCACGCCGGTTTTCTGTATCTGTTCGATTTGCAAGTCGGGAAAGCCCATCAGCCGATACATTTCCAACACGTCATGGCGGGCGAACGTCAGGATGCCGGATACCATGAACACGCAAAAAGCGATCAAGATCAGCCACCAACCCCGCTGTTCCAGCCGGTACAGCGACCATGCCGCATAACCCCAGATGGCCGCGACCACCAGACAGAAAAATGTACCCGGCACACCCGTGAGAAACATCCCAAAAAACGGCATCACGCCACGGCCTACAAGCGGAGCAGCCAGCATCATCGGCACGGAAATTACCATCCACAAACAAATCGCCAGCACCGGTAACGGGCACGCATCGGTCCAACGTGTCACGGGATCCCGTGCTTCACACGTCGCTTTCACATGCCGGCTGCTATAGAAAAATGTCCAGATCGCCGGCAGAACCACATAGATGATACCTGCCACCACGAAGACGCCGACCAGTATTCCGGTCATCACTGCCGGGGGCACCGCCGGATGAGCGGCGGTTCCGCTGGAGGGCAGGTTCGCCAGCGTTTTCGGCAAAATAAACGCCATGAATACTACCGTCATGGCTCCCATGACGAGCCAGCACCACGAAAAGATGAGCAGCAACGCCCTGGCCCAACGCCGGGCCATGGTGGAGCCAACGCCCAGCCAGACCAGCGCCACCGCCAAAGCACCATACAGGACCACGCCAGGCAGGATGGTCACAAGAGAGGCCGACGTGCCCGTGGCTTTGGAAGTGGCCATCTGCCCGAACAGCATCAAGGGAACAAACATGGCGACCACGCACCCCAGCAATACCGTCAGAATTCCGAATACGGTCAGGCCCACCGAACGGTCCTTGTAAGACTGGGGCAACGGGGTTGGAAGAGGAGCCCGGGCGGGCAGGGATTGCAGATTCTCGAATGATGACAGTGGTTCCCATTGATCCATGCCCTCGGTCCATGCCAGGTCTTCAAGGGCAAGCTGGCCTGATTTTAACATTTCGCCAACCCGTGATTCAGTGAACGGCCCCAGTTGCTGCCCGTCTTTGTGGATTGTGATGTTCATGTTTGAAAGGATATCAGCATCTGTTTCTCTAACAGTTCCAGATTATCGCGCATTGAACCGTCCGGCCCATAGACTGTTGGGGCAATGAAACAGTCGCGGATCCGGTCGTGCTCGCGGTTCCGGTACTTGCACCAAACATGATACCAGCCGCCTTTCCACTTGAAGAAATCTCCATGGGCATACCAAGTCTCCAGCCCCCAGCCGGTGCCGACGAGGCCCTGGTGCTCATACGGTCCGTAGAGTTCCTTTGACGTGGCGTAATACCCCGAGCAACTCAGGTAGTAAATGCCGTTGTGCTTATGCAATGAATTCTTGTCCATGTTGGGAAATGCGCCCTTACGGTTCACTTCGATAATCCTCGGTTCTTCATCCAGTTCGATCATCGACTCCTTGAGGCGCGCAATTTTGTAGTCAACCTCCCCGTAAATAATGTACGGCGTCCCGTCATCATCGACAAAGATGGAAGGATCGAAAGAGTCAACAAGCGGGTGGCCCAAAGCGTCGCGATACGGTCCTTCCGGCTTCGATGCCGTCATGACGCCAGCACTCTCCGTGCGATTGGAGAAATACCAGTAGTAAGCGCCATTCCGCTCCACAATATCGCCGCCCCAGCAAGAGGTGCTGGCTTTGCCCATGTAGTTGTCGTCCGGCCTAATGGTTCCCACGTGGGTCCAGACGTTCAGGTCTTCGGAACGGTAGATGCGCCAGTCAGGCATGATCCAGTCGTTCACGCCAAAGCCGACGTCATGCCCCGTGAAGAGATAACAGGCATCGTCAACCACCAGAGCGTGCGGGTCCGACATGCCTGGCTCGGAAATCAGTGGGTTGGTCAATCGCATTTCGGTCATGTTGAACTCAATTTATTGTTAGCCTCTTTTTGCAGTAGAACAACTCCGCGTCTCCCTTGTCCAGTCGGAAAACACGGCCAGACTGGACAAAGCCTCGCTTTTGAAGAAGTTTTTGCATTGGTTTGTTGGAGCGATTTGTGGATGTCCATACTTCAGCATGGCGCAACCCTCTGGCCTCCAATGCCGAGAAAAGGAACTCTCCGTAACCTTTTCGCCGCTGTGCTTCCGCCACATAAAGCATCTCAATAAATGGTCGCTCGAAGAAACTCCTTGTCAGAATGCCAGGACGATCACGATGTCCATTGATTCCGAAAACGGCGATTGAGAAATTCTTTCAGAATGGAAAGCCCGGCCTCGGCCGCTTCGCGTCCTGCGTTGCAACCTCTACAGGAAACGCCGTATTCCGGATAAATGAAGCTTGAAAATATGCAGGGCGAAAAGACAATGCCAATAATCGCTCATATGAACATTCCCGTACTGCACGTTTGCGAAACCAGCCTGGCTGCGACCTACGAAAAAGCGCTCGTTGCGCTTTATGAGAATGGGGTTCGGTTCACAACCCAGTATGACAGGCCCGGCGATCCGCCCAGCCTGGATTGCACGATGAACGCGACCGTGCTGGACCCCCTTTCCGAGCCGATGATCCACAAGGCATTTCCCGGCGGCATTGAAGATCTGCGCGAATATGTCATGGAAGTGCAGGGAGCGAAAGACCACTGGGTCAAGAACATGAATGACCTGCAGGACACGCGCTGGGAATACACCTACCACGGGCGGCTCTCGAGTTATGGTTCATGGCAGGAACTTCGGGATGGCAAGCCCGGCAAGGTCGGCCCGTTTGCCGTGGACCAGATCGACAGCGTTATCAATAAACTCTCGGCGCAGCCGTTTACGCGGCAGGCGCAAATGATCACCTGGATGCCGAACATTGATTTGGATTGCTACGATCCCCCCTGCCTCCAGTCCATCTGGTACCGGTTGCTCGAGGATCCGGCGACCGGCGAATGGTGGCTCAACTGCAACGTCCGGTTCCGGAGCAACGATGCCTGGGGGGCGCACTTCATGAACATGTTTGGGTTCATCATGTTCAACAAGGAAGTCATCGCTGCGGGAGTCGCAAAACGCACCGGCAAGACCGTCAAAATCGGCCGGCTCAACTGGCAGGCCGATTCCTACCACATTTACGGCAAGGATATCGCCGATGCCGCAGTGCGCCTTTTCGACCGCATGGGGACCACGGCATTTGCCGACCGCGTTTACAATTTTTCTGACGAGACGATTCAGGACATTTACAATGAAGCCGAGTCGGCGGTGCGCGAAAAAATCGCCGAATACGACCGGACACATTGTTAAAGGAACTGTCCCGAATAGCGCTCAGTTAAGCCCCGAAGGGGCAACATCCAACAGCCCAGGGCAAGCGTCCGCGCCGCCCTGGGTCTTGGGAAACGAGGAACCCTGCCCTGAATGGGCAGCATCACAAAACGTCCTGAACCGAGTGCGATTCGGAGCCGTTCCTCTTCAATCATTGTCCCGCTCTTCCCGGACGAAGAGTTGGCGGGGCAGCTTGAAGAACCCTTCAGCCGTCTTTTCTGTCGCGGCCGCGATGTTTTCAAAAGTCGTGCCGCGGACTTCCGCGATTTTTTCCGCGACGAGCCTGGTGTGGGCGGGCTCGGCGCGTTTGCCGCGGTGCGGGGCCGGGGCGAGATACGGGCAATCGGTTTCCACCATGAAGGCGTCTACCGGGACCATAGCGGCCACCTCGCGGACGACCGGGGCATTCTTGAATGTCACGATGCCGGTGAACGAGACGAGGTGCCCCATGGCGAGGATCTCCTGCGCCTGGTCCGGCATGTTGCCGAAGCAGTGGAAGACTCCGCGCACGCGGCCGGCGTAGGGTTTCAAAATTTCCAAGGTGTCGTCCCACGCGTCCCGCTGGTGGATCACGACATTGAGCCCGAGCTCGCAGGCGAGATCGAGCTGGGCGGAGAACGCCTCCGCCTGAGCGGACCGGTAGGATCCGTCAACGATCATCGCCTCGGTGTCCTCCGCCATCTCGGCCTGGAGGGCAGACAGCGCCGGGGACGAGGAAAGTTGTTCGGAGGGGAGCCGGTGGTAATCGAGGCCGGTCTCGCCGATCGCGGCCACCTTCGGGTGCGTCGCGAGCCCGCGAAGGGCATCGAGCCAGCCGCGGGATTCCGCCTCGACATTCGTGGGATGGAGCCCGACGACCGCGTAAACAGAGGGATATTTTTCCGCGAGGGCGACCGCCCTGCGGCTGCTTTCGATGCCGGTGCCGATGGTGATGATCCGGCGGACTCCGGCCTGCGTCGCCCGGGCGAGGACGGCGTCGAGGTCGCCGGCGAAATCCGGGTAATCGAGGTGTGCGTGCGTGTCTGTGAGCATATCAGTCCAGGAGTTGATACCATGTGCTGCGGCGGTGCGGTTCGTAGCCGGCTTCGCGGATGAGGTGTTCGATGTCCTGCGCCGCGAGGCGGAACGACGTCCCCGCGCTCGATACGACATTTTCCTCCATCATCACGCTGCCGAAATCGTTGGCCCCGAACTGGAGCGCGATCTGGCCGATCTCAGGGCCTTGGGTGACCCACGAGCTCTGGACGTTTTCGAAGTTGTCGAGGAAGATCCGGGCGATCGCCTGGGTGCGGAGGTATTCCGCGCTGGTGACGGTTTCCGCGCGGAGCTTGGTGTGCTCGGGCTGGAACGTCCAGCAGATGAACGCCGTGAACCCGCCGGTTTCGTCTTGGAGGTCGCGGAGGCGGCCGAGGTGCCCGATCCGGTCGTCGAGGGATTCGACGTGCCCGAACATCATCGTGGCGCTGGATCGGAGGCCGAGATCGTGGGCCTGGCGCATGACATCGAGCCACGCGTCCGAATTGCATTTCAGCGGGGAGATCCGGTCGCGGACGGCATCCGCGAGGATCTCGCCTCCCCCGCCCGGAATCGACCCGAGCCCGGCTTCGATGAATTTCGAGATGACCTCGCGCACCGGCATTCCGAAGACATCGGAGAAGTGGTTGAACTCGGGTGGGCTGAACCCGTGGATGTTGATCCCCGGGTATTTCGCCCGGATGTGGGCGAGCATGTTCAGGTAAAAATCGATGCCGAGCTTCGGGTGGTGCCCGCCCTGGAGGAGGACCTGGACGCCGCCCCCGGCCGCCAGTTCGTCGAGCTTTTCGTCGATCTGATCCGGCGTCAGCACGTAGTGGTCGCCGTCTTTTTCGGTCCGGTAAAACGCGCAGAACTTGCAATAGACATTGCAGACGTTCGTGTAGTTGATGTTGCGGTCCACGATGTAGGTCACGACCTCGTTCCCCCTGCCGTCGTAGGCCCCGGCCTTGGCGGCCCGGCGGCGGGCATCCGCGAGCGACCCCAGCATTTCCAGCGGCAATTTGTGCAGTTCGCGGGCGTCGGCGGCGGATATCCGCCCGCCATCCAGGACCTTGTCCACCAGCTCGTCTTCCGCGCAGATTACAGGCATGGACGAAGACTATCGTTCGCGAGGGCAATATTCAACCGCGCGTTCGCGTCAGCAGGCGGACCCGTTGCGGCGCCTCCAGCGGATCACCCCGATCGAACAAACCGCAACCAGCAGGAGGGCAATGGCGGCCGGCTCGGGAACCGGCCCGGGCTTGGTCTCGTAATCAACCGCCAAGGCATACTCCTCACCCTGCGCGGGATCCGCAAGCGTGGTGCCGCGGACAACCAGCTCGAAGTTGCCCGTGCCGGAAGTGGGGAGGCTCGTCATGTAGATCATGTCCACGTTCCCCAAAGAACCTTCTGAAATGAAAATATCCAGCCAGTTCCCGGGCGTGGTTTCCATCTTCAGGACAAGGTCGAGATCGCTCAACGAAACCGGTTTGTCGAGCACCCCGCTCGTATCGGAGGAGGGGTCCGTGTTAACAGTCAAGTCCACATGCCGGTCCCACACGAGCGTTGCGGTGAGCCCGGCAAGCCATGTTTGATTGCCGGAACTGCCCACGAACTTTCCCGTGCCGAATGTGTAGGTCCGCTCGAGATTTCCGGCCGTCACCGTGTTGAGATCCCAGAAACTGTTGCCGGCTTCGCGGTAGTCCAGGAACGCGCGGTTGGCATTGGCCATGCCTGCGCCAACCGCGTAATTCAATGGCGCGAGGGCCGTCGGCACGCCGTCGGAGTTGGTGGCCACAAGGCCCGGCTGCCACGTGGCCTGCGCATTGCCATCCGCGTCGAGGCCGGGAATCTTGTCGGCGCTGTTCATGAGGATCGCCTTGATCAGCTTGTGGTCGGTGGACAGCCGGGTTCCCTTGTCGGTCACGCCGTCTGGAAGACTTGACACGTGGGCGCCGTAGAGCAGCGCCGCCTCGCCGGTGACATGCGGCGCGGCGAAGCTTGTGCCGCTCGCAGCGCCTGCCACGACGGAATTTCCTGTGATCCCAAAAGCGCTCAAAGCCACCTCGCTTGACAGGTCGGACCAGATATTCGTCCCCGGCGCGACGAGATCGACTCCGTTACGCCCGTTGGCAAGCGGCTTGAATTCGCTGTATGGCGCGACTTTCGCGGCAGGCATGCGGTTGGGATCGGTCAAGCCGGTCGCCTTTTCGTCGAGCACATCGAGCGCTCCGACGACGATCCCGTTAAAGGAATCCGCAGGCTGCGTGAGCAGGCCCTGAATCGATTGGGGATCGGTTTGCTTCTCGATGTTGCCGGCCGCGATGACCATCAACTTGTCCATGTATTGCCCGGTGCTGCCGCCGGCCTTGCCCTTGTAGCCGACATACTCGTCCATCAGCAGCGATATCGCGCTGTTGCCGTCCAGATCCGACTGGCTTGAAACCTTGCCTCCCCAACTGCTGTTGATCACCTGCGTTCCGGAAACCGGCGCGCCGTTCACCGAGAACGTCGAGCCCGACGTCGTAAGGTAGTCCAACGATTGCTTCAATGACAAAAAGCCGACCTTGGTATCAGCCCCGCTGAAAATTGCGCCGTAGTATTGCGCCGCGGGGGCAACGCCGGTGAACGGAACAGAAGTCGTGACACCCGTGGTCGGGTCGGTCGTGGAAATGGAAACGCCAAGCGAGTTGGCCATGATTCCCGCAACAAAGGTTCCATGAAATTGCGAGTCCGCCGGGTTGTTGTCGCCGCTGAAATCCCGGACATCCTGGTATCCGTAGTTGAGGTTGGTGATCATCGATCCCACCTGGACCCATGTGAAACCGGCCCCCAGCGCCCCATGACGCGAACCGTCGAAACCATCGATGCCGTTGCCGTCGCCGTTGCGGACCTCGATCTGCCCAACCACTGCCCCGAGGCCATTCGCCCAGTCAGGAGAAAGATAACTCAGCCCATCGCGAACAAAGGGAACCGAGTAATCAAGCGCGCCAGCGGGCAGGATCGCGCCGAAAAATACGGCTGCCACAGCAACCGTGTGCGCCCGGAGGCCCCGGGATGTCAGAAAGGAACGCAATTTCAGAGACATTGACGTGTATCAAAGCGCATCCGGAGGCCTCCCACCAACGATTTTTTGAAAAAATCCCTTGCCAGCGTGTGGCGCATCCCTAGTCTTTCCCTCCCGCTCAATGTCGGGATTTCACCACACACATTCACTGTTCTTTATCTATGGCATCACCATCAGCACAAAAAATCCGGATCCGGCTCAAGGGGTTCGACTACCGCATCCTCGATGCGTCCGCGCACGAAATTGTCGAAACCGCGAAGCGCACGGGGTCGAAGGTGACCGGGCCGATCCCGCTCCCGACCCGCATCGAAAAATTCACCGTCAACCGCTCGCCCCACGTCGACAAGAAATCGATGGAGCAATTCGAAATCCGCACCCACAAGCGGCTCCTCGACATCGTCGAACCCACGGCCAAGACCGTTGACGAACTCCGCAAACTCAACCTCCCGGCCGGGGTTGACATCACCATCAAAATTTGACCGCCATGAGCATTGGACTACTCGGAAAAAAACTCGGCATGACCCGTTTCTACGACGAAAAGGGCCGCATCACTCCCGCCACCGTCATCGAGGCCGGAGGCAACCGCATCCTTCAAACCAAGAACGCCGACAAGGATGGCTACGCGGCCGTCCAGGTGGGATTTGACGACCAGAAACCCCAGCGCGTCACCAAGGCGCAGACCGGGCATTTCGGAAAAACCTCCTCGACGCCGAAGCGCTTTATCCGCGAATTCCGTCTCGCCGCGGGGGAAACCACCCCGGAATCCGCGGACGTCGCGGTCACGGTCTTCGAGGCCGGGCAGTTCGTGGACGTGATCGGCCAGTCGAAGGGCAAGGGCTTCCAGGGAACGATCAAAAAGCACAATTTCGACGGGCAGCCGATGACCCACGGATCGACGATGCACCGCCGGAACGGCGCCATCGGCAACCGCTCGACCCCCGGGCGCGTCTGGAAAAACATGGGCATGCCCGGACATTTGGGCGACGAGCGCGTCACGCTGCAAAACCTCCGCGTCCTCCAGGTTCGCGGCGAAGACGGCGTCATCGTCGTCAGCGGCGCGATCCCGGGAGCCAAGGGTTCCTACGTGATTGTCCGGCCTTCCAAGAAAAAGAAGCCCGGCGCGAAAAAGTAGCCCGCCGCTTCAGGAAAAAGATTCCAGCCGCCCCGGTCGTGCGCCGGGGCGGCTTTTTTCTTGCCGGAGCCGCTCTACAAACAAACGGACGATATGCCGCGAGAGCAAAACAGGGGGCACAGGCGATGCTTCACTTCATTCCGGTTGTTCTCCCTGCACCAAACGTTCGTCTTTCCCAATTTACGAAGCGCTATCGCGCTGGTTTTCCGCCTGTGAAAGACGTTCGCCTGCGCTTGCAAAGCCAGTGCCAAAACGGGCGGGATGCCCGTTAAGAATAAGGTCTGATTTTTCCGCGTAACTGCTCTGAATACTAAGCATATAAATGGTTTGCGTTGTTTTATGCGGAGTTATTCAATTCGCCAGCAAAGACCAAAAACGCTGGTTGAATTCCCCCAACCTGCCCCAAATCGCCCCAAACCAAAGTGCTCAGTTCCTGCCCTTCATCCACTGCGCCCGTGGTTGTCTTCGTTGCGGTAATGACCCCGGCTTTGTCATCCACCACCCGGTGGTTCTTGTAACTTGGCACGGCTGCCCCGTCGCGGTGACGGACCACCGTGGAGTCCGGGTCGCTCGTGCTGCGGTGACATGTGTTTACCTCTTCCCTTTTCCCATCAAGCTTCTCCATCTGCGCCTCCACGACGACCTGGATCACAGAGTTGCGCGAAGCGTTGGCGCGAATCAGCGACGCATCGACATGGAGCTTCTCGCCATCCACCAACCCCGCTTTCACACACTGCTGAATCGTGCGCTCAAAGACCCTGGCAAACACCTCGCTCCCCCAGCGCGCCCGAGCCTTGCTCAACACGCTGTGGTCGGGAACGGCATCTTCCAATCCAAAACCCAAAAACCAAAGGTAGTCGATCCGCAGGGGAACCACCCGCATCAATTCCCGCTCGCTTCTCACATCGTCGAGAAACAGCAGCAGCATGAGCTTCATAATTACGACCGGGTCTGCCGAAACGTGGCCGTTGCGCCCGTAAAATCCCGACACCTCACGGTGCACGAATCTCAAATCGAGAATCTTGCCGATCTTCCGCAGAAGATGATCCTGGGGAATCCGTTTCCCCAACTCCACCGGCTCAACCCACAACTCTGTTTGCTTTGCTAATCGTCCCATCATATCTGGCTGACTGCAAGCATGTTGCGTGCCAACTATGATTTGGGCAACAGCCCGTTCCCTGTTGACATATTGAGAGAAGTGGATGCGGTTTATCGGGCATCTGGCAGACTCCTCGAAGGAGAGAAGCCGCCCCGTTCCTCAAGCGAGCCCGCGCCAGTTCCGGGACAGCCCGAAATTGGAAATCCGGCAAGCCTTGCCGGGTATGTGGGAGCGGCCAAAGCCGCCGAATTTCTGGACCTGTCCCCAAGCACGTTGCGGGACTATTCCGACAGGGGAATCATCCCGTGCTACCGGATCGGCAAGCACAGGAAATACAGTTTGGAAAAGATCCGGGAAAAGCTGGAGAAGGAGCAACGGGAGAGTGGTCCCGGCAGATTTGATCTGCTGGAAGATCAGACTCCAGCCAACTGACGGGCAATCTTGGCGTCTGTGCGGGCGACGACCTCGCGGATCGTGCGAGATTCTTCCGGGTTCGCTGGTCGGAATCCTCGCGAGAGGAGGAATTTTTCCGCGTCAGCTTCCATGAAGGGTTTTCCGGCGCGTTGCGGGACACGGACAGAAAAGCCCACGCTTTCAGTTCGCGGTGAAAAAGCGGATGTGCTCCTGCCCATTTTTTTGGAAATCACGGATGGCATTGCAAAAAACCTCTTCGGTATTCAACCCGAAAAACCATTCTTTTTCAAGAAGTCCTTTTTTCTGCCCGACGATTAGATCTTGAAATCCTGCACAGGCGCTGCAAGATTTCACGGGTGATCCCACGATTTGCCTATCAGAAAAACCTCGAACGTGCCTTGGGAAGGAATCCTGTGGTGGCGCTGATTGGTCCGAGGCAATGCGGAAAAACGACGCTGGCGCGTCAGATTTTGCCTTTGAATCACGCGAATTATTTTGATTTGGAGGATCCGGTTGTTACGGGTTTGATGGAAAACCCGATGACCGCCTTGGAGGGGCTGCGGGGATTGGTGGTGGTTGACGAAGCGCAGCGGGCACCTCGTTTGTTCCCGGTTTTGCGCGTGCTCGCCGACCGACCGGGGAACCCTGCGACATTCCTGATTCTGGGCAGCGCATCGCCCGAATTGTCGCGCCAGAGTGCGGAATCATTGGCCGGGCGAGTGGAGATCATCGAGATGCAGGGATTCGACATGGGGGAAACGGGGACCGGCCAGGCAGATCTGCTCTGGCAGCGCGGGGGGTTTCCCCGGGCGTTTCTGGCCGCGAATGACGCCGACAGCATCGACTGGCGGAAAAATTTCATCCGCACCTTTTTGGATCGCGACTTGGGGGCGCTTGGGTTCGGCATGTTGCCGGCTGTGATGGGCCGGTTTTGGACGATGCTTGCGCACTACCATGCGCAGGTTTGGAACGGCAGCGAGATCGCGGCATCCATGGGTATCGCTCCGAACACGGCCCGCGCCTACCTGGATGCCCTGGAGCAGACGTTCATGATCCGCCGCTTGCTTCCCTGGCAGGCGAACCTCGGCAAGCGCCTGGTCAAGACCCCGAAAATCTACTTTCGCGACTCCGGAATTTTTCATGCGCTGAGCGGCATTCGTTCTCCCGCCGACCTGCTCACGCATCCCAAGCTTGGAGCCTCATGGGAGGGCTTTGCGCTCGAAGAAATCCTGCGCTCGCACCAGCCGGACGACGCCTATTTTTACGCGGTCCACAGCGCTTGCGAGCTCGATCTCCTGATGTTCCTTCACGGCAGGAAAGTCGGTGTCGAGTTCAAACGCGCCGACGCCCCCACGCTCACCCGCTCGATGCAGACCGCCCTCGCCGACTTGGAACTCGACGAGCTCTGGGTCGTCTATCCCGGACAACGGAGCTACCCGCTCGGCAATAAAATCTCCGTCCGTCCGCTGGCGGAATGCATTGCACCCGGAGGATAAGGCAGAGGGAACAGGTGCCCCGACCGACCGTTTGGGCCGACTACTGGCCGCTTGCCAATCCACCCTGCCATGTGCTAGCGCACTCGCATGGGCCTTTTTATCCTCGCACGCATCATCCCCACCATGCCGGATTCCGAATGGGAAAGCGCCTGGCAGCAAACTTGCAAAATCCTCCGGAACTATCCCGTGCCGCTCATGGCTTTGAAGTGGACGGAGACGACCTATGGCAGACCAACAGCGCGAGAAGGCGAGCAACCCAGAGGGGCCGCAGTGGACATGGGTGAAAAACTGCGCAATCTGATGGCCAATTCCGACTGTGACAATTTCTTCGGTGGCGGAACCGCCGAAACCTATCTGTGCGCCATGACAAGGCTATCCACAGAGCGCGGCCCCAGAATATTTCCTCGCTCCCCAAGTCGTAGCTGGTGGTGAATTCCGCTTCCGTCTTCGCCTCTCTGGGCAGGTAGTTTTTTCCCTCCCGAACCGGAAGAGTGTGCGGATGGCCTTGAAATATCCCTTTACCGTTGAGGGTTCTTTGGAGATCGTTACCCCCCACTTCGTTTCCAGCACCTACGCCTTTTTCTTCTTCGCCATACCGATGGATTGCCCCAAACTCGCCCCAAATGCAAGAGAAATCACAGATTACCATAGAAACGTAACGGGCGGGACGCCCGTTCTTGCTCCATGGCCGCTGCGTGATCCAGTTACTTCCAAGAAGTGGTCTTACTTTTTCGGCGGCATTTCCACTTGGGAAACAGACCACTGTTGCGTCTTTCCGTTGAAGAGGATCGTGCGATAAAGGCCGGACTTGCGCAGGGTCGGCTCGTCCGTGCCGCAAATACGGAAAATATCGGGCAACAGGTAAGCGGTTGGTTCCTGATCGAACGCGGCGGTGCGAAACAATTCGACTTTCGGCGTGACATAATAGGACTCGACTCCCACGACGCTTTCAAAGGTCAGGACGCCATCTGCTCCGAGCAAAATCCGGTTTCCCTGCTGGCTGTTGCCCGGATAGGGGAGTTCCCCGGTCCACTTTTTTTTGGCCGGTTCCCAAAACCGCCATTTGCCGATGAAGAGGTTTGACGGGTTGCACGCGATCGCAGCCGTGCCTTTTTCGTCGGCCGCGACCTCGGCAAACGGTTCGAACCGGGTTCCTCCGGGCAGGAGGTACTGGCTTGCTATCTCGGTCATGGGCAGGGACTCCTTCTTCCAGCGGAGGCTGGGCGGAAGAGCTCCCTGGCTTTTGGGATTTTTCTTCCAGAAAGTTGAGAACCCCAAGGTCATTCCTTTTTCGACTTCCAGTTGCTGCGCATTGCCGTCCTTGAGTTTTCCAGTCTCCGGATCCTGCGCGCCCTTTCGTTTATTGATCAAACTCATGGTCGCCGTGGGATCTTTCGAGTGGAACTCGATCGTGTAGGTGCCCGCATCGGGGAAGGCAATTTCTCCCGACCACTGCACGGAGTTTGCGCCCCTGCCGGGCAGAGCGAACTGAGGAGCGCATTGAGCCGACAGGGGGGTGCCGCTGAGATCGTCGCTTGCGAAGCTCTCCACCAGAACGCCGTTCTGGTTGTTGCAAGCGACGAGATCCGCCTGGCCCGGCCCGGGAACGGCGCGCATCGGAAGGGTGGCAATCGGAGCCCCGCCGGCTTTTTTCCAGGTCTTTCCGCCATCTTCCGAACAGGCATAGACGATTACGTTCATTCCGGCTGTTGCCGCGTTCATGGCCGCAGGCGCGGCGAAGTGCATCCGGTTCTGTTTGTCGAACCGGATTGTGCCGTGCGCCTCGCGATTGATTTCGGTGCCGGCGGGAAGTCCCCAGAAGAGGACAGGGTGGCAGTCTCTGTTCTGGACGTCTTTATAACCGGGGGCCGGAGCGGCTCCCAAGGCGGACCAGGAAGTGGTCGTCGTGTCGTAGCGGTAGAGTCCGATTCCCATTTCGGCGGGGATGTGCGCTCCTCCGACAGCCAAAACACGCGACAGGTAATAGAGTTCGCCGGTGTTGTCCGCGTAGAATGCGCCGTTCGACCATTTTGTCCCCGGGATCGCACGCGCCGGATCGCCCCCCAAAAACTCGAAGCCGTCCTTCACGGTGTGAGGGCTCTTCGACTTCCAATACAAAATGATTTTGTTGCGGTAGCGTGCCGGCTGAAACTTGTCTTTCTCGCCCGGGTAGCCGTTCATATCTCCGGTGATGTGGATAAAGCCGTTCCTATCCAGCCCCATCGAATAGGAGTGGTGGATTTCCCGATACTGCGCCAGATACTTCGGATTCGGGTCGAGCGGCACCGATGTGGCCTCCCCTCCTTCGGGAATTTCCGTAACCATGGGATGCATGGTCGCATCGCGCCAAATGACAAATATCTTTCCGCCATCACTCCAAAGGGGAGTGTAGGTGTTGTCTCCGCAATCGGCTGCCGGGGGCAGCGTGAAAAGAGTTTTCACTGTCAGCACCGGGAGCAAGGGCCCGGGGGGCTGTTTTGATTCGGAAAACGCCGCCGTGGGGAAGAGAGAGAAAGCGAGAAGCAACGGCAAGCCGCAACGCAAGGAGATGGTCGGAATCAGATCTCTGGAAATTTCCATAAAATCGGGCCGGAAGCGTGCGTCAGATGGCCGGGCACTGGTTCATCCGGGCGCGGGTGCGTTCGATGACTTCCTTGAGGCGTTCGATGGTGAGAGGCTTGACGAGAAAGGCATCCATGCCGGCGGCCAGACAGGCCTCGCGATCCTCTTTGAAGGCGTTGGCGGTGATTGCCACGATTTCCGGACGGATCCCCGTGGATCCGAAAAACTCACGCAGGTGCCGGGCGGCGGTCAATCCGTCCATCACGGCCATCTGCACATCAAGCAGGATGAGATCGAAGGGTTCTTCCTTCACGGCCTTGATGGCTTCCTGCCCGTTGACGACGATGCGCGCGGTCACACCCATCCGCTGCAACATCAGGCGAAGGACTTTCTGATTTGTCGGGTTGTCCTCGGCGACCAAGACCCGGAGGGCACCCGAACTTTCCTGAAGCGAGTCCACGGCCGGAGGAGACGCGGGGGTCGCGTCGGCTCCGACAACCAGCGGGAGGGAAAAGCGGAGAAGTTCTTTCAGGTGGTTGGAGGGTTGAGGTGCGGGTAAAGGAGGTCTATCTGCAGCAGGGATCGGCGGGCCAAAGCAAGGGCTTCCGGGGCAAGGGAGCGTGTGGCCGCAACGGGGTCGGGAAGGTGTTCCCACTTGTGCAGAAAATCCGCGAGCCGCGCGAGGGCGCATGTCGCGCAATAGCCTCGGATCCGGTGCAATTCCGTCCTCAGCGAATCGGCTTCACGGGCATTGGCGAGCGTGGCCTGCAGCTTCGGGATGAGGTCGGCGGTGAGGTCAGACCAGATTTCCCTCTGCATGGCATCGGAATCCGCGTCGCCCTGGGGAGAAAAAAATTCGTCGGCTTGGGAGGTGTCCACCAAGGGAAGTTCGTCGGATGGGGCAATCATGGAACTTGGTCACTTATAGACATTCTCCGTTCCTTTGCCAATCCCAAACGAACGGAAGTTAAGGAAACGGGTGCCTTCAGTGTCCGCCGACCGGATCGGATGTGGCCGGAGCGGTGGCGCAAAAGGCCCGGTATTTCAGGGCGTATAAAAGCACCACCACCAGGCAGACGATCGGAACCACAAAAGAATACCGGATCGCAACGTCGGCACGGAAACCGGAATTTTCAAAAAGGTCGATGAGGAAGCCCTGGGAATACGAGCCCGCCGCGCCACCAAGGATTGCCATGATCAGGCCGGCTGCGCCGATCTTTACTTCCGGACCGAGGTCGCGCAGGGCGATGCCATAAATGGTCGGGAACATGAGCGACATGCAGCTGGAGACCAGCACGAGGCAAATGACGCCCGGCCATGCCGAAAAAATGATCGCGCCCGCAGTGAGAACAATCGCGGCCGCCGCGAGGGTGGCCATCATCGAGGCGGGGTTGAGCTTCCGCATGAGCGCGGTGCAGATCATGCGGCCGATCGTGAAGACGACCATCGAACTCATCAGGCTATACCATGCGTCGGCCTCGGTCATGCCCGGCACCACCTTGCCGTCGGCACCCACGGAAAAGAACGCCGCCTCGCGGGTGTATTTGATGATGAACGTCCAAATCGCGACCTGGACCGCGACATAAAAGAACTGGGCGACCACGCCGAATACATAGCGGGGATTTGTCAGGAGGCGCCGGATCGAAAGGAGGATATGGGGGGAGTGTTCGGTGTCCCTGCCTTCGGGCATGCGGCGCATCAGCAGGGCGATGGTCATCGCCAGTGCGACCGCCACCATGACCGCGTAGGGCAGGGCGAGCCAGAACAGCTCATGGGTCATCACTTGATGGGCCTTCGCGGCATCCCACGTTTTGCGGACGGCGGCCTCGGCCGGGTTCAGGTTGCCGAGGATGAGCACCTTGGCGACAAACAGCCCGAGCAGACAGCCGATGGGATTGATCGTCTGCGCGAGGTTGAGGCGCCGAACCGCCGTATCCTCCGATCCCATCGCGAGCACGTAGGGATTGCAGCTTGTTTCAAGAATCGAGAGCCCGCTGGCCAGCACGCTGATCGCCAGCAGGAGCGGGGTGAAATGCTTCGACATGCCGGCCGGGACAATACCGGACGCACCCACGCAAAGGAGAATGAGCCCGAGAATGACCCCGGTCTTGTAGTTGAAACGCTTCACCATGAGCGCCGCGGGAAACGCCAGCAGGGCGTAGGACGCGTAGTTGACGACCTGGATCAGCGACGACTGGGCGGTGTCGATGCTGAAAATCTTCTGCACGGCCGGCACGAGCGTGTCGGTCATCATGTTGATCATCCCCCAGAGACCGAAGCAGGTTGCAACGAGGAGGAACGCGAACCGGTTTTCCGGAGGAACGATTGCGGTGGATTGAGGGGTGTTCGGACGGTTTTCCATAATAATGAAAGTTATTAAATGCTTGAAAAAACGCCCGGGTGTCCGGGCGCAGGGAGACACGGAGATTGAGCGGGCCGTTTGAAAATGCAATCCAATTTTCGCCAATTTTAGCGGGAAGGTTCCGCGCCAAACAGGACTACGTCTTCCGCTGACGCGCCCAGAAGAAGAGCAGCGACGGCGTCGAGTTTTTCGGGGGATTGGCGCGAAAAGCGACGGATTCAATTTCGGAGGAATCCACGGATGCTGCCCGGCCTTCCTTGAGAAGGATGCGGTAGAGCACGGTGAGGTTCGCTTTTTCGTGGCGGTCGTAGTAGTCGCACGCGGTGGCCGAGCGAACCTTGAAGCCGGTTTCCTCGCAGATCTCCCGCGCGACGGCGGACGCGAGCAATTCGTTCGCCCGCACTTTGCCTCCGGGCAGCGACCAGAGTTTGCGTCCGCGCCGCTGCTTGACCATGAGCACCTTCCCGAACGTGTCCTCGATCCAACCCATGGCCGAGACTTCCTTGTTGGCTTTCGGACGGCGGACGCTCGGACGCGAGGCGGATGGAGAAATTTTCTTCGGCATGTGGATCCCTCAAAAAAGCCGAAATCCGGCGTGCCGCAAGTCGAATTCGTTTCAAATGCGTTTTCGGGGGGAAGTTGATCGCGCGCAAATCCCGAACGCCTGCCACATCGTGGCGACTTTTTCTTGCGGAATCCGGGGCGTCCGCCGATACCTTGGCGGATCGAAATTTTCCCGTGTGGGCGGATTTCTTCAGAAACCTATTTCAACATGAGCGGAACGGCGACAGAAGTGGCAATGGTCAATGTGCAGGTGGACGGCGAATGGAAGCAGTTTCCGAAAGGAACCCGGCTCATCGAGGCCTGCATGCAAAGCGGGAAGTTCATCCCGCATTACTGCTACCATCCGAAGCTGAGCTCGCCGGGCAACTGCCGGATGTGCATGGTCGAAATGGGCATGCCGAAAATGTCGCCCGACCGCAAGCCCGTGCTGGGAGCCGACGGACGCCCGGAAATCAACTGGGGGCCGCGCCCGGCGATCTCCTGCGCGACCGAGGTGAGCGAGGGGATCGGCGTGCGCACGAATTCGCCGATGGTGAAGGAATGCCGGGACGGGGTCATGGAATTCCTGCTCATCAACCACCCGCTCGATTGCCCGATCTGCGACCAGGCGGGCGAGTGCCGGCTCCAGGAATTTTCGGTGGAGTTCGGAAAGGGCGAGTCGCGCTTCGTCGAGGACAAGGTGAAAAAGCCCAAGCATGTGGACATCGGCGAGCGGATCGTGCTTGACGACGAACGCTGCATCATGTGTTCGCGGTGCATCCGTTTCATGCAGGAAATCGCCCACGACGACGTGCTCGGGTTCCTCAACCGCGGCAGCCACACGACGCTCTCGGTCTATCCGGGCAAGCGGCTCGACAGCAACTACTCGCTCAACACGGTGGACATCTGCCCGGTCGGCGCGCTCACGAGCAAGGATTTCCGCTTCAAGATGCGCGTCTGGTTTTTGAAAGAAACCCCGAGCATCGACGTCAACTGCGGCACCGGCTCGAACATCCTGATCTCCAGCCGTGAAAACATCGTCTATCGGATCACCCCGCGCGAAAATGAAAGCGTGAATTCCTGCTGGATGCCGGACAGCCACCGCCTCAATTTCCACTACCTCCACTCCGACGACCGCCTGAAAGATCCGTTCGTGCGCGGATCGCAATCGCCCGCGAAGTGGCCGTCCGCGCTTTCCGCCGCAGCGGACAAACTCAAGGGCAGGACACCGGGCACCACCGCGCTCATCGCCTCGGCCCGCATGACCAACGAGGAATTGTTTCTTGCCCGCAGACTCGCTCAGGCGCTCGGAATCGACCAGTTCGACGTGCTGCCGCGGCCGCAAAAGGGCGACGGATTCCTTGTCTCCGACGACGGAAACCCGAACACCTCGGGCGCGAAACTGCTCGGGCTCGCAACCGGAAAATTGATCTCCATCGCGGAGGGCATCAAATCCGGAAATCTCACCGGTCTCATCGTTCTTGGCGAGGATGCCGTCGATTGCGGGATTCCGGTCGAGGATATCAAGAAGCTTGATGTGCTTGTGACGACGGGCATCTTGGCGAACCAAACGACAGCGCTCGCGACCGTCGTGCTCCCCGCCAGCGCCTGGGCGGAAAAGCGCGGCACGATGATCAACGTGAAGGGCCGCCTGCAAAGGCTCAATCAGGCAATCCAGCCGCCCGGACAGGCCCGCGACGACTGGGAAATCCTCCGCGACCTCACGGAATGCGTCACCGGCACTTCAGCCGATCTCGGCTCCATCGAAGATGTCTTCAAACAACTGGCAGCGGAAGTTCCAGCATTGCAGGGGCTGACAATCAGCCGGATCGGCGACCTCGGAATTCCGTTGGAATGACAAGGCACCCCTGCGCGTGCCCCGCCAAAAGCAATTCAATTCGTCTGTCCGCCTCCGGGCATGTAGATTATGTTGCTCCCGCTTAACAGGAGATAATTCGCGGCCGAGGCTTGATTGGCCGGGGTGAGGGAGTCGATCCGGAACGAGAAGACCTGGTTGGCATGTGTGACGTTTGTAATGGAAATGCCCGCGACCAGCAACGTGATCGCGTTGGATTTGCTCCCCCAGTCCCCCGTAAACCCCGCCTCGCGGGCCGCCGAAGTCAAGGAAACAACTGTTTGAGCGTTGCGCTGATCCCTGGCCGTTCTGGCGGCTGCGGCGATGTTGGCGAAGTTGGGAAGAGCCATGGCGGCGAGCACCCCGATCACAGCCACGACAACCAGCAACTCAACAAGAGAAAAGGCGCGACAACCCGCCCGCATCCGCCGGAAAATTTGGCGTCGGGGAGCGAATCCCTGACAGAGCGCGGGACTTTCTCCTTCCAGAGCCGGGAACTTTCGCGTTGGGCGGTTCATGGGTGAATGCAAATCAACGATCCCCTGATAGGGATATTGGAAAAGAAATCAAGTTTTCAGCCGGGATTTCAACTGGGAAAAAAAGTGGCACCCCGCATTTGCAAGGTGCCACTCGTTAAGCAGAGAGGATTTGTTGTGGGTTAATCAGGGGTTATAGACAGGTGAAGCGTTGGTGGCGTCGCTCGGTGCTGTCAGGTGGGTGGCGGCATTGCCCTGCTCGGTTACGCTCAGGCCATCGACACGAAAAACGAACGTGCCATTGG
>Ga0118677_10002344_pt1 | contig 38365 bp, 61 predicted proteins | sample AliMusrvi5mmetaG_FD_86154 | JGI IMG/M metagenome (GOLD analysis project Ga0118677, IMG submission 86154) | reverse complement strand
CTCGGGATCTGGATAGATAATCCCTCTCTCGTGATCGGACTCCCATTGCAACCGCACAGTCGCCACATGCGCCATTAGACGGGCCATGATAGATCGCGGGAGTCTCACCGTTCGAGATTTAAGACAGCAGCAGTCCGCGCCAACGGCGCTTTGGGCGGTCGCCCGGCGTTTGGAATCGAGAACGGAGACGATCTCACAATTTACAAGTTCGCGTCCGCATCCGCCCGCGACGCGTGGGTTGCCGATTGGTCGGATTGCCGGGGGAAGATCGGCAGCAAGGATTTTACCTACCGCTGGAACGGTCTCAAGACTAACTACATTTGCACCCTCAATAACGACGGAAGCCAGTGTTTTTACCGTGATCTGACAGCCTAACAAGACACACAACAAGACCCTGGAGCTAACCGCATTCGCGGCGGGCTCCGGGGTTTTATCGTTATCAGTGGCGCTCATTGCGGTAGCTCAGGGTTGGCGTTCGCCTGACGGAATCCGCCCCATTGGTGGGCCATCGCAGCAGCGATTCCTGCGAAGGTTTTCGAGCGTTCCTTCCATCGTTCGGCGCTCGGCGGCATCTTGAAGATTCGTTGTTCGCGGCCTTCCACGATGTTCGTGGGTTGCAGCTTGGGGAGTCCCTTGAGCCATAGGCACGTTGCCTTTGTCTCACCGTGACCAAACTGCCACGGTTGGATTACCTGGTCAGGCTTTCGCCACATCGAGGATATGATGCATACCGGGTTTTCGATGGCGATTTTCGGGATCGGTGAGCGGGCCAGCATCATGAAGAAGCTCACGGCACTTTGCTGCCTCCCATCCTTGCGCTTCTCCTGGAAGTGCTTCGCGCCACTCACTGACAGGTGAGTGCATGGCGGGTGAGCTATCATGATGTCCCACGGATAGTCCAGCAGGTCGCGCACATCACCGCAGTAGTGCGGGCCATCGGCGTCGGTCGGCAGCAGGTCGCAGGACATGGCATCGTGTCCCAAGGCGCGGAAGGCATCCCTCACGGCTCCGCTGTATTCACAGGCCACCAATACCCGCAAAGGCGAACAAGACGGTGCATGGAACACGGCGGGCGCGTCCAGGACGAGTTCAAGCGTTGAGGGTGCCGTGTCCATGACCTTATGCGTTCGGCAGACGGAAGAACCCTAGCGCTCCCTTGCACGGGAAAAACGGCAGCGGTTTAGGGTTGTCGATCACGAACCCGAATGGACCCTGGAACCAGGGGGATGGATAGTACCGCAAGCAATCTGTCATCACGGCCCGGCCGATGATGCCGCCGCGTTCCAAGTCCTCATAGGCCGGGATGGCGATGCTGCCGACATCCATGGACACCCACTCGCAGGCGTCGTCATATTCGGTGCGAGTCAATCCCTTGCTGGCGTGGACAAGAAAGTGTCCCCGGAAGTTTGTCTTCCATGTGCGGTTTTCGATGTCCTTGCCGGCGTGACAGATTAGCCAGGCCCAAGGCTGGCGGATCGACAGCACTGCCGAACCAGACGTGGGAGCTAACCGGCTCCCGGCGGGGTCTTGTGGTGGATTCATGATTTTTTGTCGGGAGCCGGTAGCTCCACTTGGCCGTTCTGGGAAGAGTTCACTTGCGCGGCGTCTTCCGGTTGCGGAGGCGTGCCAAAGCTCCCTCCTGTGTGAGGATGTGCGGCGTATTGCGGCCACTCTCCCATGCGGAGACCTGCCCTCGGCAGGTGTCGAGGACGGCATCCGCCCCGGCCTGTGTTAGGCCGAGGCGTTTGCGCTCGTCGCGGATTTGATCGGCGAAGCTCATTCCCACGAGGTGATTAGGGTTTCGAGGACTCCCATGTTGCGGAGAGTTTCTTCGGCTCCGCCTTCGATCTCCCATCCGGGCTCAACAGCGTCGTAGATGGACAGGATGACCGGGCCGGATTGGCCCACGAAGCGCGCAACGTAGGTCGTGACCTTATCCTCGTCTTCCACGATTGACCATTCGGTGTCGGGTTCAGCGGCGAGCATTTCGCGGATGGTTTCCTCGTATCCATAGGGGGTGTAGTCGAGTTCGGTATCGTGCTTTTCGATGAGTTCGGCGGCTGTGATAGTTTTCATTTTGTTGGTTGGTTTGGTGTCGGTGTCGCTCAGTGGCAACACCCGCACAATACGAGATTCTCGCACAAGGTCAACATTTATTTTGCGAGATTCTCATATTTTTTTCGCGCCCAAAAAAGACCCAGAACAAGGCATCGCTGCCAACGCTGACCGCGTTGGAGTCGGTTCCGGTGGTTTTGTCAGGGGCGCGGTCATCGTGGCAGGATTTGATCGTTCTCCGCATCACCATCGGCGTTATGCCAATCGAAAGGCATGGCGAAGGGCGGCGTAATATCCATCTTTCCCGATGTGGACGGCGTAGGACCAGCGCGGCAGCTTGTGGCCGTGGGCGCGTGCGATCCTCAGCGCGTCGGCCTGGCCCTTGGCCAGGACGTTGGTCAGGAATCCGCCGCGATCCTTTGGGCCGCGCTTGCAATAGACGGCGTAATAGTCGGGAGCGGCCATTTTCGTGGCGTCAGGAATATAGTGTTCAATCGTGGCATTCATCGGTTTTTGGTGGTTCGGAAGAGGCATAACAATGGACTGGTGGCGACCGCGAGAAGCTCGCTAGTTAAAGTGTTGTCCGGGGCGCGGTCGCCACAGCCCCGGCGTTCTGCGAAAGAAATTCGTCCTCGGTCATCCACCTTTCAGGGCGGACGATCAAATCCTTGAGCCACGTCTCAACTTGCCCACCGAAGGCTGATCCAACACCAGAGGCATAGAATAGATTGTTGTGAATCTCAATTCTGCTGCACCCCATAGGGCCAAAATGAGGCAAGTGACACACCACTCGCTCCCCCGATCTTAGCGCGTCGATCAACCGGTGCAGCCGTTCAGACGCAGAACAAGGCGTCTCAGCCGACGCCGAGGTTTCAGTTGTTGGTATTTTAGGCATTTTATTGGTTGGTTTGGGGTGAGTCTTGGCGCGGCTGGACTTCAGCGTTATGCGAAGAAAGTGCATCACGGAGCCATTCGGGTCGGAAGCCGGGATGGTCCAGGTCATGCCGGTAGATTCCGTCCAGTCTCGTCAATGCTTCGTGGAGCGTTTTGACTTGGGCGCGATGCGAATCAGCATCGGCAAGTCTGTCCTTATGGGAGGCGTGCAGCGCGTCCTTCAGTTGTTGGATTTCCTCCTCGGCTTCCCTACGCGTGACATATTCCGTATTGTGGTCGGTGTCGTCTCTGGTGAGTATTTTCATGGTTTTCGGTGGTTCAAAATTCAGAGGCATAACAAGTTGGTGGATGCGACGGCGAGGGGCTCAGTAGTTACAGCGGAGGTTTCCGCGCCGACGCATCACCATCGGCGTTATGCAAGAAGACTTCCCCGCGATTCCAAGCCTCGCGGTGCTGACCGGTTCCAGGTTCGTGACCCTCTGTTTCCGCTCCGCAGTTCCAGCACCGTATCACATCGGCGTTTTCGGCAACCGGAGTCTGAATATCCTCTCCTTCGTTTTTTTGCCCGCATTTCGGGCATGGAATCAACCCGTCTTTGATAGTCGCCACAGCTCCGGCGTCATTCCTGGAATCCTTGCCGCCGGAATGCCCCACGGTTGAACCGTTTATCTTGGCAGCGTCACGCTTCAAAAGCCGTTCGCCAGTGACACACAGCCCGAATGGGTGATCTGCGCATTGACGGCACCGCTTGAGATGCGCGTGAAAGTCTTCACTCTCATCGGCTACCGGGGTATCACGGCGCACGGGTGGCGGCCCACTGAAGAATGCGGCGGCCATGACGGCTTGGAATAATCTGGGATTCATGGTTTTTGGTGGTTCAAATTCAGAAGCGTAACAAGAAGGTGGATGCGACGGCGAGGGGCTCAGTAGTTACAGCGACGGTTTCCGCGCCGCCGCATCACCATCGGCGTTAGCCCGAGATGATTTTGCGGAGTCGTTCGGTGGATTCGGATATTTGCGCTTTGCGTCCTGCGGCATATCCGGCCATGTAGGCTTTCCAGAGCCGGTTGCGAAGGTACTGCGCATCTTTCGTTTTGCCGCCGAGGGTTTCGATCTTCGCGGCTGACAACCCCTCTGCGGAATTGGTCCATTTGTCGTAATCGCTGGTTTCTTGGTTCATAATTCAAAGAGGGCTAACAATCGGGTGGTGGCGACGGCGAGAAGCTCCATAGTTAATCCGGTGTCGCGCCCGCCGCCGCCACACCCGAAGCGTTCGATTCACTCAGCGGTTCGATCCGTCCGCAGTATTTGCAGAAATTACGGCCGGATATGGTGTGCATCCGGTATTCGTGCGGTTGACCATTCAGACCGCAATCTGGCGTGGTGACGTGATCCACCGAAAATCGTTGTGATAAGTGGAATTTCATGCCGCATTGTGAGCACTCCTCAACGCGCGGATCTTCGCTATAATCCTCGCTTTCCACGTGGTGCTTATATCTGCAATACGGGCATATTGAATGATCGGAATCGTAATGATCGTCTCCGGTAATGCGTTCTGGTGGGTCAAATGACATGGTGTTGGTTGGATTAAGAAATCGAACAAGTGGATGGTACCGACGTTCAGGGCTTCTCAGTTGCTTGGATGAACCGCGCATCGGCACGCGGCACATCACTGGCGTTCATTGGTTGGGAGATTTGCTGGTGGCAGGATTTTATCGTTATTTCCACTCGCGGAAACCGGGAGTCCTTTCCGAACGTGGAAAGTTCTTTCTTACGCAACATCCTATCATCCTTTCCCAGCGCGTCCGCGATGCCATCACGGTACGGCTTGCACGACGCGTCCGCGTTGTCGTCGTCCCTGAATGCCACGGTTCGGAAGTAAAAAGAAAGGGAATATCCATCCACTTTCGGAACTTTTCCAAATGACGCCATAGCCGCAATCATCAGGAGTTTAGCCATCGTCCGGTGACGTTTCACGTGACGGCCCTTCATCAGGGCCGCATAACGGCTTTCTCCCCTCCGGGAATTTGGAGAGCATGCCCGGTGGGGTATCGGCAGACACAGCACAATTGTATTGTCGTCCTTGAGATAATGACATGGTTTGAATGTCACGACACTCAGCATCTTTTTAACCTTCCGTGTAGCTTTCGTCATTGGAAAATCCTTTCTTCCCGGGGACGCACGGCTTTCCGGTGTTCCCATTCGCATTCCTCTCCCCACAGCCGCCACAGCCGGCGAACTTCCCGCAGACTGCCAGCGAACCCGAGAACGCAAATACCCATCAGAGCCACCGTGGCACCCAGGCCGGCGGCATCTTCGTATAACTCCGCCACCCAGCCCCAAGCAGCTCCAGCGCAACCCAGCGCGATCCAGAGAGCCACCAGCGTTATTCTCACCAGCAGTTTCCGCCGTATCCGTTCGCTCCGTTTCATGGCATCACCTCCGGCAGCGCCTTCGCCGCCTCTTCCTCCGGACTCGTATCCTTCCACCGGATCAGGATTTCCGCTTCCGTGAAAAACGGAATCGCCGACATCGCCCGGAGTTCTTCCGCCGTCGTATGGATGAGCATCCTCGGCTGTCCGTTCCCGTCCGTTCCGGCCTGCACGACCACACCCTTGAAATTCGCCGTCATGCCAACGCTCCTTTCCGGTCCCACGCCAGATCCCTAGCCAGATCGCCGGCGATGCCCCGCAGCGCGGTGACACTCAGCCCGCGCACCCATTCGTCCGCGTTCGTAGCCTCCGCCTTTTGGTTGGCTTCCAGGCGTTCCAGTCCGGTCATGCTGCCGCCCCTGGTCGGCCTGCCGGCCTCCAGTGGTCTTTTCAAGCCCGCCGTGGTTCGGAAATCCGTCGTTCTCACCCGTGAAATTCTCATTAGATTTTCAGGTATGTTTTGATGTTTTTCATAGTCACCCCCAGCTTTCGCTTGCCCATCCTGCGGGACCGTCCGCCGACGCCCGTATCCCTGTAATCCGCTCATGCCATCCTCCGTTTCCGTTTTTTGGATGTCGCCGGATAGGTCGTTTTCGCGTCGAGGTGGGCGTGCAGGTCGCTCAGGCGCACCCCGTGCTTGCCGGGTGACAGGGCCACCACCGGCAGCACCGTGCGCAGCGTATTGCGCGACAGTCCCGTCATTTTCTCGGCGATAACCAGCGGCACCACATAGAGAGCCCTGAAGTCCCCGCCCATGTCATCGCGCAACTGGTCCAGCAGCATTTCCGCCACCGTGCGGACCACCCGGTCTTTTTGTTCGGGGGACAGGTTCATTCTATTCCCCTTTCCGCCAACTCAAGATCCAGGATGGCCCATGTCAGCGCGTGGCAGCGCCGGGAAAGGCGGTCATAGGCGGCATCGGCACCATCGGCCCAGGCGATCCGCCGCTCGGTTTGCAGGCGATGCCGCCGCCGGCATAGGGCAAAAAACAGTTTCCTCGGATGGTCCATGTGTTTGGGTTGGGTGGGGGGGGGATCAGCCATGGTCCCCGCAATTGTGCTCCTCGTAGCAAGCCCTGGCGACCTCTTCCCAGCCGCAAGCGAAAATCACCTCGGGGCGCCGCGTTTTCCCGGTCGGTGTAGCCGACCGCGAATTTCGGCCAGGTGGCAAACGGGGTCCTGATCAGGTAGAGCCACCGCTGTTCGCTGGCCACCCAGGAGAGGGCCAGCACCGCGTAACCGTCGGCCTCGGCCCCGATGCGCTGGCGCATCAGGCGGTACGCCTCCGCGTCCTCGGTCTCTCCGCCGCTCAAGCGGCGGCCGGCGGCCGGCGGCCGGCGGTTCGGGCAGCGCGGTTTCCGGGTAGATCCGCGGATGGTAGCGCGGATCCGGCGAGGCGGCGGTGGTCTGGTCTGTCTGGTTGTCGGTTGTCATCGGTTTGCTTTCTTCGTTGTTTCGATCCCGGCCCGGCCCTGTCGTAGTGCGGCTTTCTCCGGCCGAGGCCTTTCGGGCCACAGGGCCGGGACGGAAATCGGTTCATCCCGCGGTTCGGGGGTATTGCTCCGGATCGCCAGGGGAAAAGATCGTGAAAAAATCCATCGCGCTCCCGCGCCAGGAAAATATTCGCTCCGCGTCGGCAATCTCGCAATTGTGGGCGATGACATCCTCGGGGCTGGAAAATATCACTCGCATCCGTTTCGGCGGGGCGTAGGGGATACCCGGTTTCTGGTTCCATATCGATCCGGGGCGGGGCAGGTCGTGGGTCATGGCGCGAATTGGTTAGCCCGTCAGCGGATCACGCGGGTTTGAGTTGGTGGCGGCAAAATGCGTCACGGATCGTTTGGACCGGATACCATGCGTGGTTTCGGGCGCGGCGCACCCCGGCACGGTGGAGCATCGGGATCGTGCGGGCTACGGCCTGCACGCTGATCAGGCCTTCGGCCCCGGCGCGTTTTGGCAGCGGCTGATTGATCCCCTCCAGCGCGGCGTACGCGTTGAGGATCGCCTCGTCACAGGCTCCCCCGAATCCGTCGGGGTGGCGGGTGGTTGTTGGTAGGGTGGTGACCGTGTCTGTCATGGCTTGCGGTTGTTGGTTAGAGGTTAGGCCGCGCGTGGAATGCGCAGGGTCAGGTTGAGGAAATGCTCGGTCAGGCTCGAGGCACCCGCGGCTTTGGAGGCGGCGACGAATTTTTCCAGTTCATCGGCGGTGAGGACCTTCGCAAGATCGAACTCAACGCGGGTCGCGCCGCTGGTTTCAAGGGTTTCGGTGGTGGTTTCGGTGGGCTGATTCATGCCGGTTTGTTGCGTTGCGGCACAAATAAAGTTGCATCGCGGAATGTTTGCAAGAAAAAAGTTGCGTGACGGCAAAATATTTTCTAAGCTCGCGCCGTGAACACTGAAAAACGCATCCGACAAGCGCTTGCGGAGGCCGCTGGGGAGCGCGGATCGCAAGCGGAACTCGCCAAATCATTCGAGATTTCCCCCTCCACGGTGACACGATGGGTGGACGGCGGGGAAATTCCGCCTCCGATGTTGAAGCTGTTAGACTTCTACTTTTTCGGGGTGGTTCCCCCGCGCGGTGCAAACAGCACGGATCCGCGCACCGTGCTGGATTTTGATGAAGCGGAATGGTTGTGCCTCAACAACCTCGCCCGCCGGGAGGGCGTGACCGTTGAACAATGGATAGTCGGGCGGATCCGCTCCTATCTTGCGTGGTCCGAGGGAAAGGCCCCCCTGCAAGCCTTGCCGCCTCCCCAGGCGCTTCCCCAGCCCAAGATCACCGGCGGATAATCCCCTTCCACCCGTGCCCGCATTGCCGGCGGCGGGAGCGGTGACAAATCACCCCATGCCGGTTTGCAACCCCGTCTAACCGATGAAATTCAAGCCGCTGATTTTTTGCCTGCTGATCTATCCGGCCGCGGCCGGCGAGGTAAAACTTGGAAACCTGAAAACCGAGGCCGGGAAGGAATACTCCGGGGTTACGGTCAGGGGATTCGACGCGCGTGGCGTCAAAATCATGCATGATTCAGGTGCCGCCGTTGTGGCCTATGGGGATTTGCCGGAAAATATCCGGCAACGCATGCGGGTTGCCTTTCCGGCCTCGCCCGATGCCCTGGCGGAAAAGGAGGCGGAGGCCCGTGACCAGATCCGAAAAGAATGGGAAGAGGAGCGCAAGAAAAGGGAACGCATGACCCCGGAGGAAAAAAAAGACCGAGCCGATGAGGAGGCTACTTTTCTGGCGTCGATACACGTCGATCAGGTGGTCCCTGACGGGTTGCTTTGCACAGGGAGTATTACCCCCCCGGACCTCCGCCCGGTGAGTCACCGCTATTTTGTCAGGGGAAAAACCTCCGGATTGGTGGACAACACGGATATCAAGGTCTGGCTGCGGGTTACCGGGACATACAGCTACATTACAGCGCTCGGCACCAGGGCCACGGTCACCGAACTTACCGCCTGTCCTCCACCCGTCAAAAAACCATGACATGAGCGCCAAGCGCAAATCGTTCGCCGTGCGGCTCGGCAACAGCCATATCACAGTAGCGCCGTGGACGCACCCCGCCAGCCGCGCGGAGCGGTGGCGCTACGCGTTCCGGGAGACTCCCGCCGGGCCGTGGCGCTACCGGCTGTACCGGACGCGTGGCGAGGCGGAGACCGCCGCCCTGGCCCAACTCGCCAAAGCCGGCGCGGAAATCTCGATCCTCGACAGCCTGCCGCCCGCCCGCCGCCGGTGGCTGGCGGAAATCGCCGTGGCGGTGGCCCCTGGGGACGAGGGGCGGGTACTCGATTTCATCGCGGCCATGGGCCGCAGCGCGGATCTTGGCGGGGCCGTCGCCCGGTTCGTGGCCGGCAAGGCCAGCAAGGCCGGCGAGGAAACCCCGCACCTCGGCAGCGTCCGCGGCGTGCTCGAACATCTCTCCGCCCGGTTTACAGGGCGCAGTGTTTCCGATATCCATCTGCCCGAGTTGCAAGCCTGGTTCGACGCCCGCACCGCCGGCCGGGGCTGGAAGCGGAGCAAGGACATCCGCGGGGCAGTGGTCCAATTCTGGCGGTGGTGCCGCAAGGAGGGCATCGCCGGGCACGATCCGGTCACCGTCGCCGAACGCCTCCCCGAGATCGGCGGACGGCACGGCGACCGGGAATTTCTCACGCCCGAACAATTCGGGCGCCTGCGGGATGCCGTCAGCGAGGATTTCCGGCCCTGGCTCATCCTCGGCTGTTTCGCGGGATTGCGGCCAGAGGAGATCGCCCCCAGCCCGCGCAAGAAAGCCGACAAGCGCGGTCTGCTATGTGAGGAGATCGACTGGCGCTTTGGCGTGATCCGGGTAGCACCCGAGGTTTCCAAGGTCGGGCTGCCGCGCGTGGTGCCGCTCAACGACGCGTGCCGGGCCGGACTCGCCTGGGCGGGCATTGCGCCCGGCATGACCGGCCCCGTCTGCCTGCGCAACGCCACGGAGTCGGGCGAGGCCTATCGCCTCGGCAACGCGGTATTTTCCGGCAAGTGGCCGCCGGACATCTGCCGCCACAGCTACGCCACGTACCGCAATGCCATCGTCCGTAACCTCGGGCAGGTGGCCGAAGAAATGGGGACCAGCGTCGCGATGTTGCACCGCCACTATCACAACCCGCGGGCGACGGAAGAGGGGGAAAGATGGTTCTCTATCAGGCCGGGTGTTCCTATTTGTTCCGATGAAACCGGGGTCTCGGATCAATCATCCGAATCAATCGCTTCCTGATAGGGTCTGAAAATATGCATATTTATCGTTTCGTGCTATTATGACAATAGCCTCGCTAGGGCTCGAACCTAGCAGGATTGAAAGATTTCCAATGACTTGCGGGGTTTGTTCCGATTTTGTTCCGATGAAACCGGGGGCGTTTTTTTTACGCTATGGAAGCATCAGGAAGTACCGGGCGTGGTTGAGGGACGCCTCCATGTCGGCGAGGACATTGATCAGGTCCTGCGCGTTTTCGGCGGCGGCCTGGGTGGTGACTTTGGTGACAAGCCCGAGGGCGACGGCGATCAAATCCCCATAGGCGCGGGTGTTGAGGTTGGCGGCGCTTTGGGGGAGTTCGCGAGAGCCCGCGCGGCCGAGGGCAAGCTCGGCAAACGTGTCGAGATGGCCGTCAAGGGTGTCGTATAGATCACCAAGGGCTTTGTGCTCATTGACCCGGGTATCTGCCCGCCAATGGGCTATGTGGAGATTGGCGACGATATCCACCATGGTGAGGAGAAAAAACGCGTAGGGGCTTTGCATGATGCGAGGGATGTTAGGGCTGGTGATGGGGATGGATGTCAGGCGCGGAAATTGATGGATTCGCGGAATGCGGCCCAGGGGAATGCGGGTCCGGGATCGTCGCGGCGGTCGGGGGCAATCTGTTCGTGCCCCACCACGCTGTGAATCCCATAGCGGGCGATGAGCGCGGCGGCGAGTGCTTCCACGGCGGAAATTTGGGCCGTTGGGTAGCATTCCCATTCTTGGACGGGTCCCCCGTTCGGGTGGCGGGCTTGGATGGATTTGAAGCCGGACTGTTTCCTAGCCCACGCGAGCGCTCCGGGATCGGATTCGGCGTTGGCGAGTTCGATGCCGATGCTGCAATCGTTAAGGTTGTGGTGCGTCTCCCCGGTGACCGGATCACGCCAGGTGCTTTCGCCTGCGTGGCCACATGTGAGGTTGCATGGACGGCACTGGATCACGGTGCCGTCACGCTCGATCACGAAGTGAGCGCAAACGCCATCGCCCTTGGATTTCCAGCCGTCCACGGATGATTGACCGGTCGCCCCGCAGGTGGCGTGAATGACGAGGAAATAGACGTTGCTCAGTTCGACGCCTCCGGGGATCGGTTGCAGGGTGGCGAGATCGTAGTAGCCGCTTTCGGAAATCAAGCCGGCCGGACCCGTGCGGGTTGGCGGTGGCAATGATGCTGGCGGGGGCGCTGGCGTGGCGGGGACGGGTTGGGTGGATGCCTGCCAGGCCACGGCGGCGGCTTGGGACAGCGGCCCCCACAGGCCGTCAATCGCCCCATGGTAGAATCCTTTATCCTTGAGAAATTGCTGGGCGATGGTGTTGGGGAAACTGTTCATGGTCTGTTAGAAGGCTTGGGGTTGACAGGTGGCGAAGACGGCGAGACCGGCGATGAGGATAATCCAGAGGATTCCGGCGAGGATCGCGTCACGGGTGACCTTGGATTCGTCGGTCATTTGGCAGAGGTGCCGATGATGACGGCGCGGCGATAGGAATAGGAAGAGAACCATTTTTGCCCGGCTCCTGTGAGATCGCCCTCGGCGAAATGATAGACGGTTCCGGGAACCATGGTCACCGATGGGGGATCGTAGAGGGCACTATGATTGGCGGAGCGCGTCGAGGCGCTGCTTGAGACGCTCGATGCGCAGGAGATCGGCAGCAGTGCCGTTAGCAGCGCAAGCATCGATTTCATCCTCGATTTCATTGGTGGCGTTTTCCTTGTGGGTTGTTTTTTCCCAATCGAGGCGGGCAACGTAGGATTTGCATGCTTCCGTGACCGCGGCGAGCAGGGCGGTTATCAGCGCGACCATGACTTTGGGGGAACGGGGTCCGTGGTGGCGTTGGTGCCGATGCCGGTGACGTCAAAGTCCTTTGCGATCAGGCCAAGGCAGGCGATCCCGAAGGGGACGATCCATGTTTTCCAGTCGGCTAGGGAGTGGCCCTGTTGGATGGTGGAAACAAATAGCTGGCCGATGGCTACGGCCAGTCCGGCAAGGGTGGTTTTCCAGTTTTTCATGGCTATCAGGGTTTGGCGGATTGTTTGGCGGCGAGGTTGTCGACGACGGCAACGATGATGGCGGCGGAGTCAAGCGCGGCCTTGATGGCCACGGGGTCGGCGGATTTGGCGGTCACGGTGACCTTGGTGCCATCGGGGAGCACGCTGGTTGTGACGGTGGTGGCACAGGCGCATAGGGCGCAAGCGATGATGGCGAGTATTGTTTTCATTTTCAGTTTCTAGTCGTTTGCATAAGCGATTTGATAGCGATCAAAGATGCGTTCATTTCGGTAATTGTGGATTTCATGGCATCAACCCTGTCATGCGATTTCGACATTTCATCCTTCAGCCGGGTGTTAACCTCGATATTGCTTTCCACGAGTATTATCAGCTTTCCGGTGTTGATGCGCTGGTCGGCATATTGGATAACGACGGCGATGATGAGAATTGCGGCCATCGGGTTTTTTTTCGCAACCCATTCGATCCAGCCGGTGGGCATTTGCTGGGATTCATCAAGCTGTTTTTTGGTGGGCAGGGTCATAATTTTTTGACATACATGGCAATTCCCGTGCGGGTCATTGTCGAGGCCGCCCTCGGATTGGCCAGGGACAATGCAAATACGCCGGATGTTCCGGTCGGGAAAAGAATGACGAGCTTCTGTGACGTGGTTATATAGTTGGAGACGGCTTCCGATACCGATCCTGCCGTGACAGTCGGGAATCTTGAATAACCGAGACCGGAGACGTTTATGGACGTGGCTCCTACCGTATAATTGGCACCGTTGATCGTCCCGCTATACGATAGTCTGCATGCCACCCCTGTACCGGAGGCATCGCTGTTAGTGTGATTGAAAGTGATCTCTATTAGGTACCAACTATTGGCATCAAGCGTTACCCGGCAGTCCTCATCCAACGCATAAGCGTTGGCGGTGGTCCTGGTCCTGGGGGTAGTCGAGGTGAACCAAAGTCCATATCGGACATCCCCCGTGGTGGTGTTGAGCGCTCCGGAGACCCTAGAATCATCGCCGGCGCAAAACGTATTGGCGTCGGATCCGAATGACCCGACAGTAACCTCTCCCCCTGTGCCGGTGATGACCGGCAGGTTGGCGGTGGTGCCTATTTTGCCGGCACTGGAGATATTGCCGTGGGCATGGTCGCCGTACGCGGCATGGGCGTGGTCGGTGCCAAACCCCGGAAACGAGACCGTCGAGGACGGGGCGGCGTCGGTGATGCCGTAGTGCGCCAGGGTGGTGCCGGGGGTGATGCCCCCGAGGCCTGAGAGGGTGATTGCGGCGGCGGCCCCGGCGGGGTCGTAGGTGCCGGTGTGGGCATGGTCGCCGTACGCGGCATGGGCGTGGTCGGTGCCAAACCCCGGAAACGAGACCGTCGAGGACGGGGCGGCGTCGGTGATGCCGTAGTGCGCCAGGGTGGTGCCGGGGGTGATGCCCCCGAGGCCTGAGAGGGTGATTGCGGCGGCGGCCCCGGCGGGGTCGTAGGTGCCGGTGTGGGCATGGTCGCCGTACGCGGCATGGGCGTGGTCGGTGCCAAACCCCGGAAACGAGACCGTCGAGGACGGGGCGGGGGTGTAGCCGAGGGCGGCGGCGATGTTGGCGGCGGTGACCGTGGCGTCGGTCCCGTTGGTGCCGGGCAGTCCAACAAATTCCACGACCCCTATCCCGATAGGTCCGTCGTCGTCATGGATCACCGCGTCGATGCGGGCGGGCGACGGGTCGTCCATGATGACGGAAATTGCAACAGGATCGGACATCGGTCAGGCGGGTTGTACGGCGGTGCAAACGTGGCGGGTGGTGTCAAAATATAAATCTCCTACCTGCAAATACATGAGCGCGGTATAGTTATCAGGATACTCGGGACCGATCATGATATCACCTTGCACCTCCGGATGAACGGCCACTGTCGTTCCGTGCTCGTTGAACAAAGTCAAAGTACCAACTCCAATTTGCATCATGTTGGCGTTATCGTCCGGGTTTTTAACGGACAGCGCCCCGCCGCATTCCGCCGTGATATTAGAGCGGGACATCAGCGGAGTCACCGCCCCCAGATGATCGCGGGCGGAGATAGCGCCGGATGCGACATCAAAATATATCTGGATGACTCCAACAGGCGGCAGGGTGTCCAAATTGGGCGCGGCAATAATTTCAAGAGTGTTCTGGATCATGGGTGATGGGGTTGGTTGGGATTGAAAACCGGTCGGGGTCTGGGTGATCGGGCGGTCGATCCGAAAGGAGCCTATTATCTTTTTCGGGTAGCGTCTGCCGGCCGGGTCGATCAGGGTCAAATCCCAGCGGAAGGTACCACCGGGCAGGCCGGCGGTGATGAGCCAGGAAAGGGGCGGGATGGTGACGATGCCGGCGGAGTCATCGGCGAGGATGATGGGGGCCAGATCGAGTATGACGTGGCTGGAGAAGTCCTTGCGGACTTGGGCTAGGGCGGACCATCCGGCAAGGGGGAAGGGAGCCCCGGCGGAATCCTTGAAGTTGATCGCGGCGCCGCCGAAGTCGCCGCCGCGGTCGATTTCAAAATTGAGGTCGATTGCCATGGGGTGCGGGTCAGTGGCCGAGGACGGTGACGGCGACCTCGGTGTTGTCGGCGGTGGCGGTGATGACCAGATCGGCGGTGAGGAGAGCCCCGGCGAGACCGGCGGGCAAGCCGAAGGTGGCGGGGAGTGGGAAGGTGTGGGTGCCGTTGCTGGCTGAGGCGGCCCCGGACAGGACGGAGATGGACAGCCCATCGATGGAGGCGAGCGAAGGCAGCGCGTGCCCCTCGAAATCCGCCCCTGTGCCGCCCAGGATGACCGTACCGGTGGCTCCGGTCATGGGGGTGGCACTTACTGCCGCAACCACGCCCGCGCCCGTACCGCCCGCCACAGCGCCCACAAATGGCACGGCGGCGAGAGCGGTGACCACCTGGTTGGCGGTGGTGGTCGATCCGACGATGATCGTGACCGCAAAGCCGGCGGTGGTGACGGTCGGGATGGTTACTCCATCGGCGGCGGTGATGGTGATGGTGATCGCGTTGGCGTCCAGCCCCAGGGCCGTGGAGCTGAACGTCAGTTGGCTGTTGCCGCTGCCGAGAACGAGGGTGCTGGCGGTGGCGGTGGTGCCGCTGGCCTCGCCGTGTTGCACGTCGAGCGAGAGCGTGTTGCCGGATTCCGCGAGCTTCGCGGAGAGCGCGTACGCGGCCGTGGCGAGCGGCAGGTTGATGCGGGTTTCCGGGGAGCCGATGAAAACGGTTCCCAGGGTGCGGCTGGAGGCTGAGGCGGCGGCGGCGGAGAGGCCGGCGGCGGCTTGGGGCTGGGTGATGGTCATGATATCAGGATTTACCGATGATGGTTAAGAAGACCTCGGTAGAGGCGGAGGTGGCGGTCACGGTGGTGGCGGTGTCAACGTTTTCGGAGGGCAGGCCGGCCGGGTTCCACAGGAGGCAGGGAGCTGGAATGTTGTTCATGGTGTCCCCGGAAATCTTGGCAGCGCCCTCAGTGACCTCGACCAGGACGGCGTAAAGTTTGGTCATGGCGGTCAAATCCACCCCTTGAAAATCCTTGCCGTCTCCATCCTCGATGATTGCGCCCGAGCCGGTGGCGATGCCGGTGGCGGGGATAACGGAAACGTAGTCGTCAATCGCGGCAAGCTGGGCTCCCACGCAATAACAGATATCGGCATCGGGAAAATTGACGGTCTGCTGGGAGGTGCCGATTTGGAGGGTGCCGAATACTCCGGGGCCGGTTTCCTGGCCATTGGCGCTGGCTCCGAAAATGATGCGTGCCTGTGAGGTCATGGCAGGCATGGTGGGGGACGGGCGGCGGATGTCAAAACGGGCGCCGGACGGTCAGACGAAGGGTCCGCCGTTGACGGGGTCTCCGGTTTCCGGGTTCCATGCCGGATCTCCTGATTTCGTGGCGTAAGGAAACCACCAGTGCGGGATAAACGCGATGTCAACCGATTCCGTGCCGACCTTGAAAAACCTGATGGGGATTGTTCCGCTTGCCAGGGTTAAATAACCCGAAAACAGCGTATTGGAGTTGCCGTCTATCAGGTAGTTCTTGGCGGCGATGGCCGCTGATTCCGTGCCGACCGTGATACGGATCGCCAGCCAGTATTTTCCGTTCTCGTCGATCATTGCGTTCGGGCGGCGGGAAACCTCGGGGTCCTCCCATTCCCAGGACAGATCCAAAGTTGTCCATGTCGCGAAAATCCGGGATTGGAAGGTTCCGAAAACACCCTCGTAAACAGCGTTTTCTTTTTCCGCCCCGCTGTCGCTGACCCGGTAGCCTACATAATCCAGCGATTCAGGGCCACCTCCATTTGACCACGTCCCCGACGAATGGATCGTAGCAATCCGCCAGATCACCCGCACCGCGTCCTGGAATTCCATTGGACCGATCAACCCCCAATGTTTATAGTCCTCCTCGATATCCTCGACGGTGGAAACCCCGGCCCCCCAAGTAAACGGGCTGTCGAAGCGCGGCCTGCTTTTCGCGGTCACACGAAGTCCTGAAAAGGGCAAGGCGGGAATAAAGCTCATTCGGGGTCAGTGTAATCGCAATGTAAGGGCGCTTCCTGGAAGAGTTTTACCGCTACCCCGTTGCAGATTCCAACGGTGATCATGACCGGGGTTGTGCGGAATTGGAGAAAATGGGCTTGGGGCGGGTCGCCGGTGTCGATGACGATTTTCCCAATGAGGAGGCGCAGCTTGGTCTGGATGGTAGGGTCCTCCTCGTCAAAACCGACCTCGTCAATTTCGGTGTCATCGGTGGTGGCGATGGCCGTCCATCCGGTGAGATTCAGAGAAGGGTCAACATCCGCCTCCAGAACGATCCATGAGGTTGCTGAAACGGACGTGCCATCCGGTTCGTCCAGACCCGGAATATCCGCCAGCGGGATCAAATCCCCGTTTGTGCCATCGGTGATGGATGACAACCAGCTTGAGACATACCACTTCCAATTGGTGCCGTCCATGGATGTGGATAGGCGCCACGCATCTCCATTGCCGTTACGATCCTTGTAGCCGGGCACAATATCAAATTGTCTTTCCGCCAGTTCCCGGAGGCATTTTTGCACGTCCTTGGCCCAGTATTTCACGGCTAACCCATCGACGGGGTAACGGGGCAATGAGACTTTCCCGATGGGTTGCGCGATCATGAGTCGGAGCCGTAATAAATAAAGGAATCAAAGCCACCGGCGGGTGACATGAGATAAGAAACCTCACAGGTGTATTTGGGAGAATCGACAGGTCCGCTTTGTTCCTGGTCGCCGGAAATGATCATCCAATTTCTGCCTTGTGCGGTGGGGGGGGTGCCGGTGGGGGTGGCCACGATTTTGCCAATGGCATTGAGCTGGTCTCCGGTCATGCCTGCGGAATCCTCCCATTTGCGCACCCAGAGCCATGAGGGTGACTTGTAGGTTGTTTTCCCAACCGCTATCCGGCGGGCGAATTTGAGACATTCTGTCGATAGCGTGACAGGTCCGTCCGAAGTTGCGAGGGGAATCCATTTGTCATAAGGGTTGCCGAACGAGACGTTGATTCTTTCTTTTCGGCCGACCTGGGTCCAGTCATCGCTGATAGTCAATTCCCCGGACATGAGTTGACCTAAAATCGCCTGTTCCTGGAATGATAGAAGTTTGAATTTAGGATGATTGGCAATAGGCAACTCTTCGAGTGTTCCCCGCATGCTGTAGGTGGGCGCGGTGATTGCCTTTTTCTTGCGCGGATCATATTTGGCGGAATCGGACGATGCGTCACTGTTGGCCGTGCTGGTGGCATCGGTAAACGGGTTGTCGGCGGCGGTGGTCGGGTTGGTTTCGTTACCGGTGGTGTTGGTGGTGCCGAAAATGGTTGGAGATCCGAACTTGCAGGTGATTCTGATAAATCCTCCGGGGATTGTTTTAACAGATTCCACACCGGTCAGCCGGATCATGGCGACGGACGGCTCGCAATGGGGGTCCATGTCCCGCAGCCGGGCCTTGCCGATTCCCATGCGGCTGGCATCGAAGGTGCCTTTGCGAGAGACAAAAGACTGGGTGGCGGTCCAATAGCCGTAGTCATCCCGCTTGGCGTCGAAATCCGGCTGCGGGGTCATTCTGATATTTCCTAAAATCCTAGCCATAAGTTACATTTTCGATCCTTCCTCGGTGTTTTTTTCGATTTTGGTGAGCACCTCGACTATCTTGTTACCGTTCCTATCCACAAACGGAGACTCTCCGGACGGGTCGTATTTCCATTTTTGATCGGTCCCTGGAACGAATCCCTGGGTTCCCGATTCAGCGGTTTTCATGGCTTCCGGCAATCCAACCTTTTGGGACCATTGATCCCAAAGTTCCTTCATCGTGGGCTCTTTGCGGTTGTGCGTGTAAAGGTATGCCGCCCCTTGACCGGCGATTCCAAGGGCTGCGCCCCATTTTGATTCCGACACCCATCTCACGATTTCGTCTCCGGCTTTTTCAAGAGTCGCCATAACTCCGACCTCGATCAATTTTCCAATAGCGGTGCCGATGGCTATGAACTTGTCGTTGTTGCCGTTGATGGAATCCGATATCGCGGCACCGATGAGCTTGCCCCATTGCGAGGCGATTTTGATCATTGAATCGAAGGCATGGGTCATCTTTCCGGGAATCTCGTCAAAGCCATCGGCGAAGGGCTTGGCAAACGCCTCGATGACCTGCGCCTTCATCTCCTTGAGTTTGCCGCTGGCTGTGGCGGTGGCGGCGGCGGTGCCTCCAACCTTTTTTTCGATGGTGGAAAGGATCAAGTCTTGTGCGGCGAACGCCTGGTTGGTGTCCATGAGCGTTTTGATTTTGTCCTTTTCGGCCGCGGTGAATGTGATGCCGGCACGGCTCAACGCCTTGATGTTGGCGAGCGGATCCTCCATCATCTTGCCGAGCTTGATGGCGGCGGTCTCCGCGTCCCCCATGCCGTTGGCGGCAAGATCATAGCAGGCTTTCGTTGCCCGCTCGAAGGCCCCGCCCGCCCGCCCGGCGGTGATTGCGAGATTATGAAAGGTGAGGAGTTTGCTTTCGGTTAGTTGGATTGATTGATGGTCGATTCCGAGGTTGCGGGCCATGACGTTACCATATTCCAGCATTTTTTCGGTGACCTCGCCGGTTTCCTTTCCGAACAGACCGGTGTTCTCGACCATGTGGGCGAGGCGTTTTTCTGACTGGGATGCGGCTTCCCCGATTTCCGTTATCTGAAGGACGGTTTCGCCAATTTTTTTCCCGGCTTCGATGATTCCCTCCACCATGGTTTTTCCGATCTCGTAAATCCCCAGGGCCTCCACAACATGGGAAAGATGCTCGAAGGATTCCTGCATGGAGGCGATGCCGCTGGAGACCTCTTTCGAGTCGAGGGAGATTTTTATGGTGGATCCAATTGCCATGTGTGCTTGCGGTTGGTGATTTTCAGGAAGTTCCTATCAATCGACAGCCTGCGCTGCGCGCTTTTTGCCATAGTGGTCACGTGGATGCCCCGGCTCATCCAATGACACGCGATGAGCTGGTTTCCAAGGGCGGCCGGAAGCGCGTGGATGGAGTCGGGCCATGGGATTCCGCACGCCCCCAGCACATGAATGATGAACGCGATGGAACATGCTATTTCTTCCGGCTGGTTTTTTTTGGCGGAGCCGGGGCCGCCGGGGATTTTGGGGTGGTCACGGTAGCGGAAAATTTAGCGAATTCGCGCTGCGCGTGCCGCTCGATGACATGGAACACCGCGGCATCCGCCCGGTGGGAAAATTCCAGGATTCCCTCGGCTACTTTGGCATCCGACATCCGGCAGAGATCAAAGGAGGGAAGAGTAAACGCGAAACATAATTCCAGAACGTTTTTTATGGCCACCGGGCCGCCGGTGACGACCGGGTTTTTGCGCCGGGTGGTCAACCATTCCACCAGGCCGAAGGTCAGGGGATGGAGGGAGAACTCCCCGAGTTGTTTCGGGGCATCTATCGCGGCTTCCCGCCGGGCGGTGGCGGGTGATATTTTGCGTTTCATAGTGGCTGTCATTGGTGCAGGGAGTCATTGGTGCAGGGAGTCTAACAAATACTTGCGGATTTTCGCGGGGGCCTTGGCGGGGATCATGCCGCAGGCGCGGCCGTGGGTTTGCCAGGTGGAAAACTCGCCCGCACGTTCGCGGCGCTTGGCTTCGGTGATGAGATCGCAACGGTTTTTGACGAAGGCCACGACGTAGGAAACAGGGGACTCCGGGGAGGCGGCGCACACCTGGCCGATGGTCCTGAAGGTTTTCCAAACGGCGTTGAGGGTCAGGCCGAGGAAGGCGGCGGCGTGGCGGATCCACTCGTCGCTGTTAGAACAGCCCCGGGGGCGGGCGGAAATGAAAGTCATGAGAAGCGCGAAAGGATGGGCTGGAAAAGTGGCTTTGAAGCCGGCGGGATCGTCCCATGCCGACATCATGTCACAAGTCAGATAGAGCCCGTCCGGCGACTGCGGTTCGAGGTGGAACCGGACATAATCGGCACCGCTTTCGCAGGCGATGAGGCGGACGGGCTCCGCCGCGCATGGTTCGATGCCGATGCTGAGGAGCGCCGCCGCGAGGTTTATGTCCCCGGTGCCGAAACTGGACTGGCCGGTGATTTTCATGGGGTGGGCGTCAGGTGTAGGTGACGGACGAGGAGAGCGTTATGAACGGCTTGTAAATCGCGTTGAGGTCGCCGGTCTCGAATTCCTTGTTCGCGCGTTTGATATTGCCTCCGATGACGATCAGGCCGGCGCCGGAAACGGGGGAGGAAAACAGGCCCTTCGAATTGGTATTTAGGCTATCGGCAGCGGAGTTGGCGAGGGTGAGCACGGCGGCGATGGTCGGCACCAGGCCGGTGCCCTTGACGCTGACGACCCCGGATACCTTGACTTCGGACGACTCATCATAGAGCGACAACCCGATAGAGCAGCCGACGTGATCCTCGACAAATGAGGTTTTGACGCTGTAAGATGTTTCGAACGAGGCCAGGGTCAATCCCGTGGCGGAAACATCGTTGACGCACCCGAAACGGGATTGGGCATGGACTTTGGCGGGCATGGCTGGAAGTTGGTTAGAGATGGACAGGCTTTCGGGCTTGAGAATGGGGGACCATCGGCGCTTGTCAAAATGGTCACTGGCAGACCATCACCAGCGGCATGGAGGTAACGCGGCGGCCGCCCTCGGCAGAGAGGGATGGAGCCAGGCCCCAGATGCCCCAAGATTGAAAACCGGGGACCGCCTGCATGTGGTATTCCAGTCGCGAATAGTCGCATCCCGGACCAATCAGGAGTGTATCCAGCGCGGCGGCCATGGCGCGGTGGTTAGCTGCGGAAATTGATTCGTCCTCGTCCTCCCCGGGGATGGTGGTCAGGTCTATGCGCAGGGACAGGCGCAGGACACCGCGCAACACCTCATGCTCTTCCGAGCCGGTCTCGATGACGGTCAGGTGGGGAGGTTCCAGGAGATCGGCGTCACCGGTGAGATGGATGGGGACGGCGGCGAGCGCAGTGCCGGGGATGGATGCCGCCAGGAAATCCCCGATGGCTTTTAGTGCGGTGTCGGAGGTGGTCATTTGGCTAGGCGTTCGATGATTTTCTCGTAGCGTTTGAGGGTGACTTTTCCGGCCATTTCGATGGCGCGGGCGGAACTGGCTCGCGACAGGATGTCGTCCAACCCAACATACCTGGCTTGATTGTCCATGATGGCCACCGGGTGGTGAGGTTTTTTGTCCATGGATCCGCGACCAAGATGGGAGTTTTTTCCGGCCCAAGGGATGTATCCCCTGCCGATGTTGATGCGATCCAGCCCGGTCTGTTCGGCGGCGAGGAATTCGCCCGCGCCGATCCATCCGCCCTTGGCGGTGCCGATCTTTTTAGTCTCGTATTCAACGGCACGGTTGAGGGTGGATTGACTGCACAGTTTCTTACCCTCATAGGGTAGTTTTTTCGTCCTGATCCCCTTGATTCTGTTTTCCTTTACCCACGCGATCAGGTCAAAAGACGATGCGAGGTATCGCTTGTTGAGTGGGCGCGCATTCGGCATTACGATAACCACCTTCAGGAAGTCGGCATAAATGGCGTTCACCTGGCGCTCATAGGATTTAACTCGGTCAGTGCCCCACGCCTGGGTTTGGCGGGCGAGTTCGCGGCAGAGCTGGACAGCCCATCGGGCGGTGGCATCCTTGCCGGTTTCCCCGACCTGCCTGGCGTACTTTTCCAAGCCGGCGGTGATTTTCGGCAGATCCAGCTTGCCCTTGATCATGCCTTCTCCTTTTCGGTGAGGGAAATTTTGACGAATTCCCGGCCGATGTCCACGCTTCCGACGCGGAAGGTTTTGCCGCGGGCGCCGGCGGATTTTCCGACGTAGAAAATGGCGGAGCCTGGATAGATGACGGACCAGTCCGCCACGAGTGCCACGGCGGTCAGGGAGGCGGCCGGGGAAAATCCGACATCCGTGAAATCGCGGGAGGCGGTCTCCTCTGCCAGGACGGCTTGCACGGCATCCCCGCCCGCGATGGATAGCGGCTCGGTGCCGATGGTGGCGAGTGCCTGCGGCGCGGCGGTGGAGATGAAATCGGTGAGGAGGGACATGGCTGCGGCGGGTGATACTCGAAAGCCTCCGCCCCTCGCGAGACGGCGGCCCCGATGGAACCAACATGATTCGGAAGATCAGGAGACGGTGGCGGCTTTGAGCCCGAGCACATGCCACGCGCCGCCGTACGCGGCAAGAGTGACGGATGCCCCGGCGTAGGCAGCGAAGCTGATGGTGGTTTTTGCTCCTCCTGTTACCCCGTCGTTTATCAGCCCGGTGTGGGTCGGGCCGGTGGTCAGGGTCAGGCGTTGCCAGGGTGGCAGGAGATTGCGGGAGGCCATGGCGGTGGTGCGGCGGGACGCGCGGGCGTCCCGCCGCTGTTATGATGATCAACCGGCAAGCAGGGCAACGAATTCCGGGCGGAGCACTTTGACCCCCCAGGCAATGGCGACCTCGTAGGTGGCCATGCGGTAGCCAGGAAAACCGGCAACCTCGAAGGACAAACCCGAAAGCGGGTCGGTGACTACCTGGCGATCAAACGCGAGGTCGTTCGGGTCCATGATCGGCAGGCGGGTGGCAAGCAGGATGCCGGGGCGGCTGAGGGCCACGTTTTTCGGAAGTTGCGCCACTACGGCGACTGCGTGTTCGGCGGCACCCTGGGCAACCAGGAGGCCGGGAGCCGCAATCGTAAACGTGGCACCGGAAACCGCGCTGGTGGCCGTGGAGGTTGCCACGACGTATTTGTTGGCGTCTCCGCCGACGCCGATGGTCACCACGTCACCGGCCTTGATGGTGCCGGTGCCGGCAGCCTTGAGGGTAAAGCTCGTCTGCCCGACCGTGGTGGCGGTGCTGGCAAGTACGGCGTTCGTAGTAGTCCCCACCGCCGGATTCTGGATTTGGGCGGATTGGCGGATGTTCATGCCGAACAGATCCCCGACGATGCCCTGGCGGAGGAACGTATCGCTGCCGCTGGCCTGAACGTCAGTCAAATGGGTGAGCGTGCGCATGGCGGCCATGGCGGCGGTGGAGATGATCAGCGTGCGCTCGCTGGCGGGAGCCCCGTTATCGTCGAGGATTTTGGCCGGATAGGCGGCATCGGCGAGGGTCGATTTGAAGAGCGTGGTGTCATTGGCGGTGGCGGCGCGGCAGCCACCGAGAGCAGCGGCAACGGCAATGTCGGTTTCGATCTCATTGACCGCGGCACGCATCGCCTGGGCGATTTGCTGCTGGTTTATGGAGAGCGAGCCGGGGCCCATGTTGACCGCATAGCGATCTTCCCACGACCAGGAAAACGGGAAGTTCCGGGACTTGGACAGGGTGAGAGCGGCGTTGCCAACCGTTTGATTCGAGGCGGTCGAAAACGCCATCGCGGGCGTGGTGTCCCGGCCGGCGGTGTTGGCGGCGGTTTGCTGGATGCGGACATTTTGCCCGACTGCGACGCGGTCAACGCCCGGGTCGCGGGTGACGGATGGAATAAACCCGACAAGTTCGCGGGCTACCTGGTCGAGGGCGGCATAGATGTCCGGGATCAGGTTGGTGAGGGTGTTGTTATTGGTGGGAGCGGCCATAATATTGGGTGGTTAGAGAGTGATGATAGGGGTTGATGGGTGATATGTCAGTTGATGATTTTTCCGCCTTCTTTGATGAACTTCATCGCAAGGACGGGTTTCAGGGCGGTGAATTCGGCGCGGGTCATGGTTTTTTCCTCTCCAGCGGATTGGCCTCCCTCGATGGCGAGCGGAGCAATCAGGCCGGCGGCGGCAACCATCTGGGTCGCTTGCGCGGATGCGGATGCCTTGGCGGTGGCCAGATCGGCGGTCAGGGTGGCGATGGTGCCATTGAGGGTTACGATAGAGGCTTGCGCGGCGGTGAGATCGGCGGCGGCGGTGGCGGCCTCCTGGAGGGCGGTTTGGGTTAGATCCAGCTTGCCTTGCAGGTCGGCGAGCGCGGAGGCATGGGCCGATTCGGCAGAAGAGATTTGCGCTTTGAGCGCGGAGATTTCCGCAATGGCCTCATCGGCTGCGGGATTGGTCAGGCGGTTGAGAAGGTTCATAGGTTCGTGTGATTGGCTGGTGTTTTGGAGAGTGGGGGATGATTGGCGGATGTCAAAAAGCGCATCAGCGAAGCCTTCGGCGATGCACGTTTTGGCATCCATCCAGGTTTCCGACTTCATGAGGGATCGGCATTCGGCGGAGGTCTTGCCGGTTTTACCGGCATAGATATCGGCGATCTCGTTGGACATTTCGTCGCAGACCTTGGCCATTTTGGAGAGCGCATCGGCGTTACCCGCCATGCACAGAGATACATCATGGATCATCATGCGCCCATTCGGGACGATGCGCACGCTATCGGCGGCCATGCAGATGACGCTCGCCATGCTGGCGGCGATGGTGTTGACGGTGGCGGTGACGTAAACGCCTCGGGCGCGGAGGGCTAGGATTTCGTTGTGGACCAACGCACCGTCAAACACGCTGCCGCCGGGGGAGTTTATTTCGATGTCGAGGGTATCGGCGGCATGGTCGGGAGCGTCCGCGGAGTTGGTCAGTTCTCCGAAATCTCGGGCTCCGGTGGCGAACGCGGTGGCACCGTAGGTTTTGGAGATTTCCTCCAGCAACTGGCGGCGGGACCATTCGTCAACGGTATCGTCAAGTTTTACTTTGGCGGCCTTGTTTACGATTTGGATAAGCTTCATTTTTTCGCGGGTGGCGGGGTTGGTGCGGCGGGTGGCGGTTCGGGATCGCCGGACGGGTCGGACTCGGCGGAGGCGTCCAGGGTTTCGGATTTCGAGACCTCGTTAGGGGTGAGCATGGCCATTTCGCGATCATCGACCACGATCTCATATCCGCTGGTCTTGGATGCCTCCTCGGAAACCTGGTGGGCGATGATCTTCCGGTTAGCGATAGACCAGGCTCGTTTGCGGGAAAAATCCTCCTCGGTGATGCCGCGGGCTTCGGTGATTTCGTCGGTGTTGCGGAGACCGGCCCGCCATTCTTCGACCTCCATTTTGCTCTCCCTTCCATCGTCCACGGACAAGCGCGGCGGGATGGAAAAACGCCAAGACAACGGGTGATCGAGCAACGGGACCCGGTTGTTTTGTTGGAAAACCGAATAGGCCCAAGAAAAGGCCTGCAAGGCGGGCATGGTCAGCATTTTCTGCCGTTCGGTGACATATTTCCGGCCCTTGAGGATTTCACCGCGCTCGGCTGTGCCCTGGCCGGTGGATTGCCAAACCAAAGCATAAGGCCAAACCGATGCCAGCGACGTGCGGGTCATGCGGTTTTGGAAATTCTCCCACATGTCGCCGGGAGATTCGTGTTTAACTTGTTCGATTTTTTCCCCGGCTCCAGCGGTCATGTAAACGATGCCGCCAGGGGCACTCTGGGCAAGGAAATTGGATTGCCCGGTAATGCCGGAATCGACCATGGAAACCATGGGATCGTCCAGATCGGGGCCTCCGGTCTCGTTATAGATCGTCAGGTGCATGCGCGAGACGATCATCTGGCGGAGGCGCTCGTCAGAGGTGCTGGCGACCATGGAAATCATGTCCTCGATGGCATGGGTAAATGCCGGTTGGCCGCGATATTGCTCGCTGAAATCGGGGTTGAAAATATGGATGACGTTTTCCGCCGCGACATCCTCCCAGGTTTCCCCGCGTTCGCCTGTGAGGACGCGGTACGCGGCGGGTCGGCCGGATTTGTAAGCAATCACACCATCGGATATTTTGAGCCCCTTGTACGGGCCGCTGGAGACGGTGCCGCTATCGCCACCGTTGCCCACGCGGTGAGCCGGGACAACCTGTAGGCGCGGGAAATTGTCGGAGCCGATGATTTTGAGCCAAAAACAATCCCCATCCCGATCCACGGCGATGGAGGTGAGTTCCAAAGTTTTTTGCCACCCGAAAACCCCGCCCTTGACGTTGCAGTTGGGAAACCAAACCTTGCGCATGTATGTCGCGATTTGTTTTCCATCGGAAAAATCCGACTCCCCGACGTAGGCGGGAATCCATGCCTGGCCGATAGAGTAGGTGGCTTTCTGGAGGATCGCGTCGCGGCAGATTCCCAGGTTGGTAAATAGTCGGCTCGACAGGCTGCGCAGGACGCGCAGGTCAGTCGGGGTGATGAGGCGGTCGATGTCCTCGGCGCGGGTAGGATAGACCGGGCCGCGGGTCGGGTTCCGGTCGCTGGCGTGTGCGTGCCGGTAGGGCGTTGGATAGGGGTTGCCGAACTCGTTGAGGATGGCCATGGCTGTTAGGTCAGGATCGCGCGGGTTTGGGCACCCATCGGGCGGCCCATGTCATCGAATTGGCAGATAATGGAGAGCATGGAAAGGCGCTGGGTAATGGTCATGACCCCCGCTATGTTGGCCCCGAACGATTGGCCGTTGACGGTGCTCGATGTGATGCGCGTGCCGGCGGCCGGATCGGTGACGAGTTCCATGGCCAGTCGAGCCCGCTCGGCTCGTACGGCGTCCATCGCGTCCGGGTCGTTGCGGAGGGAGGCGTAGATATGGCGGGCGGTGGCGAAAACACTCACGCCAGTGATGGTGGGGGACGGGCGGCGCTTGTCAAAACGGGGTCAGGATTCCCCGAAAAGCCGGAAAATCAGCGCCGCCCCGACCTGATAGACCAGACAGTCCCAAAGGTGATTCTGTCGGTTCTTGGTCACCCACACGCTTTTTTCCTGCTCGGTTTTTCCCACCCGGATCATTTCCCGCCGCTCAGAACGCATGTGGTGTTCGAACGATTTGGATAGGTCGGCCGGGAATTCGATGGAAGCCCCCTCGCCGATGATCAGCCTGTGGGCGATGTCCTTGACCTCGTTGGTGGCGAGGAAAACGAATTTAACGATGGGGCCTTTCTTGCTCCGCGCCCGCTGGACCTTGGAAAACGGCCTCTCTATCGGTTTCCCGTTGGCGTCGTGGTGGGTGTAGGATCGCCGATTGCCGTCTCCCTTGACCCCCATCCATCCGTGAGTGGCGCACAGGTCGAAAATCCTATCCTGCTCGAATCCGATGTCTATCAGGACGTGATTCGGGGGCACCGCGAAGCGGTTGGCCAGGGCTACCAATGCCGGTTCTTCGCCACCCGATCCGGGGATATACCCCTCCCATAGTATGCGGCTGGATCCGCCCGCCCGCCAGGCCTGCACGATCCCCCAAAAGTGGGTACCCTGCACATCGATGGTTAGAAACCGTTGCGCCTCGTCATCTATCGGTTTCCCATCCTCGCAATCCAGTTTCGTGAAAGTGGATCGGGAGATTTCGACCTTGGCATCCGCCATTTCCTCGCTCCAGAAATTCGCGCGGCGCTTTTGCCACCACTGCTTGTATTTTTCTATCATGCCAGCCTTAATCATGCGCTTGGCCTCCAGGAATCCGAGAACCTCGTCAGCCCACGGGACCCACCAGACAGCTAGGGAATCGATATGGAAACCGGCGTAGCCATGCAGCGCTCCCGAATTGGCAGGAATGTAGCCGAACGCCCCGTTGCCGATGTTGGAGACGCACAAGGAACGCCGCTCAATGGCGGTGTCCGCGAATTGTTGTCGGCAGTGGATGCATTCCATCCGGGCCGTGTTGGCCGTGGCCTGTTCGTCTATTATTCCGGCGCTCGCATCGATCAAATCGAACCGCAGGGAATCCCACGAATAAACCTGGGAGGCCTTGCACCTCGGGCACCGCCATGAGTAATTGGCCATCGGGGTTTTTTTCCATTCCAAATCCAATTCGGAATCCTGGTCGCCGCCTTGGCTGACCAGAAAAACCTTGCGGTTCCATCGGTTGTGGTGCCGAGCCAAAAATTCCCGAACCAGCCCCGGAAACCAGCGCCAAACCTCGTCACCGTAGAGCCATCGGCACGATTTTTCCTGGAAATTAGAGAGGTTTGCACCGCCCATGATGAGGGCCATGTGCGGGAAAATCACCTCTAGCTTGCGTGATTTGTGCCGGTCCTTTGGCCACAAGCCGTTGATCGACTCGCATTGCCGCAGGGAGGGCAGGAGGCGGGTCTCGGCCCAGAAAGCCGCGTCCGGGTCGGTCTGTGAGGCATAAAGAAGGTTGCCGGGATCCTCACTGACGATGTAGGGGATCAGCGCTTCGGCCATGGTGGACTTGCCCGAGCCGGTGGGGGCGATCACCACACATTCACGGGTCTCGGCGTCCGCCGCGCACTCCATTGGCGCCATGAGCCACGGGGTTTGCATGGCGTCGAACATGGACGCCCGCTCGCTATTTTGGATTCGCACGTTTTCGGCGGCCCACCGCCACGGGCTCAGGCTGGTGGTCTGCCGGAAAGTTTTGAGAAACCCCCTTGCGACGGCGCTTCGCGAGCACGCGCTCAATTTCCTCCGCGAACGATTGGAATATCTTTTCATGATGGCGGGCTATTTCTTTTTTGATGCCGGATGCGGGCAGGCCTTCCAGAATCGGCGGCAGGTCATTTTCCATTTTTTTCAGCATGGCCTTGATGACGCTCCCGATGGCAGCCATGTGTTCTTCCACTTCGCCCGCGTTGACCACCGCACCAATCGATTCTTCCAACTCGATGCGCTTGATTGCGATTTCCACGGTCAGCTTCTCGCAGAGGAGCGTTTCCCGATCCGCCCGCGGCTTCCCGTCGAAATGGCCGGCGCTGGGGTTGTCGGCGAACCAGGCCCGCCAGGCGTTCAGATCCTCATCCGTGCCGATTTTCGCGGGAATCCCCGGCCGGTTCTCCTTGCGCCATTGGGAAATGGTTTTCCGGTTGATTCCAAAGATTTCCGCCAGGCGGGAGGTGGTGACCGATTGTTTTTCGCCGGTCGAGGCGCTGGCCGCGTCAACGAGCTTGCTTTCGGCGGCCGTCAGCGTCTTGCCGTTTTTGATCTTGGCCACGATGTTCGCCATATTGGCGGATCGCAACTTTTCGGCGATGTCAGGACTGAGAATCATCAAAGGGTTTCCCGGTAATTCCATGCACCGCTTTCAGGCCCGTAAAATCCTGCCACCGCAAAATAGCGATGTCCACGTATGCCGGGTTCAGCTCAATGGCCAGGCACCTGCGACCGCTCATTTCGGCGGCGATAATCGAGGTGCCCGACCCTGAAAAAGGCTCATAGATCGCATCCCCTGGAAGACTGTTGTTGAGCATCGGGCGCTTCATGCACTCCACCGGTTTTTGTGTGGAGTGACCGGTCTCTGATTTCTCCGGTTTTTTGATGTCCCAGACCGTGCTACAGTCCCCCGAGATCGCCTCCAGCGTTTCGGCGTCGATCCGCCGCAGGAAAACCCCCTCATCCGGCCGGATAACGTCGTCAATGTTGCGCCAAAGGGTGGTTTTTTTCCGCCCTCCGTTCCATCGGTCCTTGGCTTTCCGTTTCACCGCATACCAGCACGGTTCATACTGGTGATGGTAGTTTCCCCTACCGATAACAAGGTGGTTTTTCGCCCAAATGATATGATTCCTGATTTCAAATCCGCAGGCCTTCAGCGAGTCCATGACGATCCCTTGGTTTTCTCCAGACGCATGCCAGACATAAGCCACGTCCCCCGGAAACAGAGCCCACGCAGCCCTCCAATCGGCCCGGTCATCATTCATGACCTTGCCGGTCGCTTTGGATCCATGTTCGCCCTTCTTTTCCCCCTTCACCATCACCCGTTCGTTTCTCCAGTTCGGGTCATACTCCACCCCGTACGGTGGATCGGTCACCATCAAATGCGGAACATCCCCTCCTAGACATTTCTCCACCGTGTCGGCATCGGTGCAATCGCCGCAAACGATCCGGTGCCGCCCCATAACCCAAACGTCACCCCGCACGCTCACAGGCTCGTCCGGCGGTTCCGGCACCGCGTCCGGGTCGGTGTTCCCGTCGTTCAATTCCGCGAAAAGGTTGGCAAGTTCCTCATCCGTAAACCCCACCAACCCCAGATCGAAATCCATCTCTTTCAACGCCGCCAATTCGGCCGCCAAAAGCGTCTCATCCCACCCGGCATTCAGCGCCAGTTTGTTATCCGCGATCACATACGCCCGGCGCTGCGCTTCCGATAGATGCCCCAGCCGGATGCACGGGACATTTTCCATTCCCATCTTCCCCGCCGCCATGACCCTCCCATGGCCAGCGATAATCCCGTCATTCCCGTCGATCAGCACCGGATTCGTAAACCCGAATTCCCGTATCGACGCGCAAATCTGTTCAATCTGCCACTCCGAATGAGTCCGTGCATTGGCCACAAACGGCCTCAGTTTTTCAATCCCAAGGATTTCAATTTTCATCACGTTTCACTGTTACTTTGTTTTCTTCTTCCTGCATGCCTTTACCTCGAGCGACGCAGCCCCTGGGGCGCTTGGCGATGGCGTAGGGTTCCCAGCCGGGGGGGGGCTTTGCGCCTGCGACGTTGCCTTGTGGCGCTTCGCTTGTCCCCTCTGGTTCCTGGTGCCGGGACAGTGGCCGTCGGCGGCCTGAATCAAATCCTTCGACCAGTCGCCGCCGTCCTGCGGTGGTGGGCGGAAGCACGGCATCCCCAGATTCGAGAACCAAAAGGAAAACCAAGCGCGGATAGAGATAGGCAGCAAAGGCAGACGGGGAGGAGGCGGTTGATCTTGGACCTTTCTCACAAACGGTCCGTGATGTTGATAATGTGTGGGTTCAACAAATTTAGGAACCTTCAAAATTCCATCATTCCTCGACTTCGATAATCCCCGAGAGCCTAACCAATTCTCTATACTTTGTTGCATTTCGGAAATATTCTTAATTTGATGGTCTCTCTTTCTTTCACGTTTCCGGTCTCGGGTTATTTCTCCAATATCCTTACGCGAATTCGCTGATTTATAAGAGTCCATAAAATCAATGCAGCTAAAATTGATGTGATGTCAACTATTAAAACAGATCAATCAGCGTGGTTCTATCAGACAACCTCCCGATGATCGGCCAGGCGTTCATTTTTGAAATCATCTGGGAAAACTCGTCGGGCTTGGCATTGCTCGAATAAACCAGCGGCAGCCGGTAGTTTTTCCGATGATCCAGCAATTGGAAAAACTGACTCTCAAATCCAGGAGTCCATTCGTTTTTCCCGAGATCATCCAGGAACAACCATCCCGCATGTTTGCAGTCTTCCAGATGTTCCCGAGCGCAGGCTTGAATCGAAACGTCCCGGTTTTTCCTGTCGTCCGCGCAATCCTTCAATCGGTTCGCTGTCGTCCAATACACCCGGATCCCGTCCCGGATCAACTGCGCCGCCAACAAGGCCATGCACCTGGTCTTGCACACCCCGGCCGGACCAACCAAACCCAACCAGAAATTCCCCCATGGCCGCCACTGGCTGGTGACCGACCACAGACCATAGTTAAAATCCTCGTGTTCAACGTCGGTGGCCAGCAAATCAGGCGGGATTCGAGACCGAACCATTTCCTCCCTCAGCGCCATCGTTTCCCGCTGTGAGACCATTTCCGCTTCCCGGGTTTTTCCCCTATGGCACGCCGGGCAATCGGGATTCATCGTCAGTCCGAAATCAATGTTACCGATCAAGATCGGTTCATACTCGAATTCCACGCCGCAGGTTTTGCAACGCGTCACGGCGGTTTCCAGTGCTTCAATCGTTTCAGTGTTCATAGTTTTTTCGTCGGTGAAATTTTGATCACGGTGGCTTTCCTGCCGCCCATTTCCGGCTTCCCTGCCGGGGCCCCGGTGCCGTCATGGTGACCGTTGCGAAGTCTCGCCTGCGGATCATCCTCCCACCGGCGATCCCTGAAAAACGTCTCCGCACTCTCAACGTATCGGTTCAGTGCACCACCCGGCAACTCGCCAATCACCGCCGCGTGCGCCTTGGTTCCGGCAATAATGGCCTCCGAACTTTCGCCCTTGGCCAGCCACTTGGCCACTACCTCGCACGCAACCGCCACCCCCTGCCGCCTCGGGAAGATCGCGACAATCCCCGGAACATCCAAAGAAACGCCCGTTTCAATCAATCCATTCCCCCCGCCGGGGGGTAGGGGGGTAAGAGACGAAGTCTCTTTCTTACTCTTACTCTTATCTGGTAACGGTTGTTGTAACGGTGTTTCCGTTACATCGGTAACGATGTTTCCGTTACATTTCTGTTTCCGCTTCCGATGTTCCGTAACCCGCCGGTTGGTTTCCGCCCGGGCCTTCGCCGTCTCCCCATTATGCCGGGCGAATCTTGGAAATATCAACGCCCCGTTTTCCCCGGCCAGCCACCCGGCCGCCCGCATGGCGCATGCAAATCGTTTGCACTGGGTGAGCCGATCAAGAAACGAATCGGTAACAGGAACCGCGTTACCGTCCACGCTGTTGCGATCCGCCCATTCCCAAATCCTGAACAATTTCCCGACCACGCTGTCCGGGTCTATCCTTAGAAATTCCGCTATGATATTCACCTCCGGTTTGTCCGGGGTCCCGTGCTCGATCTTGATCCATGCCATTGTGTGTTTTTTGTTGGTTAGAAATCATCCTCCGCCGGATTCGGCGGCCATCCCGGAAGCGAAAACGACGGCCGCCGTGCTCTCTCACGTTCCACCCGCTGACCGGTCAGCGCGTCATGCCACGGCGGCCACAGATGAAAACTCCACTCGGCAAGTCGAGTTTCCGCCGCGATAATCCCGCGCCCGCCAGAGAACCGGAAAAACACCGGTTCCCCTGGATCGGTCAGCCCCGTGAATACCTCCGCCTTGGGAAGCCGGGCCACCAATTGCAGCACCGAAAGCCTGCACACCGAATCCACAACCCTCCACACCGGCGATGGCGCCAGCGTTCCGCGCAGCCACATTCCGACCGTCCCGCGCTTCCATATCATACCCCGTGCCTCATCCAATGCCCTCCAATCGCCGACAATCGGCCTGTCCCACGGCAACGAATCAAACCGCTCCAAATATTTCGCTCCGGCCTCCGGATATTCCTCCGTAAACCATAATCCCCGATAACAACGGATCGCAACGTATCCGTTTGCCGCCAGGAGATCCCCCTCACACCTCACCACCGGGTAGAGGGAATTTCTAGAATCTGGGTGACGGAAATCCTCCAAAACTCCATCGGTCAGCGGATACGGATAGGCCTTCATCACGCGATCCTGTATTTATCAAACTCCACAACATCCGAAATTGGAGCATAATCCATCGGAGAAACGACACCGTTTCCGCCGGTGGCGTGCGTGTAAATCTCCGTAGTTTCAACATTGGAATGCCCCAGGTGTTCTTGGATTGTCCTGATGCTCTCACCACGCTCCAAGAGCGCCGTGGCGTTCGAGTGGCGGAAAACGTGCGGAGAAACCCGCTTCGTAATACCGGCCTCTTCCGCCGCCTTTCTGAGCGTGTCCGTTATCGCGTGGTCAGTGGCGTGCCAACGCTCATTACCATGATAGTCGCGCGATGGAAATAGCCAACAGAACGGCAGCGTTCCGAACCTTGCCCGACCCAGTTTCTTCATGTTCTCAGGCTCGGGATCTGGATAGATAATCCCTCTCTCGTGATCGGACTCCCATTGCAACCGCACAGTCGCCACATGCGCCATTAGACGGGCCATGATAGATCGCGGGAGTCTCACCGTTCGAGATTTACCTCCCTTGTCATGCCGGAAAACAACCAAACATTTTTGGAAATCCAAATCCTTTAGCCGAAGTTTGAGAAGAGCGGTGATTCGTGAACCCGTTCCGTACAGCAATTCGCCTTGCAGCCTCGCCACTCCATCCATGCGACCAATCAAATCCATCGCCTCCGAATGCGTCAGCCACACCGGAACATTCCGGTTTGGATTCACTTTCGGAACCGTCAGAGAGTTTGGCGCGATCTTGATCCCTAGAACCTTCTCATGATAGAATTTCAGAGCGTTTAGCGCCTGCTTGACCGTTTTTGGGTTGACCCGTTCGACTTCGACTGTGGAAAGGCGGGTTAGATAACTTTGCAGATCGCGGCACAAATGAGAGCGTCGAGCGTTCCGGTATCTAAGCATCCATGACCGATATGACTTGCGAGTGTTGACCAAATGTCCAGCTTTTAGCTGTTCGTTTCGCAAAGATACAATCGCCTCAGTATCAGTCATTAGTTTCATAATTATTCGCAGTTACGTTCCTATAATTATCCGTTCTGCGGAGGAAGTAATCCGTCGATCTTGGCATACCACGTCAGATCATCCGGCATCCATCCGGTATCATCTCCACTGTCGGGGTAGGTCAGACTCAGCATGTCTCCATCCGCTTGGACAACGCCCACGAACACATCCCGGCTTCCACTGGTGTGCTCGACCACGCAAAGCAGCATATCGCCATCCCACCACCATCCGTAGCCATCACGCATTCCGGCGGTTCCTTCGCCTCCGTGGTTTGGTCCACGCTTCCAATCCAAAGACGCAGAACAAGGCGTGCCAGGCAACCCGCCATCAGGCGCGAGTTTCATATCAGGGGTATCACTCATTTGGGTGTGTTGGTTTGGTTCTCGCAGGCGGGTGCCTGCACTTGGTCGTTCGCCAGATGAAATCGCATCAGGCATTTGGTCACGGTTTGGCCTGGCTTGACCAGTGGCCGGAACCACTCATCGAGCAGGTAACTCGCCCAGAATCCTTCGGTTTCCCACAGCAGCCTGTGAGCATGCGGATTGTTGAGCGCATAGAACATTTCGCCATCTTCCGCCCGGTGGTGGATTTCGATTGGCCCGACGGTTTCCACGATGATTGGCGCGAGATTGATTTGCGGGGATCGGTAGGCGAGTCCTTCCCAACTGTAGAGCATGATAGGGACATCACACGGCCACGGATTTTCGCGGATTGTGGTTGTTTTTACGCCGGCAAGAACGGCTTCTCGGAATCGTGGGTTTAGCGGACGTTTCAACATGGCGAACAAGCGGGTGATGGCAACCGGGATCAGCGGTCGAGTTTGTTTTCGGGTTCGGGCGTCGGCACCGCTGGTCCCGGTGCCATACCCTTGGCGTTCTGGGGAGAAAATCCGTAGCGGATCGGGTTATAGCCGGGGATGATTTCCCGGATACGGTCGCCCTGGGGATCGTTGGGATCGTCGGGATCGATTCCGATCATTCTGGCGCAGGCGAATAGGTGAGCCGGAGTTCCAGGCATGAATCGCGTGTTCCACTTCGACCGGAGGCGCTCGCGCTGGTCGGGATTTAAGGAGCGGATCATCGCGCGGACATCCCGCCACATTGCGGCCCGCGCCATCCGCATGTGATTCGTGATTCTGATTTCCCGCGCGTCCATCATGTCCACCCGCTCCTCGACGGTCTCGAAGCGCCGCAGTTCAGGACAAAGCGCCATCGCATCGGCTTCTTTTGCTACGGCTTGCCTGGCCCGTGCCAATCGGCGATTGCTCCACTCTCTCTTGTCCTTGGAGTATTCATAACGTTCCCAAAAGAACCCAGAACAAGGCATCGCTGCCAACGCTGACCGCGTTGGAGTCGGGGGTTCAATCGGTGTCAGTGGCGCGGTCATCGTGGCAGGATTTTATCGTTCTGCCGAGATAGGCGGTCGATTTCAGCCGCGATTAACGCGCCAGCCTTGATGAGGTTGCGGAGCGGGTCTTCGGATGGTCTCCAATACTCGTCTTCCCACGGCCATCTGATTCCTCTCATTCCGACGATCAAGCCTTTGAGGTATTCGATTGATTCGCCCCGCGCTTGCTCCGCTGCGGCCTGCGCATAGGCCACGGCAGCGTCAACAAGTTCGCCGCTGTGATACATGTCGTCGTGCGCAGCGGACCATCCCTCTTTTATTATTTGCCGTTCACGCTCGGCGGCGATTAGTTCGACGCCAGTCTTGGCGGCACCAGATTCGTGATGGTTGCTGGCGATGCTTCTGTACTCGCTTTTGCCTCCGCTCGTCATAATGACCGTTTCCTCCCACGGGAGAGGGTTTGGCTCGAAACCTTGACCGTGACGTTTGAGCGACTCGGCTTGCCAATCTCTGAGTTCTTCGGCAATGCGTTTCGCCTCGTCGCGCTGATCCATGACGCGGACCAAGATGTCATCGGCCAGTTTGTCCGATTGATTGTAGCTGTCCACGGTGCGTTTTAGATCCTCGCACGAGACCTTGCGCTGTAGACTGGGAGGCATCGAATCGTATAGTTTCTTGATGTCGATCATTGTCGTATTGGTTGAGGTGAGAAGAGGCAGAACAAGCGGGTGATGGGCAACCGGGATCAGCGGTCTAGTTTGTTTTCATGTTCAGGCGTCGGCACCGCTGATCCCGGTGCCATACCCTTGGCGTTCGCCAGATGAAATCGCATCAGGCATTTGGTCACGGTTTGGCCTGGCTTGACCAGTGGCCGGAACCACTCATCGAGCAGGTAACTCGCCCAGAATCCTTCGGTTTCCCACAGCAGCCTGTGAGCATGCGGATTGTTGAGCGCATAGAACATTTCGCCATCTTCCGCCCGGTGGTGGATTTCGATTGGCCCGACGGTTTCCACGATGATTGGCGCGAGATTGATTTGCGGGGATCGGTAGGCGAGTCCTTCCCAACTGTAGAGCATGATAGGGACATCACACGGCCACGGATTTTCGCGGATTGTGGTTGTTTTTACGCCGGCAAGAACGGCTTCTCGGAATCGTGGGTTTAGCGGACGTTTCAACATGGCGAACAAGCGGGTGATGGCAACCGGGATCAGCGGTCGAGTTTGTTTTCGGGTTCGGGCGTCGGCACCGCTGGTCCCGGTGCCATACCCTTGGCGTTCTACAAAGAGATTCAGACGCCGCACATGCCGGCGCATTCGGTTTGGAAGTCGAACGCGCCTTGGCCGCGCTCGATGTCAGTTGAGAAGTCCACCGTGTCCAGTGGCTTGAGGCTTGAGTGTAGGTAGGGGATTCCTTTCATGCGTTCGGTTCGTGATTTCACTTCTTGCAGGTCTTTCTCGAATTTGACGCATGCGGCGAAGTCCTCTGGTGTCATGGAGCGCCATTCCGCGTCAGAATGGAACGGACAGTAGATGCAGGCTGAGCGTGGCGGCTTGGGGTATCCATTGGCCTCCATCCATTCCAGGCAGTGGCGGCGCGTCATCTTGCGCTCGATCAATGGCCAGCGGTGCTGCGACCATTTGCACTGCGAATGCTTCATGCGTTGCAGTTCATCCCACGAGATGCCGATCCAGTGCGTGACCGTGATTTCTTTTTGACCCCGCTTGATCTTGGCCAGCTTGCGAGCGGCCTTTTCCAGTTCCTTCACCTTGTAGGACCATGAGCATCGGCGTCCCATGATTCCCTTCGTTCCATCCTTGTTTTCGATGAATGCCGGAATGAGCGACTTCGACCAGTATCCCGTGCCGTCTTTTCTGGCGCGGATGATTAGGCTTTCCTTTGTCAGACTCCCACGGGTCACACGAACCACCGGGAACGGCAGTTGAGGTTCCAGCCAATCCAACCACTCCATGACCGCCTTTGGCTCCGCTTGCGTGTCCGCGAAGATTGCCGCATCCGGCATCGGTCCAATCTCACCCTTGGCCGCCATCAGCGCAAGGCATGACGATTGCACGCCAGCGCCTAGACTGAGGAATGTGAATTGGGTGTCTGGTGGTGGCGTGAACATAATGAAGATGTAGAACAAGAGGCTGATGGGCGACGGGGACTAGCCGTCAATCTCGGTGGTGGTTTCGGGCTCCTGCGCGGCTAGTCCCCGCGCCATAGCCCCAGCGTTCATTGGTTGGGAGATTTGCTGGTGGCAGGATTTTATCGTTATTTCCACTCGCGGAAACCGGGAGTCCTTTCCGAACGTGGAAAGTTCTTTCTTACGCAACATCCTATCATCCTTTC